>Ga0070750_10001583_pt1 | contig 12697 bp, 15 predicted proteins | sample VirMetDEL_Nov_24_FD_77013 | JGI IMG/M metagenome (GOLD analysis project Ga0070750, IMG submission 77013) | Aqueous microbial communities from the Delaware River and Bay under freshwater to marine salinity gradient to study organic matter... | ecosystem: Environmental > Aquatic > Marine >...
CTTCAGAAGATATACCGGCTCCAAATTGTATTTCTACTTTATCATCAGCGCGTAATCTTGTTACAAATCTCTTTTCCTTCTTTTCATAACATAGTAAGTAGGGAACAGATGACCTATACTGTGATAGTACGGAATCATTAAAAGGCAGGTTTGGAACCTCCTTAGCTACTAAGTCCTGCGCTAAATAAGGTACCTCATACCATGTGTCTTGCTCGCTATCTACTATATCGATAATCTCAAGTACATCAGTATCCGGTAATACTATTTTATCATACGGTTTTGCCTCGTTAAAGGTATATGTTCTGGTTCTAATATTACCTGATACGGCTCTTACGTTTTTCTTTAACATAAAGTACTCAACCTCTCCAGCATCATCTAACGAGTAAACAGATACTTCAGTAGGACTATATGACGAGCTATATCTGAAATCTATAGAATCTACTGTTCTAAATGTTTTGCCGACATCTGAACTTACAGTCATATTAGCGGAAACTTGGAGTGCATATCTCCAGTCTGGAGAAGTATTTCCTCCGGATCCGATAGCGGGAAGTAGTTGAAATACGTCCAAATCAACGGATGCAGGAGTAGTAATTTTAGGCCTATAACCTAAGGAGCTAGCTAAATTGTACATGTTAATCTTCTCCTCTACTGTACTAAGTAGAGACTCTCTTAACTGTACATCTGTATAAAATGATAGAACACCACCTACGTATGATGCTAGTTCAATAAACATCATACCGGGATCAGATTCATTAAAATCGTTATAGGTATTCGGAAAATAATTACGTGTGAATTCAATTAAAGCTTTTCGATATTCGCCGAAATCTTTATTTAAGTATTTAACGTTTTTCCTGACTAAATTAGCTCTTACTCCCATTATTGTATATTATATATTGGAACGTCTATTCCGTTTGTGTAAACGGTTATCGTCCTATTCGCTCCAGCTTTAGTAATTCTAAAAGATATAGATATTGCTACAGTATTTTCAACATTATTTAATGGTATTTCCTCGTAGGAATTACTATAGTCCGCTTTTATGTTTAATATATCTATGTAAGGTAGCCAGAATCTTATTGCTTCGTCTACGCCAGTTTCAAGTTTATATAGATTTGACCTACTATTCTGTTCAAATTGATAATCCGGTATTGGAGATCCAAAACGCGGATTCATTGGTCTTTCTCCTCTCCTAGTTAGAAGTAAATTTACAAGATTACTTATTGCCTGTTCTTCGGTAGAATAAGATTGTGTAAAAACACCTACATTCTTAACAACAGGTACTATATACTTACCTGTCCTCACTCTCTCGTAAGTGTCTTTATTAAGAGGCAACATCACTCCGACTGCTCTATCCTCCTCTTGATCAGGTAGGTATGATTTAAAGAGTCTCGACGTTGCCATATATTATTTCTTATTTATTTTAGACATGAGGGAACTGTAATCTCTATTTATTATATCTAAAGTGTCCTGTACGGCTGGATTATTTAAATTTACGGGTTTGCCTTCGAGTCCGACAGGCATGTCCGTAGGAGAGCTATCGGATAAGAAATCTGAAGCTAATCCTTGATTGCCTATTGGGGTAGAACTGTTAATTAGTCCTTCAAGGAGTGGATTGTTTGAGAGTTTTACTTTAGGAGAGCGAGTACTGGAATTAGTGTTAGATGTAGATACTGTAGACATAGATTGCTCCTCCTCTCCTAACATCGTAGTTAGTGATAAACTCTCTTCCTCCTTTTCAGTAAGATGTTTAAGCTCACTTCGAAGTACATTTGTAAGCTCTTCTCTCACTATTTTTCTTAAAAGATTTTCAAATAATCTTGACTTTTTAGACATATGACTTAATAATTATTTACTATAAATATCTAATTATTACACTAAGTTTACTCTCACCTCCCTACTATGTACTACTAAATCTTCAAATATCGATAATTTTGACATCCCGTCGTACATTCTGTCTGTCATTTCTTCTAATAAGTTATTATCAGATGTAGTTACATTAGTTGTTATTAACCTGTTGCGTTCTAGTGTTATACTTTCGAGAGGAGGTAGCACGCTTATGTCAACTAACTCGGGCGATTGTTCAACTAAGTAGTTACTACCTACATAATAGTACCCTTGCTTACATTGAGGGGAGTTTGTATAAATGAGAAGTATACCGTATACATCCTGTATTATATTATTAGCGCTTTCTGTAATGGTTAATTCTACATTAGAAGTATACAGAATACCTTTACACGTGGAAGATGTGTTTGCGAGGTTGAAAGACGTACTGTAAGACTTACCATCAGGATCTGATTTAACGCATTCGTTTTCACACTCCTCTTTTGTAGGATATTTTCCTTTTGAATCCTTCACACATTTACCGGTGTCAGGTATACATTTCCACTTCTCTTCGCCTCCGCCGCCGCCTCCGCCGCCTCCGCCGCCTCCACCGCTGCTTCCTACGGAACCAGCTTGATCACATCCGTCGCATGATTTTTGTAACTGTGGTATGTCTAACATACTTTCAGACTTTAACTCTATTGAGTCTTGACCAAGTTTAAATTCCTTATTTATAGGTATTTTTGGAAGGTTTATTTTTCTACATCTAGAATTTAACGATCTAGCTTTAATATGATTTCTCATACAGGAAACGGCATTTGATGCAAACAATGTAGGTCCGTTTATTAGACCGGGAAGGGTCTGAAACCTATCTTTACCAGATGTAAGGTCGGCTAACTCTTGTGCGTTTTTCTGAACGATGTCAACTAATTTATCGAAATCTACTTTATGTTTATCGGTGACGAGTTTTATTTTTTTGCCTGATATATGAACTTGTTTTTTACCTAAGAGAATTAGTCTCTCCTTTTTTGCATTAAGTACAACTCTATCTGAATCATTTACTGATTGCGGTCTTGGGAAAAAGGGCATCGATCGTGTAAGAAATGTACAGGTACGGCCAGGTACTAATCGTGGAAGTCTCTGCGTTGATGTTAAGTATATTGATGATGGATCTTTGGCTAAATCTTCAATTTCATAAACTTGTGAAAACTTTTTAATGAATCCTTGATGCTTGCCTGGGATAGGAATTTGAGCTGTTATTGGTCCGGAGCTAGATCCACCGCCTCCGCCACCGCCTCCAGCAGCTGCTCCTATATGTGGAGGTAGTTTTTTAGGTCCTGGTGGAGATATTTTAAAAACCATTATAGGATCACCTTCTTCACCTGTCCTTTTCCATGTCGGTTTATTATCAGCCCAGGGTTTTAATTTACCTTCGTTATATGACATTCCCAATCTTATAGAAGTACCTTGACGTCCTCTAAGCAGAAAGTCTCCTTCGAAAAGCTGTGATACCGGTTGGGGACGGATAGGGAAAGGGAAATAATGTCCTGGAAGCATTTCTGTAGGGGGTGTGCCGTTTTGTGACCTGTGAGTTGAATTTGGCATTTGATTAAATGCTAGGTCGTCAGAAGTGTTGATAGGTTGCGGCATATAGTAATATGCAGAGTTTAAACCGGAAGCTGCATACGGAACACTCTTATGATATGACGGACCTTTGAACACTATTACATGTTCTCCTCTCAAAGGTACGGACATCATAGAATGCCAAGCTGGTGCTGCCCATACGTCTACAGGATCTTGGAAGGGAGACTCTGAGAATAGCCTGATCTTAACACTGCCGACTGGCAGAAGGTTACCATAGTCGTCCATCTGATCCTTCTTACCATACTTATCTACGTTAATTACTTCTCCTATATTCATTCTAAATCTTCTTTTTCTATACTCTGGTCAATGACCTGCTTGGCTTCCTCCATTGCGGATAGGAGTTGTTCTTTTTCTTGAGTAGACAGTAGGGTGTCTAGCTCTCCTAAACTACTAACGCCCTTATTAAGGTGTCTTTGAACAATACTAGCTAGTTTAACTAACATCTCATCATTCTTAACGTCAATTTCTAAATACTCTTTAACGAGAGGAACCAACATCTCTGCATTCTCTATCGTAATTTGATTAGATAAATTATCGACAAGCGTCTTGATGTCAGCATGTTTCGATTTTGAGTTATAGTATATATCAGACATTAACGTTGAAAACGTCACACCTTCAAATAACTCAAAAGAATCGTTATTTTGATCGGACATAATGTGCTTTATATATAAATATAGAGCACGTAGTAATTTCTAACTTTGATTTAAAAAGTTACTATAGGCCTTATAAAAGTCTTCTTTTAATATGTTAACTACTTTGGTTATATTCTGAGTCTTATAACCGGTTCTTTCTCGAATTAATACGTATAAGGTTTTCTTGTGGAAAGAATCTAACCCCTTTCTTGTTTTAAATATCTCCAATACCGAATCCGCTATAGCTCTATCCTTCTCATTCGTAAATCTACTATAAAGTTCTTGATCTACCAAAGCTACCCACTTATCTATAAAGTCAGATAAGTTCTCTGTATAACTACTTCTTGCTATCTCACTCTTCAAATCTCTCTCATCATCGATAAGTAAAACATCTTCCTTACTCTGCAAATCCTTATAACTCCTCGTATTAGTTAATATAAGGTAATGCTTTGCAACAATTGTGAAATATGAAAAAGCTTTCCCTTTATCTTCCGTATACTTACCCAACTTTTCAGTTAGGAATGAAACAGTATCATGCTTACACTCTTCGTACGAGCCTCCCAAACCGTAGTAATAAAACTTATACTTATTAATTAAATTTTCTTCTAATTTATCAAATGCCGGATATATTATAGTTGAATATAGGTGATTCTTTTTACTGAATTCCGTATCCGGTAGTGAATTGAATTCAATAATAGCATCTTGAACCTCTAACGAAAAATACCGTTTCTTCTTACTTTTCCTGGTTTTCCTCTTCATACTTATAATGTGTAAATATGTTTCCTAAATTATCAAATACTGACTGTATTGTTTTAAATGCAAAACCTATCTCATCATCAGATGAGAATGCTCCTTTTTTATCTATTTTTTGAAGTCTAACTATTCCATTCAATACCATTTCCTCAAATGATATGAAGAAGGAAATGTAGTTTTCAAGCTGATCACCGTACTCGTGGTTAATCTTCTCTAATACGACTATTTTATTGTACATTCTGACGGAAGAGAATATACACAGCGACATTGCTATTACGATTAACATCACCGCCCATATACTAATACTAATAACCACTACTTTACTTTTTTAGAAATTTAATAAATCATCAAGAGTGACCTTCTCGCCGGTCTTTTCTGGGGTCTTGACGGGTGCTTTAGAGTCACGGTACCTTTCATACTCAAATTGAGCTGCCATCATATCACTAATCCATATAATATATGGTAGGTTTGTCTTAAACTTAGAACTTTCCATTCGAGAGATGTAGTACGGTTTATTTGCTTCATCGAAGATACCGTCATGAACCTTTATTCCCATAAACTCATTCCAAGACATCTTAACACCTGCTTCCTGCAATAAAAATAATCCTCGATCAGGCACCTTACTAAAAGGTATGTCAGGATTAATAATATAAGCTTCATTTAGATTATTTCTCCTCCAATCATCCTTTTGAGGCAAATATGTCTCGTTACCATCACCTTGAAATCCCAGCTTTCCTAAATCATGATTTAGCGCTACAAATACCAACTCCTCCTCAGTAAACCCATCTACACTAAGACCTTTCTCCATATAGGAATTATATGTACTGAGGGAGAAATCTACAACGCGTAATATGTGATCTAAGTAACCGCCAGGTATAGCATTATGGAAGTGAGCTTTGCCACTAGCAGGAGCGTATACAACTCTATCTCCTAAGTCATCGTACATTTTCTTAAGAAGATCCCCTCTATCAGAGGAAATGTACTTATCAATGGTGTTATAGAAGTCTTGAAAATTATTCGCAACCTCATCAGGGGAAAGTAAAAAACTCATAACTATTTTTAAGAAAATTAATTAACTATCTTTCTTCTTCGATTGATGTATTTGAAAAGCCGTCATATTCCTCTTTTGCGAATTGGAAAGTTCTCGTGGCTCCTCTTCTTTTAAGATATTACTTTCTTCCTTATCATCCAACTTATCTACTATTTTTTTTGACTCTTCCTCCTGTTCCGGTTCTTTTAATTTTTTCCCTTCTTCTAATTCCCGATCTTTTTGTTTCTTTTTTAAAGATTCAGCAAATTGATCCAACTCTTTAATGGTTGCTACGTATCTAGATGGAGATGTAGGGTCTGGGGAAGGGGGGTTTTCATTCTCATATAAATCATCAAAGCTTTTAGGCTCGACATCCTCACTTGTTTCATTTGAATCAATACGTTTTAGTCCAAAGATATTATTTGCTGCTATTACTAAACAGACTGCAAGTGGGTCGAAAACAAATACAATAATGATAAGCAGCCAGTTAACTAATCGTTCCATTGGAATGCCAGTTAGCTTATTTAGGTAGATTAGCGGGCCTAGTTCCGCTGCAGCTGTATTTGAATTCTCTATCTCGATCACCTGTAACTCTAACGATACGATTGAATCGTTTAATACCTCTGCTTTTGCGTCAATATCGTTACGTCTCGCTAAAGCATCGTCTAGTTGCTTTTCGAAAGACTGTCTTATCGATCTAGAGCTAGTTGTTATAAGTTGGCCAGATTCCTTATCTATGTATTGAACTTGAGTTCCAGAAGAAAGGGATTTTCTTAATTCAGAAATATCATTAACTATGTTCTGTTTCTCAGCATTATAATCAGCTAATTGAGTTTCATAATTAGATTTTCTATATTCAATAACAGAAATCTCTTTCTGAACAACCTCATTCTGAGTTGCAGTAACTTGATAGGCGTTAGATAGGAATCCGTAAATTCCGGCTGACGTTATAAAGATTAATACTGTGGAAGCAGTAATAAAATAAAATTTTAATAATCGTGGCAAAATATTCCAATACTGGTGCAGTAGGGATACGATTGCTAGTTTTGAAATCTCGAGGGAGGTCGCCATAATAATTATAGCGAAACTGGCTCCAGCGAATAATTTACTGAGTCCGTACACAGAGAAGAAAGCAGCACTAGTACTAACGCTGAGAGCACATAGTACTACAATGATTGGTAAAAATATACGTTTCCACATAATAAGGTAACAGGTTTAGTTTATGTCAAGTATCTTGGTAAGGTTATTCAGTCTCTTAAGAACATACTCCACCTTTCTTAGAGCTTCTCCTTTATCGATACTATTTTCTCTAACCGACTTGGTTAGGGAAAATAAAATATCTTTAGACTCATCGACTAATTTAATACAGTCATCTTTTCTTCTCATGAAATCAATCTTTTTATATAAATAGATTCTATTTATAATAAATACTTAAAAAGTAATAGGAATATAATAGCTAGCTTAGCTAGCTGTAGCTTTAGCTACGAATTATATAATATACTTAATTAAGTATCTAAATCTACGTTAGAAGTTACGAACTTTTTTTCGTAAGATCCAACTAAAAAATAATTTTTTTTTAAAAAAAAGTGTTAATATTAAATTACTTTAATAAAAAGAATCTAAATCACTATGAAATATAAATTTATTGATCCTGAAGATAGTAATTTTGATCCTGAGAATCCAGAGATTGAAGTTAAGAATTATGGAAGGTATAGAAGGAGTGAACTAAAACAAAACATATCTAATATGCTAACATCTATCACCTCAGGACTTAAAAAATACTTAAGTGATAATACTCCTAGATATGATATGCTAGCCTCAGCTATTTCTAATTTAGATCCGGAAAGTAAGCTACTCTCATTTCTAAAAGCTGACCTAGGAGCTGCTTCAGAGTTAGAAGACTTAAGACGTAAAGGTGGTCAGAGAAGAAAGGATATTCCAAAGTTAGATTAAATATATGAAAGCAGTTAAGATAACAGAAGATGATTTTAATCAGTACCTAAACTTAGATGACACTGTCAAAACTAAACTAGTAAATATACTACTATCCTCAGCGCCTGTGGAGGTGTTTAAAGAGGAGCTGTCTAGGTCTGATCTCCCTACTGGAACAGTCATGCACACCTTACTTAAAGCGTTACAGAAATCCAAAGAGCCAATTAAAGAGGAGTTACCTGTCGAAGAAGATATCGTTGTTAAGAAGATATTAGCACTTGAAGCTAATAGAAAAGGTAGTTCTAAAGTATTATCTGTAACTGATTTTAGAAAAGAAAACGCTATAGTTCACCTTTACGCTGCAGACTTAGATAGTCTTACGGAGTTTGAAGTTAACGCTATTATACGTAATAATGTTATATGTAAGAGGAGTTACTTACCGATTCCTGTCAAACTTGAAACATTTCCCTATTACTCTCAGATAGAGGTACTCGGATACCTTAAAGGTAAGTTATCTCTAAACTAACCTACTAATCATTTCAATTAAATACGGATCCGGATACACATCATCTTTATCCGTCCTAACGTTAGAATGGGATAGAATACCTCTAACCTTACCTAATTTAGCATCGACTGAGTAATCGAAAGCCTTATTTACATCTGATTGATATTGTTCAATAAGTTTGGGTAAACCTTTTGTATAGTCAATTTGATGTAAATCACCTAAATAACGGATTAAATCACCTAATACATCAATCTGACGTTTACTATATTTGTGGAAATATAACTGTCCTTTGTGGGGTTTGTCTAAGGTAAATACTTGACTACCGTGTATTTCTTTATCGATCCAGTTATAGAATCTACCTCCACTTTCTGTTAACCTACCAAAGCTACATAATTCTATACCTATAGAATGTTTATGCATGTAGGAATTAACATCACCGAGATGGTATGCCCACTTATCATCCGGAAAACATTCAACTATAACGCCATCATACTTCTTCGCCCGACTCTTCTCCGCACTAACATTATGTAAAGTACCTCCAACTACGAACTGTGTCGCTATCCTTCCTCTCCTATCTCTCTCCCAATTTTGAATGGTATTATACGGGTTATTCCAACCTGCTGTATGGTGTAGAAATATATACTCTTTTTTTGCTGTCTCCTCATCTACATATTCATGAGAAGGTAAATAATAGCGATCAGCATAAATCGGATTCGGTTTTTCCGCTATAACGGTTTTAGATTCGAATCTATCTGTAGACGGCTCTGAACCAAAAATATCTCCCCATAAACTATGCGATACTTTACCGGTAACCTCATAGCCATTCTTCCGTTGATAATTTCTCACCGCTGCTTCTGTCATTCTACCGTAGAATCCATCTACAGTTAATCCTCCCAGATGAGCTTGAAGTTCAGAAACCTTCTGTCCTGTTGATCCAAATTTTAAAAGTACCATATTATTGTTTTTTTAATTAGATTCTAAGATCTCAATTCTCGACTTAAGATCTTCTATTATCAATTGCTGCTCTTTTAAAGCAGAGATCAGTAAAGAACTTATCTGCTCATTCCTTAAGAATAAATTACCGTTATCTAATCGACCTACCGCCTCCGGTATGTGTTGTCTAACATCTTGCGCGATAAGTCCATATTGAAGTCTTTGGCAATTATCTCTTCTACCTTTATTAATCCTCTTAAGATTCTTAACCCTCTCCCTAGTTGATTTAAGTAACGATCCCTATACTAACGAACCACTGACTTCTTGTTCTCGTAAAATGATTTCCTGATCATCTCGTGTAACCTTATCATTTAACTTCCACTTGAAGGTCACCGGACTTAAAGCTAATACTTTATCCAGGTAGTGAGAACCACTAATATAGTTTATATCTCTCTTTAATCTTCTATCTGACGTATTCGTCGTTAATGTCCCGTCTGATTCGTAATGTAATGCCCCTGCACTTGTTCCTGAACCTATTGACCTTATACGAGCATTTCCTTCTACTTCTAACTTCTCACTAGGCGATGTAGTCCCAATTCCGACACTTCCGCTAGTATCGATGAATAGTTGAGTATTATTCTCTGTAATTTGATTTGAACCCGTATATGGTGAATTTCTAAAATAAAATTTACCATTAACTACCTGTATCCAAGCACTATGTCCATCTCGACGTGCTCTAGGACTCGCTCCATCATAGTAACTGTTAAATCCGATAAGACTATTAGTATCTGCGACGGACTGAACTCCTATATTCCCAAACACTGCATCAAAACCACCGCCTCCCGGACCTGCTACATCTAAAGAACCCGAAACTCCAGCATTATTTCCTAAAAGTATTGAACCTGTTAAATGTGGATCGTGATATATCATTTATTATTTTTTTTTAATTTAAAGACCGTACCTACCTCTGTAGAAGTCAAATATTTCTGATAATTCTGCTTCAGATAAGAGTCTATTATAAATTAAACAGAACCCTACCTCACAATCTGACCATTCAGTACTTGTCCCAAAACTACCGAAACGTAAATCATTCCACCCAGAAGATCCACTAGCATTATCTGCTAACTTCACATTATTTGAATAAAATTTCCAATTATCCGATGTATAATTTTGAACAGCAGCTGATATCCTCCAATCCTGAGAATTGTCAGCAGCCGGCAGATATACCCAGCCTTCACTATAATAACTCTGAGTTCTTCCACCATGGTGACCTAACAAATTATTACCCGTATTACAAGTTACTACTCTTCCTTGAGGACTAGCAGAAGCATACCTACTGCTTGCTATTATAGTAGAGTCTATAGTCCGAGTATTAATACTACTTACACCGTATTGATCAATACCGTTAAACTGTAGTATACCACCATTAGCAGAACTCCACGTCGGTGAATTATACAAAGTCATATGATCTCCCCCAACCATATTATATAATGTACTACCACTTCCAGGATATGATCTCTTAGAAGCAGCATCTACTGCGAATATTAAGCCTTTGTGGGGAAGTTTTCCTGGTCCGATTTTCATTATTTATATCTACCTTTTTGAAAATTGTATAATTCTGTTACTTTATCTGCACTTAATGCTTGATCCCAAATGTATGTATTTGCAATATACCCGTTGAAAGGGTATCCAGACCCTCCTGCGTATGTTCCTATCCAAGACGTACCTGCCGGGTTAGTGGTAACTGTGCCTGTTAGCCCTGTTACAGAAGCAGCTTCTACACCATCTACGTAGCATTTCTTAAAAGTACCTCCACAGACAGCTACCATATGATGCCAAGTAGAATTAGTACAGTATGTACTTGTTGTGAACGATAGATCTGTTGTAGAGAGGCCATATGCTCTGAAAATAGTTACGTTAGTTTCAAAGAAAAAAGAATACTGTGTGTTTACTACACCATTAGTTGTCTTCTCAAACATAAACATATTAGCGGCATAGTTTGTAGAGTATACCCAAGTGGAAATTGTAAATGTCTGTAAGTCTAAATCTCCTGTACCGGGGATTGAGATATAATCTCCACTACCGTCATAATCCAGTACTCCTCCTTTCGTCGAACTATATGTTGCCCCCGTTATAGTACCGTTATTTCCCCCCCTCGCTATATCCGTAACTGTAGCCCCTGAATCGGGATAACTCCTAGTTACTCCTATATCATAAGCTAGAACAACTCTATTATGTCTAGGTAATCTTGGTCCTCTGTATACTGCCATAATTTAATCTTCTCTCTCTACTCCCTTCCAAGCCTCTACTCCATAACGATCCTTTCTCGTTCCTATTAGCAGAACATTATATTCACCGTCAATGCTGGAAGATATATGTAATAATGTTTGGTCTTCACTCACCCATCCGTACGCTTGACCAAAATGACGTACCGGAGAGATCCACACCTGATCATTCTTATTTAAATAAGGGTAGTAATCAGGTAACTCTACAGTAGCATTACTGTGAGTAGTGTGTACTTTATATCTATATATATTATCTCCTTCTGTAGGTGACTCCACAAATGAATGGTAAAGTACACCTCCCTTCTCTGGAACTGGGTTTTGAATTCTGAATGAGCCGGCTCCCTTTGTAAGTGTTCCTGTAACGTCTAAATCACCGGTGATGTCCACTTCTCCTGAAGCACTTACGTTTAAAATAGGTACACCGCTGACGTCTGCAACTGATAATAGATCGTCATCAAGTCCATCGTCTATACTAAATAAGTCACCCGCTGAACCTGATACGTAAACTAGATTTGGTAAACCCGACTGTATATGTAGTGAAGCCGTAGGATTATTAAAATCAGTACCTGCCTGTCCTATTCCGAAGAATTTCTGACCACTAAAGTATGTACTACCGCCACTAGAGTTAGACACTACCTGTACTGTTCGGGTACCGTCCGGTTTTTCCATAAACATGTTAGCATTTCCTGAACTGCCTACTCGCACTGACCATAGAGAAGCTGTCGTAGCCGTAGAAGTTACTACAATTGCAGAATTTCCTGCTTGAGCCTTCACATCTAATTTAGCTTCTGGATCTGAAAGATCTACACCGGTTCTACCTATCGCAATACTTCCTGAATTCGTTATAAACATTCGCGGTGTAATAGAATTACCGTCATTCCTTACCGCTGTAGAAGATATTGAGAACCACCCCGTTTCATCAAAATTAAGCGTCGCTCCACCACCTCCAGCTACTAAATCCGTAAATTTTCCTCCAACCTTCTGCACCCCTATCCCTGCTGGTCCACTTGATCCCCTCGCATCAAGTAACATTACCGGAACAGTAGTCCCAATTCCGACATTGCCTGAAGCGTCAATAGTTAATCTATTATTTGCGCCTAAATTTACATTGTCGTCAATTGCAAACTTTCCACCATCATTACCAATTGCCCAATAATTTCCATCC
>Ga0070750_10001585_pt1 | contig 12690 bp, 10 predicted proteins | sample VirMetDEL_Nov_24_FD_77013 | JGI IMG/M metagenome (GOLD analysis project Ga0070750, IMG submission 77013) | Aqueous microbial communities from the Delaware River and Bay under freshwater to marine salinity gradient to study organic matter... | ecosystem: Environmental > Aquatic > Marine >...
AGACAGAACACTACAGAGGCAAAAAGACTCGATATTCTCTTGAATAAAACTCGTGAAGAGATGGCAAGAGATTATGTAACTAAGCAAGAATTAAAAGATGATTTTAATATTTTGGTAGAAAGATTAGAAAAATTACACGAAAAGGTTGACAAACTCTTTGAAGTTAAGTAAAATAGATATAGAAGATTATTATGGCTAAGAAACAACAAAAGAAAAGAATGAAAAAGTATAAGCAAAAATACTTTACTGGTGGTAGAGTAGATTACTCTAAAGGAGGTAGAGTAGGTTATCAGTTGGGTAAGAAAGTAGAAGAACCTAATGATAGAGATGACTTTGTATCTATAGGTGGACCCGGTGGTGGTAAAGATGTACCTAACGAACAGGCTACTGCTTCTGAAGAATTACCTAAAAGAGAAGAACCTGTTAAACCTAATTTTGTAGAGCCTACTCAAACTCAAGCTAATGCTCAAAATGTAAGTGGTCCTATGTCTAGAGAAGATTTCTTTAAACAGTATGGAGACTATGAGGGACCTACAATAGGTTCTGCAGCTGGTAGAGCTAGAGACGATTATAATGAACAAAGAGACAGAGCTTACGAAGATTATCTAAAAGATTTAATTGGTTCAGGTACTATAGGTGGTGGAATAGGCGGTGGAGTTGTAGGAGGAGGAACTTCTCAAACAACAGGTACAACAGCTTCACCGGAAAGACAAGCACGTATAGCTGAAACAGCTGCAGCAACTCAAGCTGGTGCTGCTGGTCTTGTTCCTCAAGCTGCTGTAATTCCTGAAGCTATACCTACAGGTATTGACCCTGAAACAGGACAACCTATACGTGAACAAGCTACTACAACAATGGTAGAGCCTACAGAAGCAAGAGCTGAAGTAGCTAAACCAGTAACCCCAGAAGCTGTTACAACCGGATTAGTTACTGAAGCAGCTACACCAGAAAAAATTCAAGCTGCTCAAATGGAAGCAGCACAAGTAGCCACTGAAGCTCAAGTAGAAGCTGCAAAAGGTCAGATAGCAGATGAAGCTATTGCAAAAGCTGCAGGAGTAGAAAGAGTAGCACCTATAGAAGGAGCAACAATAGATATACCTGAAGGTGCTTTAACTGAAAGAGTTATTGGAACTCTTAGTGAAGGTGCTAAAGCAGTAGCAGCTCAAAACGCAGGTACAAGTTTATCAAGAATTACAAGAGCTAAAAAACAATTAAGTAAAGCTGGATTATCTGATGCAGATATAGAAGAAATAGGTAATGACCCAGAAGCATTAGAAGATAGACTAGCAGACTTTAGTGAAGAACAAAGAGGTATAATAGAAGGATTACCTCAAGAAGCTTTAGTATCTACACAAATGAATAAACTTCTTGAAGGTATTGAAGAAGGAAAAATACCTTTATGGGCTAGACCAGCAGTAGCAAGTGTTGAGCAAATGTTAGCACAAAGAGGCATGTCAGCTTCTACAGTAGGTAGAGATTCTTTATTAAATGCTATTATTCAATCAGCTATGCCTATTGCTCAAAGCAATGCACAAGCTATTCAATCTAGTGTAGCTCAACAAAAAGATATAGAAGCAAGAGAAGCTGAAGCAAATACACAAAGAAGACAACAAACAGCTTTAACAAACGCACAAAATGTATTTAATATGGATATGGCTCAGTTTAATGCTGACCAACAAGTAGCTTTATCTAATAGTAGATTTTTACAAACTGTTGGTTTAACAGAAGCAAGTAACGAACAACAAGCAGCTATACAAGATGCACTATTAATGTCACAAGCTAATTTAGCTGAAGCTGATTTTTATCAAAAGACTCAAATACAAAATGCTCAAGCTTTTTTAAGCATGGATATGTCTAATTTAAATAACGAGCAACAAGCTAAAATATTAAAAGCTAATCAAACTCAACAAAGAGTATTAAGTAATCAAGCAGCTCAAAATGCAGCAGCTCAGTTTAATGCAACAAGTGAAAATCAAACTGAACAGTTTATGACTTCGTTAGCTGCAAACATGAATCAATATAACGCATCTCAAATGAATGCTATGGAGCAGTTTAACGCTACTCAAGCTAATGCTACAGAAGCTAGAAGAGCTGGTAGAGAAGCTGATGTTGAAAAATTTAATGCTCAGTTATTAACACAAGTTGACCAATTTAATAGCCAACAAGACTTTGCAAGAAACCAATGGAATGCACAAAACGCAGCAGCTGTAGAAGCTTCTAACGTTCAATGGAGAAGACAAGCTAATACAGTTACTACAGCAGCTCAAAATCAAATCAACATGCAAAATGCTATGAATGCTTTTGGTTTCAGTTCACAGGCTATGTCATTCTTATGGCAGGAATTAAGAGACCAAGCTGATTTTGATTTCAGAGCTTTTGAAAATGAAGAAAATAGAAAAGCTCAAATTATTGCAACAGCTATAGCTAACGAAGGTAAGCCGGGTGAACGATATGATGATTATCTAAGCGGTTTATTATCAAGTATTGGTAGTTCATATAGACAAGGATTAGGATAAAATTATGGGATTTATAAGAAAAGTAGGTAGAAAAATAAAAAAACGTATGAAGAAACTTTTTAGTTCAAAATTAGGTAGATTTTTAGGAAGTATAGCTTTAGGGATGATGTTAGGTCCTGTGATAAGTAAAGCCTTTAGTGGAATAAAAGGATTCTTTAGTGGAGCCGGAGCAGGAGCTGGAGCAGGTACAACCGCAGCTACTACAGGAGCTACTACAGGAGCTACTACAGGAGCTACTACAGGAGCTACAGCTACTACAGGAGCTACTACAGGAGCTACAGGAGTTAATATAGCATCTGATACAGTATCAGGTTCTTTAGAAAAATTAATAGATACTTCAGACTTACTTGTAGATTTAGGTTCAGATGGTTTAAAATCAATTAATTCTTTAGAGACAATTAAAACTAAAACAAAAGAAATTTTAACTCCTAGTTTTAAAGATTTACCAATATCAGATAAATTAAGAGTAGTTGGACAAAAAACAAAAGAGTTTTTAGTTCCTGATATGCCTTCTACAGTTGGAGAATTTGCTGCAGATGTTACTAGGACTGTAGGGCAACAATATGTTATGGGAGCATTAGAAGGAGAACCAGAAGAGCCTTTTTATAGTAAAGGAGTTCAACAAGTAGGTTCTATGGAAGCTCCCCAATCTGCATACGTTGCAGAGGTTAAAAGTCAAATACCTAACTTACCAGCTACAAACTTTAATCAACTTAATCAGTCTTTATTTTATGGTACACTTTCACCACAATATTTAATGGGACAAATGGGATAATATTATGGCAGTTTCAGAAAAAGCAATTAATTTTATACAGGGTAGTTTAAATACAGGTAAGGCTATTCCCGGTCAAAGTTTAACTAACTCTCCTGACCAACAATACAAATGGGAGCAACCTACAGAATATACAAATCCTAGAGAAGCTATGTTATATGTTTTTGAAACTTTAACAGTTCCAGAAACTACTACAAATGTTTTACTATCTTTAAGTAATGGAGTTGGAGTTGTTGATATAGCTTCTATAACTTTATATGCTGGATTCTTAGAAGGTAAATGGAATCCTGATTTAATGTTATTACTTATGGAACCTACTATGTACATGGTGATGGCTTTAGCAGAAAAAGCTGATATACCTTATAGTTTAGAAGCTGGTGATGATGAATCTCCAATGGAAATGTCTCCAGATAGTCAAATAGAAACTATCGAAAGTGGAATAAGTGAACTAGATAAAATGAGACAAATAGCTGCTCAAAGAGTAAGTCCTCAATCTGTTCCTGAAGAAATTAGAGAAGTTATAGAAGAAACAGAATTATCTCCAAGTTTATTAGAAAAAGTAAAAGAAAAAACAAACACAAGTTTATTAGCTAAAGAGGAATAAAATGGCAAAAGATTATACAAGTTTATTAGGTAAAAGTTCTGGTACAAGCTGGGGAGAAATAGCAGGTGCTTATTTAACTAGCGGAAGAAAAAAAGATAAAAAAGCTAGAAATATTTTATTAGCTACATTATTTTTTAATGCTAAAGAAGCTCAGATGCAATCTAGAGTTTTAAAAAATTTACAAGAAAATGATAGACAAAAAGTTTTTGATAATGCACAAGTTACTAACAGGTGGAATGCTTACAACACTTTAATGGATGACGATGCAGCTTTTAAAAGTAATCCTAATTATTTTAAAATAAAAGCTGAAGCAAAATTTAATGAATTAAATCCTAATTATGATGAAACATATAAACAACAAGGTATAACTCCTTCATCAGCTTACAAAACTAAAGAAAGAGAAATATTAGAATACGAAGAAGCTTTAAAGAACTTACATATTGAAAAAATTAAAACAGGCAATGTAGGTAAAAGATTAACTAAAGAGGAGTTCTTTAAACCTTTTGAAGATTATTATGTTTCTCAAAGAGAAAAAATAACAGCACCTTCTAATGTTAGTTTAGTTCATAAAGGATGGAATTTTTTAACAGGTGGAAAAAAGAAAGAGCTTACAGAACAAGAAAAAATTAATAGATTAAATGTAGCAACTAGAGGTTCTTTTGGTTATCTATTAAATCCAGATGAAATTAAAGGAGAAGGAGCTATAGCTTTATATAGAGACCCTAATGCTTTTACATTTAATGCACAAGAAGCTAAAGCAAGTGTAGCTTTTACCGTTAAAGATGCTGATTTAAGAAGAAAAATTTTAAGTACAATTAAAGAAGGAGACACTTATACTCCTAATCAGTTAAGGTCTAAAGTTGTAGTAGAAAGTCAAGACTTTGACCCTTTACTGGCTAAAATAGATACAGCCGGTAGACAATTTGATATTTTATGGAAAAAAGAAACTGGTAGTATACCTGAAAAAGGAGCAGATAGAATATCTTATAGTTTAAGAAGGGCTAACTGGATAGATGAAAGAGCAGGTATAGGAGACAGAGACACTATTGAACTGCGTAAAAAATTATTTGAATTAGAAGATTTAAAAAAAGAAGGAGTTACTGAACAAGAAAGACCTTTAGTTAGAGCTTTAGAAGCAGATATTAGAAATGCAGGTATAGACAAACTTACTTTAACATTGTTTAATACAATTACTGCTGAAACTAGAGACCCTTTAATGCAAAAAATAATTGAAGATGAGTATGGTGAAGGTAAAGACAATTCAAGAAGATATATTACTGATAAGCTAAATGAATCATTAATGTTATTTGAAAGTATATTCGAAGACTAAGAGTAAAAATAAATGTCAGAAAACAACAACTTTAGAGATAGACTTATTCAAGCTGGATTAGGTCCTATTGGTGGTAGTCTATATGCGAGACTTACTGAAGAACAAAAACAAAATCTAAAAAGATTTGCAGGAGGCATCGGTACTACTGCATTAACTGAAAGTGTTTCGTTAGGAAGAATGGTTGTTGATAACACTATTCCAAAACCTTTAAAACCTGTTACAGAAAAAGTTTATGAAAAACAAGAAGATGTTTTACAAACTTTATATAATACTATTTATGGTTCTGAAAACGTTGAATTAAAACAACGTGGGGAAAGAAAAGTTGCAGGTATTAAAAGACCTACTAATGAAACTACAGCAATAGCTGGTGATGTTGTAGAAATTGGTTTAGGTTTAGCAGGTGCAGGTAAATTTGCTAAAGCTTCAAAATTATTTAAACCTAAACAAAAAGAAAAGGCATTAAGTGCTAAAAATATATTTATTGGGGAAGCAGCAACTCAAATAGGTGTAAATCCTTATGAAGATGAATTACTATTTGCTCCTTTAATTGGAAGTATGATTTCTGAAGAAGAAGGAATGCTAGGAGACTTAAAAGAATATTTAGAAGGAGACAGACAAAAAAAATCAGAATTACAAAACAGAATAAATTTACTTGCTGATGGTTTAATTCTGGCAGGAGGAATGGGTATTGTTGGTTTTGTAGGTAAAGGTGCCGCATCAGGTGCTAGAGCTTTAGATGAAAAATTAGCTTTTAGAGAAAACTTTAAAAAATTATTAGATAATGTTTCAGAAAAAGGTTCTGAAGCAATAGAAAATTTTTTAACAAGAATAGAAGATATAACAAAAACAAATGAAGCTGTCAAAAGTACCGCATTAAAAAACAGACAAAAAGCTATATCGGAAGGTAAAGTTTCTAATTTAGGAGATATAGAATCTTTAAAACCCGGAGCTTTAAGTAAATGGATTACTTCTACAAATTTACAATTTAGTGAAAATAAAATTTTAAGAAGTTTTAATGATTATAGAAGAAGATTATTTAGTACAAAAGGTGGAAGAACAAAAGAACAACATGAAAAATTTCTTAAAACTGAAAATGTAAAAGAAAAGTGGACTGATACTATTACAAATGTTGCTACTAATCTAGAAAATTCTATAGATAATATTGTAAATAATTTAGGTAAAAATAAAGAAGATGTAATAAATCAAATTAATTATGATTTATTTACAGATTTTAGAACTCCTACTTTAGTTACTAGAAAAGGAATTAGCGTAGGCAAAACTCAAAAAGGAACTTTTGAAAAAGAACTTAATAAACTACCAGAAAACTTAAGAAAACCTGTTCAAGAAGCTAGAGGACTTCAAGATAGATTAAGTAAATTAATGCTTGAGACTGACTTACTTACAGAAACTCAGAAAAAAATATATAAAGATAATTTAGGATTTTATGTTAGAAGGTCTTATAAACTTTTTGAAGACCCTAATTATGTTCCTACCCCTAAAGCTATTAAAGAAGCAACAAATTATATACAAACTCAATTAATTAAACAAGACCCAAGTTTAGCTGACAACCCTGATTCTTTATTACTACAAGTTAATGCAGAAATAAATTCTATATTAGGGAAAGGCACAGATGCTAATTCTTTTCAATCTAATTTAAATAAGTTTGACAGACTTAGAACACAAATACTAAAAGGTAAAAAAGAAATACCAAGTGAAATTAAAAATTTGTTAGGTGAAGTTGAAGACCCTATACAAAAACTTATTAATTCAACTACAAAACTAAGTAGACTTGTTGAAGATAATAAGTTTTATCAAGAAGCTTATGATGATGGTTTAGGTATTTATTTTAGAGAAGATGCTGAAGGAATATTTAGTGAAGTAATACCTACTGGGTACGGAAAGCTATCAGGATTACACACAACTCCAGAAATGATAAGGTATTTTAGTGACTACAAAAGAATGGGTCAAACTTTATTAGAAAATAATTCTCTTTGGAGAAGTGCAGTAGTTTTAAAAGGTTTATCACAGGCTGCTAAAACTGTTTGGTCTCATGCTACCCATGTTAAAAATATTATGGGTGGAGTTCAAATGTCATTAGCTAATGGAGTTAATGTTTTTTCTGTAAAAGAAACTTTAAAAATTAAAAATATATTAAAAGCTAGAACTAGTAATAATGAAGAATTACAAAAATTACATGAAGAACTGTCAGGTAGAGGATTGTTAAACAAAGGTGTTGTAGCAAGAGAATTAATAGGTCTTGCTAGAGATGTAGATAGTATTCCTAAAGGAAAAGTTATGGGAACAATTGATTGGATGATGAGTGGAGAAGCTGTTCCTTATTTTTCTTTAAAAGATTTAAAATTTAAATCTACATCAATTAAAAAAATAGCATCACTAGCACAAAAAGGATATGTAGCAGAAGATGACTTTTTTAAAATTAACATGTACTTTAGAGAACAAGAATATCTTAAAAAGTTTAATAATGCTTTACCAGAAAATTCTCCATTAAAATTATCTGATGATGAGTTAAAAGATAAAGCAGCTAGAATGGTTAGGGATGTTTTACCTAACTATGATTTAGTTCCAGAGCTTTTACAAGATTTAAGAAGAACTCCTTTCTTTGGTCGTTTCTTCTCATTTATGGCAGAGTCTGTTAGAATTACAGCTAATAGTGTTTATAGAGGAGTTAAAGAAATTAATTCAGGTAATCAAATAATTAAACAAGGTGATGTAGAAGCAGGTAAAATTGTAAGAAATAGAGGTTCTTTAAGACTAGGTTCTTTTATGGCTGTAGCAGGAGCTGGTGCAAATGTAGCAGAAAAAGGTTATCAAGCAATTACAGGTTTTGGTAAAGAAGATTTAGAAGCAGCTAAAGATTTTCAAGCTGATTATATGCAAAATTCAAAAGTTATTGTAACTTTATCAGATGATGGTACACCTATGATAGCTAATTTAAGCTCTTGGGATGCTTACGATTTTCCTAAAAAGCCATTTCAAGTTATAGTAAACAAAGCTTTATCTGGTCCTGTATTAGATGATGAAAATCTTGTAAAAGATATTTTAACGACAACTCTTACAGAAACTGTTTCTCCATTTTTAGGAGAATCTATTATACAAGAACAATTAAGTAATTTTATAATAAGAAATGGTAGAGATATAGATGGTAAATTAATAAGCAATGCTTTTGATAGAACTCAAAAATATGATGATAGTGGTACACTAGTTGAAAATTGGCTTAACCCTAATAATTTACAAATTGTACTTAGTAATCTTTTAGAAGCTGTAACTCCTGCTACCATAACAAGAGGAATAGACTACGTAGATACTATCGGAAAAGAAAAAACAGAATGGGACCAGACAATTCATCCAGAACAAGAGTTTTTAAAATTTTTAACAGGGTGGGGTAGTCAACCTTTAAATGATGAATATAAAGAAAATATTTATAAATTTAAAGCTGCTAAATTAAATAGAGCAAAGAGTAAAAGAATACAACGTATTAATAATGCAATTACAACTCCATTTAATGTAGATGATTTTACAAATAGATACTTAGAAGAAAATCAAAAATATTATAAAGAAGTTGCTAAGTTTCAAAAAATGACAAAGTCAGCTGAGCATTTTAATTTAGATGTATTACCATTAATGAAAGAAGCAGGAATAAGTAGAGCTGATATGAGTGCTTTTGTAGGTACTCCATCTTTTGTACCCACAGGTATTTCGGAGGCAACACAAATAAAAATGTTAGATTCATCAGATAAAGTTAGTGACTATTTAGATGCTATGTTAACTATACAAGAAATAGATAGAAACTTAAGTAATTTACCAATATTAGCAGACCCTGAAAATTATAAAGAACAAAAACAAACTTTAGAAGAACTCCGTGATAAGCTTAGAGAAAACTATGCAGAAGGTGGAGAAGTTATTGGACCTAAAGTACCTTTTACAAAAGAAGACCCAGCAGATAGAGTCGACCCTTTCACAGGCTTACCATATTCTGAACAAATGGATAGGCTTGGGTTTGCTGAAGGCGGAAAAGTCAATCCAAATATTTTTACTATTAATGAAGAGTTAAAAAAATTAGGATACTCAAAAGAAGCTAGGGCTGCTAAGTTAGGAAACATAGGAGTTGAGACAGGATATACTTATGATTATACTCAACAACAACAAAACGGTAAAGGTTATGGATTATACCAATTAGATTTTCAAAAACCTTACTATGATAAATATTTAAAACAAAATAACTTAAAAGATTCTATAGCTTCACAACTTAAATTTACTCATGAAGTTTTACAAGGCAATGATAAAGTAATGGGTATGAATACAAAAGATAGATTAGCTTTACAAAAAGCTTTAACTGAAAGTAAAGATGTTGAATTTATAACACAAATGTTTTCTGAAAAATATGAGAAGCCCGGAGTTCCTCATTTAGAAAGAAGAATAGAAGAAGCTAATAAAATATATCAATTATTACAGGACTAAGATGGGATTTCCGTTTGAAATAATAACTATGCTAGGCTCTACATTGCTCGGAGGACTAATGAGTGTCTGGGCAGAAAGTAGAAAAGCTAAAGCAGAACAACAAAAGCTACTAATAACTCGTGGTGAGTTTGATATGAAAGCTAGAAAGCAATCACTTGACCACGGGCTAAAAGATAAAGGCTTTGCATGGACAAGAAGAATCATAGCACTCACGTCTATATTTGCTATTGTTTTATTACCAAAACTTGTAGCAGTTTATTACCCCGATGTAAACGTAACAGTAGGTTATACGATTTGGAATCCGGGATTTTGGTTCTTCACAGAAGGTAAAGAAGTATTTGACTGGGTAACTTTTGAAGGCTTAGTAATTACACAACTAGATACTAACTTAGTATCAGCTATTATCGGTATGTATTTCGGTGGTAGTTTAGTAAAAGGAAAGTAATGGACACTAGAGATTTTATGACTGTGTTAGAAACTGTAGGTATTCCTGCAGCTTTTGCAGTTGCTGCCGGTTGGATGGTGTATAAACTATTCAATGCTTTAATATCTGACGTACATAAAAAACTAGATACTCAACATAGTATGATAGTTGCTTTGATAGATAGAGTAAGACAAATGGATAATGACATGATAAGAATAGACTCTATGGTACGTACAGCTTTAGGTGTACAAATAGATGTAGATAGATTAGCTAGAGCAGACGGTAAAAAAGACCAAAGAAAAGATTAATGAAGATAGACGATTTAGAAAAAGTACATCCTATGAAACAAGTTACAGTTGCTTCTATAGTTCAGGTAGCTGTATTTGGATTTATGTTGTTAGCTTTCTGGGGTAACTCTAAAGTCTTTGCAGATGAAATGGTACACACATTTAAGAATCCTAGCTTTAGTGGTATAGGTACATCAGCACACTATCTTACTATCCAGAATCAAGAGTTCTCAAGAAAGATGAGCATCAAAGAAGAAATAAAAGCACTACAAGAACAGATAGAAAGAGATAAAGAAAACACAACACTTGCAAGATTTATAAGAAACTTAGAGTCTAGAATATATGCACAGTTATCTAGACAGCTAGTAGAAAATTTATTTGGTGAAACTCCAAGCGAAAGTGGTGTACTAAGTTTAGAAGGTAACACCATAGAATATAATGTTGAAGACGGAATTATAACTTTAAAAATTACAGATAGCGATGGCAATGAAACAATTATTCAGTTACCTATTGGTTCTTTTACTTTCTAGTTGTGCAATACTGAATGATGACTTTGTACTGTCAGACTCTACAAGTATCAAAGAATCTTCAGTATTAGATTTACAATCAGAAGCATTAAAGAATTTACCAGCTGCTAAAGTACAGCCGACAATAGCAGTATATCCGAATAGTTTTAAAGACTTAACAGGACAAAGAAAAAGTAATAGTTCATTTGCATTGTTTAGTACAGCTATTACCCAAGCTCCAGAAGCTTTATTGATTAGAGCTTTTAAACATGCAGCAAATGGAAAGTTTTTTAGAGTAGTAGAAAGAGTAGGTTTAGATGACCTAACAAAAGAAAGACAATTAATAAGAAGTACTCGTCAAGAGTTTAAAGAAAATAAAGAATTACAGCCCCTGTTATTCGCAGGGTTGTTAATGCAGGGTGGAGTGGTTAGTTATAATACTAACATTACATCAGGCGGAATAGGTGCTAGATACTTAGGTGTAGGTAGCACTAAAGAATATCGTGAAGATATGATTACCATTTCTTTACGTTTAGTATCTGTAGCAACAGGTGAAATACTTATGGAAGTATTAGTTTCTAAAACTGTATTATCTGTAGGTGTATCACAAGATGTATTTAGATTCTATGAAGCTGGAACAGAGCTAGTAGAATTTGAAGGAGGGACTACAGAAAACGAGCCAGTGTCTATAGCTTTGCAAAGAGCAATAGAGACTGGTGTTTTAAATATAATAGAAGAAGGAATACAAAGAGGGTATTGGGAATATGAAGAAGCTAATTAGTTTAACTGCTTTATTATCTTTATTGGTAGTAGCAGATAATGAAATTTACATAGACCAGTCTGGAGATACAGCTAACATAGATTTAGAACAGTTAGGTTCTAATAATATTATGGGTGGTTTGGATGCAGTTGCTGGTAGTATGACAGCTCTTGATTTAGATGGTGATAACTTAACTTTAATATTAAATCAAATAGGAGACTATAATAAGTTTCTAGCTGATATATGGGCTGATACGCTTACAGGTACATTTAATTTTGATGGAGATAGTAACGAGTTCACTGTACAAATAGACCCTACTAATACTTATGGAGCCGATGGTAGTGATTTAAATGTTGATGTAACAGGTTCATCAAATGACTTTACACTTGACATAGCTACTAACGACTTGGCAAGTGCTTTAGACTTAGATTGGATTATTAATGGAGACAGCAACGTGTTTGACTTTGACATTGATATTGATAGTGCTACTTCTTATGTGGACATTGATGGAGACTCTAACACTATTACTTACGATGGTGACGGTTATGCTAATGGGTATTTCTATCTTGACCAGACAGGTAATAGCAGAACATTTAACATTCAACAACAGAGTACATTAGCAAGTGATTGGCTTAAGATTATTAGTAGCGGCAACAATGGTACTATTTGTGTCATCCAAAACGATGGCGGAACAAGCACAAGTTGCTAGTATTGGAAACATAACAGAGTTAAAAGGTGTTGCCCGAGTAGTTAGAAACGAAGAGTTTCCAGCTGCTTTAAAGTTTGATATAGAAAGTTTTGATAATGTCCAAACTTCTAACGGAAGAGTGGGCATTACTTTTTTAGATGATAGTCAAGTAAGACTAACTGAACATTCAGAGTTAGTTATTGATGAGTTTATCTACGACCCTGACCCATCTAAATCTAAGATGGCTTTGCAGTTTGCTAGTGGTACTGCACGATTTATCACTGGCAAACTTGCATCTATTGACAAACAAAATATATCTATCAA
>Ga0070750_10001586_pt1 | contig 12673 bp, 9 predicted proteins | sample VirMetDEL_Nov_24_FD_77013 | JGI IMG/M metagenome (GOLD analysis project Ga0070750, IMG submission 77013) | Aqueous microbial communities from the Delaware River and Bay under freshwater to marine salinity gradient to study organic matter... | ecosystem: Environmental > Aquatic > Marine > Coastal...
AGTCGCTTCTGTTCTGAGTGCATCAGTTCCTATTGCTACATTCCACGAACCATTTGTAGCAGATAACGCTCTATATCCTATACCTACATTGTTTGCACCGCTTGTCTGTGCATCTAAAACTTTGTACCCAATCGCAACATTGTAACTAGATGTGCAAGCTGCTAAACACTCATGACCTATAGCAACATTGTAGTTTCCATCAACAAGTGCTCCTAAAGCAGTTTCTCCTATAGCAACATTATTCACACCTGTAGTTAGTGCATCAAGTGCTTGATAACCAAATGCATGATTTCCTGTTCCTGAAGTTAGTGATGCAAATACATCTACTCCTAGTCCTGTGTTGTTTGATGCACTACTTAAAGTTCCAGTAGCATTATCACCAATCATTATCGAGTTAGTAAAGTTTGTACCACCTTCTTTGTGTGTTGGTCCAGCACTTAAAGTACTAAAACTTAAAGTACCACTGCCATTTGTAGTAAGAACTTGACCACTAGAACCGTCTGATACATTTAATTGATCTATTCCAATTTGGTTATCGTCTATATGTTGTGTAAGTACGGCATTATTTGCGATATGTATTGTTGCTACAGAACCAGTTGCGATTTCACTCGCTGCAACTTGGTTAGCTGCTATTTGTGTACTTGTTACTGAGTTTCCTGCGAGTTCTACTGCGGATACTGAGTTTACTGCAAGTTTTGCATTTGTTACTTGATCGTCTCCGATATGTATTGTATCAATCGAACCAGTTGCTATTTCGCTTGAATCTATTGAGTTTGCAGCGATCTCTGCTGAGCCAACTGCATTTGCTGCAATGGAAGTAGCTGTTACTGCATTTGCTCCTACATCAGTAAGAGTTGTAATTTGATTTATAACTACTTCAATATTACCTGTTCCACTTGGTGGAGCTTCTGAGAAAGTAAGTGTTGTACCACTTACAGCATATGTTCCTTTTGGCTGATATACACCGCCAACATATACTTGCGTATTTTCTTCTTTTACAGGATCGAGTGATAGTGTAAATGCTGTTGTAGAAGCATTACCATTAAATGTGTCAACTGTTGAAGCTTTCCCCATTACAACACCACCAATTGTGTATGCTATAACTTTTGTTCCGTTTGCTGGTGCAGTATCAAATGTAAGAGTTGTGCTACTTACATTAAATGCATCAGCGTTTTGATATACACCGTCTATAAATACAATTAAGTCTGTGTCTGAGCCTGGTGCTTTTGAAAGTGTAAAAGCTGTTGTAGAGCCATCTCCATTAAATGAGTTATGATTAAATGCTCCACCTGTTGTTAAGTTTGCTAGATTATTTACTTCAACACTTGTTCCGTTTGGTGGTGCAGCACTGAATGTTACTGTTGAACCAGATGTTGAATAGGCTCCTTTTTCTTGGTAAACACCATCTATAAATACCCAAGTGAGGGCTTCATTTGTTATTGTTGTTCCAGTATTAAAAGCTGTTGTTGAACCATCTCCTGATCCTTCATAAACAGCAACAGTTTGATTTAAACCAATACCACCAGATCCACCACCACCAGAGATTGTCTGATTTGATACATTTGTTATTCTTCCTTGTGCATCTACTGTAATTTGTGGTGAAACAGTTGTGGAACCGTATGTTCCCGCTGTTACTGCTGTATCTGCAAGTTTTGCTGCAGTGACTGCATCGTCTGCTAATTTAGCTGTTGAAATTGATCCGTCTGCTACTGTTCCTGCTCCACCATTTGATGCTGCTGTAATACGACCGTCTGCATCAACTGTTAAGTCTGCGTTTGTGTAAGAGCCTGCTGTTACTGCAGTAGCTGCAAGTTCACTTGGTCCGACTGCTCCAGTTGCTATGTGTGTTGCATTTACAGCATTTGCTGATATTCCTGTTGTTCCTGTAATTGTAATAGTATCAGTACTAGCATTTGTTGTAAGTGTGATTCCTGTTCCTGCTGCTAGTGTTAATGTGTCTGTAGAAGAGTCTGCAACTACACTACTTTGTCCTGAGATAGCAATAGTTTTAAAACTATCTGAAGCACTACCACCACCTGAAATAGTAGAGAAAGATAATGTTCCACTACCATCAGTTGTAAGTGCTTGTCCACTAGAACCATCTGATACATTTAACTGATCTATGCCAATTTGGTTATCATCAATATGTCGAGTAAGAATACTATTCGATGCTATTTTTGTTCCATCAATAGCGTTGTCTGCAACGTTTGCTGTAGCAATAGTGTTCGCTGCTATTTGTGTTGTTGTAATTGTTGCATCAGCTATTTGATCTGCTGTGACTTGATTATCGTCTATATGTTTAGTAAGAATACTATTTTGTGCGATCTTTGTACCATCTATTGCATTATCTGCAATGTTTCCTGTTGCAATAGTATTTGCAGCAATCTGAGTTGTAGTAACTGTAGCATCTGCTATTTGATCTGCTGTTATTTGGTTATCATCAATATGTTTTGTTAGAATTGAGTTTTGAGCAATTTTTGCTGAAGTTACAGCATTCGTTGCTATTTGAGCTGTTCCTATTTTACCATCTGCTATTGCGTCTGAAACAGAGTAAGCAGCTGAACCCATGTAACCATGTGATGAACATTGATAGTATAAAACTTGGGGAGTTGATGTAGTAACAGCGATTTGAGTATATGCTCCAGATGAGCCTGCTGTACCATTTGTAGTAACACCTGTTGTATATGCAGTTGTTTTATCTGCTTCTAAATAAAATCGTAGAGGATGTGAACTATTACTTGAATCTGCTTGATCAAATTTATATGTGTTTCCAGGAATAAGGAGTAAGAAAGGACTTTCTAAACCATCAATAGTATAACCACTAGAACTGCCAGTACCATTTTGAGGGTGAGCGGCAGTTTTAGTAACAACCTTTACTTCGTAAGTTTGTGTTCCAAAGGCATTAATCCCCTGTGGAGCATATGTTAGTATTGAGTCACCACTCGTATTACCATCGACATGTTTTCTTAAGAAAAACTTTCCGTCTTTAGTATTGATACCCATTTCTCCCAACGCAAGGTTGGAAGTAGTAGGATTTGCACCAGCGGTATTTGAACGCTTTAATTGTATTGTAGCCATATTTATGGTTGTCCTGTCTTACTCTATATAGAGATTCCTTAGAATGTTCCTCCGTCAATTGAGTTTGTCCACTCAACATCATTTCCAGAAGAGTTTAATTGTAATAAGTAGTTTGCACCACCTGAAGAAGCTGCTAATCGTTTGTAACCGCCATCTGACGCTTTACCAATTAACAAGTCACCAAGTGCTGTTGCTGTAACATCTCCTTTTAATTTGATTTCATCTGCAGTTACAGATAAAGTTACATTGTCTGGAACTACATTAATTGTGTTACCAGATTTTGTTAAACCGTTCCCTGCTGTTATTTGACCAGCACCTGAGAATTGTGTGAATGTTAAGTCTGTTGTATTTAGTGTAATTACATTATTTGTTGTAAGTACATAACCTTGATCGGCATTTGCAGTACCTTCTTCAACCCATACAAACATACCTGAAGTAACATCTACACTGGCGTTAGCATCGTCTGAACGAGCTGGTGTTCCACCTGAAGCAACTGCTACATAAATACCATTTTCAGAGGCATCTGTTTGATTTTTAAGAAGAACCCTATCGCCTGCTACAAGAGTAACTCCATCAATAGCATCTCCTGCTTCTAGTCCTGAGGAACCTGCAGTTAAGGAAACGTTTGCTGTTGAGGCTACATGTACTGATGCTTTAATATCAAGTGCTTGTTTTACTGCGTCAACATATCCTTTCGTTACAAGTGTAAGTGAATTCTGTCCACTTCTATCATCATAACCTGAAGGAACTTTAACTGTGCCTGTACCGTTTGGAGATAGTGTTATATCTCCGTTTGAATTTGTGCTAGAGATTGTATTTGCATTGATGTTGATATTGTCGACATCTAAGTCTCCAGTAATATCTGTAGCAGCTGTAACTGCGAATGTTGTACCATCAAATGTAAAGTTAGCGTCGTCTTCAATTTCACCTGAAGCACCTGCAATAACAATTCTATTGTTTGTTAAGTCTGAAACTTTTAAAGTAGAAGCTGTTGTTGAACCCACACCAAGTGAGCCACTGATGTCTGCATTACCATTGATATCAATAGTAGTTGCAGTAATATCAACTTCTGTATCTGCTGCGATTGCTAATGTGCCGTCTGAAGGAGAGGAAACGCTTAGTGCGGAATCTCTGAATCGTAAAGCCATTGAGCTGTTTAGCATTAAAGCTGTGTCAGCAACGTGTGTTAATGTTACATCATTATCAGCACCAAATCCTAAGACGGCTGAGTCGCTGTCAAGTTTAAGATCATTGCTAATATTAACTGATGTTGAAGCATTGATATCAACAACTGGTGCTGTGATTTCAACTTCTGTGTCGGCATCTACATCTAATTGTCCGTCTGTGCTAGAGTTAATGCCGATTGCAGAATCTCTAAATTGTAGTGCCATGCCTGAGTTAAGGCGTAATGCAGTATCAGCAACGTGTGTAAGTGTTACATCTCCGTCTGCTCCAAAAGATACTACTTGACCATCAGTATCAAATTGTACTGTTGGTGCTGTGATTTCTAATAATGTATCTGCATTGATGTCTAATTGTCCGTCCGCAGAAGATCCGATGCTTAGTGCTGAATCTCTGAATTGGAAAACGCTAGTGCTATTTAGAAGTAAACCAGTATCGGCAACATGAGTTAGGTTAACTTCTGAATCTGCTCCAAAGTTTAAGACGGCTGCATCTGAAAGTAAAGATACATCATCTGCGAATGTAGTGTCTTGTCCGACTACTATCTTTTCGCTGGAATTTGTTGTTACGAATTTTAAGTAAGAAGTTGAACCTTCTTTAATATCAAGAGAAGCTGCGTTATTGTCAATAATAGACATTACGTTTGCTTGAGCATCTAAATCTATTGTGCCACCGTGAGTAATTATTAAATTACCTGTAGGAGCAATAGTAAGAGTACCACTTGATGTAGAAATAGTATTACTGGAACCAGTAACTACAATGTTACCACTTAGTAATTCGTTTATCTTTTTGTTGGAGTCAACAATTAATGCTGAACTCGCTGTGTTCGTACCATGTACATGATCGAGCATATCGGTAAAATATTTACCACCGATTATTAGATTACTGCCATCGGCAGGATTACCTATAAATAATCTGGAACCAGCACCACCTTGTGCTCCCGCTCCGCCTGTATAAGCTAACTCACCAGCAGTAAGGCTACTTGGAGCCGTAGTACCTGTGGATCTTTTTATCTTAATTGTTGTTGCCATTTTATTTTCCTAATGGAGTCTTAAAAACTCCCCGCATCTACTGTTTCCATGTCGCCTGTTGCTTGTGCTAGGGGTACGAACTGAAAAACGTTTGATGATGTTTCTCTGTAAACTTTGAGCTGATTATCATTCAGATCATAAAAGAAGTCACCTTCTTCTAAATTTGTAGTACCTGCATTCGGTACGTCATTTCCTCTAAAAAACTGATCTGCTAATTGTTCTAACGCATCTTGTACGTTAGTAGCAGTTATAACATTGTGAGGTGTAAATGTTAAATTAGCAGCATTGGTTGATGCATCAGTGGGCGAGATTGCGCTAATACTAACGCTTGTTACATCTTCAACTACTGTAATTGTTGTTGCCATTTAAAATGTACTCCCATCTAATGTATCCATGTCTCCCTCTGCTTGAAGAAGAATTTGCCATGCTCCATCTCTATAAACCTTTAATTGATTTGTATTTGTATTATAAAATAAATCTCCATCGTCAAGATATGTTTCACTACTTGTTGTAGGATCTGTTGTTCCTCTTGAAAATTGAGATTCTAATTGTTCTATTGCGTCTTGTACATTTGCTACTGATATTGTATTATGTGTAGTTGAAACTACATCACTTGCTACAAATGCACGAAAAAATTGTTCTACCTGTATTGATTGTGAAGTAGTTGTAATGTTTGCTATTACATCATTGAGTGCGCTTTCCGTAATAGAAATTGTAGGATGAGCTGCAATAACATTTGTTCTTGCAAGTCTATTTTGCCCTATACGGCTCATCTTGTTACTTCACCAGCTACAGTTGCTGTTCCCTGTATAAGTCTTTGTGAGGTAGTGCTTGTAAATAACTCTAAGTCATAGTAATACTGTCCCACATCTATATCGTCTGTTAGTGTATTTGCAAGCGCCATAGTCAGTATTCCACTACTAGCATTTGATATTGTACAAGTGAACGTAGCGGTAAGAGTACTAGAATCGATTGTGGGGCGCATCTGTGCACGTGCACTAAAGCCTGTAAGGTTTTTTGCAGATCCATCTTCCTGAACAGTAAGCTGTAACGAGAAATCTGATCCCTGATCTATTTTTATGTTGTAATTACCAGCACTCATGGTTATTTCTTATACCTCCAATGAATTAATTATACCAAAAAATAACACCTGATGTCAAGGATTATTTTTGGAATGTGAAATCATTATCCTTTATCCTTTGGGATATTTGTCTTTTACTGCTTTTCTACCTAGATAGAAGGTTGACGTTTTTGCGTCATCACCAAGCTTGCCATTATCTATATCATGGTAAAGTTTATCTAACTGATCTGCTAAAGTTTCATAGTATGCGGCTCTTTTTGTTTGAGGAGTCGCACCACTTTTTGCTAAATTTACATTCATTATGCATACCTCGATACTGTGATTACATTATAGTAATCTTTGTATTTATCTTTTTTAAATTCTATTTCAAAATCTCCAGCTTCCTGAGCTGTAAATGTTAATGTTGTATCTGACATTGTTCCTGCTGAAGTTCCATCTAAAAACACTTCGGTTCCTACAGGTACGCCTGTTACAGTTACGGTGCTATCAACGCTTGGTGTAGTTGTGCTGTAAGAAGGATCAAAAACTGCTTTTTCTACAACGGCATCGCCATCTGCATTGATATACCAATCTTCTCCATTAGGTACAGCTGAGCAATCATAACTTAAAAAGTCATAGTTATGAGCAGATTTTTGTTCTGTTTTTATTTCGTCAGTTACATTTGCAGTGCATGACCAAGCAATTTCTTTATTACTGTCATAAAAAATATTATATATCATAGTCCGAGTCCTCCTGTGTAATCGGGTTCATTAAAAATTATATATGAATAGTATACGGAATCTCCTCCAGTTAGCATAAATCTTCTTATTACTAAATTTGAAGAACTTGGAGTTACAAATATTCCATAAGGTACTAATTGAATTTCAGCAATACCTTCTGGATAAGTAATACTAACCATATGACTATATCGAGGATCGAACACTTTTGTTGCAACTCCGCCACTTATTTCAGCTTGTGTACACCATCTTACTGCAAATAAAGGAGTATATCCTAAATTATGTGTAATTGTTGCTTGGGAATTTGCTGTTGTGCCTAGTATTCCTTCTCCTGCATCATGTATTACAGGTGAATTGCCTGCTCTTGAGTCAAAAGCTAGTGGATTTGTAGTTGTAAGTACATCTTCTCCTGTTCTTGAAACATAGAGTCCGTGTCCTCCTGTTGCTCTTTTTCCTGCTAATATTCTATTTGCCATAATTAATATAATGCGTTAGTGCTTAGTTTCTTAAATACTACTACATCATAGGTATCTCCATTACCAAGTCTGTTTATTGTTGCACCTGTAGCTCCTACCGAAGAAAAGTTTGCTCCTCGTTCAAAGTCACTACTTGATGCATTTGATTGTGAATTTTTAGCAGTGTACAAAAAGTTACTGCTACCTAAATTTTGATAACTTAAGCTAGCACTACTTGCACTGCTTAAATTTACTGTGTTTTTTGTAACTGGAGCAGTACTTCCTGTTCCTCCTGAAAAAGGTACGGCTTGATGCGTGCCTTTTGCTACAAAAGAACTTCCTGTTTCTCCTGAGTCTGTATAAAATAGTAATTTACTTTTATTACAAGTAAGAACATTTTGTCCTGCCTCAGAAACATACATTCCATACCCTCCTGTTGCTCGATTTCCTAATAATACTCTATTTGCCATGATTAAAAATATGTACTATTCATATAGCCGTAGGCACAAGGAATTTTTAAAACAACAAAATCTAAATTTGTACAAGCTTGAGTGCCTCCTGTATTATTACCATAGTCACCTACACCTGTTCTTCTTACTTCTAGTACTCCGTCAACATTATTTGCGGGAAACGGTCTTATTAAAGCAGGTGTTAAAGTGCTACTGGTATAAGTAAACATTGAAACATTATTCTGTGTTAATTGAATTTGAGCAGCTCCTTGGCTTTTTGACCCCCAATTCCATACTCTATTCTCAGCTTCGCTTGTAATTACTAAAGGAATATATCCTAGATTATCTTTGCTTCCTGTTGTTAAGAAATTTAAACTACTCGAAAGAGAAGATTGAGAACCTCCTGCATATACAAGATGTCCTGCACTTGCTTTTCCATTTGAACTAAATAGTAAGTCTTTATTATCACAAGTTAGTACATTACTATTTGCTTTGGATACATATAGTCCATATCCTCCCGACGATCTGTTTCCTATTAATACTCTATTTGCCATTAGTCTGCTATAATTATCCTTGCCCCATTTGAGCTACTTGCCTCTATTAATATTGAATTGCTTGATATACTTTGACTATCTCCAAAAGTCATTGAACTTGAACTTACTTTTATTTGTCCTGCGCTCATACTTGTATCTGAACTAAAAGCTGCTTGTAATTGACCTGCAGAACTTAAGTTTGCGACTGCACCTAACCCAATACTTGAAGCTGAAATATTTGAATTTAATAAAGTAGAAATACTTGTTAATCCTGTTCCCCCTTTGTTTGCAGCTAATGTTCCAGATAAGTCGGAGAGTGCTGTTGGAATTGTTGTACTTGTTGGATGCGCTCCAATACCTGCTGCAGTTACTTGTCCCCCGCCTGCTCCATTTAATGTACCATTTGCACTTATACTAATACCACTATTTGTTAAAGTTGCAATACTTGTTAATCCTGTTCCACCTGATGATGCTGGTAGTGTTCCTGTTACTAGATTTCCTGTGAGTGATATTTCTCCTGCCGCTATTTGGTTTGCAGTAATACTATTTGTTGTTATTTTTCCGCCATCAATAGTTGTAGTTCCTGCATTTACTACAGTTGCTGGATTATAAGTGGTACTAGTGGAAGTATCAACTAAATTACCACTTGAAAAAGTTACAAGTCCACTAAATCCAATACCTTGTTGAGAAGCTTGAAAAGTTAAATTACTTCCTGATGCTGTGTCTCCACCTGCTGTATTTTCAGTTGCTGTAAAGTATGAATACCAATATTTATTGGCATTTCCAGCCGCAAAGGTTGGTGGAGTTGTTGCCCAGCCACTTGTTAAATTAGTAAAGCTATTTGTACTAAAAGTATAACTTGAGGCAGAAGGAGTGGCAGGTGCACTTGATGAACTTGCTTGATGGTATACAAAATGTGTAAGAGTCTTTGGACCATCTGCTCCATCTGCTCCTACGACTCCTGCTGTAAGTGCATATATTATTTCGAAAGTGTAGACAGTTCCTGAACTTGTTACAACTTTTGCAATAATAGTATCTCTTACAACATCAGGTTTAAAACTTTGTTTAAATATAGAAGTTCCAGAGTATGCTCTTGGTACAACTGTATCAAGTTCCAAAGAAGTATCAGATGTTATTCTATTAATTCTTGCCATAAAACGAGTAGAACCCGCAGCTCCAACAATAAATAAATCACCTATATTATAGTCACTTAAGAAAGAAGTACTTGAACCTGTCACAGTTCCTTCTTCATTTTCAATAGTTACAGTACCTGAAGCACTTGATATGCCTGCATTTGCTGCTCCAACTTCTGCAAAGTATTCAAAATTAAAAGCATTTCCATCAGCATCTTGTGCTGCTGTATCAGTTTTTAGTTCTACTGCTTTGAGATGATCTGAAGTTGCATCTGCATCAAATAATAAGTATGCTTCTGCACTTGCTCCCATTCCATTAAAAGCTTGTTGTGTATTTCCTGTACCTGTGCCAGAAAGTATAAATTCTTCTTCGTTTCTAGAAAAGAAAGTATAAGTAGAAGAACTAATTGTTGCGACTCCAGTACTTGAATCAATACTAAGTCCTGCATTAAGTGAGCCACCTGGGAACAGTCTTCCAATTTGTGTTGGACTTGGTAATGCTTGTTGATTACCTACTTCAATAGATTTTTGAACAACTGCTGATTTCATTTGCTCTGTGTTTATTGTTCTGATTCTAAAAGTAAAGACTCCATATGAAGTTAATGGAATATCTATAAAACTTGTATCTTTTGTCGCAAATATTTTTTCATAAACAGGTCTGCCACTTGCATTATGTTCTATCTCGTAGTAGTTTAAGTGTTCATAAATAGAGTTAACAGCATTTCCTGAACTATCTGTTCTTATACTTGTTGGATGTTGCCATTGTAGTCTTATAATTTTTGCAGTTCCCGTTACGGATGTATCATCTTCTACACTAGGATTTATGTCTTGTTTTAGTGATAAAGTTACGGATTTTGGAACGGGTACTTCATCTGTATAAGAAGGAAGCGCTCTGATTGTTTGATCTTGTTGTAATTTATATCCTCTATCAACTAAATCAAATTTACTTGATTCGTATTTTATTCCTATTATTTCATATCGACCTTTATTTGACTCATTCACCCCAGTAATTAAATATTGTTTTGCAGAACCATCATCTAAAGATCCGTCTGCTTTTATTTCTTTGATTGCCCAAGGCATATCTTGAGCAGGCGCACTACTGAATGCGCTTGATACTTGTATTGCAGTTACAGAACTTCCTGTGCTTGAAATAGTTTTAGTTTCAACTCTGCTATTTGGATTCCAATTTAGTACTAATACATTTCCACTATCATCGACAGCATTTGCTACCTCTGCGCTTGTATCAAGAGTTACTAAACTTCCACCCACTGTTGCTTGAGGAATATAGTCTCCTCTTATGTATGAAACGCTATTAATTGTTGCACTTTCTTGTCCAAGAAATGCACCGCCACTTGGATATACAATTGAAAGTTCAAAAGTATTACCGCTTGATAAATTTATGGCACTATCTACATTGATTGTAGTAGTAGTATTACTCTCTGAAGTTCTTCCACTAAATCGTATATGGTCTCTGTCTGCGTCTTGTACATTTACTACATCTCCAGGTTTTAAAAATCCACCATTGAAACTAGTTTCAAAACTAATTCCTTCTGTTTCCATAATTTCTGAGAGAAGTGTCCACTTACCAAATCTATGTGCTTGTCCTTTTGATGTACATCCAAATGCTACAACATCTTTTGAAACTATTTTTCCAGTTTCTAGTATATTATTTGTATCTTCGACAATTTCTACTGCTTTTTTATACATAGAATCTGGATCATTCCATGTTACTCTCACTTGATTACTTCTATATTGAGATTTTGTAGATGTATATGCAAATTTTCCTGCAATTACATTTGCTTTTGAAAAAGTATATACAGGACTTTGAAATCTATTTTGAGAGAATTGTATTTCACCATTTAGCCAAAACATCATTCCTCGGAATATACTTGTGACGTCTTTTAATACTTTTAAAGCTTCCGCTGCTTGAGATAGATATAGATTACAAGTAAATCGTGGTTCTGTTCCGCCTTCTCCATCACTTACAAGCTCATCACAATATCTTGCAATTCTAAATAATTCGTATTTATCAATTTGTGAAGCATCAAGATATTTTCCAACTCCATATCTATCATTTGTCACTAAGTCATAAAATACCCATGCTGGATTATCTGTATAAACTGGTTGATGATTTACATGAGCTCCATTAAAAGTTGATTTATCTCCTCTAAAATTTCCATCCCATTGTTGATAAGAATTTTCGTCGACTCCTGTGCTTACATTTCTATCATACCCTGCAACACTTCTATTTCCTTCTGTTCGGGGAAAATAGTTTGTAGGAACTTGTAATAATCTTCCTCGAACATGATAACCACGAACAGGTAATTTTCCAAAAGACTGTGCATCAAAAATGAGAGCACCATAAGCAGATAAAGGATATGAAAGTTTATCGTCTACTACTGCTTCAATTGTTTGTAAAGTACAAGGATTATTATGGTCGTAGTCGCCGTGTCGTGCATTTGTAGGATTAACTCTTTCAACTTTTACTTGAAAATCTGAGAAAGGTTGAAATTCTTCCATGTTAATTGTAAAAGTTTCAATGAAAGGTGCTTTTGTTTCTGCTTCAACAAATCCAGTATTCATTCCTAAACGACCTCTAAAATTTGAAGTTCTTCTGCCTGTAGGTCTTGCACTAATTTGTGCATTCGTTGGACCAAATATCTGTACTTCCGTAAATGAAGAATCTCCTGCTCGTTTAAATCCTAAAAATATTCGTAACTCAACATGTGCAGGAGCTTCATCTCCAGAGCTTTTTTTACTTGCAAGCATCATTGGAAATTTAAAAGTTAATTTAAGTTTGTCTATTTCGGGCTGGTTGCTTATACCCATTGTGCTAGCAGAAATTGTAATAGGAGATGCAGTTGCATTTCCAGTTGTTGAATGATATCCTCCACTTGTTATATTACTTTGACTTCCTGTTATAGAAGATAGATCTGTTTGATTTATTTCTGTATTTGCAGAATGTACAATTGAAGCGCTTCCAATACCTGGAAAATTTTGAAGAAGGGGTTGATC
>Ga0070750_10001589_pt1 | contig 12660 bp, 15 predicted proteins | sample VirMetDEL_Nov_24_FD_77013 | JGI IMG/M metagenome (GOLD analysis project Ga0070750, IMG submission 77013) | Aqueous microbial communities from the Delaware River and Bay under freshwater to marine salinity gradient to study organic matter... | ecosystem: Environmental > Aquatic > Marine >...
AGGTGTGATAGTGATAGGCCTTGAACGACGCTTCTTGGGGATCGAATCCCATACGTAGATAGCGACGATAGGCCTTACGGATTTCTGCCCGCTGGGGCGTGGGACGCGGGTCGCGAGCCTCCTGGCGAGCGAGCGGCGTACGGGCGAAGTGTTGTTCGAACATGTCTGACGTGGTCATTACACTTCTCCTTGCTTAGCGGCTTGGTAAGCGGCGGCCAGCTCAGCGCGTTTCTGCTGGATCAGCAGTGCAGCTTTGGTCGGTGCCAGTTGAGCGCGCAGGGGCTTCGCGGATCGTGGTTCTTGGGTCGCGGCTCGTACTCGCGTCCACCCGTTGAGTAGCAGCGCGCCTTGTGCGTTGATGAACTTGATCCACTGATTAGCGTCCCTACGTGACGGGGCGTTCAGTGCCCATACGCTGCCGTTCTTTAGCTGGGCGTAGATCGTTGCACTGCCTTTGCTCTTGCCGAGGGAAAGCTTTACTGGGTTACCGACAAAGTTGTTTGACTGATTCATGCTTATGCCTCCAATTCTTCTGCTAGCTTTTCGGTTAGAAATTCCAAGTTAAATGCGACGTTTTCCAAGTTGCCCTTTTCTAGCTGGCCTTCCGTCATCCACAAACACTTAAGAACCTCGCGTAACATTTCTTCGTGCGACATCTCTGTCTCCTTGATTGTGATCGGACGAACCATTCATCCAATTCATAACGACACCGACGACGAGCGACGCTAGGAGCGAGGCGTTTTGCGACAAGGTTCCACAGATGAACACGGGACAAGGTTCCAACACTGCGGATCGGGGTACGGGGGGCGTGACAGGCCAAGGGGGGAGATAGTCCGTGAGCGATATAGACGTAAAAATGAAAAAAATTTTTTTGAAAAATTTTGCAGAAACATGCCTTTAGGAGTGTATGCTCCAGCACTTATTAATAGTGATGCTAATATCTTTACGTTATGACAGCAGCCACCCTCGTCTGTTCAGCCTGCGGTTTCGAAAAACCAAAAAAGGAATTTGAGCGCAACCGAGTTCAGTGCCAGGCGTGTCGCATAACCGCGAACCAAAAACGAATATCCGCGAGCTACGAATCGTACTTGCGGAACCTCTATTCAAAATCCAAGAACTCCAACAAACGCGATCCACGAGCCGTGAACCGCAATTGGCACATAACGTATGAAGATTTAGTCGCTAAGTGGGAGGCGCAAGGAGGACGATGCGCGTTGTCCGGTGTATACCTCACGCATCACGTTGATGGCTCCGGTGTTAAAGACCATAACGCGTCAATAGACAGGATTTCGCAAGAAGTTGGTTATACCCCGTCGAATACGCAGCTGGTGTGCTATCGCATCAATATAATGAAGCACAATTTGCCCGAAGATATGTTCTTTTGGTGGGTCAAGACCGTCGCCAATTTCACTTGTGATTAAATATTAGTGACGCTAATATGCTGAGATGAGCGAAGTAGAAGTCATCGCTATTGAAGGTCTTGACGCCGCAATTATCGGGTCAACCGTTCGCGATGGCCGTGAAGTCCTCGCTTATGACATCGACAAAGCTGTCGAAATACTTGTGTCGCACGGGTACTCCGAGGAGTACGCGGAAGAATGGATCACGGAGATGTGTTCGAACGAGTTCGACGGATCACCTGCGTTTGTGTATGTAAATGAAGAACCAGAGTTTCATGGAACAGGCACCCCAATCGGAGTCACAGTCCACTGACTTAGTGAGCGAACATACGGAGTTTCAATCGCATCTGCCCTACATGGGCCTGACACGCGGTTCACTGACCATGCAGCAGGAAAAGCTGGTCTCGCTTATCAGTTCAGGAATGACGATCGCGGCTGCGGGTCGCGGCGCAGGATACTCTTCGCCCCAAGCAACCTACGAAGCTGCAAAACGGCCTTCTGTAGCGCAAGCCATCGAGTATTTTCGCCAAGAGATGCGTGAAGAGGTGAAGTTCACCAACCAGCACGCGCACATGATGTACATGGAGGCGTACAACTCGTCGGCAAACGCCACCGAGATGAAAAACACCACCGATTCCCTGGTCAAGCTGCACGGTTTGGCCGCACCGGAAAACGCTACGCAGGTAAACATCAGCATCAACGGCACCAAGCAGCTAGAGCGCATGAGCGACGAGGATCTGTTGAAGATTGCGGGTAAGGATCTGGACTACCTCGAACCCAAGAGCGATTAATGACAGATGTCATAAAGATCGAATGCGTACGCTGCAAAGCGTCTCACCCCGAGACTTTGTACTCGGGAGACGACCGCCTATGCGTGTACTGCAAATCTGATATCGCGGAGCAAGAACCGCAGCCCGCGAGCCCCGAACCGGAGGTCGAGCAGGAAGCCACGGTTGAAGAGAAGGCGCGCGCGGAACTCGCTTTGCGGTTCCTGACCCGCCGGAAGTTGTTGCCGTTCGTGGAGCGGTTCAACCCTGATTATCAGGCGGGTTGGGTACATAAGGACATATGTAAACGATTAGAGGAGTTTTCCCGAGATGTTGCAGCGAAGAAGTCGCCTCGACTCATGCTCTTCATGCCACCACGGCACGGTAAGAGCACGCTTGCATCGGTTGGATTCCCAGCTTGGCACCTTGGGCGACATCCTGAACATGAGTTTATTAGTTGTAGCTACTCGGGTTCACTCGCAATGGGCTTCAGCCGCAAGGTTCGTGGTCTCCTTCGCGAAGAGGGATATAAGTCTGCCTTCAAGACTCGCCTCGACCCTCAGTCACAGTCTGCTGAAGCATGGCTTACTACTGTTGGTGGTGGTTACGTTGCTGCCGGTGTTGGCGGCGGTATCACTGGTAAAGGCGCTCACATCCTCGTTATTGACGATCCGGTAAAAAACCGAGACGACGCAGAATCACAAAACGCGCGCGACAGTGCCTGGGACTGGTACACCTCTACCGCTTACACACGTCTCGCGCCAGGCGGCGGCGTGCTGGTAATTCTTACCCGCTGGCATGACGACGACTTGGCGGGTCGTTTGCTTAAAGCTGCCGCAGATAACGGTGAGCAGTGGGAGGTTGTGAACTACCCAGCCAGAGCCGAGGTGGACGAGGAGTTTCGGCAGCAAGGTGAGGCCCTGCACCGCGAGCGGTATGACGAAGAAGCGCTCGCACGGATCGAGAAAGCTGTCGGGCCCAGAGACTGGTCGGCGCTGTATCAGCAGAACCCCGTTGCAGATGACGGCGACTACTTCACCAGAGACATGATCCAGTACTACGACCGCGACGAAGTGGATGAAGAGCGTATGCGGTACTACTGCGCGTGGGACTTGGCGATCGGTAAGAACGACAGGAACGACTACACAGTCGGGATCGTCGTTGGGGTCGACGAGTACGACCAGATGTTCGTGATGGACATGGTGCGCGGCCGCTTCGACGGCTTCGAACTGGTGGAGCAGATTCTCGATCTGTACGAGTCGTGGAAGCCGTCGATCATAGGTATTGAGAAAGGACACATCGAGATGGCCCTCGGGCCGTTCCTCGAAAAACGCGTTCGTGAGCGTGGGCTCTACGAGGCGTACTTCAAAGATTTGAAAACTGGCCGCAGGGACAAAGAAGCGCGCGCCAGAGCAATCCAAGGCCGGATGCAACAGGGCATGGTCTTCCTGCCCAGAGATGAGGAATTTACTGGCCCATTAGTCGCAGAACTTTTGCGTTTCCCTAATGGCGTACACGACGACCAAGTAGATGCCTTGGCTTGGATCGGTCTGATGATGACCGAGTTCAGCACCTTCGTAGAGAAGATCGAACACATCCCAAGCTGGAGAGACCGGCTCCCTGGATTACTCAAGGGCGAACGCAATAAATCAGCAATGAGCGCATAACGATGGCTAAGACACGAAAGATTGACCCTGCAAAGGAAGAAGAGATTACACGCACCCAATGGGCGCGTTACGAACGCGCTCGGGATAACGGCCACCTCGACTATGTGGAAATGGCGCTCAAGTGCGATGAGTACTACCAAGGGGATCAGTGGGACCCAGATGATCAGGCTGTGCTTGAAAACGAAGGACGCCCCGCCCTTACGATCAACACGATTCTGCCTACGATTAATACAATTTTGGGCGAACAGTCGACGCGTCGCGCAGATATTAAGTTCAAGCCCCGTCGCGGTGGCGACGAAGAAGTAGCGCACACACTGTCCAAGCTGTACATGCAGATTGCTGACAGCAACAAGCTGGACTGGGTTGAGCAGCAGGTATTCAGTGACGGCTTGATTATGGACGGTCGCGGATACTTTGACGTTCGCATGGACTTTAGTGACCACGTCGAAGGCGAGATTCGTATCACGGCTAAAGACCCACTGGACATCCTCATCGACCCAGATGCGAAGGACGCTGACCCAAAGACTTGGAACGAGGTGTTTGAGTCCAAGTGGATGACGTTGGACGAGATCGAGGAGTTGTACGGCGAGGACAAGGCGGAGCGGCTGCTGTTTGTTGCAGAGAACGGTATGAGTTTCGGCCCTGATTCGGTCGAATATCAGGAAACCCGCTTCGGTGACACCGAAACAAACGACGATTACTTCGGCGCAGGCGTGCCTGGGGACGAGGAGTACCGTAACGTTAAGGCGCTGCGCGTCGTGGAGCGCCAGCACAAGAAGCTGCACCGTGCATCTTTCTTCGTCGACCGATTGACTGGCGATCAAAGGCAGTGCCCTTCCGAGTGGGGCGAGGCGAAATGTAAAAAGTTCGCCAAAAAATATGACATGGAGCTTATATCCAAGGTCATTCGCAAGGTTCGCTGGACTGTTACGTGCGATCAGGTGGTTCTGCATGACGATTGGTCGCCGTATGACCAGCTGACCATCGTCCCGTTCTTCTGCTACTTCCGCAGAGGACGCCCATTTGGCGCTATTCGTAACCTGTTGTCCCCGCAGGAGCAGCTGAACAAGATCGCGAGCCAAGAACTGCACATCGTGAACACCACCGCGAACAGCGGATGGATGGTAGAGAGCGGATCGCTTGTCGGTATGACGGCTGATGACCTCGAAGAGCACGGTGCAGAGACCGGATTGGTGCTCGAATACAACCGAGGGACGAATCCACCGGCAAAAATACAAGCTAACCAGATCCCAACTGGCCTCGACCGCATTGGGCAGAAAGCAGCAGCGAATATTCAGGCGATTTCGGGCATCAATGACTCAATGTTGGGTACAGATAGCGCCGAAGTGTCTGGAATTGCTATCCAAGCAAAGCAGAATCGCGGCGCGATCATGATTCAGGTGCCTTTGGACAATTTGGCGAAGTCCAGACAGTACCTAGCAGAGAAAATTCTGAACTTAATTCAGACTTTTTACACCGAAGAGCGCGTTATTCAGGTCACAAACGAAGAAGACCCGCTACAGCCGCGTGAGCCACTGGTTTTGAACACAATGTCGCCCGAGGGAGACATCATCAACAACCTAACGCTGGGCGAATACGACGTAATTGTCTCCACTGCCCCTGCGCGAGACAGTTTCGATGAGACTCAGTTCGCAGAAGCACTGAGTTTACGCCAAGCAGGTGTCGCAATACCTGACGACGCAATCATTCAGTACAGCCATCTAGTGAAGAAGGGGGAACTGGCCAAACGTATACGTCAAATGACCGGCCAAGAACCGCCAACACCAGAACAGGCACAGGTCATGCAGCAACAGCAGATGCTGGCTATGCAGAACCTGCAGCTGGAGACCATGAAGCTCCAAGCTGAAGTCGAAAAACTCCAGACCGAAGCGGCTGTAAACGTCGCGAAGGTACAGGAAGTAGCGGAAGTGAATCCGCAAGCCCGTCTGGCTGAGCTACAAGCGAAGCTCCAGATGAACCAAGAGCAGCTAGCCCTCCGCAGAGAGCTTTCTGCTGCCACCAACGAAATCCGCCAAGGGCAAAGTGAGACTACCGCCGCAGCCAAGATAGCTGCGGAAGCTATGAAGCAAGGTAGAAGCGCTACGCGTACAGCTGGACCAACCCAACCAACCCAATAGGACTTTGATATGAGCACCAAAGACGAAGCAACCGAAGACAAGCCACTGGAATTTGACTTAATGCCTGGAGCTGATCGTCCTGAAGAGGACGACTCCCCTGCACTTGACCTTAGTTTTACACAGGAAGAGGAACCGGAGACCGTTGTCGAAGAGGAACCCACTGTCGCTGAAGTCGAAGAATCGGAAGAAGAACCTGAAGCCGAAGATCCCGAAGAGGACGTGGCCGAAGATGAAGCCGAAGAAACCGAAGCAGCTGCCGGTGAGGAGGTAGAGGAAGCTGAAGAAGCGCCGGAAGAACCTACTCCCGCACCCAAGAAAGCGGCAAAAGGCAAAATGGTTCCTAAAGCCCGCCTCGATGAGGTGCTTGCAAAGCAGAAAGCCCTACAGAAGCAGCTTGATGAGATAAATGCTGCGAAAGAAAAAGCCGAAGAAGCCCCCGAAGACTACGATTTTGATGCGAAAGAAGTCGAATACCAGAACATGGTGCTCGATGGCGAGACTGACAAAGCAGTAGCACTGCGACGAGAGATCAGAAAGGCGGAGCGCGAGCAGGTTGAGTACGAAATGCGCCAAGAAATGACGCAAACCGTAAGCCAAGACAGACAAATGAATGCGCTTCAGCAAGCAGCGACCGCTATGGAAGAAGCGTATCCAGTGTTCGACCGTGACTCAGCGGAGTTCAACGAGGATTACACGAACGAAGTCCTCGAATTGCGCGATGCGTTCATGTCTACCGGCTATGACGTCGTAGACGCGCTGTCAAAAGCCGTCAAATACGTTGTGAAAGACCACGATTTAGACCAATCGGAAGAAAGCGCACCGAGTTTGGCTGGAAAAGCGCCGTCTGTAGACGAGGTCGCGAAGAAACGCGCGCAAGTAAGCAAAAAACTGAAGGCCGCAGAAGCTCAACCACCTGAATTGCCAGGTGAAAGCTCCTCGGTGCATGGGGAGAAAGGTCTAGACGTCTCCAACATGACCGAAGAAGAGTTCGAGGCGTTGCCTGAAGCCACCCTAAGACGCCTACGCGGCGATATTTTGTAAGGAGCAGCCTGAATGGCGAGCGAAAGAGACCCACGATTAGCCCGAGCAGGTGTCTCGGGCTTCAATAAACCGAAGCGGACGCCTAATCACCCGAAAAAATCACACATTGTTGTGGCTAAAGAGGGAGATAAGATCAAAACCATACGTTTTGGTGAGCAAGGGGCTAAGACTGCGGGCAAACCCAAGGCTGGGGAAGGCGACAAAATGCGTAAGAAGCGCGCCAGCTTCAAAGCACGCCACGCTAAGAACATATCCAAGGGCAAAATGAGCGCGGCCTATTGGGCAAATCGCGTGAAGTGGTGATCTGATGGCTAGAACAGACGAACCTAAGTGGAAACGCATTGTCGCGTCGGTTAAGGCGGGCTCAGCTGGCGGAAAACCTGGCCAGTGGTCAGCCCGTAAGGCGCAAATCGCAACGCAGCGCTACAAAAAGTCAGGTGGCGGCTACAAGGGCCCCAAAACAAAGGCTCAAAAGTCGCTGTCTAAGTGGACTAAAGAGGAATGGGGAACAAAGTCCGGTAAAAACTCAACTCAAGGAAGCAAAGCGACAGGTGAAAGGTATCTCCCGAAGAAGGCTCGAAAGGCTTTATCAGACAAGGAGTACGCTGCCACTTCCCGAAAGAAGCGGGAAGACACAAAGAAAGGCAAGCAGTTCTCAAAGCAGCCAAAGAAAATAGCGAAGAAGACAGCACGGGTTCGAAAAGCGAGCCACCGCCCTAGCCGCCGCAGTTGATTTAGGTGTTGCATACATATATTAGTATCGCTAATATTCGATGTATATTCGTCCATCAGAGCGATATCTGATCGGCCCGTAGCCGTAAAAAACGTAACCATCGCCTGCACAAGGCGTAAAACCTGCCGAGGTCGCTCTCGTTAAAACGCGCTAGTTCGTCGTCCCACGACACGGGAACACGGATTAGCCGCTCCAGTAAGTCGGCTAAACGAGCAGCTTTATTAGCTGCGCTATTAATACGACAATTTTATGGAGGCCATCATGGCTTTAACGAACTTCGGTACGCTTACGGGCGACCAACTGCAGATGTGGTCGCGTGATTTCTGGAAAGTAGCACGCAACCAATCTTTCATTAACCAGTTCGCTGGTACTGGCTCTAACGCGATGGTTCAACGCGTCACTGAGTTGACGAAGAACAACAAAGGCACGAAAGCAAACATTACGTTGCTTGCCGACATGACCGGTGACGGTATTACAGGCGATAACACGCTTGAAGGGAATGAAGAAGCCCTGCGCGCGTTCGATATCAGCATCGAGCTGGATCAGCTGCGTTTTGCTAATCGGATCGCTGGCCGTATGACGGATCAGAAGACGGTAGTGAACTTCCGTGAGCAGTCTCGCGACGCACTTGCCTATGCAATTGCGGACCGTTGTGACCAGTTGGCATTCTTGACCCTGTCAGGTGTTGCTTACACTCACAAAAACAATGGTGCTCTGCGTACTACTTCCTCTTCAGCTGGTCACGAACTGGTTGACCTTGAGTTCGCTTCAGACGTATCTGCCCCGACTAACAAGCGTCACCTTCGGGTCGATGTGTCAGGTGGTACGTCAACGTTAGCAGTTGGTGATACCACCGCTGTTGCTGCGACCGACAAGATCGCTTATCGCGATATTGTGAACCTGAAAGCGTACGCCAAGGATAACTACATCCGAGGTATTCGAGGTGCTGGTAACCAAGAAACCTTCCACATGTTTGTTACTCCACAGCAAATGGCTGATCTCAAGCTTGATAGCGATTTCTTGGCCAACGTGCGTAATGCCGGTGTCCGAGGAACTGCGAACAGCCTGTTCGCGGGTTCTTCAAGCCTGATGGTAGACGGCGTGATGATCCATGAGTTTCGTCATGTGTTTAACACTACTGGCGCAGCTTCTGGTGCTTCTGGCAACGCTGGTGCTGCAGGGTACAAGTGGGGCGCTGGCGCTAACGTAGACGGTGCTCGCGCATTGTTCTGCGGCGCTCAAGCTCTCGCACTGGCTGATATTGGTCTGCCTGAGATGGTCGAAGACACCTTCGACTACGGCAACCAGTCAGGTATCTCCGTAGGCAAGATCTTTGGCCTCCGTAAGCCCAAGTACAACAGCGACATTAGTGGCTCTGTACAGGACTTCGGTGTCATCTGCCTCGATACCGCTCAGTAGAGCTGATAGCCCCCTCTTCGGAGGGGGCTTCCTTTTTTGGAGTGCCCGAATGAGAAAGAGACCTTTCGCTACGGCAAAGAAAGCAGGCAAGAAGACGTTCACTTGGAACGGTAAGAAGTACACCACCAAAACTAACTAGGCAATAAATCATGAAGATTGTGAGCAGTGAGGATTTACGCATTACAACATTGGGCGGCACGGCCGTCCTTTTCGACGCAGGTGTTCCGCGAGAAATATCTGACGAGATCGGTCTTTTAGCTATTCAACAGGGCGCTAAGGAACTTACCGACGCAGCTGTTGTCGAAGAAGAAATCGATGTTTCAGTCGTTGAGGAAGTAGCGGTAGAAGAAACCGTGCAACTAGATTCAGAACTAGTCACTGCCCTCGAAAAAATGATGGATGAAGGTGACCCAGACAATTTCAAAACGGACGGTTATCCAAAGGCAGCGGCTGTAAACAAAGCTGTTGGGAGAACCGTTAATACGGATGCCCGAGAAGCTGCTTGGGAATCAATTCTTAACTCATAGGCGAAGACGATGACGGTAACGGTTCAAAGCGTTATTGACCGAGTACAAGCAGTACTTCAGGACACCACTGGCGTGCGGTGGCCGGTAGTTGGTGAGCTTGTACTGTGGGTGAACGATGCTCAACGCGAGATCGCTTTGTTGAAGCCGGACGCATCGGCTAAGAATGAGACAATCACACTCGCGACGGGTACCAAGCAATCGATTCCGGCTGGTGGCAACAGGCTGCTAAAGGTCGTACGGAACATGTCTGCCGCAAGCAGCGGCACGGGCAAACGTGCTGTGCGACTTGTTGATGCCGAGGTTCTTAACGGACAAACCCCCGACTGGCACGACCCCGCCGTATCCGGCGATGCGGCTCATACGAATATCGTAAAGCACTACACATACGAAGAATCTAACCCTCGGAACTTCTACGTTTACCCCGGCGTTGCTGGTGCCGCGTACTTAGAAATCATTTACTCAGATAACCCAAGTACGGTTGCCCAAAGCGGGAATCTAAGTATTCCAGATATCTTTGCGAACGCCGTTATGAACTACGTGCTCTACATGGCGTACATGAAAGACGCCGAATACGCAGGTAATGCCCAGCGCGCTGGAACGCATTACCAAGTATTCCAAGCGCAAGTCACTGGTAAGGGTGCGATCGACGCACTCACGAATCCGAATACTGAACGCAGAACGGCTGTGGGAGCGTAAAGCATGGCGATTTCATACGAAACGCTTCTTCCTGAAATCCTGCCGGTGGTGTCTGGGTGCTCCGACACAATGGTAGAGAACAGCATCCGCGCTGCCGTTATCGAGCTGTGCGAACTGTCAGAGGTGTATCAGGCAGAGCTTGATCCAGTGACTACTGTCGGCGGGATATACGAATATGACCTAGAGCCGCCAAGCGGTACTTCGGTCCAAAAGATCCTCTGGGTCACGCACGAAGGTAAAGACATAGAACCTTTATCCAGCACGCTTTTAGAGCAACGGATACCAAAGTGGCGAGAAGGCAACGGTGTACCCGAATACTTTGTGCAGCAAAGCACCCAGACGTTCTGGCTAGCTCCCGTACCTACAACGACGTCTGTATCTAGCACGATTGTGCGCGCAGTGCTGAGGCCGACTCATAGTAGCACTGCCTGTGACAACGACGTAATGGATCGCCATAGGGACACGATTGTTAACGGAGCACTATTCCGATTGCTGCGGATTCCAAACAAAGACTGGACGGATCTGACCGGTGCAGGCTTGTACGGATCTTTATTTAATGACGGTGTAAAGCGCGCCGAGGTACAAGCTCGTGGGGCAGACACCGGCATAGCTAGGAGAGTTCGATATGGCGGAAGTTCGGGTGCTTTGCGCACAAGACGACGACGTTACGGTAGCGGAGGATAAACCAGCTTTTGCACAGATCCGTGATGAGTGGGACTGGGTGAAGTGTGGAATTGAAGAAATTTTAGCTGAGCAAGCTCAGCTTACGTTTAGACCAGAAGATGTATATGCAGCTTGTCTAAACGGAGAAGCCCACCTTTGGGTAGCACCAGAGGGCTTTGTAATCACCACCGCTGAGGTGGATGAGTTTACAGGGGCAAAGACATTTTTGTTGTGGCTTGCATGGGCAAAGAAGCGCGGAGCTAGTTGCGCGATTAAGTACCTCCGCTTTTTTGCGGAGCTAGCCAGAGAAAACGGTTTCAAGAACATCGAAACCCGAACGCCTATACCAGCTTTAGAGGATTACTTTTTAGCTGAAGGTTGGAAGAAAGACACAGTAATTTACACGAGAGAACTGTAATGGGTAGCAAACCAAAGCAATCAGACTACAAAGCATCAGAGGCCGAGAAAACTGAAGCCCGCGTTGGTGCGCAGAAAGCTGAGTTTTTTAATCAAACCTACCAGCCTCTGAACGTTGCCGAACTAAAAGACTCCCTGACCGACGATATCAAGAATATCGCACGACGCCGTAGTAATGCGGATGTAATGCAGGGGCTGACCGCTAATCCGAATTACAGCCAGACACAAAACGCTGGTCAAGTAGCAGCGGACTTATCTGGCGCTTATCAAGGCCAACTCGGAAAAGCAGGTGCTGGTGCGCTACAGATCCAGAACACGAGAGGCGCGGCGGCTGTCGGCGTAGCACAGGGTCAAAGTGCAGATGCAGGATCAGCTTTATCCACACTCACTAATATCGGTACCAGCCGCGCTTTGACTAGAGCGAAGAATAATGAATTGATGCGACAGGCTCGGTTGGATGCAGGAATGAAGATTGCTGGCGCAGCAGCCGACAAGAAGTTTGGTAGTGGCAAGACTGACCCCGACAAACAAAATAAATGGGATAAATTCTCAGCCGCATACAACAAAGCGAGGAAGGTCTAATGGCCTTCGAAAACGCTCCACAGTTCTCACAGGGTCAAGGCTCGTCGCTGACCGCGTATAAAGGCGGCGAGGTAGACCCTGAGCAGACCCTTGCAAATATTACGCAAGCTGATTACGCCAACTACCTGCGCGACGTACGGCCGATTGAACTTGAGCTTGTAGAGAAAGCAAAGACCGATACAAGCCTGATTGATCAGGCTATAGAAGATCGAGACAACGCGAACCAATTAACGCAGGGCGTTATCGACAGAAATGCATCGCGCTACGGTGCTGCGCTTACACCTGCGCAAATGGAGCAACAGAGGCGCTCTTTAGCAAGGGGCACTACCCTTAGCGGAATCCAAGGCGTGGCAGACGCTCGTGTTGCTCAGAAAGATGCAAACAGAGCCCTTATGGCGGACTTGATAAATATCGGTCAGGGGGTGAACCGCGCGTCTTTGGGTTCTCTGCAAAATGCCGCAGGTGCCGCTACACGACGTGAAAACTCTTATAAGAGCGCAAAGGCTTCAAGCAAAGCGCAAACCTACGGAATGCTGGGCTCGCTAGGCGCGGCAGCGATGATCTTCCTGTAACAGCATATTACCCGAGATTAATTTATGTCTTTATCAAG
>Ga0070750_10001596_pt1 | contig 12641 bp, 9 predicted proteins | sample VirMetDEL_Nov_24_FD_77013 | JGI IMG/M metagenome (GOLD analysis project Ga0070750, IMG submission 77013) | Aqueous microbial communities from the Delaware River and Bay under freshwater to marine salinity gradient to study organic matter... | ecosystem: Environmental > Aquatic > Marine > Coastal...
ACGGCTATCACTTGTGTCAAACCATCAGGAACAGTATCACAATTAGTTAATGCTGCATCTGGTATACATGCAAGACACAACGATTATTATATTCGTAGAGTTAGAGGAGATAAGAAAGATCCATTAACACAATTCTTAAAGTCTCAGAACATACCAACAGAAGACTGTGTTATGAAACCAGATTCTACATCTGTATTTTCTTTTGTAGAGAAAGCGCCCAACGGTGCTATAACTCGTAACAGACGTACGGCTATAGAACAACTAGATCATTGGTTGGCTTATGCGCAACACTGGTGTGAACACAAACCAAGTGTAACGATATCTGTTAATGAAGATGAATGGCTAGGTGTAGCTGACTGGTGTTGGAAAAACTTTGATGATCTGAGTGGTATATCTTTCTTACCTAACTTCGGACATGTGTATCAACAAGCACCGTACGAAGATATAGATGAGATTAAATACCACAAGTTAAAAAAGAACCAACCAACTAAAATTAACTGGAATGAACTGGCACTGTATGAGCAAGAGGATCACACCAAGTCCTCCCAAACTCTTGCTTGCAGTGCTGGATCATGTGAGGTTGTAGATGTATAAAACATTTATGACTATACCGAAGGCTGTTCCAACAAAGCTATGTGATGAGATGGTAAAAGAATCACCAGATTATTCGGAACAGCTGGCTGGTGTCATGTGGAAAAAAGAGGCAGACCTAAAGAAAGATAGAAACTCTAAGGTTAGATGGTATCCTCTTGATCATTGGATTGTTCCTAAGTTATGTGAGGTAGCTTCAGAAATAAACAAACAGAACTATGGTTTTGATGTGACTAACTTACAGTGTCCTCAGTTTACTGAGTATACAAAAGGACAACACTACCAATGGCACAGAGATATATACCCACCAGAGATGGACGGACCATATCCAGGATTGATACGAAAGTTATCTATGATTGTACAGTTATCTAACTTTGAAGATTACAAAGGTGGTATCTTACAAATTAAAAACATGGACGGTAAGATAGAACCGATTGAAGGATTCAAAGATAAAGGTGACATGATTATCTTTCCATCTTTTTATTTACACAGAATAAAAGCAGTAACAGAAGGAACACGACACAGTTTAGTGTGTTGGTTCATGGGGCCACCGTTTAGATAATGGATAAATTTTTGTGGGGACTTCTTAAATTTTCATTGTATGTATTAGTCATACTATGGATATGTATTTTTATGGCTTCTATTGTATGACAAAAGATGTAGTACACCGACCGTGGGGAACGTATCGTGTGTTAAAAGCTACACCAAAAATGGTTGTAAAGATATTACATGTCTATCCAGGTAGGGCAATGTCTGTTCAATACCACAAATATAGAAATGAGCACTGGAAAATACTAAGTGGCGAAGTAACGGCCCTCATAGATGAGCACTGGTGGACATTTCTACCTGGTCATAGGGTTTATATCCCAAAAAATACAGTTCATTGTGTACGGGCTTCTAAGGGCCATATAAGGATATTCGAGGTTTGGGAGGGTGAAAAACTAGATGAAAACGATATAATAAGGATACATCATGATTATAGTAGTGAGTGGAGGGTTTGATCCTCTACATTCTGGACATATAAATATGTTTAAACAAGCTCAACAGTTTGGAACTGTGTGGGCAATAGTAAATACTGACGAATGGTTACAACGAAAGAAAGGTTATAACTTATTATCATATGATGAACGAGAACTAATTGTTAAATCAAATAGATATGTAAGTAAAGTTATTAAGGGTATGGATGATAACGATAATGTTGTAAGAAATTTACAATACTTATACAAAGACAAAGTTCATTTCGCTTTTGCAAATGGTGGAGATCGTGTACCTTCATCAACACCAGAGATGGCATACTGTCTTGAGCATAACATTCCTATGTTGTTTAATATCGGTGGAACTAAGACAAAATCATCTTCAAAAATTGTTCGTAATTTACTTGACCAAGCTACGAAATAATGTATATTCAATACTGAACACACCAACGTCGTCAATGATCCCTAGGGGTGGGTAATGTAAACCTCTAGGGATTTTTTTTGCCCAAACAAATTATCGGACATTTATACCCTAACAAGTTTCTTTTTCTATCTGGAAATCTACTACCTCTCGGAGGTCTGTGAGGAATTGTGATGGGTGGGGCTGATTCGCCCCCTCCCTTATTTTTCTGCACAAGCATAGCTATTGATTTCAAGACCAATAGATACAACTGTGATTGATGGTTTAGACCACATAATCAACTCCATTTGTTATAGGTTAACAAACAGTGCTGGTTGCCATAATGACCGCAGTCCACTGATACTTATATATTACTTCTTCATATTCTCTCTCGCAACCCCTTTAGTCTTTTCCCAACTACGGAGTCCACCCATTCCCAGTAAAGCAATGGTTAGAGAGATAAGCTCACCAGTATCTACAAAGTTTGGCATAGATATTTCAGGTGATACTAAAGCTGTTACCCATGTGAGCAACGGAAGTATAAAGAAGTTTACAAACAAACCAATAGCACACACCCACATGATTGCAGGTCTTGCCCCAGCTACAAACATACTTGGATGTTTAGCTGCCGCCGTGTTAGCTTTGGCTTGTTCTTTAGATAATTCATGAGCATGCTTCTCAGACATGGTAGCAATCTCATGAGCCAGTTTAGCCTTCTGATCTTTGTCTTCTATAAATTTGTCTAGCAGTCCAGTGACTGGACCAATAAGTGCTGTTAACATTACTTAGCTCCTTCATCAAGTTTCTCTAGTATAACATCCTTCAGTTGGTCCATCAAAACGTAGGCCATATGTAAGTTAATACTACCAGCAAAGTAATCTACTAAAGGTCCTTTATCATCAAAGAGTACAGTCATTACTCCTGTTGCTCCATGTTTATCAGCATCTTCTTTAATAACATCTAACTGACTTAACACTAATTTTTTAAAGTGATCTGGTGGTAACTGTCGAGCAGCTTCAGCAGACATCACATGTTCATTAGTGTCTTTAAATAAATTAACAACTACGTCTTCAGGTTTCTTTTTATCTGTCATTTAAAACAATAGAAATATTAGTACGTTTATAATTATATATGTTGTCATTTGCTTTCCAATAAATGTTTATATGGTAGACCATGTGCCATCTCTGTTACAGTCCACTGTGTATAAGCAAGGTCGTTGAATAGTTGTTGTCTATCTTCCATCTTTGGATTCTCTACACAACTAATATCGTGGGAGCTGATTGGATAAGCAAAGTTAAGATTGCTAGGTGTAATAACAGGGACACCAGCAAGCAGACTATCCACAGTACCTCCCGACGAGTATCCAACAGTTGCCCAAGCGCCTTGCAAGTCTTTATAAATTGGGTCTTTATTTCCATAAACCATAGTAACATTGTCTTGACCATCTACAAACTCCTCAAATTTAGATAGATCGTAGGACGATATAAGAGGATGCATCCGTACTCTTATAGGTCTCTTCGATACCTTTTTACATTTAATTATTTCTTCTCTTAACCATTGTAATATTTCTACGTTAGCCGTAGCCGCATCACCTGGTAGTTGCATCAAGAATAATATATAGTCCCCATCTTTTCTCCAGTCTTTTACTTCAAGACCAAGGTCTGTTTTAATTATACCCCATCTATCTCTCTCAGAATCTTTATTGTTAAAGGTGCCTAACGTATTCATATAGTGTCCTTTACCAATACGATAATACTTATGATCCTCTGTTATTGTTCTACCTAGTAGTGGTGTTTCAATAACAAGTAAGTCACCTTTGTGTTTATTAACTACACTGTTCTTTAATAGATGGTGAGATGTACCTCTATCTTTCCAAGATCCAAATATAATAGCTACATCACACTCCATATATTCTGATGAGTTAGATAAGAATACAAGATCATCTGTTGTTTCTCTAATACCATGAGTCATGGCTGTTAGTGTATTTATATGCGGTTGATGTACAGCCGAGTTTAAAAATACACCTACTACTTTACGGGATGTCATCGAATAACTCCTTGTAACTTAATTGTTTATTTTTATCTTTAAGACCGTCGTCCCATAGTGCCTTGACTAGGCCATTACCATGTACGTGGATATCTATGTCGACTTCTTCTCTTTGCATAAGCTTTTCAAAGTCTTGGGCCTGCGCTAACAATTCACCTGTTGTCCAGTGTGGTTCGTTCTCTTCGCCAACAGATACCTTTAGCCATTTCTTTCTCCCATCTTCGGCTAACTCATCCTTATTTTTTGGCTCGCCCTCAATTGATGAATCAAATCCAAACAAGTGTACGGATCTAAAACCCAATGTATGTAGCATACCAATAGTTCTCATACCTGCACAAGTGCCACCAGTAATTAATAATTTATTCTTAAAGTAATCCCAGCCTTCAATAGCATTACAGTAGGCATCCCAAGCTACAATCTTGCAGTTATGTTCTAGTAAATGTGTAACCACTTCTGGGTTAGACATTGTTGCTACCCAATACATAACATCTTTATGTGGTTTAGATAGTAATTCTTTACGTACATAACCATGTGTAGATTTTTCGTTGAATGGTCTTGGGTCAAGTATCGTACATGCCCACGGTATGACACCGTTATCAATCAATGTATTGTGACTGTGTTTAACACATACAACCTTTGTGCCTTTAGCTTGCATCTCTTTTATTTTATCAAGGTCTTTCATAAGAGATGGACCAGCTGATGCTATAATAACTTCTTCATTGTTCCATTTACATCGTTCTAGTTTAGAGTTAACTCTTTTAGAATTAGTTATAATATTCATACGGATATCTTCTATCGGCATGCAATCTTGTGGTGTTACAACAATAGGTTTCTTATTTGAGTCTTCTGTCTTTCTTGCTTTTACTTTAGTATTTGGCGGTTCTTGACTAGCTTGTTGCTGTTTGAACTTCAACATGCCCTTGTTGTGATACATGTGTCGGACTAACGGTGAGGCCTCAAATGCATTTAGATCGGCACAGTGTGGTGAAAGGTTATGTACCTTGAGACCATGCGCTTGATGTAAATTAATTATACGTGTCAATACAAAAGCATCATGCCACTCACGATAGTTATACACTTCACCCGTGTTCCACACTCCAAACATGTCAGCAAACAAAGCCTTGTTGAGATCAGACATGCGTAAAGCTAAGAACCCCGCCTCGATATAGTTGACAGCCGTTCGACCAAGCACAGATATATCGACATCTTCTGGGATCCACTTCTGAATATCATCCATAGTTACCTTTTTGTACGTGACGGTATCAGCATCGATCCATATACCGACATCACACTTAGGTGCATTCTTAACAAAGAAGTCATACTCAGTGTATACTTTATAGGCCCACCTCTTTACATCGGTTCGCCAGTTAGGGTCATCTTTATTATCTTTATGTTTAGCAAAGAACTGACAGAGTTCTTTTGATTGATTCATAAGGTCAATGAACTCGACTCTATCAGGGTCATAGTTCTGTAGACCACGTTCAGGCCAGTCATTATAATATACATATAATTTAGTTTCTTTTGGCCAGTATTTTACAAAACTATCTATACATTCTTTTGCATAGACATTCCAATGATCGCCTCTAAACGACGTTACAAGTGAAAATGTAGGCATTTCATATCCTTCAATGTTGATCCATGTTGATAATCCATGTGAGCTTTTTCAGCAAACCATTTGTCTGCATACTCACAGTCGGTATAACCATCCATCCACGGACCACCTAATGAAAAGTGGACAGCCGATGGTGTAAGTGGGGTATTTTCCCCCATTATACCAGGAACATAATTCCATCTTGGGTTGATTTCTCCTACACTAGCAGGCCCTCTTGGGAGCCATGCGAATTGATGAAGGTCAAGACCTTTCATATCATTAACATCATAATGTGTTAATTCTTTGTTAGCCTTATGGTTCATATTAAAAGCCATAAGTGATGACCATAATTTACAGTTGTACTTTGTCTGTATCTTATTGTCCATCTTTGTATCTTCTTCTGGATGATAGTTAAACTTAACTGTCATTACTGGATAGTCATCATCTAGTTCATCAAGTAAGTTCTGTATGTCATCAAGCCATAAGAAATCACAATCACAAAAGATTACCCACCCTTTTACTTTGTTTCTTCTTGCTAACTCTGGAACAAGAAACCGAGTATGACTGAACTCCGTAGAGAAAGGTGCTTTGTCTTGAACGTCCCAGTGTTGTCCGTTCTTATCAATGCGCCATTCACGATCAAACAATTTAAAGTATCGTAAATTATTATGCATAAGTGGAGTGACAGCCACAGGTATAGACGATCGTCTTACAACGGAATGAGCACACACTTCGTATGCATCTATTTCTCTTGAGTCCCAACCGATCGCCACGTGGACGTCTTTCATAAATTTAAATATATATATTATTTAGCACGAGGTAAAGCTTTAATTCTTTCTTTTGTAGGTAATTGTTCATCTTGAGGTAAATCAGAAAAAAGATTCTCACTTCCTATAATTTCGTTTTGTTTATTTTTTTCACGAGTTGCCTCTTGTATTTTTATTTGTCTATGCCCCTCGTTTTCTCTTAAAACTTTTGCATTATATTCACGTATGTCAAATTCAATATCTTCTATGTCTTCTATGGCTCTTTTTATAGCTCGTTGACGTTGTTCTTTTGTCAAACTTTCATCACTAAAAGCCCTTGCTAAATCACCATCTGCTTTCTTTAATCGACCATAAAAACTTCGTTTAAGAGCAGCATTTTCTTCTTTACCTATCTTCATTAAATAAGCTACTTCCCTTTCTCTAGCTATATCTGCTGAAGTAAAACCTAATGCTTTTAGTACAGAATCAAATCTATCAATACCTGGCTGGTCCTCAAAAATTTTAGCCCTTTCTGGAGTCATGATTGTTTTCCCAAACTTAGTTCTATACCCTTGATCTTCTAATAATATACCCTCATGAATACTCTTTATAAATTTAGGCGCAAAAGCCGTGTACATACGTGGGTCATTTATAGATGCAAAAGAAAATGAATCGGCTACACCTTGACCAATACTTAAAACTGGTGGGGTGAATTTATTAAAACCAGCATCTCTATATAATAAGTCTGTAAGAGCTGCTAATATTGGGTGAGACCCTAGACCAACTCTACGACCAATGTCCAAGTTCATGGCTCTAAATGTTCCATTTTGTAATATCTCAGCTAGTTTAGGATTAGCGCCTATGTCACTCATTAAATCATAGTACAGTTGGTCTAAGCTTATCTTTTCTTTACTCATTCTATTATATGTTCTTTCGACTAAATCTCTTATATCTTCTAAAAGAGGTAATCCTAAGAAACCAGAAGTTCCTATTAAAGCAAGAGCATATAAACCTAAAGCTTTCTGACCATCTCTACCGTAGTTTTTAGCTAGTCTTCCCATGAGTTCTAACATCATAGTTGGATATTCTGTAAATTGAAATATCCAAGAACCCCAACCACGAACCATTCTTGGTTTAACAGCACGACCGTATAGAAACTGTGTTTCTTCAACAGCCATACGAGCTATTATATTTCTTAGTTCTATATTTTGAGTTTCATTTAAATTATCTAAATTATTTCGCAGTTCTTCTGGATTCATTTTAAAAGTTGTTTCAATCCTAGCATTAAATAATTTATTGTTTGATAATATCTTAACAGCTTTTCGTAAAGCTTTTGGGTCTTTAGTCAATCTATAACTTGAAGCATAAGCAGCTATACGGTTTATAGATTCTGTTGTTGTAAATAAAAAACCAAGAATCCTAGTTGCTTTTTGAAATGAAAACTTTCGTGTTACTTTTTCTCCACTAATAATATTGTCTGCTTCTCTGTTTAAATATTCATTAACACGACCTGGACTTACAACTGTTCCAATAAAATCTTCTGGATTCTTAAACAACGGAATATCTGGAAAAGCTTTTGGTAGTTTATCAAAGTTAATCTGTGTGTCTGTAGCCACACCAGTAAATGGACTTTTTAAAGTTTTTAAAACATCCTTCATAGCTACCGTCATCTCTTTAGCCGACTTCAATGTGCCTCCATACATTCCATTAAACACAGCTGCAGGTATACTTTGAAACATATTCATGGATGCTGCACTAATATCTGTTAGATACCACATAAAAGCGGCTTGTCTAAAAAATCCAAATTCATATGGATCAGAACTTAAATATTCTCTGAGTTTAGTTGCATATTGTTTTTCGCCCTCAGTCCCATCTTTATCTATATCATCGAAAACTTCATTTAATCGTGAATCGAAAACAAAACCAGAGTTCCATGATGAATATGAATGTAAATGTTTAGCTATAGAGTCATCAATATTATTAAAATCATATCCAGGTACAAACTTAGATGCTCGTAAAAATGATGGAACTCCTTTTGATTCTCGTAATGCTCTAGCTTTTGCAACCATCTTACTTATTGTTTCTCCTTTTGCTTTTGCCGCTTGTTGTATTTCTTTTATACGTGCCTCAGTGGGTAGTAAATCTGTGTTAGGAGACATGTAAGATGTTTGCATAAAATAATCTTGAGGTAATATTGAAAGAAATCTATCAAGACTTGTTTCAAATTGAGACGTAGCATCTTTACGAACATTATTAAATGTATTATCTTTAATATTATTTACAGTCACAATTGGTGTTCCTGATTTTATTGTATTACCTTTAGAATCTACAGCACCTTCTGGTAATTTTTGATTAATTAAATCTTTGTACTGTTCTCTTAAATCTTTAACTGACTGTTCAGCTAATCTCTTTTGCGATCTACCTTTCCAAATACCTTTAGTATCAAAAGCTTCCCAATGTATAGTTTCTTTTTTATACTTTTGATTCCCAAATTTATCTTTAGCATCCTTATTATTTCTGTCTTTTACTTTTACATAACGGGTAGCAGAAACATATTTATCACCACTTCTACTTGTTGGTAAATAATACATATCAAAGTATGCATTTAACTTTTCTATACGGTCACCTGTTGTAAATGCAATGATTGACTCTGGTGTTTCCTTATTGTCATTAATCTTGTTTATTTCTTTAGCTAAGTTTTTAAGTATTGGACCGATGTCTGAGTTAAACTGTCTACCATTCAGACCAGTCCCAAAAGCTTGAGGTTGTGTTAACGGACCAAGGTTTACATTTAATTCTCGTATAGCATCATCAATTAAACCTCTAACATTCGGTGGAGCACCTTGAACATTTTCAATAAAATTTCTTAGTGATTCTAAAATAACTTGATTACGTTCAAAGTTTGCCATTGCTTGAACAGCTTTAACACCAACCATTTCTTGATCTGAAAGAGTAATACCTTCTTTTAAAATAGGATCGCCTGGTTTAAATATAGGATTCTCTATATTATTACTTTGAAGTTGTTGAGGTGTTATTGTTTTTATTTCATTAGGATTTGTTACATCCATTTGTGTAACTCTGGCATAAGCAATAGCCTTGGCAATTTTAACTTTACTTTGTTTAGGTAAATTGTAAAAAGGTAAAATTAATTTTGATAGTTGTTCATATGTCTTAGCACGAAGTTCATCTTTACCTATAATTACTTCTGCAAGTTTCCCAATATTTATACTTTTTGATGCACGATCATATAAACTATTTACCCAATTTCTGAATCCCATACCTGCCGTATCTTTTAAACTACCTAAAGCTTCAGCAGTATTTCTTAATTTACTCTCTTCATCTTTCTGATCTTTTGATGTGCGTTTTTCACTAGGATCAATTTGTCTATCAATTGATTCTAATTTTTTATCTACCTCTCTAACTGTTTCATCTTGTGCAACTTCGTTTTCTAGTGCTGTTTCATCCTGTTCTTGAGTCACACTTGTGTTGGCTTCAGGAGTGCTTGATGGTTTTGTCGTTGTTGTTTCTCTGTATTTTTTACGATTTGAATATCTTTGATTACGAACCCTTTGATTTATACTAGCTGCTGTATCATCAACATCCATACCTAAAGATATAGGTGTTGGATTAATCATATTACGTGTTTCTGGTACTGTATTTGTAGCTTCTTTAAGTTGTTCTAGTTTTTTCTTTTGACCAGGTTTTGTGTTTGCCGTATCTCTTAAATAATTCTGCGCTTGTTTCATTGATGTAAAAGCTTTAGGTGGTTGACTTGTTGGCTCAACAACATAAAAAGGTTTACCTGTTTCTTGTACTACTTGTTCTGATAATCCAGCTGGTATAGCTGCACCAATAAAACCAGTTTCTTTTGGAACTTTAACTGTAGTAATTTTACCTACCCTTTTATTTTTATTGTCACTAAACTCTTGTGTTGTAGATTGTGTGCCTTCATTAAACCCTTGTTTAAATGAATCCTTATCTTTTTTATTAGGCAGTGTCTTAGCTATAGCATTCTTTCTACTTGTTAGTTTTTTATCTAACACCCCTTGTTTTGGTTTTCCAAATGTTTTTGGTTCGACAATTTGATTTTTAAGTTTATCTATTTTTTGTTGTTTCTTTATCTTTTCTTTTTCTTGTCTGGCTAAATTTCTTACCGTTTCGGAAGCATCTGGTGACGGTATAATTAATGACTTACCTTCAACTACAATCTTATTATCTTGGATTAGTGCATCATAAATCTCATTTTCAATATCGGTATTTTTTTCTAAATATTTTGCTAATGGTGTCTCAAGTTGTTTACGTATCTTTCGTTTATTAATTACACCTGTACCTTGATTTGATATAACATTGTATATTTCTTGAATGCCTGTAGCTGTTAATTGATCAGTCTGATCGATTAATTCCGCATCATCTAAAATATCAGTCTCTGGTTTATTTAAATTACCAAAGGTTGTTTCGTTTGGTGTCTTCTCTTCTTCATCTATTCTTGGCGGTTCTTGCCCTTTATCTTTATCTTCGTCTATTACTTTCTCATTTTTTTGTAAACTGTTAATACCAGCCTCGATGAGACCAGTCGGTCCTTCAGCTATACCCTCAAGCAGAACTTCACCTGGTTTGGTTATACTACCCTCAGATGCTACTTGAGCCACGGCTTCACCCATAGCACCTAAACTACCACCAACACCAATCTCACCAGTGCTCGCCGCAAGTTTAGCGCCAAGACCAGTCTTGCCTGCATTCTTAGTCATACGTAGAATCTGACCAGCAGCACCGAAAGCTAAAGCATCAAAGATACCAATCGGTATACCACGGTCTAAACCTTTTTGTCTTGCTTCACTAAGTATAGACTCATCGTTTAAAGCATTAACAACTTCAAGAGGATCGTTAATATCAACACCAGACTCTTCAAAAGAATCTGTAAATGACATGTTGTATTCTGTTGCAAAACTAGCAGATCCTAATGAACCCGCATTAATTAATGTTGACAAGAACTTACCAGTGCCTAGTCCTCGTGTTGCTATAGCCGTGGCACCAGTAACACCTAGAGCTGGTATGTATGTTCCTAATGATTGTAGTATTAGAGGTACAAGAGCCGAGGGTTTGCTTGCTATAATCTTTGCTGCTTCACCAAAAGTCTCAGCATCGGCAGCTTGTACTAAAGCATTAAATTGTTCTGGATTCTCTTTTATTATTTGATCTTGAAGAGTTTGTATTCTCTTCTCATACATACGTGAATTGTATGCCGCTTCTTCTTGATCACGTAAACCAAGATTGGCAAGACCTAGTTCTAATGATTTTTGAAACTGACGAAAACCAAGTTCTATGTTTTGACCAGGAATAATAGCTTCGGCAAAACTGTCTTCAAGAACATTCTCTCGTATAGGAACATTCAATCTATTTTCAATGACCTTGTAGTTATCATCGATGTATTCTTTTATTTGATCGTCTGTATATTCGTCTGGGAAATTAAGTGTCCCATAATCTCCGTATTGAACTTTACGAACCATATTAATTTAACCTTTTGGTTGTGGCTGATCTATTGAATATCCCATGCCAGAAGGTGACCTAAATTTACTTTTAAGTAAGTAATTTTCTATACTACCTTTTCCACCTGTAAGTATGCTCACTTGTTCATTTATCCTTTGTTGAAGCATTTGATTAAATTTTACTCGAAGAGATTCTTTTTCTTCACTACCTGCTGGAGCTTTAGCTATTTGTAATTGAAGTTTTTGTAAATCATAATCGGTTTTTAATATATTCTCAGCTATATCTTGTCTAAACTTCCCTAGCTTTTCTCCACTTCCACCAAAAGCACCTAATGCTTCAGCCGTCGCTCTTGACTCTTCGCCTTTAGCTTCATAATATGGATCAAGTCTAGCAGCTTCTCTTTCCATTTGTTCTCTAGTTAAACCCATTGTCACAGCTTTACCTAAAGCTTCACGTTCTGCTTTTTCTCTACCCATCTGAAGAGCCGCAAGTTTTTCAGCAGATTCTTGAGCCGCTTTAATATCTTCACGAGATCCACCAATTCCTTGAATCATACCTAAAGCCGCAGCCGTTGTACCAATATCTATTCCTTCTTCTTCTTTGAACAACTCAGCAAGATACTTATTCATAAGGTCTTTGTTATATGCATATGGATCTTCTTGAGGGACAGTTGGTTCTGGGGTTACTTCTGGTGCCGTGAAATTTGTGGTAGCAGTGTCAGTACCAGTGTCAGTGCCACCAACATTTGTATCATAAGATACCTTACCATCTGGTAATGTGCCAGTTGTCGATGTGCTATCATCTAA
>Ga0070750_10001597_pt1 | contig 12640 bp, 28 predicted proteins | sample VirMetDEL_Nov_24_FD_77013 | JGI IMG/M metagenome (GOLD analysis project Ga0070750, IMG submission 77013) | Aqueous microbial communities from the Delaware River and Bay under freshwater to marine salinity gradient to study organic matter... | ecosystem: Environmental > Aquatic > Marine >...
ATTTGGTGCGATCTTTTTGACCATCTCCCACTGCAATGGCGTCAGGTCTTGTGCCTCATCGATAATCAACAGGTCCAGATGTGGAGGGTTGCCTGATCTGATGTACACCTCGATCTGATCTACAAAGTCGATCTTATTCATCTTCGACTTGTACAAAGAAAACTCCTTCTGGATCCGACGCAGGATATTGAAGTCCTTGCTCCAGTCTTCTGTCTCGTTGAACTCTGTCTCGACAGGGACCATGCGATACCTCGCTCGATCAATCATGCGGACGTAAGCATCTCCCTTTTGAAACTCTTGTTCTGGAGGAAGTAAAACACCATCGTCAGGATTGACGCGAGTAGCTCCAGAGAATGTCATGCCCACCTCTCTACCGAGAACGCCCCAGTCTTCAGCAGCCATCATGTCCTCGGAACTTGCTCCTATACCGTTGAAGCCCCACGAGTGTAGAGTACGAAACCATGGCAGTTGCTTCTGGTCGAGTCCGAACTGTGTACACGCTCGTTCTATAGCCTCGTGAATAGCCTTTTTGGTAAAGGACACATAACCAATGCGGTCAGGTGCTATCCCCTTTGCAAGGGCTTCCTCGACCTCCTTGATCAAGGTGTAGGTCTTGCCTGTTCCCGGGGGACCGAAGATCAACTCCGAATTAGGAATCATCTTTTTGCACACCCTTCGGACGAGCCTCGAGCCAGTTTAGCACGTCGGTCATGTACCAACGAACAGCACTACGCTTTCCTTCTTCTTGTCCCAGAACCACAGGCTCGGGAAACTTTCCTTCATCAACCCACCTGTACACGGTGGCTTTCGAGATACTCAACAACGAACACACGTCCTTGAGCCTCATTAACTGCGGACTATCCGCATCAGAATGGGATATCATATTTTTCTCCTTTGATATCGATATCTACGTCTAAGTTTTCAAACACAGGAACCCACCACACCCTTGTGGTGCTACGCTTACCATCTTCTTTGGTGTAGTTGAGCTTCCCATGACACTCCTGCCCCTCGTTCAAACGCTGAATGTGTTCTTGTATTCGCCCAGTTGTGAAGTGGGTGAAATCATTGTTGCGTAAGAACTTCTCCAATGCATCGATACGAAACATTGTCTTCCCCTTGTCGGTCCATGGTTTCCCAGACAAAACTTCTTCTGGTGCCACGGCTCTGATATGGCTTGTGCAGAATTTACGCAGCAGGTTTTCAAACTGCCCTGCCCTTGTAAGCTCTGGTGCCACCTCTTGTTTTGTCGCTGTATTCAACATGCCATTGATCAACTGCTGCCAGTCTCCACGCTTCGGAACTGGAGGCATCATGTCCAACTGTTCCATACATGCCTTTTGCCATAGCGTTGGGTTCTGTAGTTGATCTGTCGAAAGCGTCAGGCTCTTCCCTTCCACGCTCATGAAATAAAGTCGCGGTTCGGAGAGCATGATAGTAATACCACTGATCTGAGCTTGATCCTCGGTGCTCGAACCTATGCCATACTTCTGCATCTTGCACTTGGCCTTGTTGCAGTAGTCTCTCAAAGGAGTTTGGTTGCACTGGTAAAAGTACCCATCCTTTTTCTTCAACGACTTCTGTTGATCGACAATCTCTTTCGATCCCAACGGCGGATCACAAAGCAGCCTATTGTATTCTTCGTGATGCTCTTCCCAATCATCAGGCCACTTGTTCTTACAGTACACACCGATATTGAACATAACGATATTTCTGTTTTCTGTGACTTTGCCCATCGACGCAAGGATCTGCAAACAAATGGGGCCATCCTCAAAGTATTCTCGAGACCCACTGAAATCAATCTCCTGTAGAGCAGCCATCGAAACTCGGGTCTTCTCCACCAGTTTAAGAAAGTCCTCGACCTCGAGAGCTTCTACCTTCGTGTCATATGCAAACCGTGTAGGCATCTCGGAGTTGAAGTATGGAATGTTAATCCCATTGCCGACTTCCCCATCCTTGTCGTTTATTATCTCCTGTGCAGGGAACAACTCACCTGATCCACTGAAGCCCAACGCTGACCGCATCTCGGTCAATAACTCTCGAACCAACGCACAGGATTCCCAGTCATCAAGAAACAAATACAAATGTGCACCACCAGATTTCGATCGACAGTGGATGAGCGGTAACTTCAACCGCTGAATATTAGCTTGTAAGGACTTGTGGTCTAGATCGTAAACATCGATGTCTATAACACCAAACTTGCAGACATTCCCAGAAGTAATCGGCACAACGCCAACGCCTGTGTCTCCATCGAGGTGAGCTTGCATGATGTCTTCTGTGACCTGACCGTGAACAGTACGATACTCGGCCTCAGTCTTACCCTTGTGACCCTTCCCTTTAACTCTAGTAACAAGATACCCAGTCTTCGATCCCTCGAAAGCAGACATCATCTTCTTTGCTACAGACATTATAAACTCCCAAATAAAAGATGGGGGGTTAAGTCGGACGCGGTCCGGACACGGTCACACAAAACCCCTACCCCCCATCAAAGCTGCTTAGAACGGAATGTCGTCCGTGCTAGGTGAAGAAGATTGGGTGGACCCTTCTTCAGGAGCAGCTTTAACCTCTCCTGCGGCAACGCTGTCGCGGAAAGATTTCGCCTCGAGGAGTATGTCCCTGTTATCGACCAAGCCTACCTTCTCAATCTGGTAGTTGGCCCATGAACCTTGGTCATTGCTTTCCTCGGTAGTTGTCAGCTTCCAAGCTGTAGCAAACACAGGCGGAGTAATCAATTGTCCTGTCTTTGGATGCGGTATCTTCTGCATCGCAATCTGTGTCTTCCATCTACGGCTGACCTTGAGTTGTGTAGACTTCATGTCCACGACAACTGGTTGGAATGATCCGTCAGCACCAAGCAACAGACAATAGTGTTGGTCAGATTTAACCAACTCATTACCTGTCGGTAAGATCTCCTTCGCACCTTGGCGCTCTGTTCTTGTGAGCACTGGATCGTTGGCAGGGATCTCGCCACGGAAACCACCACCTTGTTCACGAGGAGTGAACTCGAGATACTTGGTTGTCTGATAGCAGGGCACGATAGTCACGCCCTCTTCGCCATCCCAGTATTCGTTTGTGACTGTATTGAACATGTCACCAGAAGCAGCACCATCGATGTGCTCTGGTTTCTTTTTGTTCAACTGTGGGGACAGAGCCTGTAGCACACGCAAGAACGGTATTTGCATTTCACTGCTGTCAAATGCTGCGCCCTCTCCTGCGAACTCTAAGATGTCATCCATTAAATCGGTGCTTACTTCCACACCCTTTGCTTTTGCAACTGCGTTAGCCATTATGCTTTCCTCCGTATTTGTGCTGCGTTTGCGATAAATGCCCCGAACATATCGAGGTCGATTGGTTTTCCATCCGTCACACGTTCTTTGACGAACGCTTTCAGTGTCGATGGATGTACATGGGTCTTGGTCTTCGGATCAAACCCACGTTCTTTCAACATGCCAACTACATCTCCTGCCATGTTGTCTTCGCCTTTGCCAAACGAACAAGTGATATCATTCTTTATGATGTCATCTAATCCGTTACTACGCAGCCATGCGAAAGCTTCTTCCTTGCGATCCTGTGGAATAGAAGCATGGACCATCATCTTACGCTCGACAGTCAGACCGTCCACGTCAATCCGTTCCATACCCATCTCATCCATAAGAGCAGGGATATTCTCAACTGAAAGCTTGTGCTTCTCTTGCTTTAAGGTTTTCAGATGAGTTTCCGCGTCCTCGATTTGCTTCTCGACGTTGCGGAGTGCACGGACAAGATCACTTAGTTGTTTTCCTGTACCGCTATCGATGTTGGCAAGAGCTTCACCGTCATCGAAAAAGTCTTCAAATAAATCAGTCATAAGTTTTTTTCCTCTTCAGGGTTGATTTATGGACCCCCATGGTCCACATATAAGACTATATAAGGAGCCTGAGATGAATTGCAAGTATAAATTTAAAACAAAACCATATAAACATCAGAAGACCGCACTGGACTTAGCGGGACAGAGACCGTCTTTTGGGTTTTTTATGGAGATGGGAACAGGTAAGTCGAAGGTGTTGATCGACAACATGGGTATGCTTTACGCCGCCGGATTGATCCACTTCGCTCTGATCATTGCACCAAAAGGTGTGTATCGAAACTGGGTGGCAAAAGAAATCCCCGAGCATATGTCGGGTGACGTGCCGCATCGAGTGATTCGGTGGGTCAGTGGAGCCAACAAGAAACAACAGGAGGAGATGCGCTCCGTGAAAGACAAGTTCGATGGGCTTACCATCTTTGTCATGAACGTCGAGGCTTTCTCCACAGTGAAGGGCAAACAGGCAGGGGAGTGGTTGGGTCGTGCGTTTGGGGCCAATGGCCTGATTGCTATCGATGAAGCGACCACTATAAAGAACCATACAGCCAAACGCACAAAGAACTTATGCAAAATATCTCAGGGCTTCAAGTTCAAAAGACTGCTGACTGGGTCTCCGATAACAAAAAGTCCGCTTGATATATATGCACAGGCAGACTTCCTCAAACACGGGATCCTTGGTTACGATTCGTTCTATGCTTTTCAACACCGATATGCAGTCATGATCAAACAAAAGATGGGAGCCAAGTCTTTCAATCAGATCGTAGGCTATCGAAACATAGAAGAGCTTACGAAAAAGATCGACGGGTTCAGCTATCGAGTGCTCAAGAAAGAATGCCTCGATCTCCCAGAAAAAGTTTACTCTGTTCGATACGTCGAGATGACCAAAGAACAGAAAGCTATGTACGAATCCATCCGTAAGTATGCACTCGTCATGCTCGAGGATGGAGAGATGACCACGGCCCCTGCTGTAATCACACAGCTTTTGCGCTTGCAGCAAATCTTGTCGGGCCATCTGAAGACAGACGACGGAGAGATGGTAACGTTTCCTTCCCTGCGGCCCAACGCGATTACGGATATTCTCGAGGAGCACGATGGCAAAGCTCTGATCTGGAGCCGCTTCCGTCATGATATCCAGACAATCACAGACGCACTGAACAAAGAGTTCGGAGAAGGATCCGCTGCTGCTTACTATGGGGACACCTCGGATGATCTTCGACAATCGATTATCGATAGGTTTCAAGATCCGTCCTCGAACCTTCGGTTCTTTGTCGGCAACCCTGCAACCGCAGGCTATGGACTGACGTTGACCGAGGCAAATCTCGTGGTGTACTATGCTAATGACTTCAACCTCGAAACTCGGATGCAGTCTGAAGATCGAGCACACAGGATTGGACAGAGAAGTAATGTGACATACATTGATTTAATAACTGAGGGCACAATAGACGAGAAGATCGTCCGATCCCTGCAAGCCAAGATCGAGCTAGGCGCAAAGGTTCTCGGTGAAGAGGTAAAACAATGGCTGACTTTGACCCCAAAATAACTAAGCTGCTCGAGGAGCGTTGCGTTGGGTACGCATCTGAAACCACTGCTGCAAAAGAAATAGCGGAGCTAACGGGTCTTAACCTGGATGTTGCCAGGGCGTTCGCCCGGGGATGGTCAACCCTGCGGCCCCACGAAGTTCGAGGATACAAAAAAGAAAATCCTCGAAAAAAGTTGACCGAAAAGAAATAGTCGATAGACTGTAATTGTCTGTAGTGGATTTCTGCTCCATACTTATCCACTCGATGCCTCGATGAACTAAGGGGACCAAAGAATGGTCCCCCCTTTTTTAGTCTAGATCTTCACTAGCTTCGCTCTCATCGACATCGATGAAAGACGATGGGTTCAATCCCCAGTACACAAAACCTTTTTTGTTTGTGCCTTTGGTTTTGATCGTCATCTGACAGATATCCCCCACGTTATGAAGACGAACCAAGATAGTTCTGACATCTGAGTTCACTCCCTGATCGTGCAAGACATCGTCGCAGATCTCTCGGGTCGTAAAGCATTGATCTGGGTGTTCTTCAAAGATCTCGAACACTCGATCCTCGAGCGGGACTTCTGGCTCTGGCTCGTGAACGATCTCTTCCTTGGAATGCATCGATCCCAAGTACTTCATGCTAATACATCTCCATGGCGTATCGTCTCTCTTGCCATGAGTATTAGGAACCACCACGCATTCGATCAGATCTCCGTTATGGAGACTGTGCTCGTCAATATAACTGGCGTGAATGTAAACACTCTCCCCAGTGTTTGAGTCGGTGGCAAATGCACATCCCCCATTACGAGCAACGTGGCTTACGACAAAGACAGCTTTTTTACACAGCCCTGCCAACGCTGTTAAGTTATGTGTTGTATGTGAGTTCATCACACTCTCTTTCCTAAGTTTCTTAATTCCTCCACGTACCGCTTGAGATTATCTCGCGCATACCAGAGGCGCTGCGCGGACCACTTGTCCGCGTTGGTCTTCATATCGTCATCCTGACATCGTGTTACCTCCTGTTTTAAAAATCTAAGTTGTGCTGCCTGAAAATCAGACAGATCGGAATGTTGCCCAAAACGACTAGAACTTTGTGTCGTAGAGGATCCCTTTTCGGTTGAGTTCTTCAAAGTGTTCAAGCTCCCTCTTATAGTGACTTGCATCTTGGTCCTCCCACTCTAAATCATCGACCAATCTTTTTAGTCTGTTCAATTCTTGAACCACGATAATCAATCTATCGTCATCCATCTTCTTCTACCTTCTCCTCGGGTTGCTCCTCCCAAGGAGCCTCGGCTAGGCTTATGTCTTTCTTATCAAGCGTAGCCATTCTTCGTTTGTAACCGAGCCATTCTTTTTGTGCCTCGGTCCATTTGTTCATCCTTGGTTTCGGCTTCTTCATGGCCTTGGCCTTGGACGCACATCAGGAATAATCACACCTGATGTAAAAGGTGTTCGTTGACAGTACATCATGATCTCCTTGCCGTATGTATCAGCAAGCACATCGTACAGATCATCCATAACTCCGTCTCCCATAGCATCGTAACAGGCTTTCTCGCTCGGGAAGATAACAGACGTTGCTACATTTTGGTCCTCTACCATATACTCTATAATCAATAACGTATAGAATAATTTAAACATCCAGTCCTATCCTCTCTTCAAATATCATTACGTCAGTGCTTCCACACTTAACGCATGGTTGGTTTTTTCTTTCTTCTAATTGATCCAGTGACATTGGATATCGAGCCGGACTCCACATCCATCCACATAGACCGCAGTGCAAGTTAAGTTGACTTATTCGCCTCTCGCCCTGCGGCCTCACGCCTAAGAACTTCGCAGCTATTTGACCACCTCCCATACGCCCTCGGCCCCTGCATCTACATTCGTGTCACGAATTAATCCTTTGTTATGCAATGCCGATAGTTGTGGACGAATGATCGAGAGCTTTACGCCCATGCGATCCGATAGTTGCCTCGCGGTCCCCTGACCTCGCTCCAACTCAGCAAGGATCTGTTCCTTGCGTGTCAGCTTTTGATTAGATCGCTGCTTAGTAGTCAGTCTTTTCCAGAACTCCTTAATCATTTTTGATCTCCTTCAGATCTACTGGTTCACTATAGATGTCAGCTATTTCGACATCCTCTTTTCTCGCACCCACAAGGAGCGAAAACTCTTCTCGAGCATAGTTGATTGCGTCCTCTAAACTAGAGGCGTCATCAACATAAATGGTCCTGCTGACCATGCCCTCACACGTTATTTCATAGGTCTTCATCTTGAATATCCCACGGACTAAGTTTTTTCTTTATCTGTTTATTCAACCTTGTAACCTCGTCTCGTTCTGCTTCAAACACCATACCAAAAATGGTTGGATGAGGTATTGGTGACTTACTCAGATGGACCGATCTTTTTTGGATCTTGTCGGTAAGTTCAGTTAAATACCAGTAAACCGCACGTTGCACTATTCGAGCGTCTGCTACCTCAAAGAAAACATATTCATTTAGCGTTGGTCTTTTCTTGTTTGTTTTTTTCTTCGTATCAAAAGTGATTTCAATACTTTGTCCAAAAACAGATTCCAGTTTTTTAAGAACAACTGGACTAGGTTTAGTTTGACCTATCTCAAACTGACTGTAAGCTGCTTGAGTTATACCCACTAATTTAGCAACTTGTTTTTGTGTCAGATTGCTTTTATTCCTTAACACTTTCAGTGTTGAAATGTCGTTTATTTTAGTCATCACGCACCTCCTTGTAATCGATGCGTAGATTGACGCCCAAGTTGTAGACACATTCCCGTTTGAACTCTTCGACCCGTTTGATAGCGTCCGTTACATCCTTGTTCTCATAGGTCTCGATGATATCTTCCAACCGATCCAAGACGTAGTGCATACATACCCTGTTATCCATCGCTCGATCCCTTCAAGTCTGCAATTGAGAACTTGAGTTCTCCCTCTGTCTCTAGATGCTCGGCCTCACTTGCTGCATCTGCAAGGGTCTCGGTCAGTAAGTACAACATATCCAAGTCCTTGTTCTTGATTACGATCTTATCCAAGTCAGGGAGTTGGCACTTAACCTTGTGCTCACCATCCTTGTATACAATACAAACGGAGTTGATTGCCCTCTTCAGTTCCTTCCTCGAAATAATCTTGGCCCCCTCGGGTATCCTCTCGTCAGTCATTAAACCACCTCCCTGTACTCATAGTTGTAGTTGAACTCAGCATCTAAATAATGCCATGCCTGTTCGTATTCGTAATCGTAATTTGTTCCGCCATTTTCCATCTCATCTTCAGCAAGAAGATGCGCCCAATGATTTAGACTAGGCTCGTGGTTCAAGGCTAACTCTTCTTGAAAATAAACGTCACTCATCTTCGACCTCCATCTCTCCAGTGCCACCGCACTCCTCACATTCCACACGTCTAGTATCCAGATATCCAACGTCCCTGTCAAAGTTTTGTGGTCGAGCGTACTCCGCCTCAACCCATCCAACTCCGTCGCAGTCTTCGCAAACATTGGTTCTCGGTTCTTGGTCCTTGTTGTAAAATACTTTCTCAAAGATATCGCTCAACATAATCTCCATCGGATCAACTGTCCTCATTTTCGAACTCCTCCACGTCAGGTATTGTTATGCCTAACTCACAACTTTCTGTGAGTATGTATTGGTCATCACGTTGCCCATCCTTGTTGTAGTATTTGTCGATGTACTTCTCGATCATGGGTACACACAGAGCAAACAGTCTTTCGTCTGCAAATGTTGCAATAGGCTCGGCCCATTTGCCTTCCTCTTCCACGTAGGCAATCGTATCTATACTTATCTCAGTCATCTTCTTCCTCCAATGTAATACTCGTCAAATCTAAAAACATAACCTTCCTCAACTTCCTCCCAATCGTACCAACCGTTCATCTCTGATACGCCAAACTTAAAAGCTTCAAGTTCAGCTTTAGTTTTGAATTTATAGGTCTTAGCTTTTTGACCATCTTCGGGGGTTTCTCCCCATAGAATTGTAACTTTATGCATCTTCAAACTCCCTCAGTATTGCCTTGATCCTTGTCCGCCATGCCCTCGCATCTTCATACGACTCGAAAGTCGGTGTCCCTGCGGTAATCATGTTGATGTTGTTGGCCTCCATCGTCTGAACCCAATAGTCCACATCGCCATAGTAAGCAGACAGCATTGTCTTTAAGTCTCGTCTCAATCCCTCACGCATCTTCACACTCCTCATACTCTGGCTCCCAAGAATTATCGTCACCATTGCGATACTCGCCCTCAAAGTTGCCGCACTCGTCTTGGTAGTCAGCGTTGACCTCAACACCCAGATCAACCAACTTATTCCACACATTCAGTGGTGGCCCCCATGCGGTCCAACAATTAAAACTAAACCATGCAGTGCAATCGTTGTCGTATGCGTGTTTCCCATCCGTCTCGAGATCGCCATGCACATCGACATCACAGACATCCCACTTGGTGTCCCAGTTGTCATAGCGCCATTCATACCACTGCGGACTTGTGCTCTCGAAACCATACTTGTTGACCTCGATGTCTGGTGCAATCCACAACTCAAACGGCATCGGTAAAACCACATCACAGAAACGACTATTCTCTTTTAGTTCTGCGTACAGATGTCGGACCAGTTTGCTCGGTCCCTTGATAGATACTTGTTGATAGCAATGATTAGGCATTTAATTCATCCTCCATGTCATAAATTCTTGTTGTTATCGCGCTCAATGCGCCCCCTAAATATTCCTTCGGACAGTTCAACACTACATCCCTCACATCATATCGATTGAGTGCTGCGGCCTCACGAACATCCCTGTTTCCCGAACAGCTCTGTCCATGTGCTTGAGGAGCAGTGCGAGGCGTGTCAGCCACAATAGGTTCAACCTTCTCTCCACCCACTGCATTAAAGTTTAAAAATTCTAGTAGCTCGTCTTTGCTTGTCGGTACTCCGACCTCGCTCCAATTCTTACCGAACTCACGCTTCGCATCTGCTTGCGTCCCGACCCACGAACCTTGGTTGTTTGTATATAATCTCATGATCTCTCCTCACTCGACAAAATGTAAATTAAAAGAATAATACGGTTCGACATACCAATGAGGATTGTCGATAACATCAGAGGCACGGATGGCCCATTCGAATGGCCCTCCCTCTAAGCTCACGCACCAATACTTTTCGTAGCCTCTGGCCTCTTGCTGCTCTGGTGTCCAGATATGGCACTCAGTCTTAGGATCCATCCCTATGTCCTCGCACCATTTACATAGCGCCTTGTGCAAAGACTTTGCCGCCCCTGACTTGGTCTTGTAAGCCTTGGGATCCCAGTCCAAGACCATCGATCCCTCTTCCCAACAATTTATAATAAGCTTTTTACCCATCTTGATTATGTATCCCCTCTACTGTGTCATAAACTAACTTGGTCACGTCCTCGCCATTCCATTCGATCTCCATGTCGGTGAAGCCAAAGTTCTCTGGGTCATATGCAACCATCTCTTTCACCGCCTCGACAAAAGAAAGTGCCTCCTCGATTATAAACGGCTCCATGCCGCTGTCCGTTTCAAACCATCCTTCAAGCATCTTCTAGCTCCTCTAACCAAGGGTCGGACTCTTCGGTTACACCAAGCTCACCCTGACTTGTCATATCAAACATTTCATCAAAGGCATCGAACTCATTTGTTGCTTGAAGCAACAATGATGTTGGCTCTCCGTATTCAATATAATTTACTTTAAACTTAGGCATCTTCTAACTCCTCCTGTTTGTAATGCTCTGCAATCTCATGATAATTGATCTCACCCAAAGCGCAGTTAAATAGGTCAGTCATGAAACCATTAGCATCAGGACCGTCGAGCAAAGCAGAAGCCATCTCGTCAACTATCTGCTCGATATAATCTGCTGTAATCTCGATCCCCTCTTCTTGGTCCTCGGTAAACAAATCGCCAAGCCATAGGTTTACGAGCCACGTTTCTTTGTTACTCCATCCATTGTAAGACATTCTAAATCTCCTCATGTTGTCTTATAAAGTACCATATAATATCAGATAGCATCATTACAAGAGGCAGAACGAAAATAATTTAATTTTTTCTTAAAAGGGGATTTGCCCCCTCTTTGTTTTTTTTTTTTTTCAAAAAACGTTTTGAGCGTACTCAACGTACTCAATCCTGAAAAAGTGTTTGTATACAATAAGATAAGGTAGTTTTGCACCGTACTCACTGATGTACTCAGAGTACACCTGAGCGTACTCAATAGCTCCATTTGCCTCGATCAAGCCATCAATAAAAATAAAAAATAAACTTTTTGGATAGGTAGGGGGCATTTTCTGTTTATAGACAAATCAAAAATATTCGGTGTATGGTCGAAAAAAACGGAGAGGATTGTATGCCCAGTATTAAAGCTGATGTTGAAAACAAGCATGACCGGAAATTAACAAACAGACAAATGAGTTTTGCAAGATACGTTGTTGAAGGTATCTACAGCAATGCGGAGTGCGCTCGTAAGGCAGGCTTTAAGTCTGATCTGGCTGTTGAACACGCTTCTCGTTTGCTCAATGGAAGAGACTATCCACACGTTGTTGAGTACATCGAAGAGTTGAGAGAAGAACGCGAAAGGCGGTACGGAGTTACAACTATCGGTCAACTTGAAAGACTGTACGAGCTATCAAAGGGGGCCGAAGAAGCGGGACACTTTTCAGCAGCAATCAACGCGGAGAAAATACGGTCAGCCCTTGGAGGATTGACCATCGATAGGAGGGAGACGATCAATACAATCGACCAACTATCGAGGGACGAGATCACAGCACGTTTGGCAGCATTACAAAAACAATACCCACAAGCTTTTCAGATCGAGGGCGAGTATAAGGATATAACCAATGAGCAAGGGACCAGAGGCGAACTTTTGGAACTCGATACGTCAGAACCTACCGAAGAAGTGGTTCGCAACGCGGATTGAGAACAAGCATGGGGGCGGTGTCCCAGACGTTCACATAGTCGCTGATGGTGTTCCGTTCTGGTGTGAACTGAAGGCAACCAAAAGCAATAAGCTAAATCTCTCGCCTCATCAAATCGCTTGGAATATGGCATATTGGGCACGAGGTGGGGCAAATTTTTACTTAGTTAAGTGCCTCTCTACAAGAGACATACTTTTGTTTGAGGGCAACCAAGGACCGAGTTTAGCGGAGCATGGGATCAAGGGAGCAGAGGGTCATAGGTTCAAGGATCTTGGGTCATTGTTCGAAGTCCTGCGGCCCCACGCGGCGCGTATCTTGAAGCTCGAGCCAAGTCCTGCGGCCCCACGCGGCGGTTTTC
>Ga0070750_10001601_pt1 | contig 12621 bp, 8 predicted proteins | sample VirMetDEL_Nov_24_FD_77013 | JGI IMG/M metagenome (GOLD analysis project Ga0070750, IMG submission 77013) | Aqueous microbial communities from the Delaware River and Bay under freshwater to marine salinity gradient to study organic matter... | ecosystem: Environmental > Aquatic > Marine > Coastal...
ACGACATTCGCCGCCAAGGTACACTCATGGTAGCTAAGTATGCTATGGGTCACGGCGTACTGCGTCCTGAAGCTGCTGTTCAGATTCAGACTGCTTAAATCTCTAGCGGGAGCCTTTCGGGGCTTCCGCTTTTTTTTACCTTAGAGGATTTGATATGGCAACTCCAACTACAGAACTAGAAGCTGTCAACATCATGCTAAGTGCCATCGGTGAGTCACCTGTCTCTAGTTTGAATGACCCTTCCCTAGTTGACGTATCGTTGGCAAAGTCCATCCTTGATGAGACTTCAGTTGACATTCAGTCTTCTGGACTACACTCCAATACAGAAATCAATTACCCACTTACACCGACTGTAAATGGTGAGGTGCTTGTGCCTACTAACTGCGCCCGGATCGACACCGTAGATGTCAGTAGAGACATTGACGTTGTGCATCGTGGTAACCGTCTATATGACCGGGATAAGCGCAGCTACTCAGACTTCACAGGTACACTGTACGTTGACATGGTACTGCTGCTGGACTTCACAGAGCTACCACAGCACGTTAGGCGACTGGTCACTGTAAAGGCAGCTAGACGCTTTCAGGCGAGGTTCATGGGGTCAGATACCCTGTATGGATTCACGGCTGATGATGAGCGTGAAGCAGTCTTGCTATTTGAACGTGGTGAGAAGCTAAACAACGACAGCAACGTGCTTACAGACAACATTGATACATACAAAATTCTATCAAGAGGTGCGCCTCGTAGAGCAGTAAGGTAATCGCTATGCCCCTAGTCAGCACCAGTATCCCCAATCTGTTGAATGGGGTGAGCCAACAGCCAGCAGCAATGCGGCAGTTGACACAGGGGGAAAGTCAGATCAATGCGCTTTCCTCTGTTGTTGATGGGCTTATTAAGCGGCCACCTTCAGAACACATTGCAAAACTAAGCACAGCCCTGCCGGGGAGTAACATAGCAACCCACATCATTGACCGTGGGGACAACGGTAAGCACTCGCTTATCGTTCTGTGTGTGCCGCCTAGTAACGTATTCATGTATCTGTTTGATATTGATACTGGTAATGCAGTTACCTTGAACGCATCAACAACCGACAAGGCTTACCTGTACTCTACCAACCCAGCTAAAGACCTAAAGTTTCTGACTGTTGCTGACTTTACGTTTGTCGTGAACAAGTCAAAGACTGTCGCTATGAACACAGCAACCACTCCCGGCACCCTCGTATCTACGAAGTTCCAAGAGTTTGCTGATCTGCCCGTAGATCAAAACACAATCTATGTGGGTGATAACAACACCACGCTGTTCAACATCTCCTTTAACTACGGCAACCAGAGCGATGTGAAGGTAAAGATCAATGACGTTCTACAGACCAGTGGCTTCAGCTTCACCTCAGATGGCAACCAGATAAAGTTTACTACTGCCCCTGCCAATGGTGACAACATCCAAATCTTTGAGGAGCCACCAGCAGGACGTTACTACGAGGTGGTGGGTGACCAGAACAACGCCTTTGATAACTACTATGTTAAATCACTGAGCGGCAATGCTTACGAGGAAACGGTCAAGCCGGGTATCACATACCAGTTTGACGCCACTACGATGCCATACGCTATCGTACCCGGCGCAAGCTCATTCACCCTACAGCCTATCACATGGGGTGAACGCACGGTTGGTGACCTAGACTCCGCACCCAACCCATCTATTGTAGGACAGAAACTAAACGACATCTTCTTCTTTAGAAATCGTCTTGGGCTTCTGTCGCAAGAGAACATCGTTATGTCTGCCGCTGGTGACTTCTACAGGTTCTTCCCTGAGACAGTTACCACAGTGCTTGCAGACGGGCCTATTGATGTGTCTATCAGCCACACCAAGGTGTCGCTACTGGAACACGCAATCGCCTTCAACGAAACACTGACGATCTTCTCAGACTCTACTCAGTTTATTATCGACAGTGATGGCAACCTAACACCACAGACTATCTCCGTGTCCCCCTCAACAGAGTTTGAGAGTGACATTGGTGTAGCCCCTGTGGGTGCTGGTACATCTCTGTACTTCCCATCCAAGAAGGGTGAGTTCTCTAGCATCAGAGAATACTATATCCAGAGTGATACGGTGATCCGTGATGCCCTAGAGATATCAGCCCACATCCCCAAGTACGTCCCTAAGAACATCGTTAAGATGGCTACGTCCAGCAACGAGGACATCCTTGTATGTCTGTCGTCAGAGGACAGGTCAAAACTGTTTGTGTACAAATGGTACAACGATGGGCAACAGAAGCTACAATCTAGCTGGTCACAGTGGGAGGTAGCACTAGGGGCTGGAGCTAACGCTGGTATCTACGACATCAGGATTATTGAGAATGACCTGTTCATGGTTATTGTCCGTGGTGATGGTGTCTTCCTAGAAAAGATTTCACTACAGCACCCTGACGATACTGGACTAGATTTCAACATCAGGATTGACCGTAAGACATCCCTCACAGGTTCCTACTCTAGCGGCACGGGGCTGACCACATGGACACTGCCATATGAATATGATGGTGACATGGTTGTGGTTAAGTCAGGTAGCTGGCCTGACCGCAAGGGCGTGGACATAACTAATGCCCGGCCCAATGTTACAACTGTAACAGCCGTTGGTGACTACAGTAGCCATCCTGTCATCGTTGGTGTGCCTTATACATTCTCCTATCAGTTCTCAGCGCAGCACGTTAGAGAGAACAACGCACAGCAATCAGTGCAGTCCGGGCGTCTACAGCTACGGACAATGCGGGTCAACTACGAGGACACTGGGTACTTCAAGGTACAGGTGACACCAGAAGGTAGAACCACAAACGAGTATGAGTTTACAGGCGTGGTTCTGAACCAGCTTAACTCTACTATTGAGGATGTGTTCCTGTCAGATGGCACGTTCCGTTTCCCTGTGCAGTCTAAGAATGACCGGGTAAACATTACACTCACATCCGATAACTACCTACCGTGTGCCTTCCAGAACGCTGAATGGGAAGGCTTCTACACGATCAGATCACAGAGGATTTAATATGCTCAAGGTTGTTGATGCTCATTACATGGATGCCATAGCACTGGCTCCACGGTTACGGGAGATAGATAACCTTGAGGTTAAATGTATAGGCCACACCCCTGAGAGTGCATTGCTGCAAGGCTTTGAGCTACCAGAAGCCAAGGTTCTTACTGCCCTAGATGGCGATGAGGAAGCGGTGCTGATGTGTGGGGTGTGTCGATCTGACGAAGACCCGGAAGCTGGTGTCATATGGATGCTGGCCTCTGATGATATAGACAAACATAAAAAGGACTTCTTGCGGCTGTCTGAGCCTGTCGCTGACGAACTCTCTGAAGGTTACAAATATGTGTATAACCTAGTCCACAAGGACAACACAAAGAGCATCAGGTGGCTTAGATGGAACGGATTTACCGTTGATGAGACTAAGGTCTACGATCAAGGTGGAGAAGACTTTTACTTACTCACAAGGGAAAACAAGAAATGTGTGGCCCATCAGCAATGATACTAGGCGGGATGCAGCTAGGCTCATCCATGTCAGCGCAGGAATCTCAGTACAGAATGTCAGGGATTCAACGTGAGGCCAATACTGAGATGGCAACATCTGCCCTTGAGTTAGAGCAAGCGCAACTATTGCGGTCTGCTGATGAGGTAGGTAAGGCATCTGCTGAGAGACAGTTCGACACTCAGGTACGAGGCATGGAGATGGCTGCACTAGCCAAGGTCATGGCTGGTGAATCCCATGTGGAGGGTGTGTCAGTAGAAGCCGTGATGAATGATATCAAACGTCAAGAAGGCAAGATTACTGTCCGTGAACAGAACTCGCTAGAGAGTAAGATTGCATCAATCAAGGATCAGAACACAGCATCAGTACAGCGTATGGTTGCCCGTATGAACGGACTGCCGCCTGTAGCTGCACCTAATCTCTTGACTACAGCTTTGACTATCGGCGCACAGAATGTCTCAGATCAGAATATGGCCGATTTTGATAATTGGTTTGACACTAAATTTGGATAGGATCGGTAGCTATGGCTAGACAACCACTAAATAAACTAGCGGGATTTGACGCTACAAGTCAGTCTGCTGCCCGTCCAATCGACTCATTCGGCGGCACCCCTGCTGCCCCTAAAGTCCCTTCATCAGTTACACAGATTGCTGACGCCATTGGCCTTGTCAGTAACGCATCAATGAAGTATCGCAATCGCCTTGCTGCTGAAGAACGCTCTGAGGCAAAAGCCGAAGAGAGGGCGTTGGGCAAAGCTAGGGCGACAGCCTATGCAGCCCGTTGGTCAGCCGAAGAAGAGAACGGTATCCTGACTGCTGTGCAGATGGGCGAGGAGTTTGCTGACGTATCCAGTGCGGTACTGTCTACGCTGGTACAAGATGAGAACCGCTCCCGGTACTACAAGAGTGCAAAGGAAGCTCTCACGGCACTAGACGATGCAACCCTCCTTGACCCTGCTAAGACAGATGAGTTGTATGCCTCACTTATTGATCAAGCTATAGCAGACACAGACGGGTTTGACTTTGCTCAAGCTGGCGCTATCCAAGGCGTAGAGAACGCTATCTCTGAGATGTCAGGCCAACACGCAAACACCCGTGACGCTGTTGTGCGGAAGCGGAGTGAGGCATCTCTAAGGGCGCAAGTGTTTGAGCTACTAGATGCCACCAGAGATTACGAAGAGATTGTTGCTGGGTTTGACTTGATCGACTCCAAAGCAACACCTTTCGATAACGCTGGTAAAAAACAGATTTATGTAGATGCTCTGATTGCCTACGACTTGGCAAACGAAGGGCAAGACCCAATAGCACAAAAAGTCATTAATGGTATTAAGTTTCTACAAGGGCCAGTGACATCACAAAAGATGTCAGAGTTTGCCCCTAAGATTACAGAGCTAAATATCGCTAGGATGCGGCGAGAGGACTACCTCAAAGACAGGCAACGGACAATAGATTTTGCTGAAGCTCAGTCAAAGATTTTTGATCTAGCGGTTTCAGATGATTTTGCAGGATTAGAGTCAGTGATGGCTAAGTCTGCTGGCCTTACAGGCGAGGATGCAATCCTTGGTAACAAAATCTATCAGGCTGCTGAAGCTGCACTAGAGTCTGCCAAGATGGACAAGACTGCAAGTGTTAGCAATCAGACTATCCTAGAGGAAGACATTAAGTTTGCTGCATCGACAGGAGACTACTCTGAATTAGGATTAGGTGAGGACGCCTCGCTAGAAGACCTTACTAGCTACATCATGGCAAGGACAGATATCCGGCCTGAACATAAGCAAAACCTTCTGGAGAACCTTCCTGTCTACATGGAAGGCTTTAAGCTGGTCAACAACACAGAATCTAACAACCGATTTCGTAATTCATTTAGAGAATCTATCAGCCTTATCCAAGGCAGTCCTAAGTCATACCACCTTACCCAAGCAGGAATCAACGTCAATACTACCGTAAGAAATGTGTTTGACGACACAGTGCGTTCAGAAGTTGACACTATCATGCAAGAGGAAGGGCGTAAGCCAACACCTACAGAGATGAGGGCTGTCTATGATCTTGCGGTTGAACGGGCTGGGGCAAAAGTAGCGCAGCTACAGCAGCTTATTGATAACCAAGGTGATGATAAAGCAGAAATTCAAGCATACCTATTACCACCAGATAACCCCGCAAGTCCAAACTTTGTACCTGAAGAGGGCAAAGAGTACACAACCCCTGATGGGCGTGTATTGGAATGGATAGGTGAAGGTGATCCTAACGACACATCAGATGGAGCTAACTGGAGAGATGTAACTCCAGAGCCTGAACCACAACCAGAACCACAACCAGAGCCAGAGCCTGAACCACAACCAGAGCCTGAACCCGAACCAGAAAAACGAGGGGATAGGAGAAACTCTGAGCCTAGTGGTGATGCGGGAGAAATCTTGAATAGGATTTTGGAAAATGTACTAGGCGATAGTGAGGATGAAGAGGATTCTGATGCACCTGTTAGCCGAAGAGATGGCCGCAAGTAAACCAAAAGGAAACACAAAATGGTAGACGGTAGAGTAAATTGGGGGAGTTCCCCTGACGAATCCAATAGGATTAATTGGGGTGCATCCCCTTCTATACGCCCTGCCAATCCCTCTGGTTTCAACGCCTCGTACACTCCATCAGAACAATCTATCTACGATGAAGACCTGATTAACGACACAAACTTTGTTCAAGCATCCAAGGTACTTTACCAGATGAATAACAGTGCGGATGCTGAACCCCTAGCTGACGATATGGAGTACGGTAAGTACGGCATTGAGATGATGGGCTGGTTCAACTGGAACCTACCTAAGATGACCCTTGATGCCAAGCGTATCTCTGGAGCTACGGACGAACAAAGACGGGCTTTCCTGTACATGATGAACGCCTATGACGATCTAGGTGTTTCATGGAATGGTGCCGGGCGTTTCTTCAAAGGTGTCCTTGCAGACCCCACAACATACGTTGGTCTGTCAACCTTTGGTGTCGGTACCCTTGTTGGTAAGGGCGCAGCACAGGCAACTAAGACAGGCGTAAAGTCACTTCTTAATCAGTCAATCAAAGGCGGCGTAATTGCTGGCGTTGAAGCTGGTGTCTACTCTGCTGCTGATGATATCAACCGTCAGATTGTCGAAACATCCGTGTCTGGTGAAGACATTGATTATGGACGGACGCTGAAGGCGGGAGCCATCGGTACTGTTGCCGGGTTTGGATTAGGTGCTGGGGTAACAGCAGCGGCTAAGAAACTTGGGCCAAAGCCTAAACCTAAGAAAGCACCTAAAGCAGAAACTACAGATGATCTTATTAATGACCTTCCATTGATGAGTATTGCGGATGAGGTAGAAGCACAGACCACTGCTGGACGACTCCGTGGAGGTATGGATGCGGTTGTCCGTGCAGTCAAAGAGACTGTACCGGGTGGTAAAGTAGCTGCCCTAGATGACGCTGGTGTCCAGAAGATGGACGAACTGGTCAGGACAGTGGAGCCTATTAAGGACATCCTTACTCAAGCATCAGCTAAGAACCCCGCTGAACTTGCAAAGCATCTTTTAGAAACAAATATGACAGATGCACAAAGTCAGGCTCTTGAGGTTGTATCAAACCAAACAGCCACAGCTTTGAAGACTAAGGTATACCAATTAAGGCAGCAGCAGATTGCTGTTAAATCTAGTGCAGATAAAGTCAAGAACATCCAAGATCAAATCGACAAGATTGAAGAAGTTATTAAGCCTATAGATGAGCTAGACGCTGCACTATCAACCATTACTGGTCAACGCCTTAGAGCTAGACAAGAAGGCCTTAATACAGGCGAAGTGCGTGGGATGACAATCGCTTCTCTAATAGAAGGTGGTATGACCCGTGCTGATGCTGAGAAGAAGTGGGATTCTATCTTTGCCGACAAACTGATCAAGCATGAACGCACTGCTGAAATGCGGGGCATGGACAAAAAGATTGAGGCGGCTAGACAAGCTGGTAACCAAGCAGAGTACATTAGACTTAAACACCAGAAGAAAATGAAGCTGGATGAGTTTAAGGAAGAGGTACTTGCGGAGGAAGGCAACGCTGTCTACCGGGCAATCAACAAGCCCATTAAGGTGATGAACGAGATTATGATTAGTTTCGTATTCTCGCCAGCTACGGTAATCATTAACACCGTCCCTTCAGCCGCTAAACTGGTATATAAGCCGTTTCTTAATAACCTTATGAAGAACGGTCTGAACAAAGTAGCCTTGAGGACAACGATGGCTGAGTATTCAGCTATGGCATCGTTTGCTCCAGCGGCAATGAAGGCAGCAGTCGCAGCCTTTAAGTATGAGCGGTCTATGCTGACAGGTGACTCTGCACGTTTCTTAGAGGAATACAATACGATCCCTAAGAAGTACGGTGGGGGCATCGTCCGTATTTTTCCACGACTCCTACTATCCACTGACGCATTGTTTGAAAATATCCATTACCGTGGTTATACCGTTGGTAAAGCTACCTCAAAGGCAATGGAAGATGGTTTAGAAAAGGGGTTGAAAGGTAAAGCTCTTGATGACCATGTTGCTAAAAAAGTAGACGAGTCAATCAACAAAGCCTACAAACCAGAAGAGAACGCTATCGACATCTTGATGAGCGATGGTATCTCCCGTGGATTGAAAGGGCCAAAGCTCCAGAACTACATAAACAAAGAGCTAAAGAAACGCCCTGAAGCATTTACCAAAGCAACAGATCAGGATGGCCGGGACTATGTTCAGGACGTTCTGTTCAAGCGGGACTTCTCTGGTGACAGTGCTGTCTCACAGCTTGCTAAAGGCTACGAGGGGTTTGTCAACAAGCACCCCATCATGCGTCTGGCTGGACAGTTGTTCTTCCGTACACCCGTGCGTGTCTTTGAGGAAGGCATCAGGCTCACACCGGGCTTGAACCTCATCTCACCTAGTTTCATGGCAGACTTGTCAGGTAAGAATGGCGAGATGCGGCAGATCAGGGCGCAAGGCGAGGCACTCATGTCTTATGCTATTGCTGGCTCTGTGTTCTCCCTCTATGCCACAGGTAACGTCACAGGCTCATTAGGCCAAGACTACAAGCAACGCCGACAGGCTGAGAACGCTGCTGAGATGGAGCCTTACAGTATGCGCTTCAGTGACGGCAGTACATTCAACTTCCGTAACTTTGACCCATTCTCTACCCCAATCAAGATTATGGTCAACGCCCTAGAACGGGCTGAGATACTAGCTTATAGGGCAGAGCAAGGGGAGCGTATCAACGAATCTGAGATGATGGCTGCACAGGCAATGGTAGCTGTTGGCATTGGTTCGATTGCACAGTCTATCAGGGACGCCAACTTGGCATCTGGTGTGGACGCTATGGTCACACTGTTTGAGGACTTGCAAGACCCTGAAGGCTCAGAACAGCTTATCAAGTTTGCTGGTCAGAAGGTTCAGACATTCCTCCCTAACACCTACTACAAGGTGCAGATGCTAGATAACCCTGTGCTATCTGACCCGGCTACGCTGGAACAGTTCATTCGGTATAGGATCAATCCTCAAGACCCCCTTGTGCCACGACAATACACGGCACTTGGTAGGCCACGCACACTCAGCAACCCGATGGCTAACCTTATCTACTTTGATACGGTGTCCAATGAGGAGCGGAAGCGTGGTGTACCTGAGAAGGAACTTGAGGTAGAAGCGTTCTTGAGGAAGCTGGCTATCGTTGGTGATACCCACTTCACTGCACCCTACACGCATAAGTTTCTACCCAATGTAGACCTGAGAACACGGATGACAAAGGATGGAAGCGAAAGCCTGTACGACAGGTGGATGCGATACACCCATGATTCGGGAGTGATTGATGTTCTACACGGACTTAGAGATTTGCCTATGGGTACGGCTTCTGTGTCAGGAATGGCAGAAACGGAAGCAAGGAAAGCTCTGAATACATTTAGGGAGATGGCTTTTATTACCCTGATGTCGGAAGAAACTGGTATTGATGAAGAATACATCAACAGTGAAATTAGGAAAATAGAAGCCGAAGTTGGCAATCGTTATGTCCCCAATACCCCATTAAATTAGGAAGCAATAAATGGCTTATGCACTTACAAAATACACAGGAGATGGTAGCACCACCACCTACACCATTGGCTTTAACTACCGTTCTACTGATGATGTTGTAGTCACGTTAGATGGGGTCACAAAGACTATCACCACGGACTATACCTTTCCGTCATCTAGCCAGATCACGTTTGGTACAGCACCGGGTAGCAATGTAGCTATTCAGTTTACACGGTCTACTAGCCAATCAACACGGCTAGTGGACTACGCTGCTGGTTCTGTCTTCAAGGAATCTGACCTTGATACCGACAGTACACAGGGTTTCAACATGGCTCAAGAGGCCATCGACATTGCTAACAATGCGATGCAGAGAACCCTGACTAACGTCTTTGACGCTGATAACGTCAAGATCGTAAACGTAGCTACGCCTACAGCAGCCACAGATGCCGCTAACAAGTCGTATGTGGACACAGGGGCAGACAACGCAGCTAACTCAGCCACAGCCTCTGCAAACTCTGCGACTGCTAGTGCCAATAGTGCAACTCAGAGTGCGAACTCTGCGACTGCATCGGCTGCATCAGCCACAGCATCGGCTGCTTCAGAGTCAAATGCTTCAACCTCAGAGACTAATAGTGCCACATCAGCGACACAGAGTGCTAACTCAGCTACGGCTAGTGCCAACTCTGCGTCAGCGGCCTCGACTTCTGAGAGCAATGCGGCTTCTTCAGCCTCGACTGCCTCAACTCAAGCCGCTAATAGTGCAACATCTGCGACTAATAGTGCGAACTCTGCAACTGCTAGTGCGAACTCTGCTACAGCAGCGGCTGGATCGGCATCGACTGCGAGTACACAGGCGGCACTGGCTACCACTAATGGGGCGGCACAGGTTGCTCTAGCCACAACTCAGGCTAACAATGCAGCAACTTCAGCTACAGCAGCAGCTAACTCAGCTACAGCAGCAGCCACAAGCGAGACTAACGCAGCCAACAGTGCAGCAGCGGCGGCAGCAGCCTTTGACAACTTTGATGACACCTATCTTGGTAGCTTCACCAGCGATCCAACAGTCGATAATGACGGTGATGCTCTCGTTTCTGGAGCATTATACTTCAATAGCAGCGCAAACGAGATGCGTGTATACGATGGTGCAAACTGGATTGCTGCATCATCTGCTGGTACTGCGTCTATACTTGAATACAAGTACACGGCGACTGCTGGGCAGACAACATTCTCTGGTTCTGATGACGCATCAAACACTCTGAGTTACACCGTAGATAATCTGATTGTCACACTCAATGGTGTGGTGTTGGAGAACGGCACAGACTACACAGCTACCAGTGGTACATCTGTGGTTCTGGCTTCAGGTGCGGCTGTTAGTGATGAGCTAAACGTGATTGCGTTTAAGTCATTTACTACTGCTGACATGGTGTCTAAGACCAACGGCGGTACGTTTGCTGGTGCGGTGACATTCGATGCTGGTGCTAACTTTGGCGATGACGACAAGGCCATCTTTGGTGCTGGCAATGACTTGCAGATTTATCATGCGTCAGACAATCACAGTAATATTAGAGAAACAGGAAGCGGCAACCTACAGCTTTGGGGCAGCAACACAAACTTCTTGAATACTGCTGGAAGCAAATATCACGCAACTTTTGCTGATGGCGGTGCTGTTACTCTTTACCATAACGGTGCAGCCAAACTCACCACCACCTCAACTGGTGTTTCTGTAACTGGTCAGGTCATTGCAACCAAAGGCAGCACAGGAACACTCGCCACGTTCACGGACGGCGTTGCAACTAACTTCACGATGAAAACAGATGGAAGCAACGTAGGCACTTTCGGCACGGAGGCTGGCAGTACACACCTTGCGTTAATGTCATCTGGCACTGAACGTATGCGTATTGACGCTTCAGGCCGTGTCACAATGCCGTATCAGCCAGCGTTCTGGGCTTTCCTAAACGGAAACTGGACTTCTTGGACGCCTAATAACCAGACCCAAGTAGTTCCTTTTGACCAAGCGTATCATAACATTGGCAGTCACTATAATACTTCTACAGGTTTATTTACCTGTCCAGTGGCTGGTAATTATGTCTTTACCTGTGGTGTTTATGTAGGGGGGGTTAGCGTTGAACAACTATGGTTAGTAAAAAATGGCGTGAGACAGCCAACACTCAGTTTTGCTAATGCTGGTACAAGTGGGGATAGATCGGTTGGAACATACATTGTGAGATGTTCGGCCAATGATACTATTGGTGTTTGCCCTTATGCCTCTCCATCTACAACTGGAACCGTATTTGCAAACTTTCACCATTCGTTCTTTATGGGAAATCTTATTGGTTAAACGGAGTAAAAACAATGACACAAACAATTACAATCGAACTGACAGATACTCAGTTCAAGGGACTAGAATACGCCGCATTGTCTCCGTCTGAGTGGGCTGACAATGCTGTCACAAACAGAGCAAGAATTGCAAAAGATGAAATCATTGCACAGCTAGTCGAACATTGTAACGCCAATGGCATCACCATTGCCACAGGCGAAGACGCACAGATTACGCAAGCCTTTGACCTAGAGGTTGTAAAGACTGCAGCTGTGCGTAATGCAGAAGCTGAAGCTGCTGCACTAGCAGGGGGCGGCGATGAGTAGAGCAAGAGACTTAGCAGACAGTGCCGATAAGGACATTGTAGGCACCCTTACAGTAGACGGCATTGAGGTAGACGGCGGCACGATTAAGCTGGACGGAAACTATCCGACAGGCACAAGCAACGTCGCAATCGGTGATACAGCTTTGGATGATGGCTCTCTGTCTGGCGGCTACAATACAGCAGCAGGTGCTGGCGCATTGTCTGCAAACACCAGCGGCGCACAGAATACCGCTGTAGGTGCCTTCTCATCTGATGCAAACACTACTGGCAGTTACAACGCTGGCTTTGGTCAGTCATCACTTGGCTCTAACACTACTGGCAGCAACAACACCGGTCTTGGCAGAGGTGCTTTGAGTGCAAACACCACCGCATCCAACAATACCGCTGTAGGTAAGGATGCACTTACCGCAAATACCACTGGCACAGGAAACACT
>Ga0070750_10001602_pt1 | contig 12618 bp, 16 predicted proteins | sample VirMetDEL_Nov_24_FD_77013 | JGI IMG/M metagenome (GOLD analysis project Ga0070750, IMG submission 77013) | Aqueous microbial communities from the Delaware River and Bay under freshwater to marine salinity gradient to study organic matter... | ecosystem: Environmental > Aquatic > Marine >...
GGCGCCGAGTGGATCCAAAGCAGGATCGAAGAGCGATACGCGGCGGATGGACCGATCATCGCGGCCTGTGACTACATGTCGCCGACCGGTTACGACCGCTATCCGCCCATCGCGTATCCCGGATCGACGACGCTTGGCAACGCCTCGAACGCCGGTCTGTCGGACGCTCAGTTGCAGGCACTGACCTACGACGTGGCCTCCAGCAATCCCTCGTACGTCTCTGCCGACAACCAGTACCACCTACGGTACTCGCTGCTGATGGGCATGTGCAGGTACTACCGCGAGCAGTTGGGCAGGCCATTCATGCCTGCCTATCCGTTCGTCACGATGCACTACGAGAAGTTGTACACGCCTCCGAGCCAGACGGTCCGGTGGATGCCGCGCCGAGTGCCGATCGACGATTTCCTGACGAATCAAGTCAGGCCCTATTTGGATGGTGGCGCGCAGTCGGTCATGTGGTGGACCGCATACGAGTACCGGATCGACCAGTCGTTCGACACGGTGAACTACCCGCTGGAAACGACGGAGCAGTTCGAGAAGTTCCGTGACCAGTACCGCGAGGCGTACGTTCTGGACTACCCGGAGGTGTTCGAACTGACCAACCCAACCAACATTGCCTGGAAGTCGGTTGACTGGACCGACAACACCATCCGAGACAATCTGAAGCGAGCGGTTCGCGACAGCCAGCTTCAATACTTCAAGTCGGTGGCGGGACTTGTGCGTACCTACGGTGCGGCCCGTGCCTCCACGCTGGCGGCGCTTGGCGGTGCCACACCGAGTACGCCATGATCTCGATCCGCCTGTCCGATCTCAAGGGTCCGATTGCGGATCGTATGGTGGTGGCACTTGCGGATGAGAACGTTCGCGGCCCAAGCCTGAAGAGGATCGGTCGAGAGATGCGGACGTGGCTACGCCGGTCGATCAAGCTCGCGAAGCGGAACGCGGACGGAACATACGACAAGTCGCGACCAGGTGGGCTTCCGAGATACCGCAACCGCGTCGCGCGTGGATTCTTCCGAGACGGAAGCCCTCGCATCGTCAAGTTCAGCAAGTCGAACCATCCGTTCGTCGGGTCAAAGTTCATGGTGTACCGATATGACGGTGCCTCGCAGTCGGTCGTCGTCGGGCCGAGAGCGCTTGGGTCGAACGCAACGATGCCGCGAAATCTGGAGTTCGGCGGTACAAGGACCGTCAATCCACGGATCTACACCAAGGCATCCCATCGTCGGGTCGGGGAGTTCGCGGAGATCCGCATAGGCGGCAAGGAAAGCAAGACGACCAGGAACGAACGGTTCACCAACCGCGGCGACGTCGATGTGACGTACACCAGGATCAAGACGGGACGGCAGGCAGGACGCGCGAACCGTCTCAATCGTCTCCTTTACCACAAGCCGGGTACGCCTCCGCCGCGGCCCGGCAACCGCAGGACCGTCTCGACCCGCGCGAGGCCGTACATCCGTCCGGCGTACCGACACTTCATCGACAGCGGCAAGGCGTCGGAGATCATCTCGCAGTTCGCGATGGCGAGCATCGCCGGCAAGCGGAGGAGGCGGTAGATGGCAGCGGGTAGCGTTCGTGCCGGCAAGGCATACATCGAACTCGGGCTCCAGTCCAAGTTGTCCGCCGGTCTGATGGCGGCCTCGCGTCGCATCGACCAGTTCGGCGCTCGCGTCCGTCGTGCCGGTGCCGCCGTCGCCGGCATCGGCGCCGCCGCCACGGGTGGTCTGCTGCTGGCCGCCAAGTCGTTCGCCTCGACCGGGGCGAGAGTGCGGGATATGTCGATCCGCCTCGGCATCGGTGCCGAGACGCTGTCCCGGATCGACTACGCGGCGAAGCAGGCCGGCACCTCGTTCGAGGGTGTCGCGAAGGGTATCGGCAGGTTGGCGCGCGTCACCAGCGACGCCGGCCGCGGCCTCGAGACGTACCAGCGGACCTTCCGCGATCTCGGCATCGACCTCGACCAGTTCCAGACGCTGTCCCTCGAGGAACAGTTCCTCACCGCCGGCGACGCGCTGTCCAAGATCACCGACGAGTCGAAGCGCGCCGCGATCGCCCAGGAACTGTTCGGCCGTGCCGGTCTCGAACTGATTCCGATCTTCGAAGACGGCGCCGAGTCCGTGCGTGCGTTCTTCGCCGAGGCGGATCGTCTCGGCGTGACGATCTCCGACGAGGAGGCGAAGCAGGCCAAGGCGCTCGACGACGCGTTCACGCGGGTCACGGAGACCCTCAAGCGAGTCTCCGCCGCGATCGGCGAAGCGTTGGCGCCGGATCTCGAACGCCTCGCCAACACGATCGCGGACAACATCGCGTCGATCCGTGCCTTCCTGAAGGCGAACTCCGGCGCGATCGTGACCGTCGCGAAGGTGGCAGCGGGTGCCGTCGCCGCAGGCGTCGCGATCACCGGCCTCGGCTACGCCTTCAGCGGCGTCGCCTTGGCGATCCAGAGTGCGATGCTGCTGCTGAACCCGTTCACGCTGGCACTCGGCGGGGTGCTGGCGGCGGTGACGGTGTTCGGCACCGAAAGCCGTAGCGCCTTGGCCGGCATCGGATCCGACTTCAAGGCGATCGGCGAGGACGCGAAGACCACGATCGACGACATCAAGACGGCGATCGCAAACGGTCGGTTCGACGTGGCAGGGCAGATCGCGATGGCCGGCTTGGAACTGGCCTTCGTTCGCGGGTTGGGCTCGATCCGGCAGGTCTGGGACGGCTGGATCGACGACCTCGCGTCCGGCCTCATCACCCTCGAGACGGAAATCAGCCGCGTCTTCCGCAATAGCGACTCGGCGATTGGCACCCTCCTCGCCGGCGTGGGGCAGGCCACCGGGAACCAGTTTCTCATCAATCAGGGATTCGATCTCGCGCAGCGTGGCGGCGTGTTCGATCCTGGACTGGACGAGGACCGCGACTCCAGACTGGAAGTCCTCGAGAAGATGCGGGAGTCCCGCGAGGCGCGTCTGGCGAGACGAATCCAGGAACTCACCGACACGATGGACGACCTTCGGCGAGAGGCGTCGAGGCCGCTGCCGCAGACCGAGGCGCCGGAAGATCCGACAGACCAGAGGATGGTGGCGGATCCCGACAGCCTCGCCACCGAGATCGGATCCGCCGTCGCCGCGGCGACCACCCGCACCGAGAACCTCCGCACCCTCACACGCGGCACGTTCTCCTCGTTCGCGGCCGGCAGGATCAACTCCGCGATGGATCAGGTCCAGCGTGAACAGTTGACGCAGTTGAAGGCGATCGCACAGAACACCCAGAACACGACGGGACAGGTCTACACGCCATGATCACGGTCACCGAGGCATTCGGCAGCGGGACGCTGTCCAGCGGCAGGAACCGCAGCGGCGAGCGCCGATATGTTGTGACCGGCGTCGATCTCTCGACGGACACCGAAGGCGACATCGTCGCCGCGGTCGAGTCCGCGGCACCGGCCACGTTCGACGGCATGGCGTCGCGGACGGTGCGAGTCGAACAACTGACCAACACCATCTGGTCGGCGACCGCCACATATACGCCGAGCGAACTGATCCCGCCGCCGGAGTACGACCAGGCGATCGTCTCCTTTTCGACCAATGGACAGACCGAGAACGTGCAGACGGCGTTCACGCAGTCCTCGGTTGGCCTGCTGCAAGGCGACGACGGCAGCGGGAACACCGTCTCGATCCTGCCGCCGAACTACGGCCTGAACGTCAACGTCGACGGCGAAGGCAACACGAACGGCGTCGACATCGTCGTCCCGAAGTTCGAGTGGTCGGAGACGCACTACCTGACGGACCCGATCGGAGGCGGCACGAACGCCTACCTTGCGGCGCTCCACAACTACACCGGCACCCTGAACGACGGCGTGTTCCGAACGTTCTCTCCGGGTGCCGTGCTGTTCCTTGGCGCCAGCGGCGCAAAGCGGCCGGCCGAAGGCGACTGGGAGATCACCTACTCGTTCATCGCCTCGCCAAGCGTCACCCTCGAGCTGCCGGTCTACAACGAGGACGGCACGGCCGCTACCGACGGCAACGGCGACCCGGTCACCCAGACCGTCACCAAGGGTTCGCACGACTACATCTGGTTCCATCACACCCGCGCGGTCGACGACGACTCGAAGTCCGTGGTCACCCGCGCATCTTCCGCATATCTCGCGCAGGTCTACCGCGCGTCCTCTTTTCAGACGCTGATTCCGTGACGTGAAGAACTGGCAGAAAAAAGTCCAGCCCGGCGACCCGGTGCGAAACAGCGCAGCGGCCTACAACGCGTTCATCGACGCCGCGGTCGCGCATCGGAACCTCACGGTCACCGGCGTCACCAAGGTCGCGTCCCGTGCCGGTGACTATGTTCTGGCGGAGAACCGCGGCACCGAGGTCGCGGAGGCGTGGTACCCGGTCCTGCTGGACACCGGCGTCGAGGAGGCCGTCGTCCGTCGCGACGCGAGGATGGTGCTGGCGTTCGGCGATCCCGCTGCGGGACTTGCGGCGTACCACGCCGCCGCGTGCGTTGGCGTCCCGCAGGAACCGATCCGGCCGGGTGCCGTCGGCGTGGTCTGCGTGTCCGGGATGACCTACGCGGTCTGCCGCATCGGCGGCGACTACGTCCTGCGGCCGGGACAGCGTCTCGGGTACGCGACCGACGTGGACCTCGGCACCGGCGACGTGACGCGGTGCTTCGGCCGGCACTCCTACGGCAACGCGATCGCGTATGGACCGGCGAAGGCGATCGACGCCGACTTCGAGGTGCGTCCCGTGCGCCTCACCGCCGGCAACCACGCATTCGCTGCCAAGATCGGTATCGCGACGCAGATCAGCAATAGCGCGAAATGGGAATACGACTGGGAAGAGGTCGCATTCTTCGAGAATCTCGAGTGGGTGGTCCCGGCCGATGGGATGACGAGCGCGGTCGACGGCAAGGCGCTCAACAGCCTCGAGACCGCAAACACCAACAACACGGCGTATGGCGGTCCCGTGACCGGATCTCAGTTCCAGATCAACGAGACCGGCGTGCTGTTTCGCCCAGTGCCATCTGGCGTCGTCGTGCAAATGTGGTTCGAGGCGGATCCGGCAACGGGGCGCGGTCTGCCGATCTTCCAAGCACCGAACGCGATCTACGGTCCCTGCACGCTTCTCGACGGTGGCACATGACGATTGCCGGTTCCATCCTGTCGTGCTGCTGCGATGGCGGCGGATCGTGTGCGGACGTCGACATCGCATCGCTTCCGTCCACGGCCAACATCGACGCGTCGTGGACGTTCACTTGGCTCACCAACTTCTATCGCGTCGACCAGACGTGGATCGTCGACGTGGTGCCGCGTCCACCGGGAGGATGCCCGAACAACTACCAAGCATGCGGTCCAGAACTCGATCAGTGTTCGCAACCTTGCACGGTGTGGAGTCACCAACTGTTCGCGCAGCACACCGCGACGCTGACGGTGAACGCCAGCGGAGTCATCCCACTCGCGGTGTCCGGGACCGGGTCGTCGTTCGTGCGGTTCTACCGCGGCCAGATCGGCTTCAGCTACACGTTTGCCAGCGACTACCCCGGCGCGTGCAGCGTGTCGGGAACCTTCTCGCCTTCCTCGAACGACTACCCGACAGGACAGGCCGAAGGGATGCTGGTGGACATCCACTGCGACTCCCGAAACGGCACCTGGGCAACGGGGATGTGCAACCCGTACTCGACCGGCGTGTCGCCGAACCAGTACCCGGAGATGCTGATCGCCACGGGGCCGCATCTTCGCCTCGGGTTCGAGATTCCGTACGCGGACCTCGAGGACACGGCACCGGACGAGGCGCCGGACTGCGTCGATCCGTCCAGCGACTACGAGTGGAAGCCTCGAGGCGTCGGGTACATCGGCGGCCTCGGCGTTCCGCTGCCGTGGCTGAAGGTGCGACCGCTGAAAGTGCTGTTCGTCAGGAGCGACGACGCAGTCGGCGGCGGCTACCAGATGGCGCGGGGCGTTTACGCCGGCTCCGGTGTAGCGCCGAATGGCACCGAGTCGTACCCAAGGACGCGGCACGAGGCGGCGTGCCAGCCTGTCGGCGATTGCAGCATCACGGCCTTCCTCGGCACCGCCTGTGACAAGGACGTCGACCGTGGACCGGCATCCGGCGGCAACAGCCTCTTCTGTTACGCCTGCGGCACGTTCGGGTATCAATCCGACTCGGGGCTTGTGACCGTTGACTGTTCGCATCGCGACGTGGCGTCGACCTCGTGCTGCGTCTACGGATCGTCAGACCACGCGTGGGGATCGACGGTCAATCCGTCGGTCGGAACGCCCGACAACTGCTACCAGGACTCGACGCCGGGGTACTTCGGCGCGGCCTCGGTCCTCGGCGAGTTGACCAGTCAATCCGCGACGGTGGGGTTCTCCTGATGGGTTGCACAAGCTGCGGCAAGAAGATCGCCGGCGCTCTCAAGCTGGCACGCGCCGAGATGAACATCGGCGTCCTCGACGAGTCCGCGGTCAAGGCGAGGCGCGCCGCCTGCGAGGCGTGCGATCTCTGGGATCACGGCCGTTGCAGCGAGTGTGGATGCTTCACCTACGCGAAGAGCAAGCTGCCGAGGGAGACGTGTCCGCTGAACCGTTGGCCGGCACTGGAGACGCGATGAAGACCAGCACCTTCGAGGTCGCGGCGAAGTCGCGCAACGTCCACACCGTGACGATGCAGGCCGATGCTTCGGACTGGGAACAGTGGTTCCTGCTGACCGGCGATCGGCACATCGACAACGGCGAAAGCGACCACGCGCTGCAGATTCGGCATCTCAAGCAGGCACAGGAACGCGGCGCCGGCATCATCGACGTCGGCGACGTGATGGACCTGATGCAAGGACGAAACGACCCACGGCGGATGAAGGGTGTCGGCCGCGACTCCGCACAGGTCGCGGCCTATCTCGACCAGGCGATCGCCGACAGCGCGGACTTCCTCGCGCCCTACGCCGAATCGTTCGTCGTGATCGGGCGCGGCAACCACGAGCAGTCGATCCTGAAGAACTGCGAGACGGACCCGACGGAACGATTGACCGAACGGATGTCGATGCAGTCGGGACACCGCGTCAACGCCGGCGGGTACGGCGGCTGGGTGCGGTTCATCGCGAAGTGGTCGACGAAGGGTTCGCTGGGGCTCAACCTGAAGTATTTTCACGGCAGCGGCGGCGGCGGCCTGATGTCGCACGGCACTCTGGCGACTCGGCGGATGGCGTCGTTCATCCCGGACGCTGAGGTCATGGTCTGCGGCCACACGCACGACTCGTGGCTCGTCACCCTCAGCCGCGAACGCCTCGGCCACACTGGCAAGGTGTACCTAGACGAACAGCACCACGTGCGGGTTCCGTCATACAAGGACGAGTACGGCGACGGCTTCTGGGTGGCACGTCGAACGGGGCGCGCCGCCGAAGCCGGTCGGTGCGTGGTGGATGCGGCTGCGCTGGCGAACCGTGTGCAAGCGCTTGGCCGTCGACTTCCAGCGGGCCGACTAACGGCGAATCTTCAGTTTGGAAAACGCCGCATCCCGGACGAGGCCAGACACGGACGTCCCGCGCTCGGCTGCGATCCGCCGCAATTGGTCAAGTTCGACCTCTGAGACCACAATGGAGACCGGCCGGTGGCGAGGGTTCGCGACGGCCGGCCGTCCGCGGGGTGGTTTCCCTGTTTTCGGGGTGCTGCTCACGCTGGCAGTCTAACCAGTGACGACATCATGTCACAGGTAGGCACTTTCCACGCGGAAACCGGGGCGGTCCCGGTTGACGTTCGGCACGTCCGGCATAGCGTAACCTGCGAGGTTTATCCGATGAACGAAACACAGATCCAAGAATACGTCGCAATGGTCCAGGAATCGATGCACGCGGATACGGTTATTCTCCAACGCGTCCGGGAGTTGGTCATCGAACTCGACCTCGCCAGCGGCGACATCGCCGTCGCACACTGCCGCGTTGCGGCCGAGGAGTTGTCGAGGGTGGCCGAGTCCGGGACCGTCACCGACGAGGATGTGGTGAGGCTGCGCCGGATGTTCTCGACGTTGGCGTCGCTGGGATTTTCTCCGGCGTAGCCGCCTGGGGAGTGGTCATGCAGATCAGGGAGACCATCGAACGCTGGGTGCAGGACGCGACGGAGCGCCTGCGGCACGATCCCGCGAACGCCGCGAAGCAAGCGCGGATCGTGCAACGGTTCCTCGGCGACGCCGGGATCCGGGAGGAGAGTGAACTGCACCCGGCGAAGCTGACGGCGTGGCTTCGCGAACGTGCCGAAGGCCGTGCCAGATGCACGGTGCGGAACGACCTGTCCGCGGTTCGGATGTGGTCTAGGTGGCTGGCGTCCGAGGGAATCCTCGAGAGGCCGCCGTTCGACTCGGTCAAGGTGGCGCGATGCGACGACACCGAGGGATGCGATGCCATCACACCGGAACAGGCCGAGGCGCTGTTGGCGATCCCGCGTGCCGAACTCAAGCACGAACGCTGGCAGGTCCGCGACAACGCCGGAGCGCGACTCGTCGCGTACATGCTGATGCTGGAGATCGGCCTGCGTCGCGGTGAGGTGGCCGCGCAGCGGTGGGACGACGTGGACCTTGAGGCGCGGACGCTGCGGGTGACGCGCGACAAGGCGCGGCGGAAGGACGTCCTGCCGCTGACGAGACGCGCGACGGCGGTGCTTCGGTGGTGGCGGTGGAGGTCGCGGCACGAAGGCAAACTCGTCGATCGTGTCGTGCCAGCGGGACCGAACGCGAAGAAGGCCAGGTCCGACCTAGACCGCGTCGGCTGCACCGGCGAGGCCGGCAGGTTCCACCGACTCCGCAAGGCCGCGATCACCAGACGCGCAAAGGCCGGCGCCGACATCTGGACGCTGACACGCTGGGCGCGGCACCGCGATCCCAAAACCACGATGCGGTACGTGCGGCATCAGGTCGACGACCTCCGGGAAGACGACCGCTAAGCCTCGCAGATGGCGAAGGTTGCGAAGTTATCCACATTCCCAGACCCGCCAGATTCCCCGATTTGACCTCCTAGGCAGATCGGGGTAGGTTCCCCGGTGCTGACGGCGGGTTTGCCGGCGGCCTGCCCGGTCAGGGGTTCGAGTCCCCTGGGTGGCTTGCCCGACAGACCGTCGCAGCGATCGAGGGATCGCACATGCGATGGATTGCACGGCTCCTCGGAGCCCTTGCCGCGGCGCTGACCGCGGCTACGGACCACGGCTACATCCGGAACTACGGCGGCACCACCTCCGACACGTCGGGAGGTGGCCGCTGATGGTTGCTCCACGATCTTTCTCTTCTTCGCCGTCGCCGGTCGAACAGGCCGTCGGCGGTTGTCCCGCGGCCAAGGGTCACTCCCTCGAGCCCGGCGCCGTCGGCACGAGCCGGCCGGCGGTGCCGGGCGATCCGCGGGTGTGGGAGGTGCTGGCCGACGAGGCCATCCGCTTCCTGAAGACCACGCCGGAATACACCGAGGCCGACGACGTGCGGATCGCGGTCGTCGCACACAAGCGACTCCAGCGGATCGCGGGGTGGAACCGCACCGACAAGCTTCGCGAGATCGCCGGCGCGGCATGGGAGATCTGCATCGAGCGCGGACTCATGAAAGCAGGTGCGCTCGATGGTTGAGGCCGCCGAACGACTCCGACGACAGGCGTACCTCGCCGAAGACCTCGCCACCGTGATCGGCGACGAGGCATCCGCGATCGCCGTCGGCCATCCGTCGCATCTCAGCCTCGAGACCTGCATGCGTGCGATGCGAGTCCTCGCACGCCTCGAGGAGTTCGAGCCGACGGTCCACGGTGCCACCCGCGGCCTCGACCTCGTCCGTGCCGCTGCCGAGTGGGAGCCCGCTGATGGATGAGGCCACCTATCGCGCAGACGAACGACCAAGCGTCACCCAACTCGCGAAGTTGCTTCAGATGCCGCCGCTGCACGCACGGCACGAGTGGCAGAAGCCGCCGACGCCGGCGATGGAGTTCGGGACCGCGGTCCACACCGCGATCCTCGAGTCCGACGAGTTCGAGCATCGCTACGTCGCGGCGCCGCAGGTCGATCGACGCACGAAGGCCGGCAAGGCCGACTGGACGGCGTTCGAGGCCCAGAACGAGGGCAAGATCATCCTCTCGGCGGAGGACCACGGCCGCGCGACCACGATCGCCGGCAACGTCTTCGACAGCGAGGCCGACGCCTACCTCCAGCGGATGGATCAGGTCGAGGTGCCGCTGTTCGGGAAGCTGCACGGGGTGCCGTTCAAAGGCCGACCGGACGCGTTCGCGACCAGCGGAGTCATGCGCGGAGTAATGGTCGAGATCAAGACCACATCGACGTTGGCGACGCGGCGGAACTTCGAGAAGTCCATCGCGGACTTCGGGTACGGGTTCCAGGCGGCCGGGTATCGCATCCTCGCGGAACAGAACGGCCACGCGATCCGCCACATGCTCTACGTGGTCTGCGAGACGAAGCCGCCGTTCGGTGTCGCGCTCTTTCGCATGATGGACGAGGTCGTCGACTGGTACCGGCCGCGCGTCGAGGAAGCGATCGACACGTACCACTACTGCATTCGCACGAACTCGTGGCCGGGACACCCGAACGAGATCCAGGAAGTCGGCCTGCCGGCGTGGCACGAAGCATCGAGGCAGTTGGCGTGAGGTACGCCTCGATCTGCGACGGCATCGGCGCGGTCCACTGCGCGTGGCGACCGCTTGGCTGGGACTGCACATGGACCAGCGAGATCGAGGGATTCCCGATCGCGGTGGTCGAGGAGGCGTGGCCGGGGACCGTCAACCTCGGCGACATGCTGAGGATCACGGAGACGACCCTCGATGAACATGCAAGGCCCGACGTTGTGGTCGGAGGAACTCCCTGCCAGTCATTCTCAGTGGCCGGGCTCCGAGGAGGACTGGCAGACCCTCGTGGCAACCTGGCCGTCCGATTTATGCAGTTGGTTGGAGTTCTGCGGCCTGCATGGGTGGTCTGGGAGAACGTCCCCGGTGTGCTGTCATCCAACGGAGGACGGGACTTTGGTTCCATCCTCGGCGCGCTGGTCCAACTCGGGTACGGGTTCGCCTACCGAGTGCTGGACGCTCAGTTCTTCGGAGTTCCCCAGCGTCGCCGCCGTGTGTTCGTTGTCGGATGTTCTCGAGGATGGCAGCGTGCCGCAGCGGTTCTATTTGAGCGCGAAGGCATGCGAGGGAATCCTCCGACGCGCGAAGCGGCGAGGGAAGGAACTGCCGCCGATGCTGGACGCGGCGCTCAGATCGCAAGCCATGAACTAGCGCCGTGCCTTGAGACAACCGCGAATGACTACAGCAGGGCCGACGGGTTCACAATGGTCGCCCACACCTCGGACTCGGTGTCTCCATCGCTGAGAGTGCAGTCCCAAGATCCGCATCGTGCAGACGCGGCGGCTTATGTGATGCAGCCCTACACCAAGGCCAAGCGTGCGCAGTCCGCATCCGACGACGAGACTTGGAAGGACGGCGAGGTGTCGCCGACGCTGAACCACTTCGATGTCGGCGACACGCGATCAACGACGGTGGTCACTGAAGCATTCAGCATCCGCGAGGACGCGAAGGCTAGGAACTTCTCCGCAACGCCGACCGATGTGGGCTTGGCGGTGCAGGCCCACCAGCCCAGCGTGCAAAGCCATCACGCGCAGATCTTCGTGGCGCAACCCATGCAAGTCCGCCGCCTGACGCCTCGCGAGTGCGAACGGCTTCAGGGCTTCCCCGACGACTACACCCTGATCCCGTGGCGGAAGAAGCCCGCCGAGGACTGCCCGGATGGGCCGCGATACCGCGCACTTGGGAACTCGATGGCGGTGCCGGTCATGCGGTGGATCGGCGAACGAATCCAGGCGGTGGAGGGGATCGCGTGACCACCGACCAACTGGACACCCTCATCCTCCGCGCTATCGGCGACGACACGTTGCGGCGCGCCGCGATCCTCGAACGCGTGCCGGCCGAGGTGACGCTGCCGCAGTTCTACGCGGCGATCAGGCGCCTCGTCGACGCCGGCAAACTCGAACCGATCGGCCGGATGGGTGGCAGGTCGTATCGGAGGACGACATGAACGACGACCGCATCCGCGACGCCATCCGCGCGATGGAGCGCACCACCACGGAACTCCGCGGGCTGCTGGCGGCGCTCGAAGTCCTCAGCGACACCCGCGCGAAGGCCGGCGACCGCGGACTCAACGAAGAACTCGCCAAGGCCACCCTCGCCTGCGTCGAACCGATGCGGATCGCGATGACGCGACTGCCGATGGTCGCGACGGCGGTGTTCGTAAGAAGCGAGATGGACTACCTCGGGGACCGAATCGAAGGAGACACGCAGTGACGACAGAGATCACCACGGCAAACCAGCAGCTCGTCGAACAGATGAAGGCGCACGTTGCGAAGTCCGTGCAGGGTGCCAGCGACGTCGAGGTCCAGGCGTTCGTGATGGTGTGCGAACGACTCGGCCTCAACCCGATCCTCGGCGAAGCGCACGCGATGCGGGACCGAGGCGGGACGCTGCGTCCGATCCCGTCCATCGACGGCTGGGCGAAGGTCGTGCGGTCGCAGCCCGACTTCCGAGGCGTCGAGTTCGCCGAGGTGCGCGACGAGGACGGCGACCTCAGCGCGATCGACTGTTCGATCCACGTCGAGGGATGGCAGCAGCCA
>Ga0070750_10001607_pt1 | contig 12600 bp, 16 predicted proteins | sample VirMetDEL_Nov_24_FD_77013 | JGI IMG/M metagenome (GOLD analysis project Ga0070750, IMG submission 77013) | Aqueous microbial communities from the Delaware River and Bay under freshwater to marine salinity gradient to study organic matter... | ecosystem: Environmental > Aquatic > Marine >...
CGAAGTCCCTTTTCCAAGCCTCGAAGCGGAAGGTCAAACAATCACCATCCCAGCGAAAAACATCACCGAAATCCGTATTGAAGAAGAAGATGTCAACGAGGTCAGCGAAAGCAAAAGGAAGAAAACTTCAAACGTGGGTGGCGGAGAAACTCCTAAATCTACTTAAAAGTGTAACTAACTTGGACATCAAATCCACTCCTATGGGAGTTAATGGGGCTGATGTCCAATTATCTACAGTCGCATATAAGCAATTTCCGTACAACATTGAGTGTAAGAATACAGAACGAATGACAACTATATATAATTATTATGAACAAGCTGTGGGGCATGGAAACTCAGGAGAGCCTCTTCTTATTATAAAAATGAATAGACAAAAGCCTCTAGCTATAGTAGATGCAGAACATTTTATGGAGAAAGTTACATGTCAGAAAACAAAATAAAATTAAATAACGGAGATTCTGCTATTATAATCAGACATTTAGACCAAGGTTTTGATGTAGAGATTTACCATAGTCATGATAGAAATTTGTTGACAGAAGAAGACACTATGTTTTATGCTCTACTTACAAGGGGCATGGTACATACTGCTATAACGGATACCGACCAAGTACTCGAAGATGGAAGATTAAGTATAAATGAAGAAACAATAAATTCACAGGTGACATTACATTGATGAGACACATGGAGTACATGAAGATGAAATTGAAAGAACAAAAAGATATGGTGAACAGTCCTGCTCACTATAATGACTTTGGCATTGAGTGTATTGATGCTATAGAAGCCGCCACTGGTAGTGAGTTTAAAGCTTACTTACAAGGTAATATATTGAAATATCTGTGGAGGTATAAATATAAAGGCAAGCCTTTGGAAGACTTGCAGAAAGCCGAGTGGTATTTATCTCGCTTAATTACAGTGGTGAAAAATGAGAAAGTCAAAAATAACGATTAGAGTGTCTGCCGAAGTAGACACCGAAGAGTTCACACTTGACAAGGAAGAACTTCCATATATATTGGAAGATATGCTAACTGACCTATTTCATGAGATAATAGGTATGAAAACAAAAGACATAACTATAAAGGTATTAAGATGAAAAGTAACGTAACTTTACCCACGTATTATCAACAATTTATTCACAAATCTAGATATGCTAGATGGCTTGATGATGAAAATAGAAGAGAAGAATGGAACGAAACTGTAGATAGATATGTATCTTACATGAGTTCACATCTTTTGAAGAAGCACAAATATACTATGCCTGAGCAAGTCAAGGAAGAATTATATGATGCTATACTTCACTCTGAAGTTATGCCCTCTATGAGAGCTATGATGACATCAGGTAAAGCATTAGAGCGAGATAACACTGCAGGATATAACTGTTCTTATTTGCCAGTAGATGACCCAAAAGCATTTGACGAAGCTATGTACATATTAATGTGTGGTACTGGTGTAGGCTTCTCTGTAGAGAGGGACTGCATAAATAAATTACCAGAAGTGCCTGGACTATTGTTTGATACAGAAGAAACTATTATTGTAAAAGATAGCAAAGAGGGCTGGGCTAAAGCTTTTCGTAAGTTACTAGCTTTATTATGGGCAGGAGAAATACCTAATTGGGACTTATCTTTAATTAGACCTGCAGGTGCAAAGCTAAAGATATTTGGTGGTAGGGCATCTGGACCAACTCCGTTAGATAATTTATTTAGGTTCACAGTAAAAATATTTAAAGAGGCTAAAGGCAGAAAATTATCTAGCATAGAGTGCCATGACCTTATGTGTAAAGTTGGAGAAGTAGTTGTCTCTGGTGGTGTCAGACGTTCCGCTATGATTAGTTTGTCTAACTTATCTGATGGCAGAATGAGACATGCTAAAACTGGTGAATTTTATAAGACTGAGCCTCAAAGACAAATGTCAAATAATTCAGTAGCTTACACGGAGAAGCCAGACTCGTATACATTTATGAGAGAATGGCTTTCACTTGCTGAGTCTGGTACTGGAGAGAGAGGTATGTTTTATCGTGGGGCGGCTCAAAATAAAGCAGCTGAGAATGGTAGACGAGACTCTAATTATGATTTTGGTACTAACCCATGTAGCGAGATTATATTGCGTCCATACCAATTCTGTAACTTGTCTGAGATAATTGTACGTGGTACAGATACTGTTAAAGATTTGGAGAAAAAAGTTCGTTTAGCTACTATAATAGGTACTTTTCAATCTACACTAACTCACTTTCCATACTTACGTAAGATATGGAATACAAATACTGCAGAAGAGAGGTTGCTTGGTGTGTCCATGACAGGTATAATGGACAACGCTATTACTAATGGTAAAGATGCTAAGACTGACTTGAATAAAATTTTAACTAAGCTTAAGCAAGTGGCAGTAGACACTAATAAAGAGTTTGCTGATTCACTTGGCATTCCACAGTCAACGGCTATTACTTGCGTAAAGCCATCTGGAACAGTTTCACAACTCACAGATTCTGCGTCTGGTATTCATGCAAGACATAGTCAATATTACATACGCACTGTTCGTGGAGATAAGAAAGACCCACTTACACAGTTTATGATGGACCAAAACATACCATGGGAAACTGATGGATGGAGTCAAAGTAATGCTGTATTTAGCTTTCCTATAAAAGCTCCTGATATGTGTGTGACTAGAGATGATATGTCTGCTATTGAACAATTAGAGTTTTGGAAGGTGTATGCAATGCATTGGTGTGAGCACAAGCCATCGGTAACTATATCTGTAGGTAAAGATGAGTGGCTTGATACTGGGGCTTGGATATATAAAAACTTTAATATAGCTTCGGGCTTGTCTTTCCTGCCAAGAAGTGATATGGTCTATGAACAAGCTCCTTATCAAGATTGTGATGAAGCACACTATAAAGAGTTTTTAACTAAGATGCCTGAGTTTATTGATTGGACAAAACTTGCTGATTATGAACAAGAAGATAATACTATAGGTAATCAAACATTAGCTTGCACAGCAGATAGCTGTGAAATAGTTGATATAGTTAATTAGGAGATAATATGGCTACTGTTGACAGATTCTACGTACAAGGTCAGAGAGACTTTTATAGAACAAAGAAAACTAAGTCTATTATACATGAGTCCACTAATCCATTTAGTCCCTCTTCGTTTAGAGGGAAAGAATGGTTAAGAGGATTTAACAAAAGTTACTTTAACAATAAGGAGAAAATAAGTGCGAGATTTAATAATAAGTGCACTAAAGTCTAAGCTGATAGGGCAGATGAATGGGCATGCCGCTAATATAGAGGTTATGCTTAATAATCCTGTAGGCTTAGGGGACCATTCTAATTTGATTGATACTGTGGGTAAAGAACTACAGGCTATGTCAGATGTTAATGGGCAATTAAATACTTTAGTTAGGTACTACGAGCCTCCTAAAGAACAACAACAACCTCAAGAAACCAAAAAGGATAAATAATGGAACCTTCTGTAGCAGACCGCAAGAAATTTGACTTAGACTTACAATATGGAAAAGTACGTGAACAACTTGTGGCAGATATGTTGCAGGATAAAAAGATTGAGGTTAAATCCGAACGAGACATATGGCAAAAAAGTGGTAACATTGCCATAGAGTATGAGTCTTATGGTAAACCATCAGGCATTAAAGCAACAGAATCCGACTACTGGTTTCATAACCTTTGTATTGGTGATGAAGTATATGCCAGTGTTGTCTTTAAAACTGATGTGCTCAAACGTATCATAGATTCACTAGATTATCTTCGCTCTGTTAAGGGTGGGGATAATCTAGCTTCACGGATGTATTTACTAAATTTACAAAAACTATTTTCATCAGATGTTATAAAAGCATTTAAGGAAGGGAACAAAGATGGCAAAAATAGAAAAACCACAGAGTCCAATGTGGAAGAATGCACAAAGGTATAGGGCTAGATTCTTTGAATCTCGCTTTCCTCTTTGTGGTACGTACTTAGTGTATGTAGTAGAAGGTAGAAAATGGGCGAGAATATCGCAAGGGGATTTAGTTACTAAGGATAATAGAAGTGCCTTGGCTAGATTTAAGATGAGTATAAAGGACTGGGTTAAACTCCCGTCAAAGGAAAAGTATGACGATAGAGCCGTGGCAACTGTGGCTACTAATAGCAGTAACAATTAATACTATAATCAATTTAATAGTATTCTTTAAAGGAAGAAAAATAAAAGATGTCGATAAAAAAGATTGAACTTATAAACGATTTAGAACTAGAGCTTTCATTAACCTTAAATGGTATAGGTGCTGTTATAGCACCAGAGAATGAAGACCCTTCCTTTTGTGAATACACGTGGGATGAGGTTATTGATACTCTTATAGAGAGTCATACAATAGCTGTTCTTAGAAAGAATGATGTACGTATCAGTGGTAGCAGTAAAGATTTCTTAGTGAGAGTTGCAAAACAAATGCGTTCACAAGCCCACAAGATAGAGCAGAAATTAAATACTATGGAAGTTATAGAACACTGTTAATTCACTGGTCTGCCGAATACTGATTCTAAATCCATTGAATCTGGTTTCTTTTTTAACATTTGTTGTGTTTGAGCACTTTCATTAGTTTGATTTCTTTCTTTTTCTACATTTAGTGCTATTGTAGCTATAAGTTGTCCTACTGCACCTTTACCAAAGAAATACTCCTTAAACTTCTCTCCACTGGTCATTTGTTTTCTAGCACTTAGCCCAGACATTACAGATACAAATGTCTCATCCGTAAAAAGTCTACTTATATTCTTTTGTGCACTTAACCTAAAAACTCCGTCTATAAATTTTCTTGGGTCTAGGGTAAATAAATTACCAATTATTTGAGCACCTGACAATGCAGAACCTGCATCTGTGCCCGACTTCTGTACCGTAGCCACATATGTAGATAGCCCGTCTAAAACTTTAAAATCGGTAGGTTTTAATATATCTTTAAATATCGGCATACTGTTTATTTGTCTGGACAATTTCAAAAATTTATCTGCATCAATCACATCAGTTCCTATTCTTGCAGTTGGACTATTTGCAGTTACTTGCTTAAATACTCCACTTTCAAAAGAGAGTATTGAATTTAAAAGCCCTTTCCTTAAATTATCTTTTGCTGCTACAGGATTTCTTGTGGTTTTAGTTACATCTAACATTTTTGTTAAAGTAGTGGTTACAGTTTCGTCATTATCAAACATTTTTGTAAAAATATTAGAAAAAGGCGTATCAGGAACTAAATCAGCTCCTACTGTATCTCTAAATCCCCCTCTGTTTAATTCTGTAATTGTTCTTGATGACGACCTCATTTGATTTTCTTCTAATTCAGATATACCTAATTTACGTAATGCAGCAGGGTCAAACGCATCTAAAAAAGATACTACTGCAGTATCAGGTAAAGCTTTATCAACATTCTTTTGCCCTATCCCTTGGATTTTAGCATTAATTAAATTCTTAAAAGTTTCTCTGAGATTAGTTAATCCCTTAATTTGTTCAACAGTTATTTGTTTACCATCCCTGCCCGTTTTAGTTCCTGCCTTCAACGCTTCTGCTATTTGAGTATCATTTAATTTTGCTAATTCTTTTGTGACATAATCTTCTATATCTGCAATGTTACTTATTGTAACAGTAGGAGATACAGAAGGAGGAGGACTTCCTGGTGCTCTTGAGCCTATTAATGCCGTTGGATACTCTCCTGGTTCTAGCGTACCTACCTTCCCAGGTTTTGCTCCCAAACTCATATCCATTTGTATTTTTGTACCAGTTAAATCATAAGTTTGTTTATAATGAGAGTTTGCAATTTTTAAATCAGATGCTAATCCTTTTATTTCTTTATTGGGTTTACCAATTAAATCTAATATAGCATCCCTCATAAGCATTGAATTCTTAGCTAATGTTTTATTTTGTGTTGGTAGACCCTCTCTGTATATTTCTCTAGCCATCTTACCATATCTTGAAGCAAATATTTGTAATATTCTAGCAGGATTAGTTCCCACTTTACTGAAGTCTATGTTTTCCCCTGGGTATAACTTTTTAAATGCTTGTATTGCAGCGGTAACTTGTTGTCTACTTAAGTTGCCCCCAGTTATTTTGCCTGTTTCTTCTACAACATCATCTCCCACAACTTTTAATTTACCTAGCTTCATGAAAACCCTAGTTAAATTATTAAATGCGGCTTCTCCTTTTACTTCTGGGAAAAGTTCTGCTTGTATTTTCTTTTTCCCTGGTTGTGTAACAGGAACAATATTCAAATTTATATTTGGGACTAACTGTCGTATCTTATCAAGATTATACACAGAGTTCCCAGTCTTACTAAAGACTTTACTATATAGACCTTCTGCTTCTTTACTTCTTAGATACTTAAATATATTTTCTAACTCAATCAGACTAGTGCCAGCATTTTTGTAATCTCTTTGTGTAATTTTTGATTTAACGGTTTGATAATATGTACCTACATTATTAACAGCATTCCTAAATTGTTTAAAGTCTCCTTGTCCAATATTCTCTTTAAATTTATTTAAATACTTAACTGCGGACTGCATCTGGTCTCTTACTTTTCCTGGAATAACTGCACTGGTTTGTGATGCTATACTTGCTAGCCTCTGTATAATTACATTGTCTTTTATCTGTGCAAAAATTAAATTTTCTAAAGGTATACCTACATTTAAATCAAAGGCGTCTGAATCTGGTAATCTAAGACTTTTAGAAGCTTGTACAATTTGACTTGATTTAACAGCAGATTCATAATTACTTGCAGTTGTAGATTCCTTTAAAAATGCACTAAGTTTTTTAGAAGCACTATCTTTCATTAATGTAATGGTAGATTTTAATCTTCCTACTAATGGAATAGACTCAAGTAATCCTGATAATTCTTCCATTGAGGTTCCTGCTCCAGGTGTAGCAACATTAACTACTTTATCTAAATATTCCATGGCTGTATTTAGTTCATCATCTTTTATATCTATTGATTCTTTTATAAATGTTCTAAATGCTTCTTTTCCTTTACCTCCAGTGTATAGCATGTAGGCTAACACAACAGGGGCAAGCACAAGTCCTGCTACAGGAAGCGAACCTACAAATGTTGCAGTGGCGGTAGCACCAGCGAATATAGCCATACTAGCACCTGCTTCATAAGCTAAATTAAAACTTGCTCTGGCTAAACCATCTGTGAAAGTTTTTGTTACTGTGGAATATGGAGTAAAACTACCATCTTCTCTCTTCACAGATACATAATATTTAGGCTCAAATATTGCAGCATCTTTATCAAACTTATATCTAAAATTACCTTCACCTAATTTCTGCTTAAGCACACCAACAAATTCTTCTTCTGTATCGGCTAGTCCAAATAAAGACTGTTCTAGTCCAGGTTTGCTACTTATTATTCTTGATGTTTCTGTAGAATCTCCAGGACCTATAGGTTGATTAATGTTAGATATAATAACTGGTTCACCCTCAACCAGTTGATTAATTCTGTTTGCGTACCCCTGCATATTAATTAATTTTTGCTCAGGTCCTAGCCTATCGAATAAACCAGGAATATTTCTATCAACTACATCAGTCTCATCTGTCGTAAGTTTTTTAGTTAGAGGGTCATATACGCCTCCCATCTCAGTTAGACGAAAGGGTGCGTTTTTATCTATATAGCCAAGAAGAGGGCTAGGTACAATATTTCTAACTCTTTCCGCTCCCATATATTCAGTATCAGATTCTATTCCTACACCACTAGGTAACTGACCTTCGGGTAGAGCATCAAACCCAAGCCCTGATTTGCTCGTGTCTTTGCCGGATATATCGGTATTTATAGGAGGGGCAGTGTTTTTAACAGTTCTGCCAAAGATTTTCTCTAAATCCATATTTAATTACCTTTAGATATAGTTGGGAGACTTGATTTAAATCTCTTTAACACTTTGGGGTCAGATGCAGCTACAATACGTGGGTCTGTTTTGTTACTTATGTCAGTTGTAGCAGCGTATGCTTTTTGTTCACTAGCTGTTAAAGTTCTATAAACCTTTACATCTTGTATAGCTTCGTAAACTTGACCAGTTAACATTTTCATCTCACCAAAGTATTTTTCATATTCTTTCTCGTTAAGGGCGGCTATTTCATCCTTACTTAACATTTTAATTCCTAGGGAATCTGCATTAATGTGTAATAGTCTTGAAGTAATACTTTCATCTCTATTAACAACAGCACCATTTTTACCAAATACTTTTATACCTTTAGCCTGTTCCTCATCACTTGTAGGACCATTTAGTGCTAAGGTAGGGTTATTCTGTGCCATACGTAAAGCACTATCTTTCAATAATGCAATTTGTAAACCATACATATTTGCTAGGGCTTGTGTACTACCTATGTTAGATTCAATAACTCCAACATAATCAAGAACAATCTTTAAATCCCTATCTGATAGACGAGGGTCATTAAATAATTGGTCTTTGGCAGCTGCAATTAATCCTATACCCTTCTGTCTCATTTGTATTAATGCTTTAGCATCTACACTATCTGGTATTAAATTAAACTTACTATTGAATATTGAATTAAATATATCTTGCCCCGTAGACACATTTTTAACAGTGTTTGCAATAAAAGATACATATCCTAAGTTATATTTAGTAATTGATTGTATTATACTGCCAACTCTATTAATAGATGTAGCGTTTATTGATAATTTAGTTTCATTATCCTTTATTATTTTACCTCTTGGGTATCCCTTTACTCCATTCCTAGTATACTCAGTAAGTACACGTGGTGATTCAATGAATTTTTGTCTTTCGTTATCCCATACTTTGTCTATTATTACAGGGTCTCCATCAACTACCGTTAGTGTTTTACTATTTGCTATTCTTAACTCTCTTGCTACTACCTCTCTATCAGCTCCTGGGTTTAGCCTCATGACTTCATCAACTTGAGCATTAAACTTCTTCTCTGCTGCTTTATCTCCTCCAGCAACAGCGGTAGGATATATAGTTGATAATACATTTTCTATATTCTCAAATATGGCATTGGCTTTATCAGTATTGCCATCTTTATAAAGTTGTTCAGCTATACCTAATTGCTTAGGCAATAATGCTACAGCCTTAACATTATCTCCAAACTCTTGAGGATTAGTTCTTGTAGCTTGTAATAATTTATCAAGTCCATCAGATAAATACGTATAGCGTCCAAAGTCATCTTTTTTATTTTTATCTGGGGCATCTAATGTGCCTACAAATGCTTTAGGGTCTATAGTCTTAGATGGTGAGTACGCAGGATTCATAGTGTTACTCATTATCTTTCGTACCTCAGTCTCATTTAACTGTGGATTACGTTTCATAAATTCTTTGAATATCTCATCAGGACCAGCTGTTTTAAATAGACTCATGGCTTTGTCAAATACACTTGTATCCTTATCGTCTTTAGATGCATCTATTGAAATAGTAGCATCATCTTTCTTAGTAGGAAGCATCTGTTCAGTTTGTGCCACAGCCATTGTAGGAACAGGTTTGCCTTTAGCTACGTATGCATTAGCTAAATTCTTAAGATGATTCATGGCAGTTTTATTGTTGCCTCCATATGCCTTGAATACATTGTAGACAACATCCTTATCCATAGCTAAAGATTTAGCTACAGTCTCTACATTATTCATATACGTTCTATTTTTTGCTTCTGCTTCATCTACTTTGCTTTTAAGTTGCCCAAACTTCTCTCCTATTTTTAAAATAGAAGTTTCTTTAATATTTTCATTTCTTCTAAGTCTATCAGAAAGGACAGGGAGTCCGCCTCTCATTATTCCACCAAGTGATATACCCATTACACTGTCTCCTGTCTAGCCATTAATCCTGTTGGAGCAGGAGCTTCTGTATTTTCCACAGGCATCTCTGCTGGTGTAGTACCTTGTGCGTTATATTTATCAAATTCCATTTTTTTATCTTTAAACTGAGTTATACTTTCTAATGCTTTTTCAATTTCATTAGCGTTGTCATCATCAGTTACATTATATTCTATGCCTGCTTGGTCTCCTAAGTACATCATAAGCATACCTAAATCTTCCCCTAGCATTACAGCTATATCAGGTGTATATAATCCTTCAGAAAACCCTGCTAATAACATAGAATCCACTAAAGTTGATATAGGTAATCCTGTCTGCATTAAACTTAATAATTGTGCACCATTTGCATCATCATCAAATCTGTCAATATAGTATTCTAAAGCCTCATCAGTAGTGTTGAATTTTGGAGGTTTGTCCCAAGGGTATAACCCAGGAGTTTTAGTTAATGATTGTCCAGGTATAGGAGCATCAAACATTGAACGCTCTTTACCACTTGGCATTTTAGCAGTATCTGTTAAATTAATATCCATATTTTTCTCTTTAATTGTTTGAAGTTAGAAGACCTAATTGTTTCCTAAGTATGGCGTTATACTGACTCACGGGTTGAAATGTTGAGCCTTCTACAGGAGCAGATTGGGACATACGACTTCTGTATTTAGGTCCAATTCTTTGAACTCTTCTTTGATATCCACTTAAATCTACAGATGGTGGCTTCTGTGTTGTAGTTCGTGCACCTTTACCTTCACCTAAGAATTTATCTGCAACAATTTTTCCTAAAATAGGGGCTACAAAATTAAACATATATTTCTCCTTTAACCATATTTATCATATGCGGCTAAACCAAGGTTAGCTAAGAAATCACCTATAGCATTAGAGGAGGCTTCATCTAGGTATTTGTCATACATATCTGATGTTACTTTAGCATCTAATATAGCCATTGCATAGTTAAATGCTCTATCTTTGGAGTTTTCTGATGAAGTATAAGCATAGTCTGCTTCATCCCTAAACTGTTGCCATATGTTATTCATAGCAGTATTTGATATATTCAAATAGTTAGCTGCATTTATTTGATTTGCTGCATTTACCGCAGCTGTATTAGCAGTGTTTACATTCCTACGCCATGTAGCATTGGATTGTGCAATTTCAACTGCATTCTTGGTATTAAACTGGTCTCTGTTATTTTGCATTGTAGCACGAAATTGTGTCAATGCGTTAGCTTGACCAGCATTGAATTGTTGTTGTGCGTTATATTGAGTTGAATTAAATTTACTAATATCCGCAGATAATGATTCAAAAAACTGATTAACTTGATTTTGACTTGTGGCATTAAAGTTTTCTGCAGCATTTGATGCAGCTTGGTCTGATAATAAAGCTTGCATTTTAGCTTGTTGATTTATAACTTCAGCTTGTTGTGCATTAGTCAAATTAGTCATATCCATTTGCATGAAATTTTGAGCATTTAAGACTTGTGCCTGCTGTCTGTTATTTAAATTTGCCATATCCATTTGAGCAAAAGTTGCTGCATTAGCTAGGGCAGTTGCTTGTGTGTTGTTTAAGTTTTGAAGATTAACTGTTTCCATAACCTTTGCATTTGCAAACACACGTTGTTGCTCTTGAGTAAAGTTCACGTTAGCGGCTTCAGCATATTTTTCAGCGTTGAGGATATTTGCTTGCTGTTGATTGGAGAGGGTTTGTCCAGCTAGAGCGGCTTGAACTTGCATTTTCGCAAGAGCAGTTTGTTGTCTATTGGAAGTATTAGCCAATGACACATTTAGATTATTTTGAGTATTTGTTAGGTTAGCCTGCTGTTGGTTATCCATTATCTTTACAGCAGTTTGGTAATATGTTTGAGCATCAGCTGTTGCTATTGGCACAGAAGCTTCTAATACAGCCTGCGTTATAGCTGCTCCAGCCATTGATGATGCAGCGAGTCCTCTTTGAGCCATCTGTGCAGTTGCATTACGAACTATTCCAGCAGCCCACGCTGGTACTTGACCATCCTGAAATTGTTGAGATATACGAGTAAGTTGTCCTTGTACAGTCATCTCTGGTGTAACTTCCATAGTTGCACCTTGCACATTACTTACAAATCCTGATTGTGCCGCTGCAGTATCATCTAAGAAAGATGTGTCGGCTACTGCCCCAGATATAACTTCTGGGTCGGTTATTTTTCTTTGAGTAACATCAGTCTTAGCAATTTGTCCTTGAGCCTCCGCTTGTGCAGCTTTAGCTTGTGCACCAGCAGATACAGTTCCTTGTTGTCCTGTTACTTGTGCTCCCTGGGATACAGTTCCTTGTTGTCCAGTTACAGTTGGAGTCGCTGTTCCTATTAAGCTAGGGTCTACAGTAGCCGCAGGAGATACAGTAGGACCTGCCGCTTCTTTTGTTCCTGCTTCTGTTGCAGTTACAGTTGGAGCATCTCCCATAGCATAAGCATTAGGGTCTATTTCTTCTCCTTCTTGTATGTTTTGGGCTGTGGGTATGTATTGTCCCTGGGCAGGCATGGTCGGATTAGTAACCTGTTTACCCATGTAATCATCTACGTTTTCTACATTAGTTGTTTCTGCCATACTCTATATTCCTATTACTTCATCACTATTGCAACAACCAAAGCTACCACACCAAGTGTACCCACCATGGACATAGCTTCTATTCGCCACATTCTTTTATCTAAAGCACATAACTTATCGTTGACTGCTTGATATCGGACAGCACACTCTTTCTCATGTGCTTCTAGTTCCATTTGTACTTGGAGTTCAGGTTTCATTTCCATCTTCATGTTCAATCAGCTTCCTGTATTGTGTTGCCTTCAGCTAC
>Ga0070750_10001611_pt1 | contig 12578 bp, 17 predicted proteins | sample VirMetDEL_Nov_24_FD_77013 | JGI IMG/M metagenome (GOLD analysis project Ga0070750, IMG submission 77013) | Aqueous microbial communities from the Delaware River and Bay under freshwater to marine salinity gradient to study organic matter... | ecosystem: Environmental > Aquatic > Marine >...
CAGATGATGGTATTTCTCCCACAATTGATCTTTCTTTTAATTTTACTTTTTATGGCTCTACATTTAGCCAAGCAAGGATGGCAACAAATGGGTGTCTGCATTTTGGCTCTAGTGGCAGCTATTGTAGCGACTACACTCCTGATCCTATTAATGGGCAACACACCTACACCATATATCCATTCTGGACTGACCTTATAAGAGACAACGATTCTCGCATGAAGTCTTGGGGTGACTCAAGCAAGATGATCTTTGGGTGGTACGATATGCGTGAGTATAATCGTGCATCAGACAACAGCTTTGAAATAATTCTTTGGAACAACAGCTCGTTTGATATTCGTTATGGTGCATTAGACATTATTAACCACGATGTATTAATAGGTGAAGTAGGCTCTAAAAAAGAAGATTCATACATCTATTACTATCACGATGAGTGTAATACTGGCACAACCAACAGCTCTAGTTGCTATAACTACGATTGGAACAACTCTGACAAAAATACTAACCTAGAAAATGGCGGTTCTTTATATGGATCAGGCAGTGGCAATGGTGTTGATTGTAGCAATGCACTAAATGATCCTAGTTGCTCTGGATACGCTGATGCCTACCAGACTCAACAATGTAATATCACTCAGCTTTATAATGAATCATGTCCTTTATATTGGGAAGCGTATGACGATGAACAGTGCGATCAAGACCCACAGTATGCTCCTTTTTGCCAAGGTTATAGACAGGAAGAGTCTGTAGCTTTCTTTGATGATGAGCAAGTTGATTATGGTTATGAAGAAGAAGAGCAGTTTGGCTACGAGCAAGAACCGATGTTTGAAGAGTTTGTGTTTGAAGAACAACGCTTTGAAGAGCAAGAGTTTATGTTTGAAGAAGAGATAATATTTGAACAAATGTTTGCACAAGAGGAATACCAAGAACCTTTTGAGCCAATGCATGATACACCCATGCATGAAGAGGAAGCATTTTTACCCATGGAAGATTTGTTAATTGACGAGTTTATCTTTCAAGAAACCTTTCTTGTAGAAGACTTTCGTGAGCCTGAAACATTTATTGAGCTTGAGACTATAGATCAACTAGAAGAATGGTTCGAAGAAGAAACAAGGCGAGAAGAAGAAATTGCAATATTAGAAGAACCCGAAGAAGAGTTTTTAGAAGAAATATTTGAAGAAGAAGTGGTTGAAGAAATATTTGAAGCCATAGAAGAACGCATGGCTGAAGCTGAAATAGAAGAAGAAAGAATTGAAAGAGAAGAAGTTACAGAAGAGTTTCAAGAAGTCTTCGAAGAAGAGTTTGAGGTTGCGGAAAGAGAAAATGTTAAAGGTGAAAGCTCAATTAGCAGAGAGATAGCACTTAAAATTGTTTCTGCAACAATCACAACAGCCAAAAACAGTATCAGTGGCACTGACTCAGGCAACTCAGTTCACGCAACTGGTGGTGGTAATGTCTCAGGCAACTCTGCTAACTCATCGTCTAACTCTGGAATTAGCGTTTCAAACTCTCCAAGCATGTCGGACCAGTTTGCGTCTTCTACAGCACAAACAAACCAAGTGTTAGATATGAGCAACTCTTCTGTCTCAGATTCAAGTTTTAGCTCAGACACAATTGACGCAGATGCCTCTGGCGTTGAAGTGGTGGTTGCAGATTTAAACACAGAAACAACCCAAGATCAGATGGATACATCAATTGTGCAAGCTTCTACTGACTCAGAGTCTGAAACCACGGTTGAAAGCATTATTGCTCAGAACCTTCAAAATGCACAAGAACAAGTAACAGCTCAACAAGAAGAAACTGGAGAGTACGGCTCAGAGAACGCAATCATTGCTGTCATGGGCTTTGTTCCAGAGTTTAACAACTATAGGCTTGTCAACATACCACAAAAAGAATCTTGGTATATGCCCAAAAACATTTATACTAACAATACATTGTCGGATAACACTGAAGCATTTTACGGCTTAGCGGGACAAAGCATCAGAACATTGACCGACTTAAAAAATTTACAGCCAAATCTATAGGAGCAAAGAATGAATTGGTTTGAAAACAAAACAACTCAATTGATAGCCCTTGCTGGCATAGTCACAACCCTAGCAGGCTTTGGCTACACTGGTGCTACCTACGTTAACAGAATAGATAACTTAGAAGCCCAGATTGGTGGCATCGGTGATACTGAGCAAGCTCAAAAGGTTATTGAAGAACGATTTGCGACAATAGAGACATCTGTGCAATACTTAGAAAAACAAATAAACGATATTGATGTTCCAGATGTTACTGAAATAAAAACAGACATTGCGACCATCAAAGCTGATATACAAAGCTTAGATAAAGCTATAAATAAGCTAGATAATAAAAACCCATTGGCAGGTTAATATGAAATTTAATTTAATTAAAAATGTTGTAGGTGCTTTAGCCCCTACGCTTGGTTCAGCGTTAGGTGGACCATTAGGCGGACAAGCAGCATCTGTTATAGCAGGTGTGCTTGGTTGCAAACCTGAACCTAAAGCTATCAATCAAGCCATACAATCAGCCACACCAGAACAAATGCTTGAACTTAAAAAAGCAGAACAAAACTTTGAAGTGCAAATGAAAGAACTAGAAGTAGATATCTTTGCATTAGAAACAGCAGACAAACAAGATGCCAGAGGCAAGTTTAGCAAAGACTGGACTGCTCGTATTATGGGTATTGCTGTTGTTGGTGGTTTTATGGGTTATATATTTTTAGTTACTTTACAGCCACCAGAACAAAACAGCGAAGCATTAATTAATTTAGTGCTTGGTTATTTAGGTGGTTTAGCATCGGCAGTAATATCATTTTACTTTGGTGCTTCTAATACAGGAAACAGTGATGGTAGCTAAACCCACAGTGCAATCAGTTTCTTCTCAGTTAAATTCTCACGAGGCAAAATGCGAAGAAAGATGGAAGACCATATTCAAAGAAACAGCAGAAATAAAACAAGAAATGAACGATCTAAATGGAACGCTAAAGATGGCTTTGTTTGGCTCTTTCGGCTTTATGGCTACCTTGCTAACCGCATTTATTCTAGGCGTATTCAACGGATAATGCATATTTCAGAAGAAGGTCTATGCCTTATTAAAAAATTTGAAGGTTGTGAGATGCGGGCATACACATGTGCTGCTGGAGTTCCCACAATTGCTTATGGCAGAACAAAAGATGTCAAAATGGGCGACACTTGCACAAAAGAGCAAGCCGAAGAATGGCTTAAAGAAGAAATTAAAGAATACGAAAACCATGTAGAGGATGCTGTAATAGTACCTTTAAATCAAAATCAATTTGATGCTTTGGTTTCATGGACTTACAACTTGGGTCCAACCAATTTAAATAGCTCAACCATGTTAAAGGTTTTAAACCAAGCTGATTATGAGAACGTGCCAGCTCAAATAAAAAGATGGAACAAAGCGGGCGGAAAAGTGCTTGAGGGTTTAACTCGCAGGCGAAATGCCGAATCTCTTCTCTTTGAAGGTAAGGAGTGGGGTAAAATTTAGGAGTCAGTTTGCCACATGCCACTACACGCATAGCGTTAGCAGGTGAATATTTGGCAGCATCATACTTGCTGAGATTTTGCGACTCTGTTATTTTAGCTCCACAAGCTCACAGAAGTGACTTAATACTAGACCATCAGGGCGAACTTTACAGAGTACAAGTCAAAACAACCAATTCAACTTACCTTAGAAGAAATAAAAATTTCTACCGATGGGAGTTGCGTGCAGGAAGAAGAACTGCAAAAAAAACAAGGCAAGATTCACAGGAAAGATATGGCGATGGACAAATAGATTTATTTTGTTTTGTAGCTTTGTCTATTGATAAGGTTATATTTATGCCATTTAATAGCAAAAAAAACTTAACAGAGTTTGCTAAAACAGAAGATAACTTGAAAGCAATTGACACAGAAACCTCTTTGCAAGACTGTCTAAACTATATAAATAAAACCCCAAAATTAAATCCTTTGGATTTGGAGTAAAATAAGTTAGAATCAACACTTAACAAAAGAGGGAGCCTATGAAATCAACCAAACGAAATACCTTTACTTTAGACACAGCATTAATAAAGCTTCAGACGATCTTAGAGGAAAGGGATGACGATTATGGTAGCTCCAATGATTTTTTTGATGACTTGGCAGATATGTGTAATGTTATTTTAGGCAACAAACTATCAGAAAAACTTAACGGCAGTGATGCCGCAAATATCATGCTTTGCATGAAACTAATTAGAATTTCGCAAAATCCAAGCCATGAAGACAGCTGGATTGACACAGCAGGTTATGCCGTATTAGGACTATTAAAACAAGAAGAACTGTGTGAAAATGAAGATTGACATGTTTCTTGTGGGTATCTATATATATCTCCTCTCTCTCATAAACTCATGTCTCGGGAAGCTGGTGATTCTCCCCCCTATTGAAATTGTCCAGCTTCCCACCTGATATGCTAGATTTAGACAAAATAAAATCATTCGATATTTTATCCAAAGATGAGCAGATAGAAGCTTTAACACTTATTGAAAAGTGGAAAAATATCAAAGGCAATGAAAAATGCAGACATGATTTTTTAGAATTTGTTCAAGCAATGTGGCAAGGTTTTATCATGGGTAGGCATCATAAAATCCTTGCCGAAAAGTTTAACCGCATAGCACAAGGCAAACTCAAAAGATTAATTGTTTGCTTACCACCAAGACACTCTAAATCAGAATTTGCATCTACATTCTTTCCTGCATGGATGATGGGTTTAAACCCATCTCTTAAGATTATTCAAGCCACTCACACCGCAGAACTAGCAGTACGATTTGGTCGAAGAGTTAGAAATATTATTGACTCGGAAGACTATCAATCGGTCTTTCCGAACATTAGCCTGTCGGGTGACAACAAGTCAGCAGGAAGATGGACAACCAATGATGGCGGTGAAGCTTTCTATTCAGGTGTTGGTGGTGCCATCACTGGTCGTGGTGCAGATTTATTAATTATTGATGACCCTCACTCAGAGCAAGATGCCATGTCTCCAACTGCCATGGACGGTGCTTGGGAATGGTACACATCAGGTCCACGCCAAAGGTTACAACCGGGCGGTACTATCATTTTGGTCATGACTCGTTGGTCAACCAAAGACTTGGCTGGTAGATTGTTAAAAAGACAAAACGAAGAACATGCAGATCAGTGGGAGTTAGTAGAGTTTCCAGCCATCATGCCTGACTCTGACGAACCTTTGTGGGGAGAGTTTTGGAAGAAAGAAGAGTTACTTGGTGTTAAAGCGTCACTGCCAATATCCAAGTGGAATGCTCAGTGGATGCAGAATCCAACCGCAGAAAGTGGGTCGATCATTAAAAGAGAGTGGTGGCAAACTTGGGAGAAAGACGATATACCTGAATGCGAATGTGTCATACAAAGCTACGATACTGCATTTAGTGCAAAAGAAACTGCTGACTATTCGGCTATAACGACATGGGGCATATTTAATCCCGATGAGGGCGATGAATCAGCCATCATACTTTTGGACGCAACAAGACACAGAGTGGACTTTCCAGAGCTTAAAAGCATAGCTTTAGAAGAATATAAATACTGGGAGCCAGACATTGTTTTAATTGAGGCAAAAGCCAGTGGCACGCCTTTAACACAAGAGTTAAGAAAAATAGGCATACCTGTGCAATCTTATTCTCCAAGCAGAGGGCAAGACAAAATAGCCAGAATGAACTCAGTTTCACCAATGTTTGAGAGTGGCATGGTGTGGGCAACAGAAGATGCTTTTGCAGAAGAAGTAATAGAAGAAATGGCTTCTTTTCCCTACGGAGAAAACGATGACTTTGCGGATTCCGCAACCATGGCTCTAATGAGAATTAGGCAAGGTGGTCTAATAGAGCTAGGCACAGACTATCAAGATGAGGTATCATTTGACAGAAGGAAACTAAGTTATTATTGATGAAAATATTTGTTACAACTTTTTACCATGACGGTCAGTCTTTTGATGGACCAAAGATACACGCAGAAAACTTAGAAACTGCTGAGTTAATCGCTGAGGTAGATGGATACATTATTGAAGGCGAATTAACAGACTTGGTTCAAACCAAACAAGATAAAAGAGTATTACATTAATGATTGAAAATAAAGGCGATAACAGCCGTTTCTCAAAAAACAAAACCTTCTTGCAATCGTATCACAATGACGTGGTCGGCTCTGGTCGACAGGGTTTAGAAGTTTCTCCCAGAGGTGGAGAAACAGTAACAATGAAAATTATGGGGTTAAATATTAACGGCAAAGAATATTTATTGCCAAGCTATAATCCAGAAACAAAGCAGATTATGTCTCCTCAAGAAATGGTAGAGAAATTTAAACCAGTAATTGAATCAGGCATAATAGAAGGATACAAAAGTCCTGATGAGGCTGAATTGGATCGTAAAATCATGTATCCTACTATTGTTGGTAACTTACCATCAGTGGGAAATAATATTAAAAAATTATCACAATCATTAATGGCAAACAGAAAATAATATGGCAATAGAAAGAAGATTAGGCACAGAAGAAAACCCAGACATCATTGATCAAGGTAAGTCAATTGAGATAGAAGCTGAGGCTCCTACCTTTGAAGATCAGCTTATGGAGTCTTTAGAAGTAACCATTAAAGATGATGAAATCATTATTGATGAAGCACAGGTGGAAGAGGAAGAACAAGTTCCGTTTGAGGCTAACTTGGCTGAATACCTTGACGATTATGTTTTAGGTTCTATTTCTAAAAAATTAATTAGTGATGTAGACAGCGACAAGGAGTCCAGAAAAGAATGGATGAAGACCTATACAGACGGTCTTAAATATCTTGGCATGAGATTTGACGAACAAAGAAGCCAACCATTTGAAGGCTCAAGTGGCGTTATTCACCCTATATTAGCCGAATCTGTTACTCAGTTCCAAGCTCAAGCCTACAAAGAACTTCTCCCAGCACAAGGACCAGTCAAGACACAAATTATTGGTCAAAGAAATGCTAACACAGAGATGCAGGCTGAAAGAGTTTCTGAGTTTATGAATTACTACATCATGAACGAGATGCCAGAATACGATCCTGAATTAGATCAATTGTTGTTCTATCTACCGTTATCAGGAAGTGCATTTAAAAAAGTTTATTACGATGCGTCTAAAAGAAGACCTGTATCCAAGTTTATTCCTGCCGAAGATTTGTTGGTGCCTTATGAGGCTACCGATCTTCTAAGTGCAGAAAGAGTAACGCATATAGTTTCTATGAGTAGCAATGAGGTAAGAAAATTACAGCTTTCTGGATTCTACATGGACACTGAACTAACAGGAAACGATGTAGAAATTAGAGATACAGTATCAGAAGAAATTGACAAAATACAAGGCATAGAGCCAGAATACAGCAACGATGAGCAAAGAAAATTGTATGAAATTCATACAGTTGAAGACATTGAAGGATTTGAAGACTTAGACGAGAATGGCGAACCAACTGGATTAAAACTTCCATACATCATCACTATAGACGAATCATCTCAAACTGTTTTATCCATTAGAAGGAATTACGAACCAGAAGACCCCATCAGAAACAAAATTAATTATTTTGTTCAGTATAAGTTCTTACCGGGTCTTGGCTTCTACGGCTTAGGGTTATCACACATGATTGGCGGTCTATCAAAAGCCACCACATCTATTTTGAGACAATTGATTGATGCAGGAACATTGTCTAATCTGCCAGCAGGGTTTAAAGCTCGTGGCATAAGAATTAGAGATGAAGCATCTCCATTACAGCCGGGTGAGTTTAGAGATGTTGATGCACCGGGTGGAGCTTTAAGAGATTCTCTCATGCCACTGCCATACAAAGAACCAAGTTCTGTTTTATTTAGTCTGTTAGGACTATTGGTTCAAAGCGGTCAAAGATTTGCTTCTATAGCAGATATGAATGTTGGTGACTCAAACGCAGCTATGCCAGTTGGAACAACAGTAGCCTTATTAGAAAAAGGAACAAAAGTTATGAGTGCGATTCATAAAAGATTGCACTATTCACAAAAAAGCGAATTCAAAATATTAGCCAGAGTCTTTGGTGAATTCTTACCGCCTGTATATCCTTACGAAACAGGAAGTGGATCAAGAGAAATTAAGTTAGAGGATTTTGATAGAAAGGTAGATATTATTCCTGTATCAGACCCTAACATTTTCTCCATGAGTCAGCGTGTTGTTTTAGCTCAAGAGTTACTGGCGATGGTTCAATCAAATCCAGAGATTCATGGTCCACAAGGATTGTACGAAGCTTACTATAGAATGTACGCAGCTTTGGGCGTAGATAACATAGAATCTTTGTTAATGCCACCACAAGACACAACGCCTAAGCCAGTAGATGCAGGCATAGAAAACAGTGGCTTATTGCAGGGAATTCCTGCCAATGCTTTTGAACAACAGAACCATGAAGCACACATAGAGGCTCATAAAACCTTGTTTTTAACACAAGGCGTACAAATGAATCCTCAGCTACAATCAATAATCATTGCTCATGTCATGCAACATTTACAGTTCTTGGCTAATCAGATGGCAGAAGAACAAATGCCACCAGAAGCAAAACAACAGATTGAGCAGATGATGCAACAAGCACAACAAATGGATGTACCATCACAACAAATGGTTCAGCAACAAGTGCAGTCAATGATTGAGGGCATTAGCTCTCCAATATTGGCACAGCTATCAAGTCAATTCTTATCTTCAATTCAACCTCCAGCACAACAAGACCCACTGGTTGCTATTAGGCAACAAGAGCTTGGATTGCGTGACAAAGAGATTGAAATGAAAAACCAACAGTTCTCTTCTAAAGAGCAACAGGATGCAATGGAAAAATCTGCTGAACTGCAATTACAAAAACAAAAAGCAGATCAACAAGCAATGAATGCATCAGACAAAAATGACATTGCAAAAGACAGACTCAAGCAACAAGCTGAGTTAAAACTAATTGACCTACAAGCGAGGATGAATAAATGACAAGTTCAATCAACAGAAAAATACAAGAACAAATAAAAGAAAAAAAAGCTCTTGAGAAACAAAAAACAGCAAATGCTGAGGCATTAATTAGCAACGTAGAAATACTTGAGCCAGAGCAAATGGCTGAAGTTGAAGTGGTTGCTGAGAAAGTGGTTAAAGAAAAACCAAAGCCTAAAGCTAAAGCCAAACCAGTTGCAAAGAAAAAGAAAGTTGCAAAAAAGAAAAAATAAGTGGGTAGAGACTACAAACAAGAATACAAAAACTATCACAGCTCTCCAAAACAAAAAGCTAGGAGAGCAGCTCGAAACAAAGCAAGAGCCGAAATGGTAAAAGCTGGTCGTGCTACAATTGGTGACGGCAAAGATGTAGCTCATTTAGATAACAATCCCTTAAATAACAGTTTAAGCAATCTTAAAATGTTAGACCAAGGGAAAAATAGGTCTTTTGCCAGAACAGCAAAGGCAAAAAGAAAACGTGTTTAATACACATAACTAATAACCAAGGAGAAAACGATGAAAGCAAAAACTTCCCTAAATATAAAAGGTCAAGGAAGCATACCATTGTCTCAGCCAAAGAAAGTCAAGGTAGAGGCAATCAAACCCGGCTATGGCAAAGGAAAAAGCAGAGGCAAAGGTGCAGCTTTAAGAGGCAATAACTTTAGTGGCATTTATTAAGTCATGGACAAGTATGATTTTATTCATGCTCTCCGAAGAGATTTAAAAAGCAGAGAGGAGCAAGTTAGCGATATTGTCATGTCTGGCGGGGTAAAAGACATGGAAAATTATCAATTTTTAATGGGAGAAATTTCAGCAATTTCCTATATTCATGATAAGATAAAAGAACACTTACATGACGAGGGAGATATTGTCGATGAATAAGAAAGCTTCAGCTAAAAAAGAAGAAGATTTAATTAACTTAGAAGAGGCTTTTGTCAAAGAAGATGAAAGGGTTTTAGACCCTACTTTGATTGATAAAAGCGTCATCGAAAGAATGCCTCAACCAACTGGTTGGCGTATTTTGGTTTTGCCTTATAAGGGTAAAGGTGTCACCGATGGTGGCATTTTGCTTACTAAGGAAACCATAGAAAAGGAAACCTTGGCGACTGTTGTTGCTTATGTGGTTGCCATGGGTCCAGATTGTTACCAAGATGTTAAAAGATTTAAAGATCAAAGGCATTGGTGCGAGAAAGGACAATGGGTACTCATAGGTAGATATGCAGGCTCAAGGTTTAAATTAGCGGATGATAGCGAGGTCAGAATCATTAATGATGATGAAGTCATTGCTACAATCCTTAACCCTGATGACATCGTTTCAGCATAGGAGAAATATATGATTGACGAAACTAACGAAGACATTCAGGTTCAACTTGATGATACGCAAGAAGCTACCGATTCGGTAGAAGTTGTTGAAGATCAAGATGCCTCCTCTGACTCAGGCAGTGAGGATGAACTTGACAAATACACCCGTGGTGTAAGCAAACGAATTAACAAGCTAAACGAACGAGTTCGTATGGCTGAAGACAGAGCAACCCAAGCTGAAACAAAGTATTACTCACTAGCAAGTGAGTACAACACAGTTAAAAGCAAGGCTACTGCTTTGGACAAAAATTACACGGATGAGTATGAAAGCCGTGTAAAGTCTCAAAGGCAACAAGCAGAAGACTTGTATAAAAAAGCAAGAGAGACCAACGATCCTGATCTTGAGTTAAAAAGCGTTGAGCTGTTAAACAAAGTATCTCTTGAAGAAGAGAGAGTGCGTTTAGCAAAAATGCAACAAGAACAGCAACAATTTCAATCAGAACAAGTTGTGCAACAACCTGTTCCAAATAACCAAGCTTCAGTGTATGATAATCCTAAGCCCGACTCTAAAGCGTTGGCTTGGGCAGACCAGAACGATTGGTTCCAAAAGGACAGAGTAAAAACTTACACTGCCATGGGAATTCATGAAGACCTACAGAACGAAGGTTACGATGGTTCAAGCGAAGAATACTATGAAGAGTTGGACAACAGATTAAAAACGGTCTATCCTGAAATGGATAAACCAACAGACAGCAAAGAAGCAAACTCATCTGTGCAGAGAGTAGCCTCAGCTTCCTCAGGAAGCCGTCAAACAGCACAAGGGAAGAGAAGCGGACTTAGGATTAATTCTAACCATGCTTCTGTTAAAAGCAACTTAAAGCCTTATGGCATGAGTAACCAAGAGTGGCTCAAGCGTGTAGGTAAAGAGATGATTAAAATAGAAGGAGCAAAATGATGGACATAGATGCAATAGACGAAGTAACCCGCACATCTCGTGATGAAGAGCAACACGATAAAACTGCTAGAAGAAAGCCTTGGCAACCTGCAAGGATGTTAGAGACTCCACCCGCACCCGAAGGTTATAAATACCGATGGATTAGGGCAGAGTATGTAGGAGTAGAGGACAGGAACAATGTTTCTGCCCGAATGAGAGAAGGATGGGAGTTTGTCCGACAGGACGAAATGCCTGACTTCCCTTTACCTACAATCGAACATGGACGACATGCAGGTGTCATAAGCGTAGGTGGTTTGATATTGGCTAAAATACCAGCAGAAACTGTCAAAGAACGGAACGAGCATTACAAGAACAGAAATGTTCAACAGAACCAAGCTCTTGATAATACAATGTTCACTGAAGTTCAAGGCAATAACAAGTATGTGAAGTATTCATCCGATAGAAAATCGAATGTATCATTTGGAAAAAAAAGGTAGGTAACTAACATGGCGAATAAAGACGCTTCATTTGGTCTGAAACCTGTAAGAATGATGGGTGGCTCACCCTATTCAGGCGGACAGAGCCGTTATAGAATTGCTGCAAACTACGGAACTTCTATCTTTCAAGGCGACATCGTGAAACAAGTCACGGGCGGAACCATTGAAAGAGCTGCTGCAAGCAGTAGTGTTCCAGTTGTAGGAGTTTTTAATGGCTGTATGTACACAGACCCAACATCATCCGAGCAGATATTTAGCAACTATTATCCTGCAAGCACGAACGCTTCAGACTTAATTGCTTTTATCGTAGACGACCCTGAAACCATATTTGAGGTTCAGGCAGACGACACTTTCCCAGTGGCTGATCTGTTTGGAAACTTTGATATTGTTGACACTAACTCAGGAAGCACCTATACAGGTATTTCTGGACTAGAACTAGATGTCACCACAGGTGCGACTGCAACAACTCTTCCTTTGAAGGCTATTGACATTTCTCAAGACCCTGACAACGAAGATGTATCAAGTGCTAATACTAACGTATTATGCGTAATTCAAAATCATATCTGTGGCGTTAAATCCGCAGGTCTAGCATAAGGTAGGTGACAAATGGCTATAAGTAGATCGCAACTTGCGAAAGAACTAGAACCGGGTCTAAATGCTTTATTTGGACTAGAATATGACGAATACAATAGCGAGTATCAAGAACTCTATTCTGTTGAAGACTCTGAAAGAGCCTTTGAAGAAGAGGTACTAGTTGTTGGATTTGGTGCTGCTCCTGTCAAGGAAGAGGGTGCAGGCGTTAACTTTGATAATGCTTCAGAAGGCTATACTGCAAGATATACACACGAAACTGTGGCTCTTGCTTTTGCATTAA
>Ga0070750_10001614_pt1 | contig 12564 bp, 22 predicted proteins | sample VirMetDEL_Nov_24_FD_77013 | JGI IMG/M metagenome (GOLD analysis project Ga0070750, IMG submission 77013) | Aqueous microbial communities from the Delaware River and Bay under freshwater to marine salinity gradient to study organic matter... | ecosystem: Environmental > Aquatic > Marine >...
GTGGTCAGATAGGTTGTGGTGCTAGATTACCTAAACTTTGGAGTAAAAATGTCACAGTTTAGTCATTTATCACCTAACCAATTGGTAGCTATCTATTTAATGGCTAGCTACCTTTACTACCACGAAGATAAAAATTACATGATGGATTCAGAGTTTGATGAGTTATGTCAACACATGCATGATAATTTTGATAAGTTGAAAGAAGCTAGACTCTTTAAATTAATTAAGAAAGAACATCTTAAAGCAGGTACAGGTTTTCATCTCGCAAAAAATGACTTTCCTAGGTCGTTGATTATGAATGCTCAGTATTGCTATAATGTTCTACAGAAAAGAAAATTAGCTTCTTTTATTGCATTTACAAATGAAGAAATTTCTAAGAGGTACAAATACATATGAAATACGAAACTTTAATTGAAAAGTTTGAACCTTTTCAAAAATTATATAACATACATGGCCCTTTGAAAGCTAGTATGGATATTACAGAGAAGATAAGAAATAGTACTAATCCAGTCAAGTCTGCTAACAAGTTGATTCATACTTTTGGTGGTAAGTTGATTGAAAATTCTAGAGAGGCTGCTCTTGTTTCTGGAATCTATCTTAAGAAAGTCCAAGAGGCTATTGTAGCTGAAAAGGATTTAGATTACGAAGAAGTAAACCAAGCTATAGATAAGACTAAGAAAAACTTAAGTACATTTTATAATTATGATCCATTCGTTGAGACAGATGATGATAATCTTGTTGAGACAAAGAGATCTGGTAAGATTAGTTTTGTTAGAAATATCTATTTGGAGATGAAAGATCAACCTAATAGTGCTATCGTTGAAAAAGTTTGTAAGGAACTTAATGTAGATAAAGCAAGAGCACATAGTTATCTTTATCAAGTTAGAAAAACTCTTGGTACACAAAGTTCTAAGAAAGAAAAATCTAACTCCAATATGGAGATTGCTAAGAAACTTATTAGAGAGAATCCTCATAAGAATCTAAAAGAATTAGTTGAGCCATTAGCTAAAGAAGCTGGTATTAGTATCAACTATGCTCCAACGGTCTTAAGTAAGGCTAAGAAGGCCGTTGACATATAAATCGGATTACTGTAAAGTAATATTTTTTATTAACCAATAGATGGAGTTTATTATGAAATCATCTGCACAAGGAAAAGTCTTCGTAGCTTTGAAGAAAGCTGGTAAGGCAGGCATAACTGAAGCACAAGCTAGACGCTTCTTTGATGGTAGTAAAGCAGTGAGTGGTGGAAAAGCTAGAAAAGCTATCTCTGCTCTTAGAAAAGAAGGCTTTAGTATCATTTTAAGAAAGAACCTTAGTGGTGCTTCTCAATATGTTCTAACTTCTACATCTTTACAGGGTAGAGTTAATAGGACATATGTAAGTCGTCCTAAGTCTATTCAGGGTTATCATAAGCTACTTGCTTTTGCATAATTCTAAATGTAGTTAGGTTGAAGAGGAGGGGTTCAGTTGTCTGGACCCCTTTTTTTTCATAAATATTCGTATGAAGGCACCAATTACACACGACGATATAAGAACACTTAGTTTTATATTAAATTCAACATACGAAGAAATTAAAATCTGGTGTGATGTTACACCTAGGTATGAACAGGATAGAGCATATAAAGTTATGAGATGGTATCATCAACTAAATGAAATTAAACATATCTATATGAGTGATTATCCAAAAGACATGGATTTAACTAAAGCAAAAGAAGTTATACAAAGAATTCAAAATAAAAAATAGATAGAGAGTTTGTTATGGAAAGAAGTCAGATTGAACATTTAATAGATAGATTAAATCACAAAAAAGTAGAAGTTAAATTCACTAAGAAGAATGGTGAAGAAAGACAAATGACTTGTACTAAACACTTACAACTTATCCCAGAGGAGTTTCATCCAAATGGAAAAGGAACTAAAAAAGAAAACGAAGAAGTTGCAAAAGTCTTTGATCTTGAAAAGCAAGCATGGAGATCGTTTAGATTCGATAGTGTTACCTTCTGGTCTATCTACGGATAAAATGAAAAGACGTAGAATTAAATATGTCAATGAAGCTCTTAAAAGAAGCAATTCAGAATGGGCTAAGAATTATTGGAATTTTGTATTGAAAGCAATAAAAGGATAGTTATGAAATTTATATCAGAACAAACAAACTTTGATGATAGTAAGAAAGCTCAAATATATGACAACAATGGTACATATGTTGTTGAATATTATTATGAGAACAAATTAATTAAGACTGTACCACTTCCAGATAGATCATTAAGATATGCTCAAGATGCTGCAGAAAACTTTTGTAATGGTATTTTGAATTTTCTGAGTGAGTAATGTTTCTAGGTGAATATTTAAACAATGACAACTTACTTAATTTAGAATTAGAAGCAAGACATAATAAAGATAAGTTTCATAGTCTTCTCAAAGAAGCTGAGTATTGTATTTTTGGCAAATCTTTAGATCCTATAATTTATTCTAATAAAAAATCTTTTGTTGATTTTAATGATTTAAGCAACACAGAATACAATGTAAAAGGATTACATCTTTTTAGATATATGTTTTCTCGATATGCTTACAAGCATAGATCCAGAGATGATATTCTTGATAAAGGATATTTAATATTAGAAAATTTTCTTCCAGAGGAAATTCATAAAAAAATTCAAAGTGAAGTTGAAAACTTTCAACTATCAAACAACAAACAAGACTTTAACATACTTTACAATTTTAAAAACCTTGATGACTTCAGCGCATTAAATTATTTACACTGTAATTCAAATATGTATGATATTGTATCTAATTATATTTCTACAGAAGAAGATCAAGAAGTTTTAAGATTATATAATTCAAATACATTCGTGCAGAGAATTATTAATAAAAATGATGATAATGATATTCAAAAAAATATACATCAAGATATTTTCTTTCCTGCTTTAAAATGGTGGTACTTTCCTAACGAAGTGAAAACTGAACATGGTCCTTTTAGATACCAATCAAATAATTTTGAAAGCTGAGAAAATATTTTAACCTGGATGCACGAAACATCTATTAAAGTTTCTATGGGTGAATTTGATAACAAAGACATTGGGCAGAAAGAAGGTAGTTTTAGAGCTACAGATGAAGAATTAGAAAAATTAAATATATTAGTTAATCCTATACCAGTGAAAGCTAATACATTTATTTTAGCTAATGTTCAAAACTTTCATGGAAGAACTAATGCTACTGAAGAGCATTTGAGAAGTTCTATACATGGATCGATAAGAATTAACAATCCTTTTAGGGTGAATTGATATGATATTAAATATTAGAGGTGCTTTAGGTACACAAATTTTAGAAACATTGGTAGGTCTTTATAGGAATGATGGTGTATCAGAGATTCATATAAATGCAGGTGGTGATATAGTTGAGCCTTGTAAGGTAGATTATATCTCACAATTATTTGATATAGATATTCCAGTTAAAGTTGTTGATGGTTATGATAAGCAACACACATTTAAAGAATGGGTTAATTTTGAAATACTATGTAATATGGATGCAAATGATTATTTGAAATTGAAGCCTGAATTAAAACAATCCAAAAAAAATATTATGCATGTTAGAGGTTTAGATCGTACTATTGCATCAGTAGATAATTATAAAAAATTATTAGAGTCTGCTCAATATGTAGAAGGTGATGTTGATATTATAGGAGATGATATTAGTTTAATCGAACAGCTACCTGTTAATGATATAGCAATGGATACACCTATTGTTGATTGGTATAAATGCGTTCATAGTAAATCGTTGTATGGAGCTTTTAGTACTTTTACTGTATCAGCTATGATGTTTGATCCATATAAAAAATACAGAGTGTTGACAAAAGATTCAAGTAATGGTAATGTATCACTTGATGAAAATTATTATAGTCAATTAGATTTTATGTTTAAAAATAAATTTGATATGGGGTATTGGATTTCTTTATGAGTTATAATTTAGTTTTTGATAATTGGGACAACAAAGAAATAGAAGCATTACATAATGTAATAGATACAAGACAATTTACAATGGGTGATAAAGTAGAGCAGTTTGAAAAAGAGATTGCTTCATTCCATAATGTAAAGTATGCAGTAATGACAAACTCTGGTTCATCAGCTAATTTACTTATGATATCAACATTGATTGAATGCCAAATGATACAGGCTGGTGATGAGATAATAGTACCAGCTGTAGGTTGGTCTACTTCATATGCTCCTTTTAGTCAATTTGGATTAAAGTTAGTTTTTGTTGATGTTGATGAAAATGGAAACATTGATATTGATAAAGTTGTTGGAGCAATATCTAAAAAGACTAAATTATTACTTGGAATAAATTTACTTGGTTATCCAATAGATCTTGTTAGACTTAAAGAAGTATGTGATAAAAATGATATTATAATGTTAGAAGATAATTGTGAATCATTTGGAGCATCTTTTGATAATAAACTTTGTGGTACATATGGTCTTATGGGAACTTTAAGTTTCTTCTTTAGTCATCATATTACTACAATGGAAGGTGGTATGTTGTTAACAGATAGTTTGTGGTTTTATGAAACTGCTAAATCAATCAGATCACATGGATGGTCAAGACATAGTAATGATTTTTTTAGTAAACCAAAAACATTTGAAGATAAATGGAAAGAAAGTTTTAAATTTTACACAAGAGGTTTTTGTTTAAGACCATCAGAACTTAATGCAGCTGTTGGTTTAGTTCAATTACAAAAGTGGGAAGAACAAAAGAATATAAGACTAGTTAATGCTGCTAAGTATTGTAAAGTGATTGAAAATAATAGAGCATGTTATACATCACCTTTTGATAAAAATGCAACTTATTTTGGTTTTCTTCTTACTTTACCTGACAATAAAACTAGACAGGATGTTATTGAATCATGTATGAAAAATAATATAGAATCAAGACCAGTTGTTACTGGAAACTTTTTAGACCAACCTGTGATTGAAAAAATGGACCATGAAGTAAGAAGTGATATTGTTCAAGCTGAGATAATTGAAGATTGTAGTATGATGTTTGGTAATAGTCCTAAAGACTTATCTAATGAGTTAGAATTACTTAATGAAGTGTTAGTTAGTAATGTATAAAGCAATTGTTTTTGGATCATCAGGTCTTTTGGGTTCTGCTCTTTATAATACATACAAAAAAGATGAAGTACTTGGTATAACTTCAAATGATTTTGATGCTACAGATTCATTTATGGTTGAGAAATGGTTCCACGAATGAATTTAAATATCTTAATATTGAAACCATATACATTTGTGTTGGTCATGTTGCTGGAATAGTTGGCCAACATAATGATGAAATGTATTTAAAAAATTTAACAATGGGTATGAATCTTATTGATGGTATAAAATAATGCTTCAATGATAACGTTAAAGTTGTATATTTTAGTAGTAGTTGTTGTTATCCTAAAGATGTTGAAGTCTGTAAAGAAGAAGATTTTTTTAAAGGCAAGTTTGAACCTTCAAATGAAGGTTATGCTTTTTCTAAACTAGCGGTACAAAGATATGGCGAAGCAAAATTAGGTAATAATTTTTTAACTATTGTACCACCCAACCTTTATGGTGAAAATGATAATTGGGATTTAGAAACTTGTCATGTACTTCCTGCTCTTATAACTAAACTTATGAGTGCTAAAAACAATGTTGAGTTTCTTGGTCATGCAGATATAAGAAGAGAGTTTTTAAACAGCACAGACATAGCTTATATTACTAGAAAACTACTTGATAAAAAAATAAATGTAAACTTAATTAATGTTGGTAGAGGTGAAGATATAACCATTGGATCTTTAGCTAACATGATAGCACAAGAGATAGGATTTAATAAAAAAATTTATTTTAATGGTACTTCACCTGGAAAGAAAAGAAAGCTATTAGACATAACATTACTAAAAAATATTTTAGGTGATGAATTAAAATTTTCTGAATCTAATTATGATGAAGTAGTAAAATTTATGATTAACAAATATGTAGTTAATCTTTTTTAATATCTACAACAAATTTTTCTTCTGGTGGATGTTTTCTTCATACATTTTCAAAGCAGTGTCAGCTATTAACCAAGTTAAGTACAATCCAATAGCTGCAACAGACAATCCTATTATTGTATCTCTGATTTGCTTTCTTCTTCTCAATTTTGCATACACTGCTTTTTCTCTTTGTGCTCTTAACTTTCTTCTCATTCGAATCATATCTTCATAAACAGTACCACCATATCTCCACTTAATCATAGTCGCTAATTCAGCTTCCATTTCCTGGACTTTCTTTTTATGAATTATGATATCTAATGCTTCTTGCTCAACAGATTTTGGAGACATAAACTTCTTCATATTAGAAGGATTCTCAACTTCATCTTTTGAATGATTAAAATCAGAAACTGCAGTAAACCATTTACCTAGTTGCCCGGTAACGTCTTCTATTTCTCTTCCTGCTTGTACTAATTTTTTGACTCCATTAAAAGCAGCTGTAGCTGCAGCAATAGCAGTTATTGGATCTACCAAATGATTCTCCTTATGAGTTTAAATAAAGCAAATCACTCACAAGTAAAAATAATAGAAACATTTTTATAACATAAATACATTAGTATTTATCTTAATAGGTGAATTTATGATTGGTTTATATGGCAAATTTTTAACAATAGCATTAGCAGCATCATTAATTGGTGGTGGTATAATGTATGTACAGAAATTAAGATCAGATCTAGCGCTTAGTCAAGCAAACAATGCTAAACTTGAAGATGCAGTAGAAACCCAACAAAAAGCTATAAAGTCATTAGAAGCTGATGTAAAAGCTAAAGAAATTGTAAATGCACAGTTAAGAGAAAAGAATAAATTTGCAATCAAAGAAACTGAAACTCTTAAAGACAAGTTTGAAAAAGAAAATAAGAAAACTGGTAAGAAAAGAGATATAGGTAAAGCAGCAGTCAAGAAAGCTAAAAGGATTGAAAAAGTAATTAATAAAGGTTCTGCTGATGCTGTTCGTTGTTTAGAGATTGCTTCTGGTGCTCCATTAACTGAGAGTGAAATAAATGCAACTTTGAGGTCTGAAATAAATGCACAATGTCCTGATATCGCTAATCCTAATTACATTCCTAAGTAGTTGTTCTTGGCTTAGAGAACCTGTAAAAGAAATTAAAGTAGTTAAAGAACCAATAGAAAGAGTTCCATTAAACTTACCTGATCCTGATCCGTTGAAACTAACTCCAACTAATTGGATAATTATAACTAAAGAAAATGCTGTACAAATTTTTGAAGAGTTAGAAGAGAAAGGTATTGATCCAGTCCTGTTTGGAATAACAGATGAAGGTTATAAACAACTCTCTATGGACTTTTTAGAAATAAGACAGTACTTACAATATCAAAAATTTATTATTGGTAAGTATAGAGAATATTACGAACCAAAAAAGGAAGATAAAAATGACAATTGACTTTAAAGCATTAGCAGTTGAATTAGCTAACACAGATAAAACTAATATGCTAACTGAAGAGGAGTTAGATATTATTAGAAATCAAATGAGAGGTTACTTGGGTGACTTAGCTAAAGTAAAAAATAACATTCATATTTTACTTAAAAGCAAAAATAGTATTCCAGAGCATACTGATTATACTGATTCGTTAGACAAGTTAATTATACAAGCATGTGATATAGAAGAAAAGATTGAATTCTTAAAAAATAATTTCATGTATTAACCCACATAAAAATCATGATTATCATCATATGATTCTATATTGTTTTTATCTAAATATTAATGCCCAGGGTTAAGGGATATTATAATTTATTTTAGGAGACTAATATGTGGAATACACCAGAATATACTGAAATGAGATTTGGTTTCGAAGTTACAATGTACATTGCTAATAAGTAATTAAAATCAAAGTAGGAAAAAGAAAAGGGACTCTAGGTCCCTTTTTTTATAAGCAGTCTTCGAAATATGGTTTAACCCAAATTGTAGATTTATATTCTAACTTATTTCTAATAATCCTTCTTAATAATTTTCTCATATTACTTTTTAGCAGTTTTGATAAGTTCACAAACATTATCTAAAGCTATCCTTTCATCTTTAATCATTGGTTTGTAATAATGAGGTATTGCAAAGTCTTCATCAGCCCATACAACCTCACCTCTAGCATTCTGCTTACTATACAGCTTCCATGATTGCATGGCAACCTTTTGATTGTCACAATCAGTTATGTATTTAACCTTTACTGATTGATGTGGATACCATTCTGTACCACTGATTGGATCTACTCCTAAGTTAATTTTTGTATTGTAATTTCTTACTATTTCAATTTCATTTGAGTCGAGATCAGAAGTTGTTAAAGCAATATAACTTTTCCAATTGTTTGCTGAGTCTTCGAATTGTTCACCAAACCAAAAGTCTTCTGCTTTAGTGGTTGTGATTAAAGTGAAAAGTAGAAATGCAATAGAGAGGGGAGATAACAAGATGTTAAAAAATCGATTCATTTTAGTCCTTATAAAAATTATGTTTTCAGTTTACACTAATACTTATTTCAAAAACTTATACCTAAATGGGTATAGATGATATTACCTATACCGATATAAGTATAATTATCTCTTATATTGTATTTCATTTACTTCTTTTTCACAAAGATCAAGATATTCTTGCCAATCATCATTGTATTGTTGTAAATCAAATGTTTTTAATCTATTTTTTGCAATATGTGCTATTGCTTCATCATATGTAATATCACCTGATTTGAAATTACTAGTAGCATACCATCCTTCAACAGGATCTGGAGTATAAGGTCCAACTTCCACATTAAGATAAAGAGCACGCAGATAAAGTAATCTATTATCTGCGTACCTTATTTTAAGTTTGTCTCTTAATACATCAAACATTATTTCAAATTTATTTTACTCATTTCATCAAATGCTTCTTTTTGATGTTCACCTGTAAGTGGATGATAATGTAATTCTACTGCTGCTTTATCACCAACATTAATAGCCCATGTATAAAAGTCTAAAACCTTTTGTGAATTAGCTTTGTTCTTTGGTTCTTTATACATGATTATATATGACTTGCCCATAATCTTTTTATCAGTCTTTGGTACAGATAAACCATTCTTCATTGCATATGCATTTTCTACATAACCAATTGCACCTTTGAGTTTGCTTACATATTGAGCAACACCTTCGTTACCTTTACCACCAACACCAGTAGGCCACTTAAGTGATTTACCAACACCAACTTCATCTTTCCATTCTTGACTTAAGTTAGATGCAAATAGAAATGTTGTTCCAGAACCATCACTTCTATGAATTACTGCAATAGTAGTGTCTGGTAATTTTAGATCAGGATTGAGTTTCTGTATTCTTTCATCATTCCATTTTCTAATCTTACCAAGATAAATGTCTGATATAGTTTTTATATCAAGATACATTTTAGTTACATCAACACCTGGTAGATTAATTGGTGTAACAACTGTTCCAATAATTGCAGGAAACTGTACTAAACCATATTCATCTAATTCTTCTTGTTTCATTGGAGCATCAGAAGCACCAAAGTCAACTGTTGCTGCTTTGATTTGTTTGATACCACCACCAGAACCAATTGATTGATAATTTAATTTAATACCTGTTTCTCTCTCATACATTGTAGCCCACTTTGCATAAAGTGGATATGGAAATGATGCACCTGCACCATTAATAATATCTTTAGAAAAGACTACTGTTGAAAATAAAGCTAAAAATAAACTTGTAATAGTTTTCATTTCTTATCCTTAAAATTTAAATGTTAAAGCTGTACCTAACATCATATACTTTTTCTTGTAGTTGTTTATCTCACTGTCTGCAAGATATTCAACATATGGTTTGAATGTTGTATTTTTGTTAAGTTTAAATGATAGACCTACAGCAGTTTTGATGTCATCAATCTTACCATCTACATGAACACCTTCACCACCAACTTTCCATCTTGGTTGTACTTTAGCCCATAAGAAACCATTCTTACTTTTTGCACCAAAAATAAGTCTGTATCTCATATAGTCTGATTTTACATCACTTTCATACATTCTATATTCTAGTCTGTGTGCTAAAGATAAAGGACCAACTTTACCAATCTTGTGAGTGATTTTAGGTCTTTTCTCTTTTACATCACCTTCTTCAGCTAGTCTTAATGCAATTTCTACTTTTTTAACTAACTTATATTTGAATTCGATATGATCGTAATCATCTTGTGCATACTGACGAATGTTTAAACCAAATTTGTTATGTTTAATGTTTACATTATGCTCTGACTTCTGCCAATTTCTTTCATCAGCAAAAGAAGGTAAACTAAACATAAGAAAAAATATTAATAGTAATTGTTTCATTTTGTTCCTTAATAAATAATTGTTTGAATGAATAGAAAATCTATTCGCTAATATGTATTAAAAAAAAATTGAAAATTAAACGGTTCTGACAAAAAACTCGGAATCTTGTAATCGTTTTGTAATATTTCTCTACCCAGTTGACTTTTTATAGAAAGGATGTAAAATGAAGCCAACTATATCAATGGTTCGTAATGATATTGGTGAAAAGTATTATGTTGTTACAAATAGAAGTGGAGGTGTTACTATCATAACAAGGAACAGTGCAATTGCTAATTTATACTACAATGAATCATATAATGTTCCTGATGATTTTACACCTGCTGTTTATGATAAAGATGGAAATATTATTAGAGGAAGCTAATGAAAAAAATTATTTTGTTATGGTTGTTTCCTTCATTATGTTTTGGTGTTACAGGTTTTGGAACAGGTGAAGATAAAGATTGTTTAGTTGCTGAACAAAAAGCACATAAGAATGCTGTTATTGATTCTCTTGGAATTGAAGTAGATTCTACTAACAAAAGATATTGTATAGATTCATTAGATAAGATTCGTTGTAATTTTATCAAAGATGAATCTTTCTTTGTTAATGGATCTATTACAGAAGTACTTGATTTGGATGTAGAAAATAATAATGGTATATGTAAGGTAAGTGTGGTAGCTGAAGTTGAGCGGCCCCAGTTTCTGAATGTTACTGTAAGAGGTAGAACAAACTACTATGCTGGTCATTATTTAGATTTTGATGTTAAACCTAAAAGTAAAATGTACATGTATATTTTTAATGTACACGACAAAGGTATGACAATGTTATATCCCTTTAATAATGCAAGTAGTAACATAGTTGACGAAAATTATAAATTCAAAGATAATGAGTATTTGTTGAAGGTCAACAGGAGTAAGACAAATAAGGAGAAAATTATTTTTCTGTTTACTACTTTTAGTATAGATTTTAGATATGATGAATTAAATGAATTAGTTTTCAATGAAGTTATTGAAAATATTCCAAACTATTCGAAAAGAGTTTTTGAATTTAAAATAAGCGTAAGGTGAAATTATGAAATATATAACTATATTATTGGCACTTGTACTTGCTAATTGTGCCACAAAAAACATTCCAGTTAATGGAGGTGTTACCAAAGATGATGGTATGACTGAAATACCACTATCTCAAGCTAACAAAGTTCCTGATTGGTTTGTTACAGGTGAATCAACTGAATCAGAAGATATGACTGTTGTTGCAACAGATGTATCTAAAGATATGCAATTTGCTATCGATAAAGCAATGTTGGTAGCTAAGATTAAACTTGCTGAAAAGTTAGGTACAAAAGTCGATAGTTTGGTTAGAGAATCATCTATCGAGTCTGGTGCTGGATCTAAAGATGTTGAAAGAGAAGTAGATAGAGTTTCTAAAATTAGAACATCTCAAGAAGTTAGTTTCTATATTAGAGAACAGCTTACTATCTTGAGAGAAGGTAATTATTATAGAGCTTATGTTATGTTACGACTCAAAGGTGATGAAGCAAGAAAATTATCTAACGATAAAGATGATAAATCTCGTGATGATAAATTTAAAGAGTTAGAAGAGTTAGATGAAGCTAACGTAATTATTGAACATGAAATATACCAAGGAGACGCATAATGGAAGGAATGACCGTACCTGCTGTTGATTTTAAAATCAGAGTTAGAGATGAACAATTAGCAATGCAGGATGAACCAAATCCATACAAGTGGAGTACACTAACTGCAGAACAAATATTTAACGATAAGAAAGTATTATTGTTCTCATTACCAGGTGCTTTCACTCCAACTTGTTCAACTTATCAATTACCTAATTTTGAGAAGTTGTATAACGAGTTTAAAGAGAAACATGACATAGATGAAATATATTGTGTTTCAGTAAATGATGCTTTTGTTATGGGTGCTTGGAAACAACATCAGAATATTGAGAACATTAAAATGATTCCAGATGGTACTGGAGAGTTTACTAGATTAATGGGTATGTTAGTTAAGAAGGACAACTTAGGTTTTGGTTATCGCTCTTGGAGATATGCTTGTGTTGTTGATAACTGGGTTATATCAGATTTTTATGAGGAGCCTGGTAGAGTAGACAACTGTGAAGATGATCCATACGGTGAAACCGACCCAACTCATATTATAAATAATCTTAATTCGAATTTTCCTGCAGCTTGGCCATTTCCAACCAGTGCAGATAAAGATTTAGATGA
>Ga0070750_10001625_pt1 | contig 12521 bp, 19 predicted proteins | sample VirMetDEL_Nov_24_FD_77013 | JGI IMG/M metagenome (GOLD analysis project Ga0070750, IMG submission 77013) | Aqueous microbial communities from the Delaware River and Bay under freshwater to marine salinity gradient to study organic matter... | ecosystem: Environmental > Aquatic > Marine >...
CATTTCACGTACCAAGACAGATCTCCCTTGGGTGTCACTTTCTTGATTACCCTTGAAGAATTCAACTTCTTGATCTTGTCGTCCAGTTTCTCCTTGATTGGCTCTATGTTATTTGGTGTATTGTTCATAGACCCTGTTTATGTTGTTCTCTACTCTCACGAATGTTGCACACTTGGGCATATCCTTCAATCGTCTTGCCCCTATGTAAGTGGCAGAGGATCTCACGCCACCTAATATGTCTTCCACTGTTGGCTCAACAGGTCCTCTGTGTGGTAGGCTGATCCATCTTCCCTCATTTCCCCTGTATCCGTCCTTTCTCTTGCCGTGTTTCTCACGTGCCCTGTCCGAACTCATACCGTAAAATTCTACTTTGCCGTCCACCACTGGTTGTTCTGATTCGTCGTGTCCCGCCAACATTCCACCTATCATAACAGCGTGTGCCCCGCCACCGAATGCTTTTGCTATGTCTCCAGGCCACACACATCCTCCGTCAGCCATTATGTGTCCATCGACACCATTGGCCGCGTCAGCACATTCCACTATCGCTGAGAACTGTGGAACACCTATGCCGGTCATTGTCCTTGTTGTACACACTGAACCAGGTCCTATACCAATCTTGACCATGTCTGCACCGTTGATGATTAATTCTTCAACCATCTCGGGTGTGACCACATTGCCTGCTACTATGACTTTCTCTGGGTACTCGTCCCTTACTTGTTTGATGAAATCAACAAAGTTTTGATGGTATGCGTTTGCCACGTCAATGGTGATCATCTTGACATCAGGGAAATTAGATAAAACGCCTTGCATATTCTTGTAGTCTGCCGCTTCTGGATCCCATATCTTGTTTGTGCCTGTGCATACGCTGACACTCTGTAGCCTAAGTCCTGTACCAACTGCTTCTCTCCATTGCTCAACTGTGGTGCTTTTTGTGATCACGGTCATCATCTGATGTTTTTGTAAGACCTTTGCCATACTAAAAGTACCAACCCCGTCCATGTTACTTGCGAATATTGGAGTGAAGTTCATTACCTTGCCTGAATTCCTGAAAGTGAACTTACGTGTCATGTCAACATCACGCCTCGAACTTAACGTAGAACGTTTTGGTTCCATTAGCACATCATCAAAATTCAACTTGATGTCTTCTTTAATCCTCATTCTCTTTTTCCTTTTGTTCACACATGTGTTTCACGTTCTTGTAGTGATCCCATGCGTCCTGTAGTGCAGGGTATTTTTTCCTTAATTCTTCTTCGTTGTCGAATGTCAAACCGTCCACTGTGAAACCTGTTGAAACCGTGTTGACATTGAGATTGTCAAAGTCGTCATCTAGGTCAGCGAAGGAGTATGTGAAATCTCCGGTGTTCTGTATTCCGTCTGAATAACCCATTTCTATGTTGTCCGATTGCATGTTGGCCTGTTCAATCTTTAATTGTTTTTTTGTTTTTTTAGCCATGACCCTTCATGCTCATACAGATTTTGTAGAACTCGTCTCTGGTCGCTGGATCGTCTTTGAATGCTCCCAGCATGATTGCTGTGGTCATGTCAGATTCGTGTTCTCTGACCCCCCTATGTGTCATGCAGTGATGTTCTGCTTTTACTACAACTGCAAGATTCTCAGTCTTGGCATATTTTTTCAATTCATCTGCGATCTGTGTCGTCATCTCTTCCTGTATCTGCGGTCGTTCCACGATGTGATGTACGATCCTATTGAACTTGCTCAATCCAATCACTTCACCGTTGGGGATTATACCTACCCATGCTCTTCCCACAATGTTCTGGAAGTGATGGGCACACGTTGATCTGATCGATATTGGACCACTGGTGTACATGCTCTTGTAACCCATGTTGGGGAAACTCGTCACCCTTGGTGCTGGCTTGAACCTGCCACCAAATGTTTCTCTGATGTACATCTTGGCCACACGTTTGGCAGTCTCGTTGGTGTTGTGATCGTTTTCAGTGTCTATGACGAGACTGTCCAACACGCCCTGTAGTTTCTCTTGTACTTCCGCCTGTAGCAGATCCATCTCACCGTCCTCAATGAACTCTGATATGTTGTCATTGGAGTGGAATCTCTTGCCTGCCTTCTTGATCCTGTCCTTGATCTTTTTACTGATTGGAGTCTCGGGCATCCAACTGTCTTTTAAAATATCTTCATCCATTATTCTTTGTCCAATTTTACTATTTGTTTTTTCAATTCTGACTCGGAAGTATGGTCAACGTCTCTGTCATCTACTCTTATCATTGTATCTCCTTTTGATATAGTTTTATTATAATACTATTTTTGCAAATAGTCAAACTAAAACATCTCACCATCACATTTTTTTGTTCCGTCACAAACATCTTTGATAATTGTTTCAACCTTGTCTTTACTTTCAAATTCTGGATTTATCCCAAAACATTGATATTTTTTAGACATGCCTTTCATGATTAGGTAATTTGTAAATTTATATCCACTATAATCAGGATGATTCCCCACACCTGGTCGATTCCTATCTATGTAACCTGACAACATCCAACCTATTCTCGCATCCGGAGATATTTTTTTCCCTAAAGTCTGTATGACGAAGTAGGGCATCTGACAACTGAGCCAATAACTGTTACTCCATCTCTTTATCAGAGTCCACATGTCTACGGTTTTTTTTATGTTGTTAAGGTCCGGAAGCGAAAGCGAAGATGCATTTTGATTAAAGAAAATAAAATCAATTTTATTGTCAATATTCTTCAATATTTTGTGTAATTTTGTAATATCCAGTTCTGCCCAATCGATGCTGATACTGTCTACATCTGGGCTGGATGCTACAGAAGACCCTATATTCGTGACAGTATATCCGGCTCGTAGACATCCGTTTATGATCTTGGAACCTCTGTGGTTACCGCATCCTATCAATAAAGCGTGTTTCATAACAACTCCGGGAATATTTTGCGCCAATCGGATCCTTGTCGGGTATCGATCATGTCAAAATATTTTCTGTAATCGTAATCACTCTGATCAGCGTCGTTGTCTAATTCCAAAAGGCAATTCTTTAAATTCCCTGCGATGTTTAAATTGTCTTTGTATCTTTCAAAGCATTTTGTAAGTAAGACTCTTACATGTGCCTTAATAGGTGTTGGCAGATTCCGGCACCTTAAGTGATCTTGTTTCATACCCACTTGATTTATTGTGTGATCTATGCTACCGATTTCTTGCATGAAGTAATCAATTATATCAGGAATATCCTGAGATGTAAGAACAAAAAACACCGTGTTGGCTCGTAGATCTACATTGGAATGAGACTTCAAAAATTTTATGTTCTCGAGTGTTTTGTTCCAATCACCACCTCGCCTTATGTAATTAAATTTTTCTCCCATGCCATCTATACTACAAGTGAATAAAACATTTGGAAATTTTAATATTTCTTGAAGTACTTGGTTGTTTTGTGTCCACTGCATGTTTGAATTAACTCTAATTAATAAATCAGATCTTTTCTCTATCTGTTTAAGCAATTTTAAATTGTATTTGATTAATGTTGGCTCCCCTCCACTTATGTATATTTCTCGTAAGGTTGATTGATTTTCTACCACATATTCTATGATCCTGTTAGCAGTTTCTGGAGGGGTATGATTCACTGGTTTGTTTTCCTCACGTGCGATACTACTGCTCTGCAAGGCCCAGCAGGTAACACATTTTAAATCACACAGGCTACTCCAATGTAAGTCCAATGCCGTCAGTTGGAATTGCTTTTTATCTGTGTAATCGACGGTGCTATGCACACCGAATCTATTGTAAAGATTTCTTAGACTTGTGTATTTTCCTGCACTGGTCACATTTTCGCTCTGCAAACATTTTTTACAGTTGTTCGTGATCTTATCGGCTAATATGTCTTGCCTTAATTGTTGATATTTCTCATTTGTAAGGATATCTGATAAAGGTGTATTGGTGGCCATACCATAGGGAGTACCTCTTGTGCATGATTTTATAGATCCATCGACATCAACGAATAATAAATTCCATGGTGCAGAGCAGAAGTGTTTTGTTTTTTGAAATAACTTAAATTTATCTTTGGGATACATATAACTCTATTTAGGCTATACCAATCTATTGTATTTCTTTTTTGTGTGTCTTGTTATACCATTGTACAGCAGTTGCCACCACGTTGTCAAGACTGCTCTGTGTGGGCTCCCACTTTAGTATTTCCTTCACCTTGCTGGTGTCCGCCACTAGGTATGCGGGATCTCCAGGCCTGTTGGCGTGCATCTCTACTTTCATCTCACCTGCGTGTTTCTGCACTGCCTCTACCAACTGCTTGTTGGAAGCGGGTTCTCCTGAACCCAGGTTGAACACCTCTGACACCTGATTCTGTGAGGCGTGATTCAATGCCTTGATGTGTGCGTCCGCTAGATCCATCACATGCACGTAGTCTCTCACGCATGTCCCATCATCTGTTGGGTATTTGTCACCAAAAATCTTGAATGTTTTTCCCTGCTTGGCGGCTTCTATGGCCAGGGGTATTATGTGTGTTTCTTTTTCTCTCAGTTCTCCCACCTCGCCTTCTGGGTCTGCTCCAGCGGCGTTGAAGTATCTCAGTCCAACACTGCTCAGTCCGTATGCCCTTAGGTAATCCTTGCACACCATCTCTATCATCAGTTTGCTACCACCATACGCACTGATCGGGTCAGCAACGTCTGACTCTATGGCCAACTGCATTCCTGGGTCACCATAGGTGGCCGCACTTGAACTGTAAACGAAAGTTTTAACACCACATTCGATCAGTTTGTCCAACAGGGATATGGTCATTATAAGATTATTCTTGTAGTACAAAGATGGATTCTCCACGCTCTCAGGCACACTTGTACTGCCCGCGAAGTGTATGCAACTGGTTATGTTGTACCTCTTGATGATCTCGTCGATCCTGTCCATCTCCTGTGGCAGTTGTAGATTGTAATTCGGACCGAACGACTTCAGGCCTTCCCTGTAGTGTCTGTCCACTGTGATTGGTGTGTAGCCATTCTTGGCCAACATCTTGCAGGTGTGTGAACCCACGTATCCTGCTCCGCCTGTGACCAATACGGCCTTGCTCAGTCCCTTAATACTTGGGTTCTGATATTGTGTTTCTGTAGTGTTGTCCATCTCTTCTCCATTGTTCACCCTTGCCTGTCATAATGTCTATCATCCTGTCGATTGTACCATTTGTCCAATCGGATAATTTACCTATACTAGGGGATGGTTTGCTTAATAGTACGTCTAGTTTGTTCATCGCGTCTTCCTGCGACCAAGGCACGTACATTCTTGTGTGGTCATTAGCGAAAGTTTCTGGGAATGATCTGTATGCTGGAAACAAAGTGTTGCAACCAAGCGAGTCTGCTTCACTCACAGTGTTTGACACCCAGTCCTGTAAAGCACAATTAAACATCACTCTTGAATCTGCCAGTATCTCGTAGTACTCGTTCTTCTTCAAGTTCTCGTGTATTGTCAGTATGCCTTTTTTTGCTAGATGCTTCGCCTCGTCAACATAGAATTGATTGTTGGATCTAAGAGGTCCACCTTGACAAATTGCAAATTCAACATCAGGATGTTTCTCTTTGTATTTGGTTGCCAGGTCCATAAAGAACTGTGGTTGTTTCTCTTGATCCCATCTCGCACCAAACACCACTCTCTGTTTTCTCTCTATAAATGGTTTTCTTTCTGGTACTCTGCTTTGTACTTCTTCTTTGCCAAAACTCAATCCTGATATGTTGTAGATTGGTGCAGACCAGTTTGCTATCCTCATGTGAGCCACCATCTCTTCATTTGTCGCAAGTATTCTCACGTTAGGGATCTCGTTGCACATATGTTCATACATGCTCATCCACTTGCTCATGCCCCATACGTGTACGAAGTCATCTGGGTCGATAGCCTGTGCTAGACATCTCAGATATATTGTTGGCCTGTGTTTTTCTTCTACTTGGTGAAGTATGTAAGGCAGTGATTCCATACCTGGTTGGAACATGTCCTCAAAGAACACTATATCGTTCTTGGTTACTTCGCCGTTCCTCATCATCTGCACGAGATTCATCATCTGGCTCATTCCAAAGTAACTTCTGCCGTGTGCGTCAAGCACCTGTCCCACACTGATCGCCTTTGTGTCATCTATGGTTGTGCCCGGAACAACAACGTAATCTATTTTTCTCTTCTTGTATGCACGTTCAGTCCAATCTTGTAGTTGTAAAGTGTATCTGCCTTCGTATGGCTCTAGGCCCATGTAAAATATCTTCATAATTGTTTGACCTCATTTCCCCCTTCTGGGTTTGCGTATATGTGTGTTGTGTATCCTGCCATTGGATTCTGTGTGACGTATTCCATGATCTTATTTAGAGTTTCTTGATCGCCTTTGGAATTTTCTATGTACCTCTGGTAACAAGGTTCTTGCCTATAGTGTTTCTTCGAGAAGTTGTCCATGACTATTGTGCCACCCCAGTTGGTGTCAAAGTCACTCAGATAGTTCTCACTGTAGTATTCGAACATCCTGTCGTGATTACAGTTCACATTGGCTTCCGGTTCAAATATCATTCTAATCAGCATGTTTTTCTTTCCATTCTGCTAGTTTAACTTGATATTCGCTTTCTGTCAATCCATGCCATCCAACACATCTACCAATTGGTGACCTGCCACAAGGACAAGTTTCCTTTTTCTTAAAGATATCGTCATAGTTCTCCCTGTATTTGGAGTTTGACGGTCTTGACTTGCCGTCCCAACTACCCGGCATTTTCCTTCAAGTATTTGATCATTGTGTCAACGTCAGATACTTCGAAAGGATCATTGTCTTCACTAGCGTTGTTCTTACCTTCTTCGACGAATGTTTTCACAACCTCTCCGTTGTCTACCAGCATTGAATATCTCCATGATCTCATTCCAAAACCCTGTTTTGGTTTGTTGATCAACATGCCCATGCCCTGTGTGAACACACCTTCTCCGTCACCGATCGGTTTCACCTTCTCTATCTTCTCGTCTCTGAACCAAGCATTCATTACGAATGCGTCATTTACAGACAAGCAATAAACTTCGTCAACACCAAGTGCTTTCAGCTCATCATACTTCTCTTCGTATCCTGGTAGTTGTTGGGAACTGCAAGTGGGTGTGAACGCCCCCGGAAGGGCGAACACAACAACTTTTTTATCGTCAAATATTTCCGCAGTATCAACTTCTTTCCATTCACCGCCTATGAAAGTGCAACCACCCACTGCGTCGTTGTCACCTATCCTTGTCTTGAAGTTAGTGTATGGTACTCTCATTATGCTCCCTTGTATGCGTCCAGTGTTCTCTGGAACTTGCCTGCGTGTGATTTCTCTGCTTTTGCAAGTGTCTCGAACCAGTCAGCGATCTCATCGAATCCTTCGTCCCTGGCTGTTCTCGCCATGCCTGGGTACATGTCTGTGTACTCGTGTGTCTCACCTGCGATAGCACTCTTGAGGTTGTCCTCTGTTTCACCCATCTTCTCACCTGTCGCTGGATCTCCAACTTCTTCCAGGTACTCTAGGTGTCCGTGTGCGTGACCCGTCTCACCTTCCGCTGTGCTTCTGAATACCGCCGCCACATCTGGTGCTCCCTCGATGTCCGCCTTCTGAGCGAAGTAAAGGTATCTTCTGTTTGCTTGGCTTTCACCTGCGAAAGCGTCTTTGAGGTTCTCTGCTGTTTTACTTTCTTTTAAGTCCATTATTTTCTCTCCTTGATCAGTTTGATTTCGCCCTTGTCTGTGTGTTTTATTCTGTGGTCATTCTGCAGGGCCAGATGTAGGAAAGATTCGTACTTGTCTTCCTTCACCATCAGAGTGATACAGTCGTCGTCATTGTCATCCCAGTCTGTGCCTGACCAGATGAAATCCTTGCCATACTTCATTCCCAGATTGCCCGCAGTCGTGCATATATTCGCTACCGCGTCCACTGTCGTGTATGAAGCGTTCAAGCCACCACCTTCTATGGGTAGGTATCCCATCCTTGATGTTGCTCTTTTCTCTTTGAATTTAATCTCTTTCATATACTGCGTGTGAGCCATTCTCACCGTCCTCCGCCACGTCTATTTCAATCTTCCTACCTGGATATCTTTTTGCTATCGCAACGTACAAGTCATCTGATATCATCTCACAACTCTTGAAGTCTAATTTCATTGTGCCATCTGCGTACATATTCTCCATCCATCTCTTGAATTGTATGAATTCTATGTCTCTATCGTCGTGGAACACTTCTATCGCTACCTTGAAATGGAATATGTGTCTGTGTGGATGTCCTAGGAAACTAACATCATACTCATCACCTGTTGCCAATTTGGGATCGTCCAGTGCCGCTGGATACTTGTGGATGCCTTCCTTACGGAATGTGACCCATATCATCTTACTGCCTTTGTTGGCCTGTTCCTTTAATGCTTGATCTCTCATCTCTTCGGTGCTCATTTCTTACGTTTCCTTTCTTTTTCTAGTAAATCTTGTAACAATTCAACTTGTGCTTCCAGTTCTACAATTTTCTTTTCCATGTGATCTGTACCATACAAGCCCATCTTCTCTAATTTTTTATTTTCTTTCAACCAAGCATTATAACTAGCCAGGCCTTCTTTGTCTGCCTTATCCTTAGACTGCTTCTTTGGCATCACTCTCCTCTATCGGTTCATCCTGTTTGTATTCCTTCCAGGAAGTGAAACCCGCTGTCTGTTTGAAGTGATCCATGGTCATGGTCCACACACCTGGATTGGTGCTGTCAAAATCAACATCATCCACTTTGATACACAGGTTATCATCATCCTCTGACCTGGGGAATATGATTGAACAGAAAGGTATGAACTTCTCATGTGTCCATATGCTCTCGAATCTCGCTTTGACTTCTTTGTGTAGGCTGTGTGGATAGTCTATAGTGACGTAGTAACCTTTCCTAAGCAACCTGATCATCTGATTGATCTGTGTGGCATGGGTGTGCATGAAAGTCCTATTGGCACCAAAATACACTGCTTCAGCACCGACCTTCTTAGCCATCTCCTCTATCTGGTCATAGTAAAGATCGTTCCTGGCCAGGAACAATGTCTGTTTACCAAATGCTGGGGTGTGTTCCACTTCCAGACCTGAAAAAACACCTACACTGTTACTTTTGCCTGTCTTGTAATCTCTGTCCATACCTTATTATAATGTTGTTTGACTAATTTGTCAACGTGGCTTTTGCCCTAGCAATGGCGTCCTTGATCATCAACTTGGTCCTCTTCAATCTAGTGAGAACATCCTTGCTCTCGGAACTCCTGTCCTTGAGCCTGTCCTTGGTAAGTTGTGCCACCTTCCTGTCGAGATACTGGTGCTCGTCTTGTAGTTTCTTGAGTTTTTTACTTTTTTTTCTTTTTGTTACCATGTTGTCCTCCTATTCAAATAAAGAACTGAAATTGTTTGTACCTTTACCACCGCCTGTGGCCCTTGCCCATCTGTTGCCCCTGATGTCTGCTAGATAACTTGATGCGTTGCTTATAACTTCCATTGGCTTTTCACTGGTGAAGACTTCTTCAACAAGTGTGTTGAAATACAGTATGTTCCTTGGAACGTATATGCTTGGTTCGTCAGTTTTGTCACTGGCTTTCGTCTTACGCCAATGTTTCACTTCTGGTCTGTATTTTCTTGATTCTATGTCGTTCAAGTCATTGGCGATCTGTATAGCCCTGATCTGGTTATATACGTTGTGGGCCATCATCAGCACATAACTGAAACTGTCCCAACTTGTAGCACCAATTTTACCATTCTTGTTGACGTCCTGCTCGCCATACCAACAGACATCTTTCATCTTCAGCCTACGTCCTATGCCACTGTCGAACGGAAACTGTATGTCTGAACCCTTTAATGTTTTATCATCCGGTGCCTTGTCCATCACAAACGACCACCTATCTGGAGTGAATGAGTTGTGCGTATATACAAGTCCATTAGCAGTTGATAGGAATGCTGATGCACTGTCAAAACTTATTGTGAAGTTAGGATTTATATGTTTTCTAACCTGCCTTTGTACCTGTGTTAGGTAACAACCCCAATCCATCTGTGATGTACCTAGTACGTGCATCCAGTCCTTGCCGTCAAGTTTCTTCTCATCTCTCATAATGATCAATCTTTTCAGCATGACTTCCATGTCACACATGTTGATACCGCCCATCGCCCATCCTTCGAATTCGAAGTCTTTGACAGCGTCATACCATATCTGTGCAGTGTTCCAGTCATCACCCTGTAACACGTTCAATAGTTTTGTTTGTCCCAGTCTGTTCTTCTGGAAGAACTTGTTGTTGTATATTGTTCCATCCAGTGTGTCCTGGAAACTGTTCAATCCTGTTTTTGGTCTGTTTAGATCATCTGCCGCCCACGTGGGTACATCCAATGTCATGGCCCAATCACTTGTAAGTTCTAACCAGTTGAGTATGTCAGATCTCACTTTGTTTGCCTTGTTACCTTCAAAGTCTTTCCAATCAAACTTGATCACACCCTTGCCTATCTGATATCCACCTGAGTCACCAACTATCGTGCTGAACTTCCTATCTCTGTTCACGAACATGTGATCCCTGTCATTGACCTTTTCCATGTCCAAGCAGGCGTGTCCCGCCGAGTACAGTGCCGTTGGATATGTAAACATGCCCTTTAAAGGATTTAAGAAGTTCAATCCCTCCACACCGTTCTCGAAACCTTTTGGGATCCTCTCTTCTGATATGTGTTTGCCTTCTGAAATTCTCTGTTTGCTGATAAACGTGTTGTAGAAGTTAGATATAGCAGGCAAGAACACCGCGAAGTCTCTGCTCAAGTCACCTAAATGTTCCTGCTTACTATTATCTGTCGTCATTATTGCGCCTGTGCTGGTATGATGTATTGATACTTGCCTAACCCTGAATCAACAGAGACCTGCATCGCACCCTCGTTGGAGAAGTGTAATGTGACCTTTGCCGAGTCTGATAGTTTAAGTATTTGTAGCACCTGTCCTACCGGCCAACTCCATCCTTTGTTAAGTGTTCCCTTAACGTCAGTTGCGAATACAAACTCACCACCATGTGATGCCTGGTCACCAAAAGTGAAAATCAAGTTTCCATCCTCAGTTCTCACAACAAAGGAGTTGTGTTCAGTGTTTGCAGTTGCTTGGAAGTTGAATCTTTGCACACTTGCCACGCTAGGTTCGATCTCAACGTCCCACTTGACACCCTTGAACTTGACTGTCTTAAGTTTCTCGTTGATGATCTCAGCGTTCATGAATCTGTAGTCATTCTTGAAGTCACCCTTTTCGTTCTCGAAGTGGATCCCTGTGGGAATGGTTGCACCGTTTCTCTCACCGGACAACACAGTTATGTTCGCCTTCTCCTTGTACTCCGGACACTTCAAGTGTATGTCTAGTTTGCCCATCTGTGGCATACCAAACGTACCCGTCATCTCCGTCTGTGGCTTGTGGAAAGACCCTTGTAGGATCACAGATCTGTCTTCTGCCATAGAGTCGATTGTAGTTTCCTTATCGTCTCCAGTGATTTTAACAAGATCCAAGAATCCCAGTCCATGCGTATGTTTAACGATGTCTTTTAAGATGTCTATCATAATGTTCTTATTGTATAGGATATTTAGGTCTTAGTCTAGTGTTATTTCGGAAACTTTGTACACAACTGGATTTTGTTTACCAGGTTTCTTGAATATGGCGTAGTTGGCACCGGGTCGGAACTGTTTCATTTCCACGATTTCATATCCCTCGTCCTTGATAATCTTGGTCATGACGGTCTTGGTGTTGTAGTTCCAGTAACCTGCCTTAGCCTGTGTAAGGTCCTCGTCATAGTGGCAGTCGGCGTACTGGATAAAACAATAACCTCCATCTATCAACACCCTCTTGATGTCTGCCAGATACTGCTTTATGTGTTCCGGTGTGAAGAACACAAAGGTGTCCCAACTGAACACTAGGTTGCACGATGCAGTGGGTATGGGGTCACACTGTGTCCTATTGGTCTTGTGGAATCTGAGGTACTTCTGATGTGCCATGGGAAATTTGTCTCTTATGTTCTTCTCGATACTCCACGTGATATCTAGGAAGTAGTTCAATCTCCATGCCCTAAAGTCTTTGGAGAACATTCCCGATCCAGGCCCTATCTCCAGACTGTTATAGAGGTTGGTTTTGCCTAACTGGAATATCTTGGCTTGCACCACACTGTACAACCAATTATCTACTATGGGTTTATTGGTTTTCTGCTTGAGATCCTCGAGGAACCATTCGGGTGTCTTGTCCATCCTGTCGATCACTTCGTTGTTGTTGGCGTCGACGGCCAATGCAATATCTTTTAAAATTTTTAGATTTGAATCTATCAACTCCTGCAGATCCTCTTTTTTGACTTTTTCAAGTTTTTCTATCAGTAATTTTATTTCTTCTATGCTTAACATAACCGTATTTAGAATTCAAACAGTTTGTTGAATGTGTTCGTGGTCTCAGTTGATTGCACGTCCCAACCCAAGACTCCTATGAGGTTGTCTATCTTTTGATCAAGTATCGTTGCTTCCATGGCATCACCGTCGAACGGCAGTTCCTTGAACCATTCAGGA
>Ga0070750_10001632_pt1 | contig 12500 bp, 16 predicted proteins | sample VirMetDEL_Nov_24_FD_77013 | JGI IMG/M metagenome (GOLD analysis project Ga0070750, IMG submission 77013) | Aqueous microbial communities from the Delaware River and Bay under freshwater to marine salinity gradient to study organic matter... | ecosystem: Environmental > Aquatic > Marine >...
GTCCATATTTCTTGCTTTAATTAGGAGAATTCAGATGACAAATAATCAAAAGTTCGCTCGCTTTCCTCGTGCCGCATTCGTAGGTTTTGACCATATCTTCAACGAACTTGAAGAAATGACCAAACATGCAACTGACCACTATCCTCCGCATAATATTATTAAAGATGAAGATATGAAGTACCGTATCGAAATCGCTACTGCGGGGTTCAAGGAAGAAGAGCTTTCGGTAGAATTAAAAGATGGTGTACTTCATGTGAACGGTGACCACACTCCTCGTGGTCTAGAGTTTGTACACAAAGGTATTTCCACCCGTAAGTTCCATCGGTCCTTTAGACTGTCTGAATATACACAAGTTACAGGAGCTTCTCTGGAGAACGGCATTCTAGCAATTCATTTAGAAGTCGTACTGCCCGACGAGAAGAAGCCTCGCAAAATTGCAATTAACAATCACAGCGAGGTAACAACAAATGCTGAACTTCTTACGGAAGGTGGGCAATAGACTCATCGAATCCAGAATGAATGCTGCGTACTATGGCGTAGCAGGATACATCCAACGTGAATACAACACCGGTATGCCTACTGGTGAATTAGTTGCTATGTTAAGAAAGGATGGATACGATGCAGTCATTACTAAAATCCGTTAAATCTTGGTTTGCTAAACAAGCCAAACGTGCCGCAATGACTGAAGAAGAAAGGTATCTTTCTGACTCTATTGACCTTGCGGACTTCGAAGCCCGTCAACAAAAGATCATGTATGGTCAAGCACCACACCAGATCAACGGTAGACACTGGCTAGACTCTAAGTCTTATCAGTAAATTTAAGAGGGTGCTTTCGGGCACCCTTTTTTCATTTGACATTAACCGTTTTTTATATTATAATTAGTCCTCATACTGAAAAGAGGAATATATGCAATTCTATACTTCTGTGAATCGTCTCGGTGATAGTATTCTTTTTCGAGGCTACAAGAACGGCACAAAGACACAAGAAAGAATTAAATACAAGCCGACCTTTTATGTACCAACAAAAGAACAAACAGAATGGCAGTCACTTGACGGAAAGCCAGTCGCACCAGTCACGTTCAACTCTGGCAAAGAAGCAAGAGACTTTCTTGACAGATATAAAGACGTGGATAATTTTGAGGTGGTGGGCAATACAAATCACATTGCTCAGTGGGTTTATGATGTACATCCTGGTCAAATTAACTTTGAGCGTGAACTTATCAATGTTACAACAATTGATATTGAGGTTGCATCTGACGATGGTTTCCCTGAGCCCGAGTATGCCGATCATCCTGTCATCACTATTACCATTAAAAATAACATTGATAACACTTATCACGTTTGGGGTATGTATGATTATGTACCGCAAGCTGACAATGTTAAATACTATGCATGTCAAGATGAGCAAGAATTACTTCTTTCTTTCATTGCTTTCTGGCATAATCCTTCTACCTGTCCTGATGTTGTAACAGGCTGGAATACTACTTTCTTTGATATTCCATATCTTGTCCGTAGACTTACAAAAGTTCTGGGTGAAGACAAAGCAAAACAAATGTCTCCCTGGAAACATATTCGTGAAAGAAAAGTACTCAAGAATAATCGTGAACTTCTGGCATATGAAGTCACTGGTATTCAACAGCTTGACTATTTGGACTTGTTTCAGAAGTTTGGCTATACATACGGCGCACAAGAGTCTTATAAGCTAGATCATATTGCGCATGTTGTTTTGGGTGAAAAGAAACTTTCATATGAAGAATATGGTTCTCTACACTCACTCTATAAGCATGACTTTCAAAAGTTTGTTGATTATAACATCAAAGATGTAGAGTTGGTAGACCGCTTAGAAGACAAGCTTGGTCTGATTACACTTGCTATGACAATGGCATATAAAGCAGGCTGTAATTATGCAGATACATTTGGCACAACAGGCATTTGGGAAACTATTATCTATCGTGATCTTATGTCTCGAAAGATTGTGCCACCTCTTAAACAAAATAAAACTAAACAGAAATATCCTGGTGCATATGTCAAAGAACCGACACCTGGTATGTATGATTGGGTAGTTTCTTTTGACCTTGCTTCCCTGTACCCTAATATTCTTGTGCAGTGGAATATGTCACCGGAGACTATTGTGGAAAATTTTAAATCAAGTGTATCAGTTAAGTCTTGTCTGAATAAAGAACCTCTGATGCACGAAGATAATCAAACTGTTGCTGCTAATGGTATTGTCTTTAGAACTGATGAGACAGGAGTACTGCCTCGAATTGTTAAAGACTACTATGCAGAGCGAAAAGTTATTAAAACAAAAATGATTGAAGTGAAGCAGCGCCAGCAAGAGCAAGGCACTTCATATGAAATCGAAAAAGAGATTGAGCATCTTGAGAACCAGCAAATGTCTATTAAGATTTTGATGAACTCTCTTTATGGTGCGCTAGGCAATCAATACTTCAATTACTTTGATCAGCGCATTGCAGAGGCAATTACATATAGTGGTCAACTCTGCATTCTTTGGGCAGAGAAAGCAATGAATGATGCTATGAGTAAAGTCTGTGAAAAGGAAGATGATTATGTAATTGCGATTGATACTGACTCACTCTATGTCAACATGAAACCTTTGATTGATAAGTTTCAACCAAGTGATCCTGTTAAGCTTCTATCAAAGTCGGGCGAAGAGTATTTTCAACCTGTACTGAAGAAAGCATATGCAGAACTATTTGAGTATATGAACTGTAAAGAAAATCGTATGGACATGGAGCGAGAGGTAATCGCTGATCGTGGTGTATGGACTGCAAAGAAGCGCTACATTCTAAACGTACTTGACAATGAAGGCATTCGCTATGCTGAGCCTAAGATGAAAATCATGGGCATTGAAGCAATCAAGTCATCTACACCGCAAGTGGTCCGTGGCAAATTTAAAGAAGCATTCAAGATTATCATGGAAGGTGATGAGGAGCGCACACAGGCTTTCATCCAGACGTTTAAAAAAGAATTCTTTAGTTTGCCACCAGAAGACATTTCTTTCCCTAGAGGCGTCTCTAATCTAACAGACTGGATAGATAAGAAAACAGTTTATAAGAAAGGCTGCCCTATTCATGTTCGTGGTTCTATTCTATACAATAATGAGTTGAGTAGATTAGGACTTGACAAACAGTATGAAAAGATTCAGAATGGTGAGAAAATTAAATTTGTATATCTAAACTTGCCTAATCCTATCAAAGAGAATATCATTTCATTTCCTATGGGTCTGCCTAAAGAGTTTAATCTACACAAGTATGTTGATTATGAAACTCAGTTTAACAAAACGTTTGTTGATCCGTTGAAGCTTATTCTCGATTCTGTTGGCTGGGAAGTTGAGAAGACTGTAACACTAGAGGACTTTTTTGCATAATGGGAAAACGCAGTGATTTTGAACGAGTGCCAAGAGATTTTTATCCTACTCCATATGAAGCAGTTCTTCCTTTAGATGATCATCTAAATCACTTTGTTAAGTATACTGAACCATGTGCCGGTGATGGTAGATTAGTTGATCACTTGGCAAGTCTCGGTCATATTGCAGTAGACAAATATGATATTGAACCTAGGCGGGATGATATTATTCAAAAAGACTTTAGAGATGTAGAGCCACAGGGAGAATATATTATTACAAATCCTCCTTGGGATAGAAAAGTTCTTCACCCTTTTATTGAACACTTTGCAATCAAAAAGAAAATCCCTACTTGGTTACTTTTTGATGCAGATTGGATGCACACAAAGCAAAGTGCCGAATATATGTCATTTGCAAAAAAGATTGTGAGTATTGGTAGAGTTAAATGGATTGAAGATAGTAAATCTGTAGGTAAAGATAATTGTTGCTGGTATCTGTTTGATACAAGCTATGTTGGACCAACTATGTTTTATGGTAGATAGGAGTAAAAAATGATTCCCGTAACTAACTTTGAAAAAGTAATTCAGTTTATGAACACCTATGGTCAAGAGGTGAAGCGCAAAGCAGAGTTTCCTGATGCTACGACTACACACTTGCGAGTTGACTTGATTGAAGAAGAACTTGATGAACTGAAAGAAGCTATCAGTAATGAAGACTTGGTAGAAGTTGCTGATGCACTGACTGATATTCTCTATGTTGTTTATGGTGCAGGTGCGGCATTTGGTATCAACCTTGATGTTTGTTTCAATGAAGTTCACCGCAGTAACATGTCAAAGCTTGACAAAGACGGCAAACCAATCTATCGTGAAGATGGTAAGATTATGAAAGGCCCTAACTACAGTGAGCCTGATTTGAAAACTATCGTGAGCAATACAAATGACTGAAGTAAAAGAATCGACTGAATACGATAACTTTATTGACAAGACTGTTGAAACAGAAGAAGAGCATAATCCTCTTTCTGATTTTATTGAAGAGAATGCTTCTTTTGGTACAGACAAGATCAATGACTGGCGTATGCACTGGAAAGATATGCCAGAGTATGAGCATAATGACACAAAGCCTTATAAGACTGTCTATGTTCATTTTCGCAATCAAGAAGACTATGAAGAGTTTGCCAGCAAGATCGGACAAATTCTTACACCAAAAACAAAGTCTACTTGGTATCCTAAATTGGGTAAAGATGACAATATGCTGAAAAGGTATCAAGAAGTAGATGAAGATTAAGTATACTAATCCTCAATATCCAGTTTACATTGTATCGAAAGGCAGACATGAATCTATGTTTACCTCTCGGTCTCTTGCTCGAATGAAAGTGCCTCACTATATTGTTATTGAGCCACAAGATTTAGAGAATTATGAGAGCGCTCTGGACAACTTTAATATTCGTGAGTATGTCACACTTCTAGTTGCACCGTTCAGTAATCATGGAGACGGTCCAGGCCGTGCGAGGAACTGGGCCTGGGATCATTCAATAACTCTGGGTGCGAAACGTCACTGGGTATTAGATGACAATATAACCGACTTCTACCGCTATCACCTGAATGAGCGTATTCGTGTAGATTCTGGTGTGTGTTTTAAAGTCATGGAAGATTTTGTAGATCGGTATGAGAATGTTCCTATTGCTGGTCCTCAGTATCGTTTTTTCATTGCGCCTCGTAGTGACAAATATCCACCGTTTGTGGCGAACACTCGCATTTATTCTTGTCTGCTGATTGAGAATACTTGCAAGCACCGCTGGCGAGGACGATACAATGAAGATACTGATATTTGTTTGCGTGTATTGAAAGATGGTGACTGCACTGTACAATTTAATGCATTCTTGCAAGGCAAAGCTGCTACACAAACTTTGAAAGGAGGCAACACTGAAGAATTTTACCATGCTGAAGGTGTTCAAGATAAAGAGCAATGGCGTGAAGGTAGAATGAACCATACAGGCACTATCAACAAATCTCAGATGCTGGTCGACATGCATCCAGACGTTGCTAGAGTTGTATGGAAGTATGGACGCTGGCATCACTATGTTGATTATGGTCCATTCAAAAAGAATAAATTGAAGTTGAAAGATGATATTAGTATTTCATCTGGTGTCAATAACTATGGCATGAAACTTGTTAAACTGAAAAAGGAAACTGCATAATGAATGCTAATGATAAAAAAGATAGTCTTGGTATGCTAGGTGAGCGTCTTGTTTTACGTTATCTTGAGTCACAAGGTCATAAAGTAGAAATGTCATATGACAAATATGATTCAAAGAAAGACCTTGTGGTTGATGGTAAATTCTGTGAAGTGAAAACACAGATGCCCTGGCATAAAGAAAACTCTTTTTCGATTAATCCAAGTCAGTATAAGAAATGCTCAAACGCTGATATGCTTTTCTTTGTTGAGTCTCCAAGCAGCGTTAACGGTGGTGTAATTCATATCTGGGACTTCTCAAAGTCAAAAGATAAGGTCACATCAAAGCCCACTCGGGATGGCCGAACAATGTACTTGTACAATAAGCTGAATGGTGATATTGTAGATACCATTACGAATGATGAGTACATTCGAATTGCTGAAAAGTATGGTACCAGTAACAGCAAAAACACCTATGAAAAATTCTTGGAGAAGTGATATGACTCTTAAAATTATGAGCAAGTCAGAAGCGATTGATTATTACAAAGAAACATACAAGTGTTCTGTACCTAATTGTCGCAAGTCTGCTCAGTTACAATTTTACAGTCCTCTTACGCCTCGTAAGATGGCAAAAGACCTTGTAGAGTTTTACGGTCTCGACAAGCGCCGTAATCATTATATTTGTGCCGATCATCATTATGAAAACATTACTCGTAAGCGTCACAAAGAAACTTTGTCTGATGTTCTTGCCGAGAACAAGCAGCGCAAGCAACATAATGATCATAGTCTAAGTGAGTTTATGTAATGAAGATTATTGCTGGCCCTTGTCAGCTTGAGGAAAACTCCATTGAAGTGGCCAAGTTCTGTAAGAGAATTGCAGAAGATCATGGAATGGAGTTTTACTTCAAAGCAAGTTTTGATAAGGCTAATCGAACTTCACTAAATAGTCAGAGAGGATTGGGCGTAGAAAAGGCTATGCCCATCTTTGATGAGATTAGGCGTGAAGTTGGATGTAAGATCATAACCGACGTGCATACTACAGGACAGTGTGCTATCATCAAAGAAGTAGTTGATGTTCTACAAATTCCTGCGTTTCTTTGCCGACAAACTGATTTATTGTTAGCAGCTAAGGGAACAGGAAAGACTGTCAATGTAAAGAAAGGTCAGTTTCTCGCACCATGGGACGTAGCTGGCATTCTCAGTAAGATCGGAGAAGATAATGTCTGGATTACGGAACGTGGCACTAGCTTTGGTTATAATACCCTTGTTAATGACTTTACGGGTCTTCAGTATATGCATCAGCATTATTCTACTCCCATTATTTTTGATGCCACTCATTCTGTACAGAAACCCGGTGGCTCTGGCACTGTTTCTGGCGGCAATCGGGATTATGTACCCGCTCTTGTTCGGGCCGCTGTTGCTACCGGGCATGTAGATGGTATCTTTATGGAAGTGCATCCTGATCCAGATAGTGCACCTTCCGATGGACCTAACAGTCTAAACTATGCAATGTATGAAAAAGTGATTAAGCAAATCCAAGTCATTCATGACATGGGTGTTATCATGGGAGTACGGTAATGCAGCTAAAACCAATTATTATTATTCCAGCACGGTATAACTCTAGTCGATTCCCTGGCAAGATGCTAGAGAAGCTAGGTGATAAGACTGTTCTTGAACAGACTATCGAGACTGGTAAGCGTACTGGTCTGCCTGTCTATGTTGCTACAGACAATCGTGAGATTGCTAATCTGTGTATTAAGATTGGTCAAGAATATGTCATGACTGATCCTGATCATAAGAACGGTACAGAACGTGTAGCAGAAGCAATGATTAAGCTTATTGACAAGCACGGTGAGGAGTTTGCCCAAGAGTTCGACTATGTAATCAATCTTCAAGGTGACTCGCCACTTATTCCAGATTACGTTTTCAAAATGATAATGGAAGAGTATGAGCAACTGGCAGCACATGATAAGCCATTTGATGTTATTACTCCTGCTTTTCGTATGCCAATGGAAACCGCAGAGCGATTTCTAGATTGTCGTGCAGAAGGTAAAGCAGGTGGCACAACTGTCGTTACAGATTCAAATAATCGTGCAATTTATTTCTCTAAAGAAATGATTCCGTACGGTGCTGATCTAACCAACATTCGGTCATCATCTGAAAAGATTCCAATGTATTATCATATTGGAATGTATGCATACAAACCAACAGCATTGTTTGAGTATGGTCAATTAGAAGAGACTGCACTAGAGCGCACGGAAGGACTTGAGCAGTTGCGATTTGTAGAGAACGGTTATCATGTACACTGCATGAAGCTTTTGCCTTTACATTTTGACTTCTGGGAAGTGAACAATCCAGAAGATATTGAGATTGTTGAAAAAAGTTTGCACCATGTGCGATAGGGGGTTGACAAACCCCCTTTTTTTGTGATATAATTATATTGTACTTGTCATTTAAAAGAAAGAAAATGAGTAATGAAGATTAAGAACATTAATTATAGCGAAGATTTATCCAATTTTTTATCTGAAGAAGATAGCCAATATATTGAACTGGAACTGCATGAGCATAAAGAGCTTAAGGCGTATGTTAGGCCCGAGACTTCTGATCCTTTCGTATTGCGTGAATGTGCTTCTGGCGAATATCGTAAGTTGAAAATCACAGAAGATGATGTAATTGTTGATCTTGGGTTAAACATTGGCATGTTTACTTCATATGCGCTAAAGCGTGGAGCAAAGGCAGTTTACTCATATGAAGCAGAGCAACAGAACTATGAACTTGCAAAAATGAATGTTGAATTGAATGGAGTTTCTAATGCAGCTTTTCTAAACAATCTTGCGGTTATTGGTAACGATGATATGGAGCGCCATTTTTCCATCAACGTGAAGAAGAACAAAGGTGCGCATTCACTTATCTCCAAACGGGGTCGTGATACCACTACTGTTAAGTGTATTAACATCAATAAGATTATTAATGAAGTCAATCCTACAATTGTTAAAATGGACATTGAAGGTGGCGAATATGAAGTATTGAAAGCACTCGAAAACTACGACAATATACAGCAATTGATATTTGAATTTCATCATGCTCACTTGGATGATATTCCTCATCACACCAAATATAATGAAATCTTAGACTTGATGCGTATGCATTTTCCCAATGTAGAAGCGAGAGAAGAGACAAAGGGGGCATGGGTTAATATCGTTTATTGTTGGAGATAAAGTGTTTGACGGGCCCCTCTTTTTTGTGATATAACTACATCTATGAAATATTCCCTGACTATATTCAAAAATGTTTTTGATAACAAAACGCACCGTCGCATGGACTTTGACACTTGGCAAGGTCTAGAAGACTTGCTCTTTTCGCTATCTAAAAAGAAAGGCCAGAAAGGTGGACATAATTCTTCTGCTCTTATTAGTCCTGCTGTGTTTAAATCCTCTACAACACGTTCTAACGACAACGTACTTGGTTGGGGTAATTGGTGCTGCATTGACGTTGATGATTTTACTGGGACTATTGACGCAGTATTAGAGCCACTAAAGCAATATTATTATATCTGCTATTCAACAGCATCGTCTCGTAAAGATAAGCCAAAGTTTCGTGTAGTCTTTCCTTTGACTGATATGGTGCCAGCATCTCGGATCAAAGAGTTTTGGCATTCTATCAATAATCTTGCTCTTGGCGTTGTAGACGCACAAACCAAAGATTTGTGTCGCATGTACTATGTACCTGCACAGTATCCAAACGCTGATAACTTTATCTTCAAGAACGAAGGTGAGTTTATCAATCCATTTGAATTAATGCGCCAGTTTCCTTCTCATGCAGGCTCTCGCAAGAAAAAGTTTATTGATACGCTACCGAAGCCACTTCAGAAAGAAGTTATCAACTATCGCAAGAATCAGCTTGAGAATATTGTGACATGGAAATCATATCGTGATTGTAAATTCTTTCCTCAAGATTTGGGCAAAGAGTATATTGTAAATGCTGGTGTAGAGAATGGTGGCAACTTCTTTAGACTATATAGAATTATGATTGCAATTGCAGGCAGTGCTATCAAAGACAACTATCCAATTACAGCTATTGAGATTGTTGAACTGTGTAGAGAGCTTGATGCAGATTGTGGTAACATTTACAAGAGCAGAAATATGGAGCAGGAAGCAGAACATGCTTTATCATATGCTCTAAAGGGATAATGTATGATTGCTGGTATTGTTAATATGGCACATGACGCCAGCTTGGCGCTAATAGATGATGATGGTAATATTGATTTTGCATCTGCATCTGAGCGATACTGCAAAATTAAACATCATACACATTTATCAAAGACACTCTTAGATAAATTCATGGATGCTGACACTAGAGTTTTTTATGAGGATATTTTTACTGACAGCAAAGATAATTTCTGGCGTGCAGGCAAGCATCTAGAAAGAAAAAAAGTATCAGAAGGATTTTGGTCTCAGCTTCCTGATAATGAAAGACCTAATTATGGATTGTTTAGAGATTTATCGTATAGATCAGACTTTTTCTTTAATGTAATTGACTCTTGCTTAGATCACCATAGATCACATGCAGCAGCAGCATTTTATACAAGACCTTGGGAATCTTATGAAGACACTGTGATTATGAGTCTTGATGGCGCTGGAAAAGATACATTTACATCAAACAATATCTATACTTATGATAAAGACACTAATACATTTAAAAATCATTTAAGTAATCACCATTCTATCGGACAATTTTACACCGAAGTTACTGAAAGGGTTGGATATTATCCCTTTGAAGAAGGTACAGTGATGGGCCTCTCTTGCTATGGTGAACCTGAATATTATGATTTTTTAAAGAAATTGCATACTGATCTATTCAATCAACGCAAAATTAAAACGTTTGTGGTAGGCGAGCGTAACATAAGAAAGTTTTGTGATCCTTATTTCAAAGAGTTGGGCGATTTCAATAAAATAAACATGGCAGCTTCTCTGCAAAAATGGGCTGAAGAGAAGATTATGTATTATGCAAAAAAGGCGAGACACTATGGATCAAAGCTTTGTTATTCAGGAGGCGTTGCACAGAACATTCTAGCCAATTCAAAGATACGAGATTTGTTTGATGATATGTGGATTACTTCTGATCCAACAGACGGAGGTAACTCATTAGGATGCGCTGCATGGGAATATTGTAATCAATTTGGTGGCACTAAGATTAATTGGATTGACGCATATCTTGGCCATGATATTAATCGTGAAGTTAATCCGAGAGAAGTTGTAGACTATATTCTTGAACATAAAGTTTGTGGAATTGCCAACGGCAAAGCTGAATGGGGACCAAGAGCGCTAGGCAATAGATCGCTAATCGGCGATGTTCGATATGATATTAAAGATACAGTAAATGCTATTAAGAAACGAGAAAAGTTCAGACCATTTGGTCCTCTGATTCTAGAAGAAGAGTTTGATAACTGGTTCAAAGGACATACAAATGGGTATATGCAATATGTCTGTAAACCAAAACATGACTTACAATCTGTTATTCATGTTGATGGAACTTCTAGAGTGCAGACTGTGCCTGCTAACTCAAGATCAATTATTCGACCTATTTTAGAAGAGTATTTTGAACGTACAGGAGTACCTATGTTACTAAATACATCACTAAACATTAAAGGACAGCCAATGGTAAACAATGATGCCGATGCAAAACAATTTGAAAAAAAATATAGTGTGAGGGTATTTTAATGGATGTTCAATATTATACTGATCCTTGGCCACATGTAGTTATTGATAATTTTTTGCCTGATGACATATTTGATTCTTTAATTGAAGCTAAAGAGAGCATCACTAAAATATCAAATGAATATTTTAATTCTGATAGGCAAACCAGATATTATGTATTAGACCATCTTAAGGATAGTCTAATTGGAGGCCAAGACCTTAAAAATGCAGATGAAAAACGTACCGTAAAATATGAATTTCAAAAAGCTGGAATATATGATATTCTAATTGAGTATAACTTGTTTCTTAAGGAGCAGGATCATATTTTTAGGGATATTTATGAGAGGTTGACTTTAAAAGACCAATATGTTAGGACTAAATCAGGACTTCAGATACAGTCTCCTGGCTTTGAATATGAAATTCATCCTGAAGCTGCTGGTAAATTAATGAGTTTGATTGCGTTTATATCTCCTGAAGATAATAATGGGACATGGTTATATAAATCACGCAAACAAGATTATGATAGTCCTACAAAGAAAATTGAGTGGAAACAAAATAGAGCATTTATTTTTTGTGGAATACCAGATACTACATGGCATTCTTTTAATGCTAAACAAGATATACCTGAAAAACGAATTACATTAGGAACATTCTTTTATGGTACAGAAAATATTTAAAAAAATTATCTTTTGGAAGATTTTTTCGCTTGACACTAGCAAGCATAGGCAGTATACTCTTTTATATGATGACTTGTGTATGTAAGAATTAAAAAGCGGAGATTAGTATGACTACCGATCAACTGATTAGTAATTATCTTGCAAACGGTGGCTCTGTCACCAAGTGTCCAACCAATCGGGCTACAAATAGTTACTCTTGGCCTATTGATCGCCACCCATCTTCTATACACCATGCTGGTCGAGTTAAGTCTAATATGACAAAGGCTTCTGACCCACAAACAACATACAAATAAATCAACGCTCCCTTGGCGGAAATGGTAGACGCTGCGGACTTAAAATCCGTTTTCCTTTGGAAGTACCAGTTCGAGTCTGGTAGGGAGTACCAATGCACAGGAGGCTGAAGAGTCGAGGCACCAGATTGCAAATCTGGATCAAGTGAGTTCGAGTCTCACCCTGTGCTCCAATTATTTCGGCGTAGCTCAGTTGGTAGAGCAGATGACTGTTAATCATCGGGTCGCTGGTTCGAGCCCAGCCGCCGGAGCCAAATACAGGGCAAGATGGTAACCAAACCATGTAGTCCATAGCAGGCAA
>Ga0070750_10001640_pt1 | contig 12474 bp, 12 predicted proteins | sample VirMetDEL_Nov_24_FD_77013 | JGI IMG/M metagenome (GOLD analysis project Ga0070750, IMG submission 77013) | Aqueous microbial communities from the Delaware River and Bay under freshwater to marine salinity gradient to study organic matter... | ecosystem: Environmental > Aquatic > Marine >...
ATATATATATTAAATAATATACTAAATTAAATAATATGTATTATATATTTACTATTTAAATGAGTTATAACCTAGATATAGAGATTATTGATTTTCTTGATTTAATAAATGATACTTTAAGTTACTCCTTTGTGGAGAAATGGCGGCACAAGTACAGCGAAAAGTTCATCAAGCATTTCCAGTTCAAGGTTCTGGATGCAATGAACAAGCAGAAGCCTATTAAGCTGGAGATGCTGTTTAACTATCTAACCAAGAAATGCAAATACTCACCAGAGCAGGTACATAACTTCTTTGTCTCTATACAAATAGATATCTATGCTCCGTTCATTCACGGAACGTATCCTAGGATTTCTTCCTAGGTTTCTTTTTAGACTTTAGCTCTTCTATCTTGTTCTGCACTTCATGCATGGTACAGAACTCAGGACAGGCAGTCTTGTAGGCACACCAGTTACAGAAATCATTTCTGCTGGGCCTCATATCGTCCTTCTTGCTCTTACGAATCTTCCAGACCTCATCGACAATCTTTCTCGCATGAGCCGTGATCTGAGGAACCGAGTAGGTAACGTGGACAAAGTTATTCGTCAGAGGGTAGTAATGAGCCGCCACAATGTTCTTAATAGGAACATCGTACAGCTTACTAATCGCGTAGACGTATCCCTTCAACTGAGTGTCCTGGTATAGGTCCACTTTGGTCTTCTCTCTTTTTGAAGTCTTATAGTCAATGATGAGGAATCCACCATCCTTACCCTTGATCACACGGTCGATGATTCCGTTTAGTGTGATATCGTCTTTTACGGGAACCTCAAATACAAGCTCTGTTGCTATTGTTCCTGAAAGGTTGGAGTTGAAGTCTAGAAAATTTTGAATGCATTTTAAATCCTTGCCGTTGTACTTCTCTGATATCTTGTATGTGCCCTTCACCTCTTCAGCGATCTGAACTAGCTCACCCTCTGTGGTGCAGTTTACTCCGTCCTCAAGGATCTTGTGGATATATGATCCGAAGTGTAGAGCCTCAGTATTCGATTCTTCGGGTTCAGGGAGTCGGTCAACATAGCGATAACGATACTTCAGCTTACACTGCTTAAACGTCTGGTATTTAGATTCGGAAATAGTTTTTATGTACATCATAGCACCTCAATTTATTAAAGAGTATATAACCAGGAACTTTGGAGATAAAGGCCGCTTATCTTCTAATGGGGAAGAATTCATCATGGAGTCCGTCTTTGTGAAGAATGATTGGAAGAAGCATATGAGCGTCAATATAGTTAGTGGGCTGTGGCAGTGCTTTAAGACAGGAAGGACAGGTAACTTCACGCGCCTGTACTCAGAGGTGGAGGAGCTTCCGTACTTTCGCGCTCAACGTGACCTGATGATTAAGAACTTTGAGTTCCTTGGACAGGAACCGCCTCAAGAGTTTAAAAAGGTTCAGCAGCTTGAGCTAGACACCAGCAAGCTACTTCCTATCAATATTGAGACAGGTTACTCTGATGACCCTAAGCTACTGAATGCGTGGAAGCAGCTTTGGGATAGGCATCTACTAACTGAGGATGAAGGCTATCCAGAGGCTGAATACTACCTGTGTGTTGAGGGTAAGTTCGCTAATCGGATCATCATCCCTTTTGAGAAGGATGGTGTTGTTTATTACTTCCAGGGTAGGGCTCTTGGAGATCAGCAGCCTAAGTATCTAAACCCGTCCATCGAGATTGCGCCTCCGTCATCAGATGTGCTGTACCCTTACGATGAGGAGGCTGACTATGTTGTCGTCTGCGAAGGACCTCTAGATGCTAAGTCTCTTCAGCTTCAGGGCGTAAATGCAACAGCTACCATGAAGAATATCATCAGCCCAAGACAGGCGGATATTCTATCCACATTTCAGGGAAGGATCATTCTAGGGTTTGATAATGATGCAGCGGGGGAGCGTGGCTGCGAAGCTTTTGACAGGCTGCGAAGGGAACGCCTTATGGATGAGTTTTATGTCTGCTCACCTCCCGATCCCTACAAGGATTGGAACGAGTGCCATATAAAGGGAGTGAGCCTCCCCGACTGGATTGATCAGGAAAGCTCACTGTACAATTTTGAATATAAAATGTTTAACGAAGTTAGCTTATTGTGAAATAGTAAGGGGGCGATATGATGCTCTCGTTGAGCAGGTTATACTTTACGGTTGCCCTGTAAGTTCCAGTAAGTCCTCCAAAGTCTGCGACTCTGGGATGTGTTGCCAAGGTTGTCGTGTCGAATCTAAATAATATTGTATTGTCTGAAGTTATGTCCATAACGGACTGAGTATCAGCGAAGCTAGAAACTACCACTGTGGCTGGAAGTGTGGTGGAATCCTCGTTGACCTTCTCTATTTGCATCATTGCACTAGTGATAGCGGAGTCCTTAAAAATGTTCTTCACGCTGCTATCTATGTCTTTGTTTTGAATAGTGATCTCAGTGGTGACGGTCATGTTCTCTATAGAACTTAGGGTAACATGTTTGTTCAGTAACTTGTTCCTTGTCTTGAGAAGTAGTGGCTGAGTTATCGTGAAGAACGTGTCATCGTACAGATGGAAATCACTGATTAATGTCTGATAGTCTGAGCCTTCTGCAAATTTGATGGTCCAGCAGTCGATGTAATCGTTTACCGCGCTCGCCGCATTTTCCACAACTAGCGAGGATCCATAGAAGTTATAGATTCCTGAGGTGTCTTGAGTCCCATCAAGAACGACCATATACTCCCCTTGTTGTACTCGATAGACGCCGCTGGTTGATCTAATGTCAGTCCCTGGGTTATAGCCACTAGGATCCTGAGCAGGAGTACCTCCATCGTTCCCTGACGGAGTGAAGTGCATCTGGATGATGTCCCCAGGTATACTAGAAACTAGTACGTTATCAGTTGCTAGAAGGCTACTCGGCGTAAAGTTAGAAGCCTTTTGAAAAATAGTTACACCACTAATGTCATAAGGGTCGTAATACTGACCATCATTGATGAAGAACGCCCTCAGGGCGACCTTCTGAATCACAGTGGGTCTGTTATGCCTATCAACTACCTGAGTTCCGTTTAATTGCATCGCTTTCTCTCTCCAAGTCCTCTTTAAGAAGTTTTATGAATATGGTCCTCTCCATGCGAGTCATACCCTTTACATCCGCATAAGTGAACCTAGCTCGTTTTACAAGTATATAGGCTTCTAGAAGAAGATTGTCTACATCAATTACTTCTTCTAGTTCACATCGAAAAAATTTGCATCTATTGGTAGGTCTACAATAGACACCCCTCCGCATTCGTTGCACTGGAACTTGACCTTAGTATCAACGCCGTAGTCGCTCTTAATAGCGTTTAGGATAGTTCTGACATCCTTTAGGGGCAGCTTGTCTATTACAGGGGCAATGATGGACTTGTCAGTATGACCAGCGATCTCGACCACGAATCTCCATAGCTGATCTAAAGCAGTCTCGGTATCCGACATCATTCGCTCATCTCTAACTCTAGGCAATCTCACCTTTGCTTCCTTCTTCAAAGTGGGCAACATGACAGTTACTGGGTCTGCAAAATCGTCAGGAACTGGATTTATGTTGAGCGTGGAGAGCTTTACCGTTGTAGGGTTTTCCGCCTTGCAATGAGTGCAGACTAGCAGAGTGTTGTAGTCATCTCCGTAGGAGATTTCTCTAAGCTTCATGATCATGTAGAGCTTATCCATTGAGAGGAGGTCTGGAATTTTTATATTAGTGGCACACCTCTGTAAAATCATGTTGACGGGATCCTCAGTCTTCTTAGCACTCACTAAAGCTTTTTCATCCTCGAAGGTCATGGGCCTTAGGGTTATAGGTGCCCCTGGATCTTCCAAAGCGTACACTCTGTTTTCTGAGGGAAGCTCCAACTCTATAGCGGTATCTGAAGGAAGATCTTTTAAAAGGTCTTCGATGACCTCCTGCTTGGCAGGATCATTTACTTGATTGTTCAGCATAAATAGACTCCTAGTAGAGTATTATATACTCTATAATAGTTTGATGAAGATTCATGTAGATAATATAAATTCACGAATCGAGACGGACAATCCCGAACTCTTGAAAGCCTTGTACGACATGTACTCGTTTAAGGTTCCAGGTGCTGCATACTCTGCCGTTTACAAGAGGAGGCAGTGGGATGGCAAAACTCACTTCATTACAAAGGGAGGAGTTTTAAGGACTGGCTTATTATCTAGGCTACTAGAAGACCTCAAGAAAATTAACTGTACGCCAGAGATCGTGTACAACCTCCCTCCAGTAGAGAACAAGCCTCTAAACACTAAGCAAATTCATGGCTTTAAGTATTATGACTATCAAGAGGAACTAATCTCACAAGGGCTACATAATAAGAGAGGGATAATCAAGTCCCCCACGGGTTCGGGAAAAACATTGATTATGGCGGGGCTAATCAAAGCTTTAGAGGGTAGGAAAATGGTAATCCTATTCAACGCCAAACAACTACTAACTCAGTCTTATGATTTCCTCACTGAAGCTTGCGGCTTTGATAATGTTGGTCTTTGTTACGGTGAGGGTTTTGTTCAGGGTGATATCATGTTATGTACTGTTCAAAGTATTGAACGAATACTTGACACACACCTCGACGAAGCAGAAGTCCTCATGGTGGATGAGTGTCATGAGTTTTCTAACGGCAAGACGACCTTAGCTGCCATCAGAAGCTTCCCTAAGGCTCGGTATCGCTTCGGATTTACCGCTACCCCTCCCAATGATGACATTCCTAGATATAACCTTGAAGGCGCTCTGGGAGGGGTTATACAGCAGGTGGACACCGCCTCCTTGGTAGAGGAGGGTAAGTTAACCAAACCAATCATTCAGCTTATTGATAGACCTTATGATGCTAGTGGCTTGGATGAGGATCAAGGATATCTAACTGTGTACGAAAATTACATAGTAAATAACAAATCTAGAAACAATATTATAAAAGGTGTAGTAGATGCTATCAGAGAAGACAATGAAAAAGCCCGCATACTTATTCTTACCCAATCACTTGATCATGGAAGATCCCTGGAAAAGCTGGTTGGAGGATCCGTCGAGTTCCTGGAAGGGGCTAATTCCATCACAGAGCGGTATGACTGTATTTCTAGATTCCGAGGATGTGAAGAATCTAGCGTGCTTATTGGAACCAAAATATTGCAAACAGGAGTGAACATTGAAGAGATCACTCACTTCATTAATGCCAGGGGGATGAAGTCCGAGATTGCTACACTACAAGCACTTGGTCGAGCATTAAGAAGGCATGAAAGCAAAAGCGTAGTATATATTTATGATTTCCTAGACAAGGAGAAATACTTGATCGAGCATTCTTCTAATAGGAAGCGCCACTACGAAAGAGAGGGCCATACGGTCAACATTCTGTGATTAAGATAATAGATGATTTCCTTTCCGAAGATAACATATTAGAAGAACTTTATAGGTTCTTTCACTACGCTGGCTCCTGGCAGTTTGATTTTTTCACTAGCAAGTACGTTTGGGGGAACAAACATAAGGATCATACAGAAAAATATATATGCAAAATAATTAGAGCTTTGCCTACTATTGATCCCGCCTTCAATAGCAATGGATTTGAAGTATGGGTTAACTCCTTAGACAAAGAAGTGAACCACCTAAGCCATCATGTGGATTGTGATGAAGCAGCAGAAGATATAGAGACAGCCAAAAAGACTGCCGTTATATTCTTGGGGGGTGATGATGGTATGGAAGGCGGCGAGCTTGTGATGGACACAAACGGTTATCACCCAGGCTACAAGTTTGAGACAAACATTTACGATCTAAAAGATAGATCGGAAGCCGAGGACTGGCTCAAGATACCATACAAACCTAACAGACTGGTTATCTTCGAAGGGAATATGGCTCACGGTGTTTTACCCATAAAGCATCTGCAACAAGGAACATCCAGAATAAGCTTAATGATTAGCTGCTGGGACAAGAAGATTGAGATAATGCGATGAAAGCTAAACAGACAATTGAAAAAGAGATATTTCAAATATCGGAGGCTGACAAAAGAAACTTGTTAGAGGTAGTAGAGGATATTAAAAAGGTCCTTACTACTCCCACAATTTCTGAGGATGAAATCCGTAGATTGGAAAATTCTATCACTACTATAACCTCCATAAAAGACAATCATTTATGGAGGTTATTGCGAGCAGCGAAGCAGAATCACATGCTAAATTAATCGTCCATTGGAGGTATGACGATTTCTGGATTCTCCATTCGTAACCGAAGCCCCCAGTTCTCCATGTCTCGTTTGGTCCACTGATCTTCCAACTTGCCTTCAAGTATATCTAGTTTGTAGTTTATATGGTTTAGCTCTGTGCTAATCCACACAACGCCAGCACAAATTGATATAACCATACCCAAGGGTAACATGGTATCTTTATTTATAAGATTTCTTCTATCCATATCGTTAGTCTCCAATAATTACCCCGCTAAATTGAGTCATCCTCTCTATATGGATACAATCCCCAACCCATATAATCTAAAACAAATATAGAATCTGCAACCGTTCCTGAACTTTTTGCAACTGCACCCGCACCAAATCTGCGCGCAGTTCCAGAGGGGAGATTAGTAGAAATTGTCCAGGTTTGATGAACAGTAGACTCATCCATATCTGTTAATTTAAATATTGCCGTGGTGCTAGTGCTCCACCAAATTTGAGCTTTATACACAGTGTCCACGGATAAGGCATAAGTAGCCCCAGTTGTTCGAGTGCTATTATTTGCTGTTTCTGGTGTTATATTTCCGCTATTGTCGATTAGGAAATAAGTTCCATCCACCGCCGCTGTGGCATTGGTTGCATCATCGTAAAACCCAAACTTAGCTGTTTTATTTGTGAAGTCATCGGGAACAGCGAAGATGCACTCAAAGAATAAGTTTTTTCTGGGGGCTATCCTGTCCATAGCTTGTGAATCCCAACGATACCCTGAATCTGCTGTGGTACTAGATTTAAGCAGAACCGCTCCGATCATTTCTGACCATAGAGATGTAGGACTGACACCAGCACCAGTGGTTCCCGCATTTACTGCAGCCCCAAGCCAAGGTCCATTAATTCTAACATCTGCTGAGTGGAAATCACTCTCATACCACCTGAGCTTCTTCTTGTTACCCCAAGTAACCGCCGTAGAGGATCCTCTACTTTGAAGGACCTGACCTCCCGCTGTGGGGTGAGAAGATCCCTTACCGCCATTAGCCTCTATAGTATTGTTGGTGGCTATTGGAGAATCGAATATGGCCTCAGAAGTCGCGTCAGCACTTAGGTCCGCAGATTGCAGGTGAACCTGACTGATACTTGGAGAATCCCCAGCCTTAGTTCCCTTAATTAGTACAAACGCACCATCAGTTCCATCATCTTCAAGCCTTACGTCAGCCTCACCATTAGCACTAATCTCTAGTGGGACTGAGTTTCTTCCTAGTGCGACACGGCTCTTGTCATCAAATTCTAGGAGGGTTTTTGTGTTTCCTGAAGTTGTGAAACTTGCTGAGAAATCTAGAGAATTACCACCACCAACATTGGCATCGCCAAGATTAAATAAAGTGACCGACGTTGGGTCTATACCCAATGAAGTTCCGTCGTATGTGAAGACGCCCTCGATTGGGCCTTTTCTAATCTCAAATCCAGTAAGGTCATTGTTATATCGTAAAACTGAGCCCTGATCAGGCAGAGGGTTCGTTCCCGTGAAGATTGGAAGGTCTACAGTCGGGCTGTAATGTATGGCACTGGCAATACTTGTAGCCCCTCCTCCACCACCAATGTCACCTGCAACACACGCATCGTACACCTCACTCCAATTATCAGCAGAAGCTTTGAAATCGTTTGCACTAAAAGCATTGCCTTGTCTACCAATTCTAAGCAGCCCACCAGTACCAACATTATTTAAGATTAAATCTTCACCTTCCTCGGCTCTGATAGTAAGATCTTGTCCTGGCCTGGATTTAAGAGACCTTACTCCACTAAGTGTAGCTGCTAAAGGCCCAGTAAAGTTTACTTCAGCCGCAGTAACATTCAGACCATAGAATCCTGACTCTGATGTAACATCCAGTACCGATTTTAATCCTGTAACAGAGAAAAGAGCATTAGAGGTATCTCTAATATCCCCCGAAGCACTGTCAACGTAATCATAACTAGCATCCCAATTAGCGGAGGAATCCGCAGTTTTTGAGAATAATTGTCGGAGAGAACTCGTTACAGTCCCAGTACCTAGAGCTTCAAAAGCCATCCAGATGTCCCCACCTTCGGGAGCCATTAGCCCCGCACCCCCCGTGCCCGACAAGTAAGCTACTCCACCAAGACTATTCTGTAACTTTAGTACCGCAATTTCTTGATTTCCAGCCCCATAAGTGAGGTCAGTAACGGTAGTGCCCGCTCTGGTTGTTATCCTACTAGCACCAGAAAGGTATATTGTTTGACCGTCAGGAGAGTCCTCTGCTGTAATCGTATCAACGACTCGAAGTCTATTCGCTAGTGCCGATAAGGCACTGTAAACAGCAACGTCTGGTCCATTATTATTTCCCACCAGAGTCGAAGAAAGCCCAGAAAGAACACTAGATCCATCAGAAAGGATATCTGTAAGCGTTCCTGTAGTTTCATTGATGCCTGTAATATCATTATAGTTAAGACCAGTTTGTTCAAACAAAGTGTTGATATTTGATGTAGCATCTAAAAGATCATCTACAATCCCTGGGCCAGTTAAAGGAAGGACTCCTGTTAGGACCCCCGTGGCCTCTACACCATCCTTAAGATCAGCGAGAAGCGTCAGCGGCCCCCCAACCCTAGCAGTGTTATAATCGTCATAAATATGAACTAAACCGCCCGTGTTACTGGTAATGCCAGTTAATGGACCTAACTGATTGGCTGTGGCATTTAGGTTCTGAAAAAGAGTTCCGTTTCCACTATCTGCCTCAGCATAATCCGCAGCAATGTCAGCTAAATCGTCTGATCTATTGACAAGACCTTCTAACTTAACAACATCGGCAGCATTTGCGAGTGTATCTAAAGGGCCTGTAGCGTCAACAATGAGTCCCGTTGCTATGTAAAGAGCCGTTACATCACCTTCTAGCCCTCCTGTAGCATCAGTAAGACCCGTAATGTCATGGAAGTTATCTCCTGTCGCATCAAACAAGGTGATAATATCCCCAGTAGCGTTCAAAACTGCGTCTACAACGCCTGGACCAGTTAGAGGATCTAAAACTCCTGTAGCTTCGTTGATCGACGTAATGTTTACATAATTAGTGCCTGTAGCTGCAAAAAGATCTTCAATATCGTCAAGAACTCCACCCTCTCCAGTTACAATAACATCAAGCCCTATGAGCGTTCCCGTAATGGGCACTAATGGGTTAAGTGCTCCCGTAGAGTCAGTAATAGAGATTACATCAGCAGTTAGATCCAGAATTTCTTCTACATTGGCAGTAAGAGGAAGTAAGGGGTTTAGAGATCCTGTAGCGGTAGAGATAGCAGTAACGTCTCCAGGAAGGCTTTGTATATCAGGAGGGAGAACACCTTTTGCAAGAGTGTCCTGACCCCCTAAAGCCAACAGGTTTGTAGGTTGTCCAGCCTCGTTCGACTGGACAACTATTACTGCACTATACTCAGTCATACGGTTTAACTACCTCTTTCTATTTGTAGATAGTCTACTGGTAACTTAACCCAATTATTTCCATCGCTAACAAGGACTAATGATTCCCCCTCAGTGGTGAGAGATATGGACTCTTGATCATGCACCGTGTCTCCCGCAGCCGCAAGGATACCTACGGGGGAGGCTCCTGTAGATTTTGTTACAGTTACGGCTCGCATGGACTGAGCGGAAGCCTCAGGCAGTGTCGCAGAGACTGCGCCCCCATCTGCGAATACAACATAGTGATCAGTAGCCATTCCACTAGCGTCATCAGCAAACACGGTGAAGGATTCGGTTTTTCTCTTGACAGCCACTTGCTTATACTCTACTACTTCAGAGGTGACTCCAGCAAGAGGGTCAGGCGTGTTTGTAGAGATAGTTCGTGCGGGCTCAGTAGTGAAGAAGAAGTCCGATGTTCCTACGGGACCACCCTTTGTCTTAGCCATTATGAACCAAGAGAAGTTTGTGTCCGAAGGTAGAATCGTGGGGGTGCCATCCGATCCACCATGATCAAGCTTACCGAAGTCTAGCTTAAATTTCTCTTTTTGAGTGAAGCTATCATCTATAAGGTGCTTATGGTCTATATTCATAAGCACACCAGAGTCTAGATCAGAGTTTTGAACTTGCACCAGGAATGACCCTGGTTGCTGAAACAGCAATCCATTATCCATGTCAAATCCAAACTCACTTTGAGCCGAAGTATCTGAAATCTTTAAGTTACTATCCGCTGCGTCAGTAAGAGATCTAACAGGAGTCTTGTTTTCATTTGGAACCATGTATAGAGTGGTCTCAGAAATTTCACTCTCAAAACCTCTGGGCTTGTTAGTGCATCCAAGGGTGTAGTAGAAATTTTGATTGGTTCTACTCTTAGTCCCATGATTGGCAGGATAAGAGCTATTAACGGTCAACTGAAGAGGCTCTGCCCAAACAGACATTGTTTGAATAGGACCTGGGAGAACATCCTTTGATCGAGTTGTTCCAAAGATATCCTTTTCGGCCCCAGTAACTACATTTCTGTCCTGGTATCCAGGGCTACCCCCCCAGCTAACCCAAGTTTGTCTGGCTAGATCGTTGTGTGGGTGATCAGGGAACCTAACAGTTTCTATTTCGGGAGCATATGGGTAGGAGAAAATAGCCTCACTTCCCCGAGAAACATGGAAGGGTCCAATGTTTGCGGGCTGATGCTGCTGATCCGAGTAATAGTTTCTTGGATTATAGAACATTCCGCGCCGAGTATACCCTATTTGGAAATAATCAAAAGTTCCAGAGTTATAATCCCACTGAGTATCATCTAGAGGATATCTGGTTTGTAGATTTCCTTCTCCACCAATATTCCAGGAGTATAAGGTGTTGTCTGCTCCAGGTATGAAGTATTTTTGAGGAGTGTCCCATCGGAAAGACATTGCTCTATTTATTTGGGCGGCGCTATTGAATCCCGCAATCGCAGTGGTTAGCCATGTGGTGCCCCCTTGGAATGATCGCTCACTTAATCCGTTACCACCGACACAGTTTATAAGCTCTAGCTTAAAAGGACCACCTAGGTCATCATCATCAACGTAGTCTTTGTAAAAAGCTTTAAGTCCATTCGAATCATAGTATTGGGTAATGTGCGTATTTGCCCAACGTTGAACCTCATCAATCATTTGCTGTTCCGCTGTTAGATCAAGAATACCTTTTTGATACCCAGTAGAGTTGCCAACACCTGCTAAAGAAATAAGAGAGTTGTAGTTTACAGTATTATCATTATTATCATAATCTGTTGGGTTGAAAGGCCCTCTACCATTACCAAGATCGCAATGTATAAATTTTACATTGAACGATGGAGAAATGCTAGGGCCTCCTAGTTCATCTTTAGAGGAATCTGGGGAGCCGTACGTCATCGACATTCCAGGCTCATACACAAATGCTGGGCTGTAGCGGGTATATGTCGGCTTTTTAAAAATGCAATTGACGAACTCTACGGGACCCAGGTTCATTCTTTTTGCTGTGGAGGCAACACTTAGTTTCGTTCCTCCAACAACGAAGCACTTATTAGCATTAGACGAGTTCATATCATCAGCGAGCAAACTGTAACCAGGCCAAGATTGAGGTGTATTGAACCCCACGCTCGCCCCAGCCTTAACTTCTCCCCGTATGTGACAATTCTTAAATTTTATAGAATGACACCTATCCCCAGCCCCCCAGTCACCTCGAAGGCTGATGTCTTCTACTGTAAAGTTTTCAAAAACTCCAGGAGAATTATATAATTTATCAGAAAGAGTCTCTCCAACATTAGAATCACAGGTGACAAAAATGTTGTTATCCCCGTAGCAGTGAAACTTATGCTCCCAATCGAAAGTTCTATGATAAGCAGAATCAAAAGGGTTTCCTTTTATCTTGACATTAATCCTGACATCCGACACATGGAGACTTTTAGATCCGACTAATCGCTCCCATGATCTAGAATCAGTCTCTTGTCCATAATCATCGGTTACTGGGTCAGTATTTAAGTCCTCTAAGAACTCACGAATACTCTCATAGTTTGTGAATTTTATAGTTTCCCTGCTAGGATCAATTGTTACATTATATACTTTCATATCATAAACCTCTACTAGGAACCTTTAGTATATCCAAAGGATTTGCGGTGTAAACAACCCCGTAATTTATAACAACTTCGACATCTGCTGTCGTGCGATTTTCTACTTGAATAACATCAAAAAACTCAGAACCGCTAGTGCGAATCACTTGAGGACTGGGTGAATATTTTCCAACTGTACATAATGCGCCCCCTGCACCATCACTGCCCGCACCTGCGACAGGATTTTGCACTTGATCATACGCATAAGTAGTTGAGCTTGGAACTAAATGAACTACTCCAGAG
>Ga0070750_10001642_pt1 | contig 12454 bp, 23 predicted proteins | sample VirMetDEL_Nov_24_FD_77013 | JGI IMG/M metagenome (GOLD analysis project Ga0070750, IMG submission 77013) | Aqueous microbial communities from the Delaware River and Bay under freshwater to marine salinity gradient to study organic matter... | ecosystem: Environmental > Aquatic > Marine >...
ATGTTTTTTAAACTGTCTACAATAGATAAGGTAGACTGGTTAAAAGCATTTCTAATAACACCAAAGAAACTTAGCTTACAATTTGCATAGTTGTCTTCAAACCTAATAATATTCGGTTTTCTACCGTACTCAAGAACCATATCATGTCCTACCTGTATACAGTATCTTATGTCATTAATGACTCTTTTAACAATCTTTTCACCTTCCTTTGGTATGTAGTCGTCTTTGACCATTTTGTAATAGTCTATCTCGTCGTCATATTTGTTGGGAGATACTTTGTACTTGATTGTTTTCAAAGATTTCCATTCTACTTCTACAACTCTAACCTTCAACGCTCTACTCTCTGATGTCATGTATGCTTCATAAGCAGAATTAAATTGCATGATTTGATCTGTTTCCATTTTTTCAAGTTCTTCTAGTTGGTCAACTATTTTACCTTCTAAATGAAATCTATCTACAATTTCGTTTACTGTGTACCAGTTATCTAACCCAGCATATTTACAATCTTGTAGTGTTTCTTTATCACTATCAACATCGTATATAACAGTTCTTGGGTCTATTCTTTCTACGTATGGGTCTCCATTTTTAATATTTACTCTGTAAAATTCTTTACCTGTAATAGCTAAATCGTAAAACCCTCTTTTAAATATTGATTTTAGTTTTTGTTTTTGAGCAATATATTCCAAACCAACATGCACTTGTTCCTCTACTGCATCACGAAATTTCATGTTTTGAAAAGCCTCTACATCTTCTGGCACTTCTGCACCTACTTGCTCATCTTCTAATTCAGCACCTAAGACTTTTTCAATTTCTCTCCTATGTGGTCGAAGTATAACTTCTGCCGCCATTTGGATTTTCTTTTCGTTTTTTCTCCTAATAGCATTTTTGTTAATTACGTTTACACTCCATCTTAAAGGTTGTGATACTACCTCACCTACTAATAAATCTATTTTAGGCATAATGATAGGGTAGTTAACTAATCTTGCTGGAGCTGTTATACCGTACATATCGGTAACGTACTTAAACTGCTTAGTATCAAATTGTCCATGAACAAGTAGATAGTTTTCATAATCTTTAATACGCTCTTGCGTAAACTTGTTAGAACCTTGATGATTTCGGAGTACAGCATCGAGGCAATCCTTGTGCCATTCTTCTGTCTTCTTTTCTTCTGGAATATTCTGCTTTGGAAATTTCATCTATCTATTAATCAAATTCATAATCGTAGGTCGGAGCATTGCTTGAACCTTCTAAACCGTTAACTGATACAATATTACCATTTACATTTTTAAAATGAGGTATAAACAGTGTATTATCCTCATTTTCACTTTCTCTTGCCTTTACTGTTCTTAAATTATCAGCATCGTGCATTAAAGCCATACCAAAAGCCATTGCTCTATCTGTATTGGCTGTACCATAAATACACAATTCATTTAACAAAGGTAAGAAGTAAATATCTTCCCAATGTTCTTTTATATATTCGTCTAAATATTCCGTAACCATTTTCTTTTGATGTGTCTTCATATGCACACCGTATTTGTTAGTAACAGTACTATACGGACTATCAGCACTTCGAGGTCTTTCTTTTAAAAACCTAAATACTTTGTTGTTAATAAAATACTTAAAAAAGTTATCGTCATTATATTCAACTAATATTTTACAATCGTAAAAGATAGCCAATTTTAAACAGTTTTCATAGAACACTTGTTTACTTTCAGGTCTATCTGTATAAAACGCAACAGGGTATTCGCTAGGTGTATCTACTCCAATAAATCTTCTATATACACACATACACCCTTTAGAACGCTTATTACCTATCTTTCCGTTCTTTTTAATTTCTTCTAAATCGTCATCAATATGGTAAGGATCGACTGCTGCAACATCAGCATTTTTTAATTCAGTCAATGGCATATCTACGATTTCAAATGGAAATGGGTTTTCATCACCTTCGTAATCTTCTTTATTCCCAAAATCCTCTACCCATATTGGGTAACTACCAAATATTTCTTTACCGTTTTCATTCTTTTGCCATTCTAATCTACCTCTACGTACAATATCAAACTTATTGTTAGTCTTTATGTTTGCAATCTGTTTGTTAAGCAAGTCTAATCTAAATGGTGAACCACCAGTTCTTAAAAAAGCGTGTTCTACCTTTAACGGCATTTCTTGTCTAAAAGCATATAAGTCAGAAATATCTCCCGACTGTCTTTTCTTTTCTGCTCTACTCTCTATATCTTTTGTTGCTCCTTCTACGTCAGACTTACCGTATTTAATATCAAAATAACCAGGATATACTTTTGCCGCAGGAATAAATAATGGTTTAAGATTGTATTTATCAGCATTTAAAAACATTTCCATGTAGTCATCTGATTCAATCTCCATTTGGTTAGACGTTCCTCCAATAACGGGTGTACCAAACTGAATAGCACCATCCCTAAAACATTCCTCGTTAGCTTGATAACCTTTCTTTAATTTAAGGAACTCTCCCGCTTCTTCAAACACCATGTAGTTTAACGAAGTACCACGAAAAGCACCAGGATTGTCCATAACACGAAAGTGTACCATAGACTTCATTCCTTTGTCTACCCATACACCATCTTCTTTTACTTTATATCCCGACATTAGTATGTCTTCATTATCACGTAAAACTTTTGGCCTAAGTTGTTTAGGTAATTCATTGTAAGAAAGCATCATCTTCTTTTTAAAGTCAAGAACATAATCTTCTTTTTGACTACCTATACCGTTTTCGCTATGACTATAACATACCCACTCATGCAAAAGTATATTTGCGTTCATAAATGAGAACCCTTTCCGTCTTGCTTTTAAAACAATAAGCCCGTACCCGTTTTCTTTTGCATCGTGTAATGCTTCAAAGTATTCATGGTCTTGATCTCTGTATATTGGAGAAATCATTCCTTTACGTCTAGCGTTAGGTGCAAGACCATGTATTTTAGAAAAATTTAAATAGAAATAATAATTGCCAGGAATCCATGTTCCTCCTGTTGGCTTATACCCGTTTAATATTCGTTTCCGTTGTTCTTTCCAAAAATGAGCATATTCTAAAGTTCCAGGCGTAAACTTTTTGTAGTTCTTTAAATTCTTATCAAATAAGACAGGTCTATACTTATTCCCTTCAATCATTACTTAAACATTTCTTCTTGCTCAAAAATAGATAAATCATCATCACCTCCTATCCCTGCAATCTTGTTACCACTCTCTATTTCGTTTATAATAGCATTTTTAAGCTCCCTTCTTGATTTAGCGGCTTTACCCATTTCTACTTGTAGGTCGTTTATTGTGCTAATATTTTCAGAATTAACTTTTAGTTGTTTAAATACTTTAATAACTTCTGCTGACTTGTCTACCATAGAACGGTATTCTTCATAGTCAGGGTCGTAGCTAATTGATTTGTATTCTTTTATTGCGTCAATAATTAATGGCTTGTCTTTAAAAGTACACTTATCTTTTTCAAGCAACATATTGTTTACCATTGTTTCCCTTTGTTCTTTTGGTAAAGACCTATATGGAGAACGGTAATCGTGCATAGCTACAATCCATTTAACTGCTTTAGAACCTAAGTATTTATTTTTATAGACTTTAAATAAATTAGGCAATAAGGCTACACCCTTATCTTTCATAAGGATATTACCATCTGTGTCAATATCTATTAAAGTTCCAAACATATACCTAACCCTCCAGCTATTTTAGCTTCTTTTAGTGTCTTATTAATTTGGGTTGTATATTGCCCTTCTTCAGTTGTTAATTCTGCCATTAACAATTTGCAAACTCCATGCACTAAGCCAGGAATTTGTCTCTGCTCGTCAGTACCATACAATCCGTCATTTCTAAGAAATAACATTTCCTGATCTACTAGTAATGACTCTTCTGTGATTCTTTTTACTATCATTCTGGAAAATATATAAAATTATAATAATACTCTCCTACTACGTTACAGCGGCTTAATATGTTTGCTTGTATCATTTGGTTAATGCCGTTGTATATAGTTTTACGAGTAACATTTAAATAATAAACTAACTCAACAGGGTTAATGTAAGCAACTCCATCGTGTGCTAAAAATTTATCTTTATTCTCTAATAGGAACAAGTATAAAACCTTGCCACTATCCTTCATTGACAATATTCTACTAATTTCTTTATAATCAATAGAACTATCCGTTTTCTTAAACGGACTTGGTACACTAATACTTTTTCCCATGTCGCTGTCCTCTTGTCTTATTGTACTTTAATTTAAGCTCAACATGTGTTTGTATATCAATGTTGTAATAACCACATATATCTAACAAACGTATAATAGAATCGGCTATTTCATCTTCAACAGTATCTTTAATGGATTGCTTAAATGATGTTTGAAAATCATAACTAGCATTCATCAATCCATCGTAATAGTTTAGGTCAGCTTTTAGCGAGTGTCTATCAGCTTCTAAAGCCTCACCTAATTCAGAAACAACTAGCATCAACATTGTACCCAGTTGCTTTTCTTCACCGTCGTAGAATCCTTTTCTTTTATTTCCCTCATGTATTTCCTTAGAGAAAGTTGTTAAGTCCATTTTGTACTATTTTCTACTAAGATAGGTAAAAAATTATTTAAGTAAAAATATTTTACATTACTAATGTTTTTTGTTGTGTATATAATTTACAATAGTTATATTTGTTGGGGGGATATAGGGGGGCAAGGTTTCGTCATTAACAACAAGCTGAAAACAAAACTGATTTCCTTTGGAAATCCTACTAGTTGAAGAACAATGAATAACAATGATAAACAATATAGTAAAGATTATAGACCTAACGTCTGTATTGCCGACTATACAATAAAGTATTTTCCTAGTAAATATGAAAAGCTATTATTGGGTACTAAGAAAGAAAGAGAATACGCTAGTAAGTATGTTGAATCTATACACATCTTTAAAGAATCAATATTGCTTAATGACGATAGTCAGTTTGTCAACGAGGAATTAAAATTAAGCCATTTAAAGCGCGTTCTCCCTCGCTATGGTGTAAAGTATAACGAGAACAATACTTATGTCCTTAGAAACCTTAAAATACATCATTTCTCAAAAGCAATGTACACTGTTAATCAAGAAGAATGAAGAGGATAATAAAATTTGTAAGGGATGATAGTTACGACTTGTATTGGTTTGATGATAAAACAAACGAAAGAGAATTTATAAAAACAGTTACAAAAATGGACAAATATTACACACCAGAAATAGAAGAGTTCCACGTTGGGTTTGAGTATGAGTGGTTGAATATATCTAACAGTGAATGGTTGAAAAAAACTCATTCTTCATTAGATTGTTCTTATAATAGTCCAGAAAGAACAAGAGTCAAATACCTAGACAGAGAAGATATTGAGAGTTTGGGTTTTATACCAATAATACCATCTAATATAGAAGATAAGGGTAGTTACGAACCTGATTGGTGGTCAACCACAAAAACTGGTGATGGGTATCAAATTCTTAAATGTAAAAACTACTCCACTAACGAAATAACCTACGAGATAAGTTATGGTCAGCATGAATATAGACAAGTGAAGTTCGATGGAACAATCAAAAATAAATCAGAATTAAAGAAACTATTAAAGCAATTAGGGATATGACAATAAAGAAAAATGTGAAATCTGATAGTTTTCAATTTATAGTACCCATATACGGTGTACTTGTTAAAGTGATTAAGGATAAACGTTCTAACCTATCTAAGCGTTTTAAGGAATCTACTGGTGTAGATCGTTTAAGTATAGTTAATCCATTAGAGTTTGCTAAGACAATACAAGTAGATAGCAAAGAAGAAGGTTCATACGTTGTATTGCTACTTACTGAACATACTGACATATCTATCCTCGTACATGAAAGTGTGCATATGGCAAAGTCAGTTATGCGTATAGCTGGTGTTAAAGTAATGGATGAAGAAACAGAAGCATATATTACTCAATATTGTTTTTCTGTTGTGGATAGTTATTATAATTTTGATATATTAGCAAATGAAGATTCCATTTATTGAATTTGTAACTTTTGGTAAGGGAGGGAGGCGTAAGTCTTTCTCCTTTTTTTAATTTATATATTATGCAATCATTAAAGTTTTATAAAAGAAAACCCGAAACAATACAAGCAATCTGTTATAACGGAGATAATGCTGATGAATTAGCTAATCTATTTGGTATAGCTAAAGATACTTTTCTATATCCAGAAATAGGAGAATACGTTGTTAGGTACACTAACGGTTCATACGAAGTGTTTACTAAAGAAGCGTTTGAAGAATTGTTTGAATCAGTATAAAAAAATAAAGGGCTATGCCACCACGCAAACCCTTTATCTAATCTACCTGTGCATTATTAGGTAGGCATATACTTTCATGTTCTTCACTATAACCAGGCACATGCCCTAGTTCTAAATCTAAACAATCATACTCTTCTACATATCCATTGTTATCATCTTCTATAAGTGCATAACCTAATTTACTATTATAAGCTAAATCATCCATGCACTCTAATATAATCAATCATAGGCATAAGTACGATATATAGCACTATTTTTATTTTTTACCCCCATACCTATAAGCTTTTGGTTTACCCGTAGCCATTGATTTCTTTTTTTCTACAGATGAACCAAAACCAGTTTTCTTATAAGTAGTAGGATCAAAAAACCCCTTTTCTTTTAAATACCTGCTTTGCCTTTCTGTTCTATCTTGATTGCTTTGTCGCTCTCTTGCTTTAATAGCTTTTCTTTTAGCAGTTAACGCTCGTTTAGCAGCGTCAGTAGATGTTTTAACTTTTTTTCCTGGCATAATGTATGTTTTTATAATCTATAATATATTAAACAATTATACACAATTAACCCGTATAGTGATTACTTTATTTATTAACGCCCATATGTTCGTTATATTCTACAATGTATTCTTTGTTACGATAAGACCCGAGTGGGAGGACTCTATATAAAACTACCCCGTACTGCATTTTACACTTGAAATAACCCCTGTCATTCACTGCGTTCATTGTTTCCCAATGTTTTTTGATTATATTTGCTAACTATATATAACGTTTAGTTACGTATGTTATGCTATCTATGAGAACATTGCCCTTCTCCTTTTTACATCATGTTTACAATATCGTTTGGTTGTAACGTTTTGTCGAAAGTAAATAACGTTTAATTACGTTGTAGAGATACCAAGTTAGTGTTTTTTTCTGACATTGTCAAGTTTCCCAATGTGCATTGAATTAACTTTTAAACTTTATATTATGTGTTTATCACCAGAATATTGTCCGGAGGACAACGTTACATATCCTTGTATGGATTGTAACGAATGCGTAGAAGAATGGTCAATGGATTATTCAATTGAAGAAGAAGAAATAGAAAAACCTGTTTACACAGGTTTCTTTCCAGCTTATTCTATCAATGAAGCTATTGATTTATTCAAAAGCAAGTTTGGTAATGCAAATGTTAAATCTTTTCCAATAAATCATGGAAAGCATAGATTAAAACATAACTATCAAGCAACAGCTGACGCATTACCGTTCTAAAAGTATCAGAGTGCATTATCCCAATGTGCTCTGAACTTAAAATTATATGTTATGTATAATGTATATCGCTTTTCGTTTATAATACTATTAAGCACAATAATGTTGCTATATAGTCTTTATGTATGCCTAATCGGCTAAAACGTGTTTCCCTTTGTTTTATGATACATGTTTGTTTTGGTTTATCAAAGTACAGTTGTTTTTCCCTCTGTGCTTTGATATGACAAATATTGCAGAAAATGCAACAGTAGCTCAAGGAGTTGCTCAAGCAAACGCTGAAAACAACAGCGTAAAAACAAATGAGGTTGCTAACGTATCAGCTATTGACGCTTTGTTACAAAAACATAGCAGTCTAATAGCAGACGCTCATAACGTTCAACGTACAATCGTGGATTGGTTTACACCACCTAACGATGACTACTCTGTAAATACCACTTATCAAGGTATTGCAGAGGTTAACGGACGTAATCAGCATATGTTAGCCGTTGGTAACACCAACAAACTTGTTCGTCTTCCAGACGACTTTAGTGCTTTTGTAGGAGGTAAACAATTACCTTCGCAGTCATTCGGTAGCTGTAAACGTCTTGTAAATATATTACGAGATTATTCAGCTTATTATGACAAAAAGCTATCAGAACTGTTATCTATGGGTTATAGCCTATATATGATAGCTGATGATTATGCTGACCAAAAAGGTTTAATCTTTGATAAAAAAGAGAAAGACCAATACGGTAATCAAATCACTCGTAAAGTTGTTTGGACACAAGAAAATCGTAATGCAATGCAATCGTTAGTTAATGACGTTGTAAATTACATTTCATCTTGTACAGAACATCCAACTATTCCGTTGGTTGTATCATCACGTTCAAGAGCAGGTTATTCAGCTATCATAGAAAGCGTAGAATAACAAATATAGTTCATAGGCACAACACCCGTTGTGTCTTGAACTTTAAATTATATAATTATGATACAAGAAATTACACCAGTAGTAATAAGTAATGACAAAGAAATAAAAGACGTTTATTTCGACTTAACATTAATTGTTGATAAACAAAACGGATTAACCGTTATAGACAACACTAAAAAAGACTTTCATGATTACCTAGACTGCGATACACTAACGTGTCAACAAGTAAAAATAAAAGTATAAACAAAGTATCAACGTACACCCATTGTGCGTTGAACTTATAAATCAAATGTTATGAAAACAATCAATGTTAACGGTGTTAGAATCAATCTTAATGACTATTCTAATGACCAACTACAAAACCTTATTGTGTACTTGTGTAACAAAGTTGACAAGCTACAAAAAGAAAACGAATTGTTTAAATTGCCTACGCCTAACATAGACGAGCAATTTACAAATTTCAATTGGTAAAATATATCATAGTGCAATTCCCATTGTGCTATGATAACCTTGCTCTATGTACATTTTTTTTGCAAGTAAATCCAAAAACAATGCTATGACCTAATTTCCTACGGGAGTCATTTTTTACATATTTTTCAATTACGGTTTTTGTTTTCCCTTTGTGTTTTTGAACTTTAATTTTATTTATTATGTATTTAAGAATTTCTAATGACAACGAGATTAACTACAAGGCGTTTACGCTAGTAGGAGCATCAACAAAGACTGACGGTAAAACTATTGGACAGTTTGGAACGGGTAATAAGTATGCGTTAGCATATTTGTTAAGAAACAACTACACTGTAAAAGTATTCTCTGGCGAGAATGAGGTAGTTATTTCGACAAAAGAAGAAACCTTTAGCGATCAAAAGTTTGATGTAATTCATGTAAATGGTGAATCAACTTCTATTACTACCAAAATGGGTAAAGAATGGAAGCTATGGCAAGCCATTAGAGAGTTTTATTCAAACGCTTTAGACGAAGGTAATGCTGAGATATGTTGTACAACTAAAGTTAGCGGAGAACCAGGTAAAACTAATATCTTCATTAGCTTAAATGATGAGTTGTTAGATATGGCTACTAAGAATTTTCACTTGTATTTTGCTGATGAAAGCAAGATGATATATGAAAATGATTACGGTAAAATCTATGAAAACAACGGTAATGCAGTAATTTACAGAAGAGGTATCAAATGTTTTGAAACAGATGAATCTTCTAGTTATAGTTATGACATACCTAACGTAGATATTAACGAATCACGTGTAGCTCATTATTCATGGGATGTATACAGAGAAATATGGTATATACTTGTTACTTGTACTAACAAGAAAATCATTAAGAATGTATTACAGTCAATGACTAAAGGTCATATCGAGTTTAACTTTGCAACACCTTACGCAGCAACTCCTTCTGATGAATTTGTTGAGGTATGTAGAGAAATTAACGTACAACCAACAAGTCTAATAAGTCTTCTAAGCGTTAATGAGGTTAATGAGTACACATTTGTACCAGAAGACCTTTATAGTTTCTTAGGAGCAAGGATAGACAGCAATCAGCTACAAGATTTAAGATTTGATAAAGCAAGAGGTGTTACTTACAGAGTTATTGAAGAACCTAGCCAACTTCAGATGAATACAATTCATTCTGCAGAAAAATTTCTTGCTGAATGTAATTTACCAAACGAATATGATATAGTCGTAGGTAAGTTTTCTAATTCAAGAGTTTTAGGTTATGCTAATCACGAAGATAATTGCATTGTCTTATCAGAAAACGGTTTAGATCGTGGTGTACATGATGTTGTAAATACAATCATAGAAGAGTATATTCATTTGAAATACGATGCTCGTGATTGTTCTCCAGAGTTTCAATTACATGCTATTGATATGCTTATCAACTATGCTAAAAAAGTAAACTCTTACAACATTTAATTAAAATCAAAGCACAATAAGGTTTGTTACCCGTTGTGCTTTGATTTATAAACTATTTACTATGGAAGCATTTATTAAACATTATTTTGAGCTAAAAGACTTTTTAACAAGAGTTAATCCTACGGATGATGAAATCAACAATGAGCTTGTAAAGCTTAAAGTTGACAGCATTATCAATGCAGAGTTTTTGAAAGAGTTCTACACTAAACAAATGCGTTTACACGAATTTAAGGAAGATTTGTTGAAATTAATTTTCAAACACGCTGAAAACATTGATTATGCAGAAGAATTGAAAGAATTTATCAGAATCGTAAAAGAAAAGTACGATGAAGAGTGTTCTTGATTAAGAAAATTTAGTTAATTGCTTACATTTAATTTTAAATTAGTTTACTATGGAAAAGTTGAAAGATTTTAAAGAACTAAAAGGTATTAAGATGCCTTTTGATAGAAAAAGAGCAGGTATTTTATTTAAAAGACTACTTACAGAGTACCATAAACACAAAATGTCTTTAATATTTAATGACAAAAAGAAGATTACTGGATTTTATACAATAGATGTAAAAACAGGAAAACCTTTGAAGCATAAACTATTTATACGACACGATAAACTTATGTGTACTTGTAATAAATTTGGAAAACAAGCTTTTGATATGGATATTTATATTCCTAGCATTAACAAAGTTGACCATGAATAAAAAGACTGTCTTAATAACAATATCGTTTAATATTGCATCATGTATATTTTTAATATTTCATTTATACAAAGCAATACTATTACATAACTTAGGAGTTATAGCAATACTTGTAGCATTGCTTATAGCTGTTTGTATGTTGTTATTAAAGGCTTTTAGCGATTATAAATACCTTAACGGTAGTTTATCCTATAATGAATTTAAAAAGCGTCCAGAATACGAATATTGGTTTTTACTTTACGGAGATAAGGCTTATGTAGAATATTTAAAAGAACGTTTAAAATAAAATAAATCAACCATAGTAGATAGAGAAAGGGTGATAGGTAGAAATGCCTATTGCCCTTAATTTTATTACCTAATTTGTTATAGAATGCATTTTTCCCTTTGTGTCTTGATTTATAAACTTATTTATTATGGAAGAAGAAAAAATTAAAGAACTTGTTTTACAACAAGATGAACTGTTAAATGGAATAGAAGTCTTTATGATTATAGAGGGCTTAAAACTATTTAATAAACAGCACAAAAAAGACGTTAAATCTTTTGAAGCTAAAGGTAAAAATCCTTTGATTGGCGAAAACTATTTTGAAACAATGATTAATTATGGATTGTTATTGAAACTAAAAAAGTTATCTAAAATAGATGAAGTTAAACATTTTGAAGAATTTAAAAACGGTAAGATATGACGTTAGAAGAATACGTAGAAGGTTTAAATGATTTCTTAGAAATGAATCCAGAAGCTAAAGAACTACCCGTAGTTTATGCAAGCGACCCTGAAGGAAATGATTGGCATTATACTTTTAGTAGTCCAACTATGATTTCTAAAGAAGGTAATGGTTACTCAAGAAGTACAACTTACAATATAGATGAGGCTGATGAAATTTGTATAAATTAGTGTTTATGGCTAAGTTTAAAGTACAAGTAATCGAAACATTATCTAAAGTAATTGAAGTAGAAGCTAATAGTGAAGTCGAAGCTAATGTTATTCTAAGTCAAAAGTATCATGATGAAGAAATAATTTTAGACTCTTCAGATCATTTATCTACTGAATTTAAAGTTTTAAAAGATTAAATAAACTCTCCAAGCTAATGGAGAAGCAAGTGAACCAGTGGAAAACACACAATTAAACCACCAGATATTTCACAACACTACCAAGAGTGTTAGCTTTGAAGTTAGATGGTACTGTGTCGTAGGATTACACTACTATCATTCCACTTGGAGGACTTGGAGAGTTTAAAATATTACTATTCAGACATAGTGATTTTTTAGAGTTCAATTAAGGCATGACGGAATTACCCGTTGTGCCTTGATGTTTAACTTTAAAAAATCGTAATATGGAAAATTACAAAATTTACATTGATACAGACAAACCGTCTGTAAAAATCAAATTTAGTATTAGTTACTTG
>Ga0070750_10001646_pt1 | contig 12443 bp, 3 predicted proteins | sample VirMetDEL_Nov_24_FD_77013 | JGI IMG/M metagenome (GOLD analysis project Ga0070750, IMG submission 77013) | Aqueous microbial communities from the Delaware River and Bay under freshwater to marine salinity gradient to study organic matter... | ecosystem: Environmental > Aquatic > Marine > Coastal...
ACAAGTTCAAGCACAAAACAGAGAGTTAGAAGAAGCGGCTGTTATTAAAGGCGCTTTAGTTTTAGAGTTGCAAAATTCTCTAGAAGAAACAGAGAAAGCAAAAGCAGAGGCAGAAGCATTACGAGATGAAGCTATAGAAGATCTTGAGGTAATGCAGAAAAGAACTCAGTTTGAGTTAATCAGTACAATTGTTAGAGTAGCTTTATATGTTATAGTAGGAGTGGGTATACTCACAACTATAATGTATGCTTGGGCAATTGGTTCTGGTACAGACACACAAATAATAGGCAGTACCTGGTCAAATATGTTTGGTATTTTACTTACCAACGCGTTCAGTATTGTCGGAACTATAATGGGGGTTAAGTACGCTACGGATAAGGATTAAATTTTTGTATCTTTGCTTAGCTAACCCCTTGATTTTAAACATATACAAATGGTATATACTAACGCAAAAGACCTCTACAAGTCGTCTATTCCAAAGTCTAGGTTTAAGGGTAGCTCATTACCACAATACGGTTATGGTGCAATGCTTACGCAAGCGGGTAATTTTTTAGGATCTGATAAAGGATCTGCTTTATTAGGTAACTTAGGGCAACTTGGCACTGCTGTCGGCTCTTTAGATGCTGTAGATGGAGATATGAACCCGTATGCAGCTGCAGGAGCAGGAGCTCTTAAAGGTGTAGGCATGGGTGCAAAACTTGGTAACATGATTCTGCCTGGAGTTGGAGGTGCAATCGGTGCAGGTGCGGGAGCTCTTATAGGAGGTGCTGCAGGTCTATACAAAGAACGCCAACAACAAGCACAGCTAGATGAAGCGGAAGCGGCTAAATTAAAACTAGAGCAACAACGTAAACGTGCTTTAGAGTTAGCTAATCTACAATCTTCTAAAGCCGTTCTGTCTACATACCCTACACAAGGAGTAGCTGATGCAGGTTTTATGGCTGCTTATGGAGGTACTATTAAAAAGTTTGAAGACGGAGGCGTTATACAACCTAAAGGAGATCCTTACGAATATAAAAAAGTAGGTGATAAATACTTAACGCGTAGGCGTGGTAACTCTAATTGGATTAATGCACAAGGCACAGCGTTAGACGCTATCCGCACAAAAATATACGGAGAGTCTGCAGAACCAGCACCTCAATCTCCCGTAAAACAAAAAGAGGCTCCATTACAAATGATGGATTACCCAGAAGATACTGGCGGGTTACCTACAATGTACCCAAATCCTAATCAAGTCTCTGCACAACCAAGTCCTATGTATAATCCTGTACCTATGGGCGGAGGATTTAGCAATGAGATTCCTGGCAATACTTCACAAGACTTTAGAGTTCCGGCAGCTGCAACTCCTGCTCCTATTACAGCAGAAACTCCTGCACCTATGTTTGCGGAAAAGCCTATGGCTTCTTCTGTTGCAGATAAATACTCTGATAAGGAAGTAAAGGAAATGCAAAGACTTCTTAAAGAACCCGTAAGAAAGGTTCCTAAAAAAGTTGCAAGCGCAAAACCTAAACCAGAACCTAAGACTGTAGAAGAAGTAGAAGTTAGCTTAACTAAAAATGACGACAAAGATCCTATTGTGTTAGACGACCCAGGATCTATTGATTTAAATTTTGCTAAAGATTTCTATAAAAAGAATGGCGTTAATAAAGACTACATCTTTGTTGTAGATAAACCTACAGGAGCTATGTATCAAGTAACTCTTGATACGGGTGAGTACAAGTACTTAGATCAAGTAGGGCTTGGTAAAAACGTAGGAGATAGAGATACCTCTAAAGGTAGATCTTCTGGTAAAGGAACTAATCAAACACAATCAGGTTGGGTTAAAATTAATCGTGAAGCAGAGTTTACTCAACGTAATAAAAACTACGGAGATGAGTTTAATGGATTTGCTGCTTATGTAAATGGTTCGTGGAAAGAAGTACCTACAGGTATCCACGGTACTATGGCTGAAGATTGTGGTCGTGTATCAGGCGGATGTACTCGTATGAATGAAGAGTTAGAAGACTCTACAAGAAGTATGCTAGATAAAAATACTTTATTGTATTATACTAGTGATAACTCTCAAGGTATTCCTATGCAAGCAATGGGAGGTCCTACAGATCCTCCACCTTTTGATATGTCATTGTTAGCAGGTAATAGCTTACCAGCCCCTAATCAAATGGCTATGTCGGCACCGGATGCACTTACAGGTTATTCAGACCAACAACTAGCTGTTAATCGTGCACAAGGAAATCAAGTTGCTTTTAATCAGCGTGCCGAGATTGTAGGAGAAAATCTTAATAATGCATATCAGTATGCTAAAGAAAATCCTTTAGATGCAGTACAAGTAGGATTAGGTGCTACTGCAATTGCAGCCGAAGGAATTCCTTTAGCTGGTACAGCTGTAAGTGGTATTGCTGATGGTATAAATGCAGGTATTAGCGGTAGTCGTGCTGCTTATTATGCTAATAAAGGCGACACTGGTAAGGCAGCATTTTATACTACTGCAGCAGCTCTTGACGGTGCCGCGGCTATTCCTGGTTTAGGAAATGCAGCTGGCGCTTCTAAAATAGCAATGCTTTTAAATAAAGCAAATCACGTTGCTCATGCTCCTATTCATGCAGCTCATACAGGTGCAAAAGCTGTTACAGCTTATAAAGCGGGTAACTTAGGATACGGGGCAGCTAATTCTTCATATGCTATGGGCGGTAAAATACCAACTGAATCTGCAGACTATCTTGCAGAAGGCGGAGAAGTTATACAACATGCAATGAATGATCGTCCTGATACAGATCAGAACGGAGACATAAGACAATTAAATTCTAATACTTCTAAGTTCGTAGGAGATTCTCACGATGCGGCATCACAAGGAATTGGTGTAGCAAATGACGAAGAGGCTCGTATATATTCCAAAAGACTATATGCACCTAAAGACTTAGTTGCTAAACTTAAAAAACTGTAACATGGCTAGAACATCATATGCAAAAGCCATTGAATTGGCGGCAGCTAAGAGAGGTAAATATGAAAAACAACTAGAACAAGCTCAACGTTCTGGTGATCGTTTTGCAATTAATGCTGCACAGCGTTCTATTGCAAGATTACAAGAGTATGAGCAAGAACTATTTGATTCTCAAGAGCAGCAAAAAATTGATAAAGGTATTACTCCTCCTCAACAACAAATGCGTTATGGAGGTAAGCCTATGTATTACACAGGAGGTCCTTTAGAAGGCAGTCCTTTTACAGCTGCAGATTTGACAAGAACTCCTATACCTGCTATGACTCCTCTTGCTTCTAAAAGTGTTAATATTCCTACATTCGGTGCTCAGGCTCAAGGTGCAGGTCTTATACCTATGCAGCAACTACCCACATACACTCAAGGTTTAAATGCGCCTACAAATGATATGACGCCTTTAACTCCTGAAGAAATTAGTGCAATGCGTATGCAGGATGCTGTGGATGCTCAAGCTGTTCCTAATCAAAACACTTTTGGAGATATGTTTAAAACATATGCTCCTTATGCAGCGCAGTTTGGTACAGACTTGTACGCTCTAAATCAACTTAAAAAGATTGAAGGTCCTGTAGATGCTCCTATGATGCAGACCCCACAAATAAATACTAACGTAGATACTTCTGCTACTCGCGCTAGAATTAATGATAATGCTGCAGCTGCAAGAGCGTCTGTAGACTCTTCTCTTTCTAACAGTGCTGCTGTACAGAATGTTAAGCTAGCAGGTCTAGCTCAACAGAATAGGCTGATTGCAGACATTGGTCAGCAAGAAGCTAATCAAGAAATGGCATTGCGTAATCAGCAAAGTATGTTAGCTAATCAAACTTTAAATCAAAACTTAGGTACTGATGCTCAAAATCGTCAGAGATCTGTAGACTTTGAGAACATGATTAGAAATGCTCGTATGGGTATCATACAAGGTATGGGTGTAAAAGCAGGTCAAATAGGTGGCGAGTTTGCTCAGCGTAAGTTAGATAAAGATACTATGGATCTTATATCTAGACAGTATGATTCTGGCTTACTAAACCGTAACTTTAGCGACTATGCAGGCACAGATTTATATAATGACCCGCAGGCTCGGGATCAAATTCTTGCACTACTGCAAGATCCTGATATGGGACCTCAATATGCAGAGCAATTAAAGCAGACAAACCCTACTGCTTATAATTATTTTATGGGTATAATTAATAATTTGAATCAGTAATTATTATGGCTACCGATCCACTTAGTAATTTTAGATCTAGTCCTTTTGTAAGCCAATATAAAGGCTTGCCTATAGATGCGTTTCAGCAAAGTGCTACTGTACTCCAAAATCGCGCTATTCAGAACAAGGATCAAATGGACAAGCTAGACATGCTTGCGTATGAAACTGCTGTATATGGTAATGAAGATGAAGCTGTAAAGCAGGCTCAAATTAAAAAGATACGTGACGAGCAAGAGCGTATTGCCGCAACTGGAGCTTACGAACGTTCTGCAGATTTAGTACGCATGCAGGGTAAAGAGTTTGCACAAAACACTCAATTAAATTCTGCTAGGTCTAATGCAAGAAACATTGCTGCAAGTCAAGCAAATGCTTCAAAATACAGCCCTCAGCAACAAGCTGCGTTGCAGCAACGTATTCAAGCTTATTCTGGTGTAGGAGAAGGTGACGAGTTTGGTAAATTTAATGTGTTTTCTGAGCATCAGTTTTACGACGATGTTGACTTTAATGAGAAGATTAACGACTATGTTAAAGATTGGAAAGCCAATTCTCAGGAGTGGGTATCTAATGCTCAAAAAGCAGGATATATCACTAGTGGTGGTACAGAACAAGTTACAGAAGAAGAGGTAAGAAATGCAGCTATGATGATGCTTCAGAGTGATCCTAAATACAGAAGAGCTTTAAATGACGAAGCTCGTTATAAACTCTATGAGGCTACAGGAGATATTAATGCTATGGTTGCAGACCCTAATTCAGTTATAGGTACTCGTACACTTGCTGATGGAACTCAAGAGGATGTAACAGCTTTACAGGCTACTATGGAAACTTATGTAGAGCCTTATGCTCAGAGAGAGTCTTACAGAAAGACTACGGCTGATATGAAGACTGATGGCAACTTTGGATTAAAACTAGACATGCAAAACATGGCGGGTCGTTCTATTATACAGGGCTCTGCAATTAATCCTTACGAAAAACTTACTGTAGATAACTGGAAAGAAGTTACAGGCAGTCAACAACTGCAATTGCAGTCTTTAAAAGACCAGTTAAATACTATTGATCCTGAAACTAATCCTACTCAATATAGTCAGGTACAAAATCAAATTGATGCGATACAGTCTCAATACAATACTCTGCAACAAATACAAGAAGAGTATAGAGCAAATCTTGCAGACATAAGCCCTGAAGATTCTAAAGCTTTAGCGTTCCATGAAAAAATACAAGACATTTCTTTAGAACGTCAAGGAGATTATTTCTTTAAAGACCCTGAAAAAGCTAATCGTGTTTTAGATGCTTATAAAGAAGTTTATGGTCAAGAAGCATATGATGCTTTAGAAGTAGGTACCAGAGAACGTCGTAACATGGCAACAAACGAAACCTTTACAATGGATGTAGTAGATAATCTTACTCCTATCTTAAAAGCAGGTGCGCAAGGTAAGCGTTTAGCGAATAAAACTTATTGGAGTAATAATGACTTTAATGATTATTTAGAAAGCCAGAGTGAACGCTTTGGAGAAACTCCTACAGTAATCCTCTTTAATGAAAACAATAAAGGGGATAAAGCTCTTATGGAAGATGCTCGTAGTATGGTTAGAGCAGGAAATATTAAAATTGATGCTTCTACTTCTTCTGATCCTAATGTAAGAAACTTTATAGCAGCCGTTTATGATGACTTAGTTATTAGTGGTATTGATGCTCAGGATGGTAGAATCAATATTAATGTGCCTCAGATAGACTTAACTGCAGATAAGTACAAGAATTTAGATTCAGATGTTATAAAAGCAGGTGAAAAATTAATGGAGCCTGGTAAAAATAACTTATACATTACTCCTGTTGGAGCTGATTATAAAACTAAATTTATTAGTAGCCTACAACGGGAAGCTGAAGTACAATTACAATTAGGAAACCAATATGAAGCTAATCAAGCTATACAGTTATTAGGTACATTTAATCAACAGTTAGACGCTAATAATTGGGATGGTCAAATTTCTAGAGCTATTGCTCAACCTGATATAAAACAAAACATTGTTGCAGATAAAGCAAATATTAGTATACAAGTTAGTCCTATAGATAATAAATCTTTTATAGTTTACGATGACAAAGGTCAAATAATTACTGCTGAGAATTCTAATAAGCCTAGATTGTTTAGTAGAGGAGATATAGACCAACTTATAAATGAAGTTAATAAATAAAGTATGAGTGATATTAACTACCAAGGAATTGCGGATTCTCTAGGTGATGGCACCCCTAAAGTAGGAGCATCTGATAAGGGATCTGCATCTGCTAGTTCTCCAACGGATTATCAAGCTATTGCTAATAAAATTAAGCCTGAAAGCAATCTTCCTTCTTTAGGAAGCTCTAGTCTTAATATTGATTTAGATAGCTATAATGGTTATGTACCTGATGTACGCCCATTAGAAGATATAGATCTAGAACGTGCAATGAACCAGCCTTGGACTCATCAAGCAGCAAGAGCAGGAGCTCAAATGTTTGGGGAGATTGTTGGTGGTACTATAGAAGGATTGGGTTCTATACCAGAGCTTGCAGTTGCCGCAGCTGATGAAGCTAACAAACGCAATGCTGACTTTGATAATGTTATTATAGAGTTTGGTCGTAATCTCAGAGAAGGTATTGCAGATGCTACTCCAATCTACCGTACAGATCCTAATGCTACATTTGATGTAATGGATTCTGGTTGGTGGTTTAGCCACATGCCTTCGGTAGCGTCTTCACTATCAATGCTTATTCCAGCTAAAGCTGCTACCAGCGGTTTATCTTTATTAAATAAAATAGCTAAAGCAGGTAAGCTTGGTAAAGCAGGTAAAGCTGCTTCAGGCATGACGGCAGGAGCACGTTATGTTACTAAGCTAGGTGTTGGTGCTGCTGTATCTCGTAACGCTGAAAACTTTAGAGAAGCGTATCAAGTATACGATGAGATTTATAACGAAGCATTAAATGCTTTAGGCGATCCAGAAAGAGCATCTGAACTTGCGGATTCGCAAATGGCAGAAGATGCTAAAGCTTACTACGGTAAAGACAATCTGTCTCCACAAGAAATAGCAGAGTATACTGCTTCACGAGCTTCTTGGAGATCATACCGCATTAACTCTGCAAACATTGTATTTGATGCAATACAATTTGCACCCTTGCTTAAACTAAGTAAAGCCTCTACTCGTACAGGTCTTCTTGGTAGAAGTAAAGCAATTCTAGAAGCTCAAGGTAAATGGGATAAGTTAAGCCGGTTAGAAAAGCTTGGTACATATATGACTCCTGGTGCCTCTGTTGTAGCTACACAGTTTACAGAAGGTATCGAAGAGGGTATTAACTTTATTGGTGGTGAAGAAGGTAAATACCTTGGTCGTCAACTCTTAGGTGGAGAGAAATCTTCTCTAAGCAATCGAATGAAACAATATGTCACAGACGGTCACTTCTATGAAAGTGCTGCTTGGGGTGTATTAGGTGGTGTTGCGCACTCAGCTGTAGCAGGAGCCATTTCTAAAGATGAGGGACCGCAGAGTACTAAAAGTAAAATTGGAGCTATTAAAGCTCGTAATATGCTTTTAGGTAATCTTGGTACACAAGTAAAAAATATTGAGAACGATCCGAAATTAAGTGATGCACAAAAAATTGCTCAGATTAAATCTTTAAAAGAGTCTACTCTTTACAATATAGGTATGCTAGAAGCACAGAGTGGTACTGTGGATTTATTGCTAGAGTACCTAGACGGTGAAGAGTTTAAAACCTGGGCACAATCTGAGCAGTCTGGGTTAAAATCTGAGGAAGTTGCTAGCTCTATAACAGAGTTTAAAAATACTATTCGTAATGCAGAAAGCATTTACAGAAAACACTCAGGTGCTATGTTCTATAGTAATGCTTCTCAGCAAGCTCAAAAACTTATAGAGCAGAACCTTATTAATAATGAGGTAAACGTAAATCTTAAAAAGCAAAAACTATCTGAAGATAATGATGCTATAGAGGCTTATGAAAAAGATTTAAATCTTACAGACGATACTAAAAAAGCTTTAAAGGGTTTAGGGTTACGTGAAGCTATTGCTATTGCTGACGTACAAAAAACAAAAGCTCAGCGCCAAGGCAATAAAGATTTAGAGGAGCGGTACAAAAAAATCTCAGAAGATTTACAAAACAGGTATTCAAAGCTTGAAGGAAACTCTGATTTAAAAAATGTGTCTGTTCCTGCACCGCTAATTGATAAATACGCACACCGCTCTTTACAAGAAAGTGATATTAATGTATTACAAAACGAAGCCGCACAACTTACAAGTCAAGAAGCAGTAAACAATGCAGAAAAAGTTGTAAAAGAAAAAGCAGCGAATGAAACCAAAGCAGCTAAAGAAGCAATTCTAAAGCTGATTAAAGATTCTGATCGTCTTAGTAATGACTTAACAGTGTTAGCTAAACACAGCGATCCGGATATTAAAAAAGCTGCAGAGAATAAAATTGCGGAGCTTAAAGCTAAAGGAGAACAAGGAGAAGTTAAAAAGAAATCTGCTGAAGCTTCTGCAGTGGCAGACGGTTTAAAGCAAGAGGAACCCGCACCAGAAGGTCCAGGCTCTGCATTTGAAGTAGCACCTGAAGCCCCTGTCGAGGGTGAGGTAGCTGAAGGAGAGCCCGTAGGTCCTGTTGCAGACCAAGAGATTAGCGACTTAGATGGTCTTGATGAAAATGATCCTAACCTAGATGGTTTAGATAACGGAGCTCCTTTTAGTGATGAAGAGCTTGAAGGTTCTGGTAATCCTAACTTCCCTTTTGCGCGTAAAAAACGCCCAGAGGATACTACAGAAGATGTTCCTACAGGTAGTGAGGAAGGAAACACTATAAAAGATAAACGTGTTAAAGAGTTACGTGCATTAATTAATCGTAAGCTAGGTACTCTTAAACGCAGTAATATTAAACAATCTACTGCTGAGCGCTTAGAAAAGGAAATAGCTGCTTTAGAAGCAGAGCTTGCAGAGATGTTAGGGTCTTCACAGGTTCCACAACAGCCTGCTGCAGAGTCTCAACCTGCAGAAGAATTTCCAGATGCTGAAAACCCTGATATTACTTCTGTAGAACTTGCAGAAAGAGTTCAAGGTCTAGAGTTGGACATTTATACTTTTGGTAAAAACCTAAAAGATCTTTTACAGATTAGTGATGCTACTGGCAATGTTATTGGAGGAGGCAAAATCTCTGCAGAACAATCTAATCAGTTGGCAGCTCTTTATAATCTACGTGCAGGAGATAAACTTACAATAACTCCTAATCCTAATGGAGAGGGTTATGTAATTCTAAATGAAGATAAGCAAGTAGTTGGTAATCTTTACTCTGTTCAAACTACTCAAAACCGTCTTAATCAAGTTCAGAAGGATTTAAACAACGCTAAATCAGACGAGAGGATAGAAAAACTAACTATCCAAGAAGATCGTGAAAAGGCTCGATTAGCTGTTGCAAAACGTATGCAGGAAATCTTTGATCAAGGTGCTGCAGAAATAACAACAGAAGTAACAGCAACTACTCCAGGTGCTCTTATTTTAACTGATACACAAGTAGTATTAAACGATGCTATTAGTGGTATGCTTAACAAGCATGGTCTTGCTATTGCGAGCCCTGGTATTGCTACAAGTTTACTGACAGGGGAAAAGGTTTTCCAAGATGGTGAAACTAATCAGTCAATTATACAGGGTAAGATCTATGTCTTTATTGATGCGGTTGGTGGTCGTATTGCGGTTCCTATCGAAATGCCTACGATTAAAGCTGCAGGTAAGAAAGAAAACTTAGATGTAGATCTTAGAGAGCTTGTGAACTTTGTACAATCTACAAACGGTCAACAACTTGCAGGTACTCCTGAGTTTGATGCTATTTTAAATAAACTTAAAGGATATGCTACTGTTGGTGGTGCTAAAGGGATCCGTGTTGTAAATCAAAACGGTTTTATTAATCTAAAGCTTCCTACTCTTAAAGGCGATATTGAGGTTACTCTTATTAATAAGAATGGCGAAGTTTTATCTATTGATGATCAACGCAACGTTAAATACAATAGTAAGTCTGGAATAATCAACACTACGTTTGATAACGCAGTTGATTTGTTTTCTGACAAATTCATGGACGTCAATAAGGAAATTTTTGAGAGTGGTGATGAAGCTGCTATTAAAAACTACCTGCAAGAAATAGGATCACTAGCTACAACTAACATAGGTTCTTTCCAAGGTCCTGATGGAACTAAATACCATGTTTCTCCATTTAGTCTAGGCGGTTACTACGGTGCTACAGTACAGCAAGAAGCTGTATCGCACACAGTAAACAAACCTGAGCCTTTAGAAAGAGTATCTGCGGTTAAGAAAGCTGCTGCTCCTAAAGAGGTAATAGATAAAGCTAAAAAGAAAGCCAAAAAACCTAAGAAGAAAAAAGGTAAAGGCTCTTTTGATGCTATGGATGACATGATTAACCTTAATCTTATTGCAACTGAAGATGCAAATAATGATGGTAAGCGTGAAGATCTTGATGCTGCAGAAGCCTGGTGGAGAAGAACGTTTAAAAACGTTCCTTTTATACGTGTAGAAGGTCTTATTAATAATGGTGGGGAACTAGCTTACGGAATGTTTTCAAATGCATCTGTGACGCTTTCTAATATGGCTATACCTGGTACAGCATATCACGAAGGTTTCCACGTTGCAATGCACCTATACTTGACCGAAGCACAGCGTAACGAGATTTACAGTGAAGCTCGTAAAGAGTTGGGTAAGATGAATGCTATACAGTTTAGTCTTGCTATGGAGTCTGCTCGTGTTAAAGGTGTTAACAATGTATCAGAGCTTACTGATTTACAAATAGAGGAATACCTAGCAGAGAAGTTCCGCGCATTCATGATTACTAATGAATCGGAATACACTCCTAAAACTGTAATCGGTAAATGGTTTAAGAAACTAAAAGATTTAATCCGTACGTTCTTAAGTAAACCTGGTCACGCAGATAAGTTGTTCCAACGTATTAAGTCTGGAGACTTTAACTACGAACCTACAGAACGTATGATTGCATACGCTAAAGGTATTCAAGCACCTTTAGCTGTAGAAGGTTTAAGTGTTAGAGAGACTCGTGAATCTGTAAACATCTTGACTCGTTTAATGCATGGTGCTATTAAGCAGGTGCAATTAGAGGCAGAAGCTGAAGGTCTTCCTGCAGATACTAACTTATCTGAGGCAGTTGAAGAGAAGCTCTCTGACTACTTACAATACAAGTTAATTGATAATGGTATTGGTAATGTAGAGAACATCCAAAAAGCTTACAATGCGTTTAGTGATACAGATCTAAGTGAAGGTTTATACTCTCGTACAGTACGTGCATATAAAATGCGTTACGGCGTAGATTTATCTACTGCTACACTTGGTAGCTTAAGTCGTGTAAATATTGTTGAAGCTACTGCAGAAGAGTCTGACACAGAAATCAGCAATGATAATGCGCAGGACGGTATGATTGAGCGTAACTGGGGAGACTCATTCTGGTTCCATAATCCTAAAAACTCTATCTCAGAAGAAGTTCGTAACACTATACTAAACCTTCCTAAGATTCAATCTTTCGAAGGAGGTAATTTAGTTGGAGCTAAAAATAACTTCTTTGGTATTGCAGAGTTTGCAGAGTTTAATGAAATCTATCCTTATTTAGAAAGCCACTTATCTGGTATTAATAGTGTAGATGAAATGGTAGAGCGTATCTACGAGTTTGCTAACTCTGCAGATCCTACTTACATGGCATTGCACAAAAAGCTAACTGGAGAAAACGCGGCTAACTTACGTAGTGCATTCTTTACTCACTTCTCTAAGCAACGTCCTGATATTTTAATGGGTGTTTATGAAGATGGTGAATACAAGATGCTTCCTGTTAACAGGAACAACAGTGAGCTACTTATACGCGAGCGTTTTGTGTTACAAGGTAATGCTGCTCGTGCAGAACTTACATTAGATACAAAAGCTGCTCAGAATAAAGAGCGTGCTAACATTGTAAAGCCTCTTAAAAACTATACAAATCTTACAAACCAGGAGTTTGCAAAGCGTTATTCTCAAGTTCTACGTAACATGGGTATGTCGTTAGTAGAGAATGGTATAGATGTAGTAGAGAAAGCACTTGCTCGAGAGCTAAATAAAGGCACTCTTACTAAAGATAACTTATACGATCGTGTTGGAAACCTAGCAACTGCTTTTGTAGAAGACCGTATCAATGCTGCAGGTGAAAACGAAATGGCTAACCTTAAGAGATTTGGTAAAGCTA
>Ga0070750_10001650_pt1 | contig 12436 bp, 23 predicted proteins | sample VirMetDEL_Nov_24_FD_77013 | JGI IMG/M metagenome (GOLD analysis project Ga0070750, IMG submission 77013) | Aqueous microbial communities from the Delaware River and Bay under freshwater to marine salinity gradient to study organic matter... | ecosystem: Environmental > Aquatic > Marine >...
CACGTCTGTTCTATTAGAGAACAACATTGCCTCTCAGGTTTCCGCTTCTCTCGGTGCCAATGTTAACAGTGGTCATACCCACTCCAACAACTTGATGACCCGAATCAACTATTTGAATTCAACTAGTACCACTGACAAGTTGACGCATGTCGATCTTGACGATGTTTTTGAGCCTAATTCTTTCCAGGCCAAGGTCGTCGATGGTGGTGCTCACGATGGAACTAGGACTGGTGTCAGATGGACTGCGGTCCCAACCGTCGCACAAATCGATACCATCATCTCAAATGGTGATGTAAACTGGGCAAGCACTTATGCTGGATCCACCTTGCCAGCACAGGGTTCTTACTCGACTGCGGTTGGCTCGGTCCAAGAAATGGGTGCAACGTTCGGTGGTACTGCCGAATTTGACAATCAGTGGTATTCTTCTGCTGCCATGTACAGATCAGATGTCTTCACACCACCAGACGGTACTACCTCTGGTGCAATCGGTGCTTCTGGTATGGCCAGGCCATTCTCACTCTGGTGTTATGGTCAGCCCAGTTACGGTTCGAACTTCATGAACATGAACTTCCCCAGCGCCCAGCATAGGGACAAGTTCTTGAATGCGGTATCAGGAGATCACGCATTCAGTCTTTCTGTAACAGTCAACAACGGCGGAAGTGGTTCTGCAGTAGGACATCATGCCGCCACCGCTGGTCATGTGTTCAACTACTACTGGCCTATCGGTTCGATGAACGCATATACCGCCAATACTCTTCAACTAGCATTGGCAGATGCGACGGCATCCAGCGATGATTGGCCTAACGCGGGTATCACCGCCCACCTGTGGGGTCCATATCCCAGCTTCCATACGAAGGGGTCGACCACTTCACTCGAGCCACTTACGCCTGGTTCAGGATTTGCTGCCGCGTTTGACTCAGACTATGACAATACTGCTAGATTCGGTCAGTCTGTGTTCAGAGGAGAATACATTCAGTCCGCCACCATGGACGGTGCTCCCAGAAACGAAAACACAGAAGACAACTTCGCTCGGGTTTCATATCCTAACCTACACTTGGGTCAACCCAACATCTATAGTGCCACTGCAGACTTCGATCTGGACATCTACACCTTCCACGGTGCTGGTATCAAGGAAGTGGAAGTAGTAGCAGACGGTGGTACTCCCGTGCTTGCCACCCTAGTTGAAGGGGGGGCGGATGCCGTATCTCCCCTAGGACATGGTGGTCGCTATCGAGTTCCAATCGAGATCAAGAACGGTGCCAAGGGATTCACTCCTGGTACCACGTCCGAGATCAGAGTTACCTCCAAGCCTTATAACGGGTACGATAGGACAGTCCAGTTCAGACTGTCGGCGATCTCTGGAGAGAACAAGGTGGTAATCGATCCATCCTCTACCATCGCCAGTGGCTACGACACGGTGATGGGTTCATTCGACGAGACTAAGAGGAACTTGGTGGAGTTATCGGTTAGCGGTGGTTATACCATGGGAGTAGCATCTGCGGGTGTCTCCACGAATTATGGTTATGTCGAGATCTCTCCTGCTTCTGGTGTAAGTGCGGAAATCGATCTGACACGCGGTGGTAACAACGTGAATGTTAGACCATTCATGTATAGTGTTAAATGGGACAACATCGCTTGGAAGAACAACATCACGGAGTATTCTGGTTGGACTGGTTATCCCTCCAACACTTTGACCTACTTAGAAGACAATCCAAGGCATGCTATCTGGTGGTTGAACAACTGCTCTTTCACCTCTAACTGGCATACGGGTACCTACAACGGTCAACCTTACTGGCAGCTGGATGGCACTACTGCAGGCGGAGTTATTCCTCAGGGCATGGACTTCTTCAGGAATTCGTACAACCAGCAGTTATTTTTCACTAACTGCATAGGTTCGGAAATGAACAACGGCTTCGGTGGTGCACTTCTCGTCAATGGTTGTACTCAAGATTACTGCTATCAGGACTCGTACACCAACGTCAAGTCATGCATCAACTCGGCATCTACCAACAAGCTCACCCCTGGTTGGTCAGGAAGGCATGCCGATCACTGGCAGTTGTTTTACGGAGTTACTGGTGCATACACGAATACCCAAGGCGAGACTTTTGACTCGGTAGCATTGGTTAACAACTTCCTCCTGTACGGTTACTACGGACAGGATATTAACCAGTATGTGCAGCAGTTCGGATTCTTCGGTGCTAGAGAAGAATACTATTCCGACATTGCACACGTCAACTGCTTCTGGACAGGTGCTACTGGTAATGGTAGTGCTCAGATCGGTATCAAGTACGATCATATTCTAAACATTGGTTTGACCAGCGAAAACGGTCCGATCTTCGTACGGGCTGATGGAATACAGCATGGTCCAGTGTTGATGAAGAACATTAACGCAACCCAAATCAACAATGGTTATCAGATTCCTCTCAACAACCCGCTTGGTGCTACCAACGAGTTTAGAGAAAGAGGTACAATCGTGCCGCCAATCATCTACACTGGCACACCTTCTTCCGATGCACTATTGGAACCATACTACCAGTGGCACGTCTCATCGACTGGTCTAAGTGCTGCTGGTGTTGATAACCTCTATGCCGCGCCTGGTCAGAGGACAGACGGTACCAACCTGAACCTACCTGTAACTGCCACGGGAATGACGACTGGTTACCCAGATACTCACACCGCGATCGCCTTCGGCAGAGGATCTTCCGCTGGATGGACCGATAACACCAGACTTGCTTACAACAACTTCAGCAACGATGGAACCACGTGGAGCACTGTCACTATGACGAACTTCGTCGACAACGCAGAAGCGGTAGCATTTGAAGCTTCTGGCGGTAGGGCGGGGTGGTGGTTGAAGATAGAAACCGACCAAGGCTATGCCTACCCATCTTCGGCCTTCGAAGCAAGGGCTTCGGGTGCATTAGGCGACTGGGGAGGATACCAAAGCAGCGTGATGGGTGGAGTCGAACTGCATGCAGACGGAATCACATCATCCGCCACGGGTATCACCTTCACCCTTATGAAGCTGCCAGATTGAAAAAATTCCACTTACAGATGAAGTAGGCACCTACCACATCTGACACGGGGCTGGAGACGGACGATCTGCGAGGAGTCATTTCCTGCATAAGGTCTATCCCTGTCTCCTTGTACCAAGCATCGTACATGTGCTCCTTGGTAGCAGCACCAGAACCAGTAGCAAACTTCTTGATCTGCGTAGGGGTGGCGGTGTCTGTCTTGGTAGACGAGTTATACAACTTGTGCTTTAGGATGCCAGTTAACTCCCCGATGTCAAACACCCTACCAGTAGCAGCGTAGGCATACCCTTCGATGACCACCCTGTCAACTACACCTATCCGCTTCACCGCCCAATCAGAGATGTAGTCGAACCGCTCCATGTTGGTCTTGAAATCCTTCAGCAACTTGCCGCAGATTAGACCGCTGCAGAACTTGCCTTCTAGCATCTTGGTTTTGGTAAGGTAAAATAACTTGCAGTTCTCGATGCTCCACTTCTCTCCTGAGTGGACGCAGATCCCTGGACTAGTCATACTATAATCTACACCAGCTATGTTCATACATTTATTTAGTATAAATAGAAACACAAGGAGGTTTTCAAATGAGCAACGAAGAAAACAGTTGGTATAAATCTCTCCTCGGCATCATTAACGAGATGAGGAGCGAAGAACCAGACGATATTGAAGATATCGAAGACTACGAAGATGGGGAAGAAGAGGAGTACGAAGACGGGTACATGGACGGGTACGAGGATGCCCTAGATGCACTCGGTATCGACGAACTCGAAGAGTATAAGAAGATGTCATCTGCCGATCGTGCCAAGGCGAAGAAGTACCGCAGGACAGCAGCGGCTAAGAAGGCTCGTAAGAAGTACGCGAAGAAGCGGGCTAAATCTAGCTACCGTCCAGACAAGACCAGATCCAAGGCTGCCAAGAAGTCCGCCAAGAAGCGTCGTTGAGATTGAGACTCAATCGCAATAAAGATTATCGGACCTGACCATACCCTAACGGAACCCTAACGGAATGTTAAGGTTTTGTTGGGATTTCCCTAAAGGCGGTCAGAAGTCCAGACTCAGGGCGTCCTACTTGTATGGATCTGATCCTTCGAGATACCCGTCCCGACCCTAACGGGACCCTAACAGCCACTCATCCACAACTCATCCACAGACCCAAACCCCCTTCTGAATATCAGGAGAGGGGTTTGTCCGTCTGTCAAGATAGAGCTTGACAGGAGCCCTTCCGTCTGGTATAATGGGTTTTCACGATCGGGAACCGTCCCGACCAATCGAGTCTCTCAGGAGCATCTACAACATGGCAACTGCCCAGTCCATCGCAGCCCGCGAAGCCTTCATCGAGGCGATGCGTGATGCTGGAATGACTTCCCCAGTCTCCCGAACCGAGGTCAAGGAGTTGTGCCTCACCACGGGTATCTACGCATGTCCTCCCGCTTGGATGTCGCAGGACCAGTCCCGACGAACTGGCACCGTCGGCGAGTACCTCATGCCTGAACTCGAAGGCAAGGAGGCACCTGCCACCAAGAAGCCTGCCAAGAAGCAGGTCCTCGCAGAAGCCGCTAACGATGCGGTGCTGGCGATGACTGGTGGAACGAGCGAGAATCTCGTCCCCACCAAGAACAAGTCGTACGTCCCTTGGGGTCACTTCAGTGACGTCGAGAAGATCATCAAGAGTGGTCTTTTCTACCCCATGTTCATCACTGGTCTGTCGGGTAACGGCAAGACCACGATGGTCGAACAGGTGTGTGCGAAGCTCAAGCGAGAGATGTTCCGCGTGAACATCACCAAGCAGACCGACGAGGACGATCTTCTCGGTGGTTTCCGCCTGATCAATGGTGAAACCGTCTGGCAGGACGGACCTGTGATCAACGCGATGAAGCGTGGTGGGGTTCTCCTGCTCGACGAGGTGGATCTTGCCTCCCACAACATCATGTGTCTCCAGCCTGTGCTGGAAGGCAAGGGTGTCTTCTTGAAGAAGATCGGGCAGTTCGTCCAGCCCAAGGATGGGTTCCAGATCTTCGCTACCGCGAACACCAAGGGCAAGGGGTCGGACGACGGTCGGTTCATCGGCACCAACGTGCTGAACGAAGCCTTCCTCGATCGGTTCTCGGTGACTCTGGAGCAGGAATACGCTCCCAAGACGACCGAGGTGCGTATCCTCAAGAAGGCATTCGCGGACGTCGGATGTGAAGAGGACAACGACATCGAATTCGCCAAGAAGCTCGTGGATTGGGCAGACACCATCCGACAGTGCTTCTATCAGGAAGCCGTGGACGAGATCATCACGACTCGACGTCTGATCAACATCGCCACTGCCTACTCGATCTTCAACGATCGGACCAAGGCGATCTCGATGGCGATCACTCGATTCGATGACGACACCAAGGAGAGCTTCATGAACATGTACTCGAAGCTCGACGAGAGTGCCGCAGCGGAAATCGAGAAGGAAGCCTTTGAGAACGCGGAGTACATCCGTCTCAAGGTGCCGTTCGCGACCAAGGACATCGCCAAGGCCATGGGTGGCAAGTGGGAAGCCAGTGACAAAGTGTGGATCATCGATGCGGAGACTTACCGAAAGAACTCGGCAGAGATCCACAGTCACGAAAACGAGAGCGGGTGGATCGTCACCCCGCAGGTTGGCATCTGAGGAAAGGACAAAGAATGCCGAATTACTGTACGAATAGCATCGAGATCGGACACAAGGATGAGGACACCCTCCTCGCCTTGACCAGGGAAATTGCAGAGCATGGGTTCTGCCAGACCATCGTTCCCTTGGAGGAGTGGAGTTACGATCAGGCCGTCATTAAGTGGGGGACCAAGTGGGATCTCGACATCGAGGACGATGTGGACGACCCGTGGGTGGAGAGCACTTGGAAGGACGGCGACGTCACTTGGGTTGGTACGTTTGCCAACTCCGCTTGGGGTCCTCCCGTCGAAGTTCTAGAGGCTCTTGCCAAGAAGGGCTTCGAGGTGAAAGCATGGTGGTGGGAGCCAGGGTGTGAAGTCATCGGGCAGTACGAGACTCTTGATGGCGAGAGCATGCTAGACGAGTGGTCCGATTTGGACGATTTTCTCGGAGTCAAGGACCAGGATTACGTGAATCCTGAACTTAGGAATTACATCGAAGAAGACGTTGCTATGTGGCAACAAGATGAACTGGAGTCGAACTGATATGAACGAATTTGAATACAACAACCTCACCAAGCTTCGCAAGGTCTATATCGACGGTATCGTTGAGCACGGGTCTGATCTAGGGATCAATCTGGACAAGGACACCTTCTGCCGTGCCGAGCTTCGCCAGATCAGCATGAGCATCAAGGGCAAGAAGTGGATCCCGAACTGGATCACCCACGACCATGCCCGACGAGCGGGCAAGGGCGTCTTCCACCTCCCAGAGGTGCGTGAGAAGTACCAGTCCGATAACGCGGTCACCGCCTCCCAGATCCGACCCAGCGAGCGGGCAGAAACCAATGTCAAGGCAGCCATTCGAGAGAAGCTTGAGGCTTCGATTGATGCCGAGGTCCCCTACGAGGAGATGGCATGGTGAGCAGCGGTACTGGCATTTCCGACAAGATGGAATTGTTGAGGACTACAGCCAGAGCAGCAGTGGATTCATCTGTCCCTTATTCGTATAGAATCATGCCGATCGGCATTTGTCATAAGATCGTCCAAGAATTCATTCAGAATGACGAAGACGATCTGCTGGATGACGACGAGTACAACTTCGCGGTGGAGTTGATGAACGAACTTGCAGACCAAGCGAGCATCTATATGGGGGAATCAGATGATAATTCTGAGGTTTGAGGATATCGAAGCCCGCGACCGTTTCTTCAACACCAAAGTACTTGAACAGTATGGGGTGAATGAGGACACCATGGAGACTGCCACCGACTGCATGCTCGACGTGGCCTACGTTGAGGTGTTGGACGAGGCTAAGAATCATGGTGCAGAGATCTTCAGGACGTGTGGATTCAAGACCATGGAAGGTTGTAAGCAGTACGAGAAGACTTGTGGTTCTCCCTGCTCCTATTGTCAGGTCATGCTTCAGCCTTGATGGTTGACATGGCCCCCATTTCCGTTATAAGTATAAAGTCCTCCAAGGGGTTTAAAACATATGAGTGATACAATCAAGCTAGATACTAGTCAGGCACCTCGTTCCTCCCTCGTCAACTGTCTTCGAAGAGGCATTTGCGAGATCACCTACAAGGACCGTCACGGCGAGCATCATACCGCGATGTGTACCCTGCGTAGGGCGCATATGGAAGAGGAGAAGAAGCACGACTGGATCGACCATGAGTACGATGCAGACATCCTTGTCCTTTGGGACATGAACGGCGATGATTGGAAGGGTGGAGCCTGGTTGCAGGTACCCATCTCTAGGATCGTCCATTTCGAACAACTTACGGGAGTCCGACAATGATGGAACCAGGAACCAAGATCGTCCACGAACCCACTGGCAGAGTGGGTCATGTTATCGCCTACAGCGAACTACTTGAGTCTAAGGCTGGTCCAGATCAGCACGTTCAGATTCAGTTCGAAGGCACCACCTACCCCTCTTTCGTGCGTCTTGATGAAGTTAAGGAGATGCTTCTGGGATAAATAGGTTAAAGGGGGTAAATCTCATGGCTAGATACGACTGGCAGGAACCCAAGAATAAGACGATGTGGTTATCCGATCTTGTTGATGCTAGTGAAGCGGTGATAGTCGGTTATGAGAAATACTTGATGGATCAAATTAGTCACCAAGAAATGGCAAGTCTGATGACCAACCTCCGACGTCTAGTGCCGATGGATTTGAAAGACAAACTGTCGGGAGAGTAGCTCAGTTGGTAGCAGCAAACGGCTTTTAACCGTTAGGTCGTGAGTTCGAGTCTCACCTCTCTCACTTTGAAATGTAATTGACACCAATCAGCCGCAGTGGTATAATGGTGTCTCACCCGTGAAAGCAAAGGAATCTTCGAAATGATTGCAAAAATGCTCTACCTCTTCGGACTCGTGTCCATCGTCGCCTCGGTCTATATCTACAACTTCACCGATCCTCTTTTCGGGATGTACATCGGACTGTGGGCACCCACCTTCCTCGTGATGGCTACCTATGAGCGGATCCGAGAAAGCATGCAGCCCGTCACCATCGACATGCCGATCCACCCCAAGTGGCAACCGAAGGGTTGACACCCACCAGCCTCTCTGGTAAAATGTAATCTCAAACGTGGGGACAAGACTTTCCGATGGGTCTTGCAATCTCCAATCAGTGAACATCGGAAATAGGAGTAGTGCATAATGCCACTAAGCCCCGTTTCAAAGCGTCGTCAGGTCATGAACTTCCTCACCAACTACCCCGACCAGGGTCTTACGATCGCCGAGGCGAAGAGCCGATTCGGCATCTCGAACCTCGCGTCGACCATCCGCGACATCGTGCCGCAGGTGGAAGCGTTCGGTAACTGGAAGATCGAGCGGACGCGAACCCCTCGCGGCAAGGTCCGTTACTTCATGGTGGATACCCACCCTGGAACCCGCACTTACGGTTTCGACCGCGAAGGCAACCGCTACATGCTCGCGGACTGAGCATGACCCCCTTGGGTGACGGGGGCGAAAGCCCCCCGATCCTTTTTATGACTATATTGGTGTCTACCGACAGACCGAAAACAGCGGAAGGTGCGAGAAGTTTGGGGGTGTCCTCCCTCGTACCGAGATCAAGCCCTCATTTTCCTGATTTCACAATCAGGGAACCAGTCCTTCCACTCTTGGATGATTTTCGGGTCTAGCCTTGCAAGATGCATCTGAACGACAGTCGGTTTGAACGGTTTCCTGATCAAGGGCATACCACACTCTTTCGGGGTGTGGTTGCTCTTTTTACAATTGCATGATTCACATGCAGCAACAAGATTCGTCCACGACGAGTCGCCACCTCTAGACCGAGGGTGAACATGATCGAGTGTCAATTTGCTTTTGGACCCACAGTATTGACAGGTCCACCTATCCCTGTTGAACACGTTCCTTCTGGTTGGATTGCTGTTCTTGAAGGGGGTATGAACATAGTCGACAAGGCGAAGCACCCTTGGCAAGCTAAATCTGCCTTGGGTGCTTTCAATGTCGTAGGTATCAGTTTTGGTGTAGGGGATGACGGCTTTGTTTTGGAAGAGAAGACGGATGGCTCGTCGCCAATCGATGACTCGTAAAACCTCTTCGGACGAGTTCAGCAAGAGAACTGGTCTATCCATGCGGCAGACCCTCCTTTGGTACCCTATTTAGAAGGAAAGACCTTCTGCAATTGAGACTCAATCTCAATGGAGGTTATCGGACCCTAACGGAACCCTAACTTCATGTTAAAGTTTTGTTCATCCACAACTCATCCACAGAACCGCCTTCCTTATACCGAGAAGGGGGTCCTCCTGATATCAGGAAGGCATATGTCCGAGAGCACTGGCAACCAGCTTGACACGAAAGTCTCGGTCTGGTATAATGGGAGTATGGAAGAAAACACCATTATCGACATGACCATTCTCGAAATCCCCTTTGGAGACAACACCCAGACCGAGACTATCTCGATCGGGTTCCTCGAACTCGATGACGGCAAGATCTCTCTTGATGTCTCCATCGACGGCGATCTGATTGAGATCGGCACCGCTAAGGAGCTGAGCGAAGATCGGTTCGGCGAAGGATACTGGGAACTCGTCATGGCACTCGTGTACAGGAGCTACGCGAATCTCGTCAAGTACGAGAAGGATCTCGTCTGTGGTACTACTGGCAAGGTCCTCGCAGGCAGGATCGACGTCCTCGAGGACGACCGTGAGGAGCCGCTCCTCGAAGTCCCTTTCAAGCGACCCGAATTCAGGGAGAACTTCTGATATGAGACTGACAGTAGACGAATCCACCGCAAGCGGTGGGATCACCGTTGAAATCGAGGGAATTGGATCCGTGCTGATTACCGCCACGGATGAAGGTATTGTCGCCGACATCTTCGCCGCCGATGATCCAGACGACTCGATCGCCTCTGCTTGGGCGACTCACCACGAACTGAACCCGACCTCGAGGGAGAACTGCTGATATGACCCGAGAAGAAGCGATCGAAAAGGCACGCGAGAACTACATGAATTGTTACTGGGATCAGGAGACGAAACTCTCGAACCTCTACGATGAGTGTGATGAGCTGGAAGAGGGTGACCTCGATGAATTCAAGATTGGGGACTGATATGGCATTTTTCACGCCCGAAGCACGGGAACTTCTGGACTACATCATCGATCTCAACGCCAAGGCGAACGGCGGGTTCATGTTGACCCAAGACCTCAAGCACTGGGCTGAGTACGGGATCACCACGAAGGAAGAACTCGGCGACTACCTCGACGACTGCGTGCAGCGTGAGACGAAGAAGTACGATTCCACGGAATCGAATGACGACGACTACGACGGCGGATGGGATCCGATCGAACCGACTTGGGACGCCGTGTCCCGTCACGACAGCAACGAAGGATGGTGAGTTTCTTGATCTACATGGCAATTGGCATCCTCATTCTCCGCATGGTTCAGAAGGCAGACAGCAAATGACGGCACATTGGATTGAAAACGAAGACGGCAGCGGACAGTGGTCCGACGGGTGGACGGGTGACGTCGACATCAAGACCAGCACGCACGGTGTGGTCGAATTCATGCGGCACCCCATGTACGGGAACATGAATCTCGTGGTCGGTACCGACTTCACCATCGCCGCCAACGGTCGGCGGACCATCTACTTTGGCATCGAGATCTGGGATGGCAGAGGATTCGACATCATTTCCGAGCAGGTCGCGTGCGAACTCTACCGCAACACGATCGGCGACGATTGGGACACCTTCCTCAGCGAGCAGAAGGAAACTGCTCAGAAGATCAGCAAGGAGAGACTCAATGTACATTGACCCCGTTTATCTCTGGTTGATCGGACTCTCGATCTTTTTCACCCTCATCAATCTCCCCAGGAAGAACGAACGATGAAGACAGCTAATTGGATAGTTCTTGCATTTGCGACGATCTTTGTGTTCGTCGCCTCCTACCTTCTCACTCTAGCCTTTACTTGGTTGTATGAGTTCATGGGCACCGAGATCTTCTGCCTGTCATGGGCTACACTCTCTGCGGTGCTGTTCTTTGGGCAGGTGTTTTTTGCGGCACAGGAAGCAGAGCATCCCAACCGAGAGGACCACAAGCATTGGTAGTATACGGGTTGGTCATGAAACACACGTTCTGCAAGGAATGGGACAAGAACCGATTCGACAGGGCAGAGTGGAACACGGACAAGCAACTGATCGAGCAACGTCTAGTGGCAAAGAACGCGGAGACGCTTGCCGAGACAGGCGAATTGATTTGGGAAATCGTGGAGATCGAAGTTGAGCAAGGCTAAACGAAAGCGACATCTGGACCAGTTCGATCTGGAAGCGGAACGAGAGGGTGCGGCGGTTCGAGCACACAGAGGCATCCCTGAGACGGCATACGGCAAGGGCATCACCAAGCAGCGTAAGATGCATGCAAGAGGGAATGCGATTCAAGAGACTCGCGTGATTAAGCGAGGGAAATGGCTGGTGGAATCATGAACAAGCGAACTTTCCATGTGTTGGACAGCGAGGGACACGTCACAGAGACGTATAGAGCTACTCGCAAGAGGATCTTCCACGGAAGCACTGGCGACTACTGGGTCCTGGACGACGTTGAAGGCAGCAGCAACAGGATTTACCCGATCACTGCCCAGATCGTTGATTCCGCTGGGTGGATTGATCCAGACAAGCCTTTCACAGACAAGGTTATGCAGGGGGCTGAGGAGGAATTCGATTTCTTCCTCAAGCATGGGTATCACAAGCCCAAGACCCATTGACATCTACCAGCCTTTCTGATAGAATGGGAACCATGACAGACTACACCAAAACGTGCTTCATCACTGGCAAGGACCTTGGCGACAATCCCCGCTGGACCGACGAGTTCGATGCGTGGGTGTCCAAGGAAGGGCAGGATCTCGTAGAGGACCGTGCTCGCGGTGAAGATCCCGACGAAGAATCCCGCATCATCTTTGCAGAATGGTATGCCAAGGACGAAGCGAATGCCGCGAATGACGAATTCAGGAGCTGGCACAAGTGAATCGGCAGTTGGAAGAAGGGTACGGTAGACGGTACCCCATCAAGCAGTTCTGTGATGAGTGCGGTCTATATGGTGCACGTTTCACTGGGACTTGGAACTACATCAAGTCTCGGTGGGATTACCAGCCCTCGAAAGAGCAGCGAGAGAGGACCAGATACACCGAAGGAAAATGCGGGATGTGTGGATTCGAAGGTCGAGTCGCCTACCCAGACGTATACGGATACCCCACCATGACGAACTATCTGTGGGGACCAGATTTTGTGAGGATCATTCCCTGATGCCATTTTTGAACCCCAATATTGAAGTGACCGAGAA
>Ga0070750_10001652_pt1 | contig 12425 bp, 16 predicted proteins | sample VirMetDEL_Nov_24_FD_77013 | JGI IMG/M metagenome (GOLD analysis project Ga0070750, IMG submission 77013) | Aqueous microbial communities from the Delaware River and Bay under freshwater to marine salinity gradient to study organic matter... | ecosystem: Environmental > Aquatic > Marine >...
ATTATTATCCTTATTATTCTTATCTTTTTAATTAAGTGCCACTATTGGTAGTTTATAACTAAAGTTAAACTTATTCTTTTACCTTTGTAAAAAGGAAATAATAAGAAGATGATAAACTCAAACCTAAAGTCAAAACTAAAGATAACTATAGATAGGAATACTATGTCAAACAAAGTGATATACTTAAAGTCTCTCTTTAAGGAGTTTAAGCCTGATAATAAGGTAGAGAAGATTATCAAGGACAGTATCTTTGAAGTGAATGGTCTAACTGAAGAAGGACAGAAGGATAGCGTTAAGGATAGCCGAGAGTTTATCTTAAAGAATACAGAAGAATTTCTTCATTATGCAGTTGATTATTCTATGTATGATAAGTTTCAAGATTATACCTAAAATAATTTAGCAAAAAAATCTGACAAGGTTATGTATATACACTTTTTGAAATTGTCCCCGTGCCACCCATTTTATTTTTACATAGGCACACCACCACGTACGCAACGTATGTTGCAATAGGATTTTATATTATTCAACAATAGTAATGTTTATCGGTAGTCTTCAGAACTTTTGTTCACGATTTTTTTATTTTTTTTCTCTGATTTCTTGATTTAAAAAAATTTCGCTTTATCTTTCTCATTATCTGTTTGAAATATTTTTATGAAGAAGACACAAAGTAAAAGCAAAAGCGTTTCCAGTATTGGGAGAACCAAAGGTAAAGCCAAAGACAAACCTGTTGTCTTCACTGGGTTACAACAAAAGGCTAATCACAAATACTTAACTGTTCGTGAATACGTACTGCTAACTAAAGATGAGCAGAATAAATACCTGAAGTCTTTTCCAATTGATGAACGTAAAGCACTAGGTCTTTGGTATTTAACTCAAACCATTAGTGTTCACGACTTTGGCACACCATTTGAAGAAGTAAAGCTTGGAGATAAAAAGTATTTAAAGAAAATCAAAGACGAAAGAATGTTAGAGTTCTATGATGAATACTGGTCGGTAAGACCTACGCCTGAATACAGAAAAAAAGAAGCTGAAGAAAAAGAGTTAGAGAGACAGATGGAAGATGCTTATAAGGTTGCTCACTACTGCGACTTACTAACTGACGCACAGTTTTATACGATATGTGTTCAAACACCTTCAGGAGGTATTCCAATGTATATGGGTAAACCTTTAGGTAAAGATAATTTAAGAAACTATGAACATTGGAAGAAGACAAGTAAGCAGTATAAAAATTATTTAGAAACAATTGAGAGAGTTAAGAAGTTAAGAAAACATATTGAGAAACCTTTTGACCAAATAAAAAAGAACCAAGAGAAAATATTAGCACCAGTTAAAAAACTTTTAGAAAGTCAGAAAGAAGTTATGGACAAACTGAAAGGTTCTAACTTTGCACCTGACCTAGAGTTTTTAGGTAAGTGGAAAAAATTACCAAATCCTTTTGGTGCAGGCATTGGTGCGTATGAACCTATTGATGCTACTGCTAAAGGTTTGCTTAGTGGTGGAGTAGGTGAACACGGACTTTCAAAAGGACACGGACTAAACGAATACATAGAAAACAATAATCTTAAAAGTAAGTTTGATTTACCTAAACATTACATTGACCAATGGAAGAAAGATAAAACTAAAATAGGTTATTACGTTGAAAGCTATGGTGATGTTGAAGCTTTAGCTGAAAGTCTTGGTGTAATACCTTTGGAATTATTTCAAGTTCTTTGCCATCATTTAATTAAAGTTAGAGATAAATTAGAAAAGCAAGACTTTGCAAAAGACTTATTTAAAATAGAATTATTAGTTGCTCATTTTGATAGAGAGAAATACCAACGTAAAGAAAAGAAGATGGGTGATTATACTTTGACTGACTTATTTAATAGTAAGTTTTTTAAAGAATGGTGTGTCACTCATAATGCCACTAAATGGTTTACAGAAGTTAAACCTAAAACTGGTTACAATAGACTACAAGAAGTTTGGAAAGACTGGGTTAAAATTTGTAAGTCTGAAACCAATCAAAAAATAATGGCAAAGATAGATACTGCTATTGATTTACATAATGATAGTTTAGCAGGCAAATAATGAAGTTATTAGAACCCGTGAGTGGTCGGGAAATAACTTAACATAAATTATATTTTTATCTTTCCCGATTATTGGTCGGGTTAATCTTATAGCTTATCTGTACGGAAGAACATTTAGTTCAGCAATTTGTACGCAACGTACACTTTGTTAGCTTCAGGTGGCTTACGTAAGATACTGACCAAAAAGCTAGTGGGTCTTTACCTTTCTTTCTACCCATTGAACTAAACGTTCTTTTATTAACCAGAAGATGTCTTTTAAGACACTTCACAACTGTCAAAGGAGAATAAAATGACAGACATTACAAAGTACAAAAACATTTCAATTGATAAGAAATGTTATGAAACAATCACAAACCTACAAACTAAAGTAGCACCTGTTGAAATCAGCAGGTCTCAAGTTGTAAGGCTTGCAATCAAATATCTTAACGAACAGGTTTCTTTTAAGAAACTGCAACAACCAAGAGGATAGACAAATGCAAATACTTACACTTGAGAAGTATGAAAACTTTGGTCACGCCTTGCCTGACTTTGAAAAAAGTAAATTGGCACTTGCGTTACAACAAACAACTGACGCATTAGAACCAAAGTCTGAAATTATTATTGTTGAAACTATAGAAGACACATTGGAGTAAACAATGATAGTAAATGAACAACCCCAAAAGCTAGAACGCAACGTGTCCACCGAGATATTATGGCTATTAGAATATAAAATGAGTTTATCTATTTTTAGCCAGATACCAACAATCAGTCATTTTTTAAATAATTGTAAGATTGAAATAATTGCAGTCTTGCAAGGAAAGGAAAAATATGTATAAGATGGTGCAAATGACTACTTTTGCAATTTTAAATATAATGAAGTTATATTGTGTAATATGGTTTAAGTTAAGATGTCGTCTGTTTAGACGCATACAGGACTTATCATATCATGTCTTTGACCTTCGTGATAATTATGCAAATGAACCAAGCTACAGAAAAGCTATGGTGAACATTCCATTCATTTCTAAAATAGTTGAAGTGAATGATGACACTGAAAAAACTTCTGTAGTTAAAATTGGTTCTGTTTGTATTAGGTACAGTATTAAAAAAACTGTGCCTGCGGGCGACTTAAGAATACTTTCTTTTGATACACCTGAAGAATTATCGCTAAATAAATTGAAGACAAATCATAATACTCAATATATCACAAAGCTAAAGTAGTCTAAATAAGACCTAACAGAAAGGGACGTGATGTCACCGACAGAAAACGTAGTCGTTAGTTTAGCTTTTGACAGAGCCTTTGAAGAAGTGGTGAAGTCTGTTGAGCAAGCTTCAAACGAAACACTACACGCTACAGGTATGAGAGAACACTTTAAGTTGGTGTTTAAGATTATCTGTATCACCAAAGACGAGCATCTTTCTATGGAGAATATTAGAAAGAAATATGATGAGATATTTATAAAAAGTATTTCAACATCAGCTTTGTCTAGAACTTTACTTTATCTGTCAGACCACAAGAGGGGGAAACTAGGTTTAATTACTTATACGGATAATCCTTTTGTTGATGACGAAAGAAGTAAAGGAGTAAGCCTAACTCGTAGGGGTAAACGTTTGCAGGAAATCTTTTTAGGTAAAACTGCAACAACTTCATCTACGAAAATTAAAAACCAAATCAACGTATAACAAAGGAGAAAAATATATGGCAGTTGATTTTAAGAAAATGTGTCCAAGAGGTATAAGACTTCGGGACAATTCATTGGAGATACAGTCTTCTAAGACGGTCTTCGTTGATGGTGAAAAGAAAGTGAATAGAGAGTTCTCTTATGTACCAGTTAAACTTGGTGCTGATGGTCAAATGAACCAAGAACTTTTTATGCAATCTTTAACTGAAGCCATCAAAGTTAAAACCCAATTAGATGCTTACGTGTCCGCATCTGGTTACGGTAAAAACAAAGTACGTAAAGCATTTGAAGTAGGTACTGTTAAAGAAACTGTAGATGCTTTATTTGCTAAAAGATGGGCAGGCACACCGCAAGAAAGAAACATTAAAATTTATATTAAAGATATTTTAAATTTCTTTCCGCACGATGCTAGGCTTGATGCTATTAACACCGAAGAACAAAGAGACTTGTTCATTCAGTTCTGTAAAGACGAAGTCTACAACAGACCTATGAATAATCTTAATTCAGTGTCTAATAAATCAATCAATGTTCGTCTTGGTATAATGCGTGCTGTAACCCAGTATGCAATCAAAGAAGGTATGTTAGATAAATCTAAAGTCATTGACCAAACTAGAAATGACTACGGTTGGACTAACTTACCGCAACAGGCGACTAAGAAAAAACAACCACTAACAGAAGCAGAAATTCAAGAAGTATATAATGAAGCTGTTGCTGATGGTGAAACTGAATTTGCTGATGCGTTCGTATTCTTGTGTGATACAGGAATGAGACATCAAGGCGAGTTCTTTAAGTTTGATATTAAGAACGTAAACTTCAAGTCTAAGACTATGCAATTCTTTAGACCGAAGACTGACAGTTGGAGTATTCATATTCCGATGACTGACAGAGTTTTTGATATGCTTAAAAACAGACGTGAACAAGCGTTACGTAATGGCGGTAAAGCTTTTGATATTACGCAAAGTAGGATTAGAACTTTATGTAAAAGATATAAGGAGCGTTGTAATTTGCCAGAGCATTTTACACCTTATGCTACTAGACATACGTTCATTACACGTCTTGTTGAAGCTAATAATCCGCCAAATGTTGTGAGAGATTTAGCAGGTCACAGTTGTATAGAAACGACTTTGACTTTCTACGCTTACACTTCAGATAAGCTGATTAGTAGTGCAATTCAATCCATCAATAATGTTAGAGAAACTAATGATAGTAGTGAAAAAGAAGCGTCTTCTATGATTGGTCATAATTCTAGAAACTTATTGAAAGTAAAAGGAGAATAAACTAGAAAATGTCAGTTCTAAAAAAATCATTTGGGGGATTGGCGGAACTGGTAGACGCATACGCCTTAGGAGCGTACGACTTCGGTCATGAGAGTTCGAGTCTCTTGTCCCCTACCACAGGAAAAATAGCGACTGTGGTTAAACAATTTGCTATTAAAGTAACGTTGCAAAGTGTGTTGCATTGTATGCAACGTGTTGCAAAGAGAGGACAATTTGGTGGTAGTACTAAGACTTCTAGCACAATCACTAGTCTTAGGATTGACCGCCAAAATGTTCTCTTTCCCAATACTGCAATTAATAAGCGGTTAATTTACACTTTTTTTAAAGTTCTATTGCTTGCAATACTGCAAGTAGTTTTGCAACAAACGCAACATATCCAATGCAACGTTTCAGTACTGCAATCAAAAACAAGGAGATGTTCTCATTATGTCCGATAATAATAATCAAGAAAAAACACTACTACAAAAACAACTAGACGAACTTCTAAAGGTAGGAGTTGGCGGTAAATACAAAGATAAAGATAATTACGTTAGTCTTGTTGCAAAGGAACTGGAATTTGAAGAAGCTATGCTTCGTGGTGGAATTGAACGGTATCAAAAAACTGTCAGAGAAGCCAAAGTCAAAGGTCAGGAAAGCACTACACTTTACGGTTTAGTCTTTCAGCAAAAATACATCACAACTTTATCAGAGATGATTAATGATGAAGTTAGCAAGATGAGCAATGGAGAAGCAGGTAATTATCAGACTGCCTTAAAATTACTCTGTCAGTGTTTACCACCTATGGCTTTTGAAGATAATGTCTTTATAGACCATAGACCCAGAATTTGGGATAGCTGTAGCTTAATAGTCCTTAAAAACGCAATAGACGGTATTTCTGACGAAACCACACTGAACAAGTTGGCTATTCAGATAGGTACTGGATTAATGCACGAAGCCAGAATTACCAAATTCAAATACGATAATCCTACAGAATACAAGAATGTTGCTAAACGATTAGCAGGTAAAAACATACCCCAAACCGCCAATAGGTATCACTATAAAACAAAGGTTTGGACATACTGTATGAACAAACACCAGTTGGCTTTTGATGACTGGGGTAAAGAAGGTCGCCTGCATTTAGGCGTTAAAATGGTGGCTTACTTGGAGAAACTGGGATTGGTCAGGCATATCAATAGAAAGCTGAATAAGACCAAAACTGTTACTTACGTTGAAGCAACGCCTAAAATCATTGAGGAGATAAGGAACTTCAATATTAGAAATGAAGCACTTTATCCTAAATACCTTCCAATGTTGATGCCACCAAGAGATTGGGAAAACCCATTTGTAGGCGGTTATTACGGAAGAAAATTCAATGAAATAAATAAACCAGAAGATGTCGTTAAAGACCTTCAGAAACAAGGAGTAAAATAATATGCACTACAATTTAGTTAAACAATCCAACAGACGATATTTAGAAGAATTGCATAATCGTTTTCACGAAATGCCTAAAGTCGTTGATGCAGTCAATACAATGCAGAGAACAGAGTGGGTGATTAATAAACCTGTCTTTGATGTCATTAAACAATGTATTGAAAAAGATATACCTTTAGGAAACCTTCCAGTTAATCCTGAAAATATTGAACTGCCACCTAAACCTTTTGATATTGAAACCAATAAAGAAAGCAGAACGGTTTGGAAAAGAAAAGCACAAAAGGTTTATAAAGAACGTGCCAAATCTAAATCTAAATATATTCAGGTTAGACAAATACTTTCTGAAGCTGAATACTTTTTAAATGGTGATGGATTTTATTATCCATACCAATTAGATTTTAGAGGAAGGATATATCCAAAGCCTGCAATGCTTTCACCGCAAAGTGCAGATTACTCTAGAGCCTTAATTAAATTTAAAAAAGGTAGACCAATGGAAAGTGATGAAGCTTTCGTTGCATTTGCAATTGCAGGTGCAGGTTTATTTGGTGAAGTAGATAAAGAAGAACTTCATATCAGAACTGAATGGGTTGAGAAGTACAACGATAAATTTATTGAATGTGCTAATGAACCTTTAACAAATACTTGGTGGACTGAAGCAGATAAACCTTTTGGTTTTTTAGCTTGGTGTATTGAATATAGAGATTTTGCTAAAACAGATTTTAGTCCAAACTTTATAACAACACTTCCATTACAATCTGATTGTTCTAATTCAGGTCTACAACATTATTCAGCAATGATGAGAGATGAGATTGGTGGTAAAGCTACAAACTTAATTCCATCTAATAAACCAAATGATGTTTATGGTTTAGTTGCAAATAAAGTTGCAATGAAGTTAAGAGATAAAAAAGATAATCCTTTAGCACAACATTGGTTGGATTACGGAGTAGATAGAAAACTTTGTAAGAAACCTGTGATGTGTTTGCCTTATTCTTTAACTCAATATTCTTGCAGACAATATTTACAAGACCATATTGAAAAAGAATTATTAGAAAAAAATAAACAACATCAGTTTGGTGAAGATTTATTTAGTCCTACACAATGGCTTACACCTATTGTTTGGGAAGGAATAAACGATGTCATTAAAGGTGCAAAAGAAATTATGTCATTTCTTAAAAAGGTATCTAGGTTAGTGGCAGAAGAAAACCTACCTGTAACTTGGACAACACCTTTAGGACTACCAGTATTTATGTCCTGTTATAAAAAGGAAAGTAAGCGGGTTAAGACTAAAATGGGTGATAGTATAGTTAAGTTATCCATACAGTCTGAAACTAAAGAAATAGATAAAAGGAAGACTGGGCAATCAATATGTCCTAATTTTATTCACTCTTTAGACGCTTCAGTACTTCAGTTGGCAGTATGTAAAGCTAGAGATTATGGTGTTGATGAATTTAGTTTAATTCACGATAGCTTTGGCGTTGTAGCACCTGATGTTGAAAAAATGGGTCAGGCTTTAAGAGAAGCATTTTGTGAAATTTATAGCCAAGACGTTCTTGCGAATTGGGCTATGGAAATGAAGCAAATGTTATCTGATAAGAACAAAGCTAAATTTCCTAATATTCCTGCAAAAGGCAATCTAGATTTGGAGCAAGTTAAGAATAGTCCGTTCTTCTGTGTCTAAATAGTTGCAGTACTGCAATTAAGTGCCACTTATGGCTAGACCAACAATTAACCAAAGGAGTATAATATGTCAGATGCCACAAACATAAGTGAAGTTGGTGAATTTATTTACCCGCACTTAACCAAACCTGATACTCGTTTTGACGATGCAGGATTATATAAGGTCACTTTAAAAGTACCAGAAGCTCAAGCAAAGAATATGATTAAGCTTTTTGAAGACGCTATTCAAAATTCTATTGCTGATGCTGAAAGCAATGCAAATGGTAAAAAAATAAAAGTAGCACCTAAACCATACGACATTGAAGAAGGTAATGCTTTCTTCAAATTCAAAATGAAAGCAACAGGTATTAATAGAAAAACAAAAGAAAGTTTTTCACAAAGACCTGCTGTGTTAGATGCGAAGAAAAATCCAATTGCACCTTCAACAAGTATTTGGGGTGGAACAAAAGGTAAGGTAGCGTTTACGTTAAGACCTTACTTTGTACCTGCAATAGGTGCAGGAGTTACCGCACAATTAAAAGCAGTTCAAATTATTGAATTGGTTGAAGGTAATAACAAACAGTTAAATCTATTTGATGAAGAAGATGGTTTTACTGTAACAGGTCAGGAAACTAATTCGAATGAAACGTCAGAAGTTCAAACGAGTTCAGATTTCTAAATCTGTGACACTGAAATCAGGCTTGGAAGAATTAGTATTCAACTTTCTAAAAAACAACCGTTGTGTCTTTGGGTATGAAAGCTTGAGTATTAATTACTTCCAACCTGAAGCTAAGAAAACTTACAAACCTGACTTCCCAATTGAAGCCTGTTTTATCATAGAGACGAAAGGTGCTTTCAATAGTGCTGACCGAAAAAAGATGAAGCTTATAAAACAACAAAATCCTGACTTGGATATTCGTTTCATTTTCTCAAATGCAAAAACTAAAATTGGCAAGAAGTCTAAAACTACCTACGGCAAGTGGGCAGAGATGTTTGGGTTTCCTTATCACTGTGTGCAATCAACCAAAGAACCTTTTCCAAAAGGTTGGTTGAGTGAAATTAAATTAAACCAAAAAATAAATGGTGAAGTCGTAGACAGTATTCAATCTAAAAAAATTAGAGATGCTCTTAAAGATAATCACCCATTAAAGGATAAAATATAATGGCAAGAGAACAGACAAAATACATTGTAATTCATTGTTCAGCTACGAAACCTTCTATGGATATTGGTGCAAAAGAAATAGACCGATGGCACAGAGAACGTGGTTGGCTCAAGATTGGTTACGGAAAAGTAATCAGAAGAAACGGTGAAGTAGAACAAGGTCGTGCAGATGACGCAGTACAGGCTCACGTCAAAGGCTACAACCACTGTAGCTATGGCGTATGTGTCGTAGGCGGATTATCTGAAGACAATAGAAATGAAGATAACTTTACTGGTGAACAATGGGAAAGTTTAAAGAAAGTTCTTGAAGAACTTTTAGTCAAATATCCTGACGCACAAATAGTTGGGCATTATATGTTAGACGAGAATAAGACTTGTCCTAACTTCAATGTCAGAGAGTACTTACTCAATGAAGACGTTCAAGGATATAAATTTCAAGACGGTCTAACTGATGATGCTGATTTAGCAGAATTAGAACCAGACGACTTTCCTGAAATTGAAACCGATGACGAACTCTAAGTTTCTCCATCACTCTCCTTGTGAAAATTGTGGCTCTAAAGATAATCTTGGTGTGTATGAAGACCATACATACTGCTTTGGTTGCCACGATTATCACAAACACAATGGAGAGTTTCCTACGCAAGTAGAAGAACCAAAACCAATAACAGATATGATAGACGGAATAATAGAAGCATTACCAAAACGTAAGATTGATACAGATACTTGTAAGAAGTTTAATTATCAAACTGCAACGTATCAAGGTAAGCCAGTACAAATAGCAAATTATTATGACAAAGAATTAAAAGTTGTTGCACAAAAAATTAGGTTTGCAGACAAAACTTTTAAGTGGTTAGGCGACCCAAGTAAAATAACTTTATTCGGACAGAACCTTTGGAAAGATGGCGGTAAGATGGTTGTCTTAACCGAAGGTGAAATAGATTGTTTGTCAGTAAGTAAAGTTCAAAACAATCGTTGGGCAGTATGCTCTGTACCTTCAGGTGCAACTTCAGCAAAGAAGTATGTCAAAAAAGAATTAGAATGGTTATCTAAATTTGAAAACATTATTTTAATGTTTGATAATGATGAAGCAGGACAGAAAGCTTCAATTGAATGTGCAAATGTTTTACCAGTTAAAAAAGTAAAGATTGCATCATTACCTGCTAAAGACCCAAATGAATTATTACAAACAGGACAAGGTGCAAAAATTATAGATGCAATATGGCAAGCACAAACTTATACACCACAAGGAATTATAGAAGGTTCAGCTACTAAAGATTTATTATTAAATGATGAATACATTGAAACTATTCCTTACCAATGGAATGGATTAAATAATAAACTTGGTGGTATCAGACAGGGTGAATTAGTTTTATTAACCGCAGGTTCAGGTACAGGTAAATCACAAGTCTGTAGAGAAATTGCTTATCATTTAATTAATCAAAAAATTAAAGTTGGTTACATCGCTTTAGAAGAAAGCGTTAAAAGAAGTTTAAGAGGATTAGTTGGAATAGGTTTAAATAAATTAATCCATATACCAGAAGTTAGAAAAGAACTTCCTGAAAAAGATATTATTGCAGAGTGGGATAGAATTAAAAATTACGTATGTTTCTATGACCACTTTGGTAGTTCTGATACTGAAGATTTAATGAACCGTATTAGATATATGGTTCAAGCATTAGACTGCAAAGTTATTTTCCTAGACCATATTTCAATTGTTATTTCAGGTTTAGCTGACGGAGATGAGCGAAGGTTAATTGATAATACAATGACCAAATTAAGAAAGCTTGTTGAAGAAGTTAAATGCTCAATGTTTGTTGTGTCTCACTTAAAACGACCAGAAGGAAAACTTGGACACGAAGAAGGTGTGCAGACTTCGCTATCTCATTTGAGAGGTAGCCATTCATTAGCACAATTATCTGATGGTGTGATTGGCTTTGAGAGAAACCAACAAGATGAAGCCAACAGTAACATTATGACTGCAAGAGTTTTAAAAAATAGATTTACTGGAGATACAGGTATTGCCTGTGATTTAATTTACAACAAAGAGACAGGTCGTCTGACCGAAGGTGAGTTTGATGAATGAAAAACTTCTTACTAAATTCATCTTATCTTATTTGATTGATAAAGAAGATTATATGGAATTAGCACCAAAGCAACAGCAGTTGGTGTTTGAAACTTGTAAAACAATAATGACTGCAATTTATAATGCAATCAAGTTTGACAATGTTTACCCAGTAATAATGTGCGGTGACCCAGAAGCACAAATAGTTATCTCAAGAGCATTAGAAAGTGTTCAAGGAATTTTACCAAGTATAGAAAAAATTACTATTCATACAATTCATTAAATGCAATTAGTCTTTGATGTAGAGACCAACGGGTTTCTAGATAAAGTAGACTTTAAAATTCATTGTATTGTTTTTAAGGATATTCAAACTGACAAAGTTTATAAGTTTAATCCTGACAATCTCAATGAATGTCTAGAGTTGCTAAACAAAGCAACATTATTAATTGGACATAACATTCAAGGTTTTGATTTACCTGCATTAAAATTAGGTTTGAACTTTGATTATCAAGGTGAAGTGTTTGATACACTTTTAATATCAAGATTAATTTACACCAACCGATTAGAAGAAGATTATAAATTTAAAGAATTACCTGCAAAGCTTTATGGAAAATTTTCATTAGAAGCTTGGGGTTATAGATGTGGTTTAAGAAAAGGTGATTATCAAGAACACAATGATTTTGAAACATACAATCAAGATATGCTTAATTATTGTGTACGTGATGTTGAAGTCACTCACTTACTTTATAAAAAGATTATAGCCGAAAAATATTCTCCTAAAGCTATAGAGTTAGAACATAAGTTTTCAAAGTGGATTAGAAAACAAGAACAGCACGGAGTTTACTTTGATGAGACGACTGCTCAGTCGCTTGTGTCTATCTTAACCAAAAGGAAGCTACAGTTAGAAGATGAACTAGCTGTAGTATTTCCTTCTTGGGAAAAAGTTACAGGTTATAAAAGATATAAAAGAGATAATAAGAAAAGAGGAATTAAAGCAGGTGTTCCTGTCAAACAAGTTAAGACAGAAATATTTAATCCTAATTCAAGAGACCATATCGCAGACAGATTAATTAAAGTTTTAGGTTGGAAACCAAAAACATTTACTGCAACAGGAAAGCCAGAAGTTAATGAACG
>Ga0070750_10001654_pt1 | contig 12419 bp, 4 predicted proteins | sample VirMetDEL_Nov_24_FD_77013 | JGI IMG/M metagenome (GOLD analysis project Ga0070750, IMG submission 77013) | Aqueous microbial communities from the Delaware River and Bay under freshwater to marine salinity gradient to study organic matter... | ecosystem: Environmental > Aquatic > Marine > Coastal...
AGATGTCACTATAGCGGCATCAGCGCAGACAGGAACAGGTATAACCTTAACATCTTCCAGTGATTTGTTTACTGACGACATGGATGATGGGGATGGTAGCACGTTTAAAATTTCACATTACATTTCTAGAAGTGTTTCGGAAAGTTCTATTAATGAAACAAACGACAATATTACTTTTTTTTCCCCTGCAACTTCTTATCAAATAGGAGATAAAATTTCAGTTCAGATAAGTAGCACCTATTTTTATTACACCTGTCACACGGCATACGTTGGAGGAACTTCTACCCAACAAAACCCAGTAGATTTACTGGATTACTTTTCTCCTGGAATAGTTGCTCAAATTTTAGGGGCAACTTCTAGCGAAATGAAATTTTACATTGAGGGAGAGTGGTCGTTTAGAACAGAAGGCAACTGGGATGGAGAATGGGGCATCCAAGAATCAGAAGATGGTCAGCTTGGTAACTGGGTAACAAGATTTTCTATGGCGTCAGATAGCGGCTCTGATAATTACGTCCGAGAAGGTGATGAGTCTGATAATCCGATTTGGCTTCGGGTTGTATTGTTTAATACGGGCAGCGGGTCAAACCATAGAGTGACCTGGACAACTTCAGATGTTGAAAAGTCGGGAGAAGTTACGATTACATCTTACATTTCTCCAACACAAGTAACTGCTGATGTAAGCACAACTAGGCCACTTTACTCTACTGCGGCGACTAAGCATTGGGCTGAAAATGAGTGGAATCAAAGAAAAGGGTTTCCGAGTCAGGTGTTTTTCAAAAACAACCGGCTTTGCTTTGCTGCTACTAAATTAAACAATCAAGCAATATGGGGCAGCGAAGTTGATAAGTGGGATAATTTCAAGAGAGGGGTTCAAGAAGACTCAAAGCCATTTAAAGACGTTCTAAGGACTGGTAACCAAGATCCTATACAATGGGTATCTGAGCAGTCAAAGACGCTTCTAGGGCTATCCTCGCAAATAAGAAACCTAACCGGTGAAGATGAGTCAAATATTCTAGCGCCTGGCAAAAACAGATCGGCAAGACAAGCTGGCCGAGGCGCTGCTGACCTTGAGCCTGTAGAGGTTGATGATTTCACATTTTACGTGCAATTAGGAGGCAGGATTATTAGGGGCCTGACAAACGATTATGAGCGTGGCGTTTACGCTGCTGCTGATATGACTAGAGAGGCAGAGCATGTTACCAGAGGCGGCGTTAAGCAGATGGCGTTTCAGCTAAATCGTGTTTCTACGCTCTATGCCGTCACAGGAGACGGTATTGCCGCGTGTTTAGTGTTTGATCCAGAAGTGGAGAAAATGGGCTGGTATCGCCTTAAAACGCAAGGAGGGGCAATTGAGTCTATTGCTATTTTGCCAGCTACAGGAGAGGAGGACGAAGTTTATTTTGTTGTTAAAAGAACAATCGAAGGAGACACTAAGCGATACATTGAAAGATTAAAGAACGACCAAATTAGAGTCCAAGATGATGGCATACAAGACGATATGTTCTATGTCGATTGCGGAACTACAATCACCGGCACTAATATTACAACGGTTACAGGATTAAATCATCTTTCAGGGAAGACCATACAAGTTTTAGGAGACGGGGATTACCTAGGTGAATTTAAGGTGATTGAGAACTCAATTACAATCCCAGCTAGCAAAAAGGTAACCTACGGATTGCCAATTGAGGCTAAACTGTGGCAGATGCCGTTAGAGGGCATTACAGCGTCAGGAACAACATCTGGAGACAAAAAGCGAGTTAAAGAGATTACAATTGACGTTGTGAACTCACTTGGGTTGCAGACAAAAGACTCGCCGGATGACACCAAGGAGCCAAATGAGTTAACTCCTAGACAAGCAGATGCGCCACTTGGGTCTTCTCCTGAGCTTTACAGCGGGAAATTAGAAATAAGAAACACCCTGCCAAGATCGTTTGACGGAAATGTTTTTTACCAGTCAAACATTCCTTTTGGAGTATTTATCCGTAACATTATTACTAAATGGGAGAAGACCAGCTAACATTAAGGCCCTATGCCTTGGACGACTATTCCTTGCTTTGCCAATGGTGGGACTCACACAATGCCCTGAAGGCTCCGCAGTCCGATCTGGAGTCTGGCATTGGGTTGGTGGCAGAAAGCGATTCTAGGCCCGTTGGAGCGTGTTTCTTGTATGTTACAGGGGTGCTTGGGTTTATTGAGGCTATGGTTATTAGTCCTGATTCGACTGTAGTAAAGTCAAGAAAGATTGCTGACACTCTATTTAAAGAGCTTCAAAAAATAGCAAAAGCAGAAGGAGTCAACAAGCTGATCGCATTTGTTGAGTCTAAGGGGATGGTCAGGGAGTGTTTTCGCTCTGGTTTCACTCAAGTCGGACCTCCTATGGCGCAAATGATTCAAACAATATAAAGAAATGGCAATTCCTTTACAGATAGCAAGCACCGCAATGAAAGTCGGCGCATCGTATCAACAAGGGCAGATGGCGATGCAGTCTGCTAGGTATAATGCAAGGGTTATTAAACAACAAGCAAGGCAGGAGTCGGAAACTGCGCTTGAGAGCATGGCTCGGAAAAGGACTGAGAATGATCGGGCTTTGTCAGCAATCAGACTTAGGATGCAGGAGTCTGGCATTGATACCACGCAGGGATCTAGTGCAGATTATTTTGAAGAGGCTACGTCTAGGCTTGAAATGCAAATTTTAGATCAGGCAAGGCAATCTGAATTGAGAGACAGAGCTAGAAGAAACGAAGCTCAGATGCAGATTTATCAAGGCAAAGTAGCAAGAGCTAACGCTACAAATACAGCAATAGGTCAACTTATAGGCGGAGCAGCCAAAATCGCCGGCAAAATAAAAGACATAAAGGACGCAACTCCAGGATAAAAATATTAAGTTATGCCACAATTACCAAATTTAACAGGGCCAGCAGTCCCTCCAGAGCAGGCAGCAGGCATTAGAATTGGAGTGCCTTCTACTTCTGGCTTGCAAGAAATAGCGCAAGCTGTTGGATCGGTAGGCGAGGAAATGCATGCTGCTAAGATGGAGATCTTGCAAGAGCAAAATAAAATTGATGTTTTGCGAACTGAAAGTGAATACGGCACTTTTATGGAAGCTGAGCAGCAAAAACTTAATTTCAATAACCCTTCTAGCTGGGGCGATCAATCAACAAAAGCATCCCAAGCATTCAAGGATTCCTTGGCCTCCAAAAATCTATCTGCTGATGCAATAAGTTCTCTTAATACGAGGCTCATGGTATACGAGCAGAAAATTCTGAGAAGCGCACAAAGAGACGCTCGTCTTGCTCAAGTTCAAATTATTTCTGGAGAATTTCAGAACAGGCAAAACTCTTATCTAAAAAACAGGGACTATGAAGGAGCTATAGAGAACCTTAAACAGTCAGCATATAGCCTAAAAATGCAAGATCACGAAGTTAAAAGTCGTGTATTAAGAATTAGAGAACAACAAACCTTAGATGCATTGCAAGATGCTGCATACGATGGAAATGTTGCTGTTTTTGAAAAAGACATACCTGGTATTTCAAAGGCTCAACAAAGAGCATTAAAGTCATCGGCAGAAAGCGCTTTAGCTAAAAAGAAAAGAAACCAATCTGTTGCTGCAATGGATGGTATTTATGCGAATTCTATTAACACAAAAGAAGATATTCTTCGCGTAGCTCCAGACCTAGGCGCGGCGCAAACAGCAAAACTTCTTGGTGTTATTGAGGGTAGAGACAGCGATGAAAGAAAGAGAATTATTGCTACTCCAGAATACCAAAACCAACTAATTGGAAATGTTTCTGCACTTATTAGGGACTATGATCCGAACGCAGAAGATGCTGATACTAATTTCATTAACATATTAGAGCTATCTGAGCAAATTCAAAGCAGTCATTACAAAGACCATTTACAAAAACAAATTGAGGATGTTCGTAATGAAGTTGAAGACAAGATTAAAACTAGAGATGATTGGGCATTTAACGAGCTTGATAAAATAGCAAAACAAAATGAAGTCTTTCTAGATATGCCAGAAGAACCAATAGGTAAAGCGCTTGGAACTTATTTAGAAGAAGGGATACTTGAAGATCCGGTAAGGCTTAATTCTTTTGGTTTTAAAAATGAACACGCGCAAGCAATAGCTAAAGCGGCAAAAGAAGAGCAAGCTGCAAAAATGGATGAAAATAAAACTTATAGAGGTCCATCATCTGTTGATTTATTTCGTAGGTATTACAGTAGTGGCCAAAAAGCTGTTGAAGATTTTAGCCTTAAAGAAAGAGAGGTTCTTGAAGCTATTTTCCAATACAAAGGCCCAACTACTATGATTGTAGATCCTCCAGAAATACAAAAATACAAAAGACGGCTTAGTGAATTTGAAAAACAAAAAGCAATTGCTTATGGATCTTATAAGTCTGATCTTTCTAAATGGCTAAGACTTAACCCTGATGCATCAATTGAAAAAACTGCTGAATTTATAAAAAGCCTTAATGTCGATATTGAAGCGAGTTCTAAATCAAAAAGCAATTTACTAGCGCCTCGTCCAAAATAAAAAAGCTTAACAGGTAATACGAATAATCTAAAAACATGGAACTTGACTATCAAGGACAGCCAATAACAACTCCTGACGCGCCTCCATATGTGCCAGGTGTAACAGATCAAAAATATGCTTTAGAAGCAGAGGAGCCTATTGAGCCTATTACAGTTCCTGATGATCCTCCGTATGTTGAAGGCATTACAGATAAAAGTTATGCGCCAAAGGTTGAAGAAATTTCAGAATTTGCAGAAAAAGCCATTGCCCCTGATGAACTATCTTCTTCTGATCTTTATTATTTAGGTGCAAACGATATTACCAATAGTGGATTATCTCAGATTGAAAGTGAAAAGTTTGTTGCTCAAAATAACTGGGTAAAAGAGTCTTTGGCTAATGTTGATAGCGCTGTTCTTGATTACGAAAACTTTTTACCAGGATCAACTAATCCAGTTAAAAACCGAGCATTAATTAGAGCTACTATGGAGGCTGAGCTTGGGTATGATCCTCCAACAATTTTTGAATACGAAACAAGTAGAAATCAAGCTTATAAGCAATTGTTCGGCAAAGATCTTTCTAAAGATTTAGGAGATCCTGAGCAAGCTTTTGTTAGCGCCTTAACTAATAGAGCTGTAATTAAAAAAGAGGATTTTGAGTTTTATGAAAAAGTAGATCGTCAGGCAACTCTTTCAGCAATACTTGGAGATGGGTTAATAGAGCTACAGTTTGGCGAATCCGTAAAAGATGATCCTGCTTTTATTCGTCAAAAAGACAACGCAATTAGGCGTTGGGCGGAAATACAAGAAGCAATTAGCGATCAATATGGAGACATGATCCCAAAGCTCCGCAAAACATTTCGCCAAATGCAATCTGGGGATGAGTGGATTACACAGGCTGGTTCTGTAGCTAGAACTTTAAATGAACAAGATAAAACAAAATTTCTTCAAGTTCTTAGAGATTTAGCAGTAACATACCCAACTAAAGAGATAGAGAGCGGATTTAAAAAACTTGGTTTAAACCTAAAGAAATCTGGAAGAGGTGTGTCTGGCGCTATTGATGCCGCTATTGTAGGAACAGGAGATATAGTAAGAGAAGGCGGGACTGTTTCTTTTGCAGATTTATTTGGGGGCGGCGAGTGGTATGCTAAAGAACAAGAAAGAAAAGCCGCTGATGCAAAATGGGCTGCTGCTTATCGCAAAGAACAAGACTTTGTAGCAGATGTTCGCAGAATATTTGAAGAAGATTATGACCCTATCAGACCTTTGGCAGAAAAAGGATCTACGTTAAGAGCTGTTGAAGAAGGTGTTTATGCAATACCTGGAGCTGTTACTACTACAGCAATGGCGTTTGTGCCAATAGCGGGAATGACTGCCACATATGGAACTATTAGAGAATTTGAAAGACAAAAGTATCGTGGACGATTAATTGAAAATGGAGTTTCTAGAGAAAAAGCTGCTGAAATAGCAGAGGCTTTATCTACTGTTTCTGCTGCTCCTCAAGTTTTACTTGAGAAACTGCAAGCAAATATAGTTGGTGGGAAATCTCCAATATTCTCAAAAGTATTAGGGAAAGTTGATGGCTTACTAAAAACTAAAGCTACAAGGTTTACAGGCAGATTTGTAGCAGCAAGTTTAGGCGAGACTACTATTGAGTTAATGCAGGAGCTTACTTCTGAAACAGTTCAAGATCTTGCAAGCGAGCTTCAAAAAGAAATTCCTGATATTGAATGGAGAAATGGAAAAGATGGATATTTTGATGGTTATTTTAACAAAACCATTACCACATTTGTAGCCGTTGCCCCACTGTCATTTATACCGGCAGCAAGAGGGATGTCTGCTGATAATAGAGCCGCAGCCATTAAAACAACCTCACCTCTTGTTAGAAAAGCTTGGGGCTTTAAACCAGAAGACAATGTCGCTATTGATGACGCCAAAACTCCAAGCGAAACAACAAATGCGGTAGAAAACGCTTTAAAAAATCGTGATCCACAATCACAAAGCGCAAAAGAGGCAACTGAAGAACTAGAACAAAAACTTAAAAAAGAACAAGAAGCTTTAAAGAAATTAGAAGATTCTGGAGTTATTCCCAGCGTTAGAACTTCTAAAAATAATAAAGGTTTTGAGGTCTATGACGCGCAAACTGATGCGGTTATTTCTTATGCTGACACAGCCACTGAAGCAACTGATGCTGTTCTTGATACAATAAAGATGCGAGAAAACGCAACTCAAGACGTTATTGACGAAATGAGTTCTCTTATTGAAGCCGCAAAACAAGTTTCAAAAGAGACTGGAGTTACTCAGGAGATTTCTCCTACGCAAATTGTAACTCCCGAAATGGCAAACAAAATCTTTCCTGAGTCAGCTAGGAGGATAGCAGAAGAATCTAAGTTGATTGAAGTTGCGGAAGGAGGCACTGGCGCTGTAACTGAAGCTGTTTTTAATCCTCAGCAAATTGTTACGGGTGTAGCAATACCTAAAGGTATACAGGGTAGAATTGAAGATGTAACAAAACTTTATGGCGGTTCTAATATTTTCACACTTGTTCACGAAAGATCTCATCATGTAAGAAGAGAGTTGATTGCACGAGGAGAGCTTAGTGAAGAAAATCAAATTTCATTTTTTAGAAAGCTTAATGCTGAATTAAAAGGTCGAAAAACCAAAACAGGGCAATCTGTAGAGTTTAAAGGTCTTGATGGAGATATTGTTACGGAAACAGCTTTAGATGAAGCGTGGGCGCATTTTGCAGAAATTGCAATTTTGCGAACAAGAAACGGCAAGAAATCAAAGCTTAGAAGCTTGTTAAACAAAAACCTTTCCGCAATGGTTAGGGCTAATGTTCCAGGCGCTCGTCAGTTTAAAGCGTTCATTAGAGCGATGAAGGACTTTTTTGCTTTAAACCTTACTAGAGCAGCAATTTTACAAAAAGCTGCAAGAGACGGCAGGCTTGACGAAGCAGAAATGCAAGAGTTTGAGGCAATGGTTTTAGGAGAAACCCTGCAAGAGCAACACGAAGAAAAAGTCTTACAGTCTAGGGAAGAACTAATTGGTCAAGAAGGCCCTTCGTTTTCAGTGACTGAAGATTTTACTGGAGTTATTGAAGCGAATAAAGCTATTAGCAAAACTGTCTATCTAAAAAACAAAACAAAGTTTCAAGAAGCAATAAAGAATGGAACAATTGAAACAGGTGTTGATGTTTTTTCATTTAGTGGAATGGATATGTTTCTCCATGCTCCTGATTTTGCTTTTGCTGGCGAAGTCAAAGTAGGTGATGAAACTGTATTTGAAGGAAAAGGCGGCGTTTATTACCCAGTGTTATTTTCTGAAGGAAATTATTTTTGGGCTTCCACTGAAAGCGCTGTTAAGAAAATGGTTAAAGATCTTAATGAGATCGGAAGAAGAAACAAAGGTAAGGTTTTAATGGGGCTAGTTTCTTCTCCTGCTGACAAGATGTTTAGTTCAACATTAATCGCTAGGGGAATGATTGATTTTTTTGTTGAATTAAGTAGTCAAAAACAATTTGGCCTTTCTGCTTCTGCTCTAAACAAAGCTATCAAAACAGCTTCTCAAGTTTCTGATAAAGGGAAAAGTTTTGACCAAAAAATATTTCTAAAGGCAGGTTTAGAGCAAAATGTTAAAACAATTAAAGAACTTTTGGACGCTCAAAAATCTTCATTTGGTTTACGTAAAAACTTTAGTCTGAAATTTGCGGAAGAAATATCAAATTATTACGGGAAGCTTGCCACACAAGAATCAGCAGCTCTTGCAGGAGCCTTGCTAGGAGAAAGCAATATTAACGCAAACGCTGACATTAAAAAAGGAAAGCTTTCTAAAGCATCAATTATTCAAGCTCTTGGAGAAAGGTTTTCAGAAGATTTTACTAAAGAACAATTATCTCTTAACACTGGAGAAGTATATGCAGTAATTGAATTTGACGGCGAAGTTGGGTATGAAAAATCAGCAAAACACGAATCATATCCCTTTACTGTTGTTGGTAAGGGTAAAAACAAAGTTAAAGTAAATGTTTTGTCTGAGGCCCATCAGTGGACGGATCTTGTTACTTACTCAGAAAATGTTGAGTTTATAAAAGACAAAAAGGTAATAGATACAGCAAAAAAAGGTGATCGCGTTTCTGATAAACGAAAAACATCTGTTATGCCTCCATCAGCAGGAGTTACTTTTAAGCCTTTAAAAATTACAAGAAATGAAAATTTAGGAGAAGGGACAAAGCTTAGTTTTTCTATAGCTTCTGATAAGATGGCTACTAGTCTTGTAACTGACGTAACTAAACGCATTAAAGATCCAGAGGCCCGAGCTGAAATGTTTCAGCGCATTCTTAATAAAATAACGGGCATTAAAAGAGACGTTAAATCCCTTACAGGCAGTGACATTAATGACATTAATCGCCGGTCAAAAATAGAAGCTCTTGAAGAAGAAAAAGAAAATCTTAAGGAAATTCAAGTTGAAGTAAGTGAGGTTTCAAAAGACCGAGTAGATGAAATAAAAGTTGAGCTTGGTGCAATTGATCAAGCTTTTGAGACTGACGTTAAAAAGCTAAAGAAGCAACACGAAAACAAAGTGGCTAAAATCGGGGAGGATATTGTCGCTAAATATAACCACAGGATTGAAGCAGCTAAAGGTATTGCAAAAACAGCTCTTGTGAAAGAAGCTAAGGCCACTCAATCAGAAAGATTAAAAGCTGAGCGAAAAAGATTCTCTGATGAAAAAAAGTTAGCAAAAGCAAAGATCGCAACTGAAAAAGCTAATCTAGAATCGCAGTTAAAAACTGCTGAGTTTGAGGTTAGAAGGCAACAGGCTGCTAGAGAGTTTGAAGTATCTAAAGAAATAACTAAACTAGAAGCTCAGATTGCTGATCTTAAAGCAAAAAGCAACGTGTCTGACATTAGAGACTCGTTGGTAGCCCTTGATGCTATTGTTGTTTCTTTGCCTGTAGAATTAAGAGGAAAAGTTGGAGGGTTTACTCAAATCTCTAAACTAAATACTGAAGAAAAACGAATTGAGTTTCTTCTAAAAAGAATGGAGAAAGTTGATGCCGTAGTTGAGACCTGGATAAAAAGCGAATACCAGAAACAGATAAAGAAATTATTTGATCGCGCTAAGCCTAAAAAGGACAGCAAAGGAATTCTTAAATCTAAGATTGCGGCAGAATACGCTGACCGCGCAATGGAGATTGAAAAGTTGTCTAAAATGTCAGCCGAGGAACTTGGCAAAAAGACAGACGCTATTCAAAAAGAAATGGAGGGAGAAGTTGATCCAGAAACAATGGACCAGCTTGTAAATGATTTGGTTGAGTTTTTATCTTTTGGAAATATTAAAGGGATGAATGCTATGGCCCTTGATGGGTTTTATAGAAACCTTAATGCTGTAGTTGAAACCGGAAAAACTTTAAAAGAAATTGCTGATGCTGAGTTTAAAGAAGAAGCAGAAGAGGTTAAAGCAATTGTAAATAATGATGTTACAGGCGGCAAAGGGAAAATGCTTTCTAGTGAGGCTAAGCTCAGGAAAAAAGAAAGACAAAAATCTGTTGTTCCCTTATCAAAAATTGGAGCTGAAAATATAGAGATTAGAGGGCTGTCCGATTTTCATAGAAAGAATATTTCTTTTGAATGGTTGATGAACAACCTTTCTAGAGAAAACAAAGAAGTAGGAACATTAGCTAGCGAAACTCACAAGCGCTTATCGACAATGGTTCATGTTAGTACCCATAATGAAAAAAATGCTAACGGACAAATGCAAAGAAGATACCAAAATTTTCTTTCTTCAGTTTTTAAAGGGAAAAAAGGACTTTCTTTATCAAATGCGATTTATGAATCGTTAATGGAAGAGCAGGAAAAAACAGGAGTAATTCGCATTGATTACCAGGGCAAGGGGGCGTTTGAGAAAAAGAAACTTCGCGTCTCTAATATAGAGGCCGTCTTAAGTGGAGAAACTACAATAGAAACCCTTGGATTAACTAAATCGGAGTGGGAGTCAGCAAAAGCTAAATATGATGAAATTAAACAATCATTAATAGAAAAATCTGAAAGCTCTAGACAGACAAAACAAGAAGCAGAAAACAAAAAAGCCAAAAAAGCAGAAAGAGAACCTAAAAAGATTGAGAGTGATCCTGTATCCCTAAAAGGAAATAAGCCCATTGAATATAAATCCGCAAATGTCGGAACTCCAGATAATTTAACTTTATCACAAGCTCAGGCCATTAACCTAACAATGCTTTTTAGACAAGAAGGATTGCGTGATTCAATGATTCACGAAGGCTATACTGAAGATACAATGAAACAGATGGAGGAGTTTTTGACTCCTGAGTCTATTGAGATACGAGATTGGCTTACTAATGAATACGAAGAAAACTACAATGTAGTTAATGAGGTCTTTAAGAAAGCTAATGGAATTTCATTGCCTAAAACTGAGTTTTATTCTCCTGCAAGAAGAATAGCTGAAGGAAAAGTTAAAGACATGGATATTGATAGCTATGGCACCAAATCCATGAGCGTTACTCCTACGTTTACAATTTCTAGGACAACAAATTTTGCACAAGTTGATCAGTCAGCGGATGCTATATCCATTTACATGGAACACATGGTTCAAACAAACCATTATATTTCTTGGGCTAAAACAGTTAAGATGCTAAGAACTGTGTTTAATGATAAATCTGTTAAGCAAAATGTAAAAGATTATGCTGGCTCGTCTTTATTAAGTGCTATTAATGAAAGATTAGATTGGTTTGCAGATGGCGGCAATAGAAAAGCTACGCACTTGAGATGGGTCGATAAACTTAGAGTTGCTCATACTTATTCTTCATTGTCTTTCAACTGGGGCGTTGGAATTAAGCAGCTAACTTCACTTCCAGCGTATGCGTTTGATATGTCTTTTAAGGACTTTGCTAAATACCAATTTAAATTCCTTAAAAATCCTATCGCCAACTTTAACGAAATGCTTAAAGAACAGTATGTTCAAACTCGTTTTAAAGAAGGTTATGAAAGAGATGTTATTGACGGCCTTAAAAATGAAAAAGGATTAATTGTAAAAGGTCTTCAATTTGGAATGCTTACTGGAAAAATTGGAGATATAATACCAGTTATTGTAGGTGGTTGGATGGCCAAACAAAGGTCTTATGATATGTCTATTAAGGAAGGTCTTAGTGAGCAAGAAGCAAGAGCTAAAGCCAAAATAGACTTTGAAATGATTACAGATCGCGCTCAGCAAGCTGGCGATTTAAAAGATCTATCATCACTACAAGGAGGAGGCTCATTGTTTAAAATGTTTACAATGTATAAAACAAGCCCAAGGCAATACTATTCTAATTTATACGAATCATTTTTAGACGCCAAAGCAGGTAAAAAGGGATCTAAAAAAGAATTTGGTAGGAGGCTAGCAATTGGCCAGGTAATATTGCCTTTAATGTTTCAGTTTGCTAGCGATGCGTTAAGAAGTTTTGTTGATGACGATGAAGATTTTGAAGCAGAAAATTATTTACGAGCGGTTCTTATGGGTCCGCTAAACGGATTATTTATTGCAGGAGATTTTGCTGAGTTAGGGTTTAGTTCAATTGCAGGAACAAGAATCTGGGACGAAAAAATACCAATTTTAGACGGTTTAACAAAAGCTGTAAGAGGACTGGCCGATATTAAAAACGGAGAATTTATTGAAGGCATTGATGAGGTTGCTGTAGGAATTGGGAAAACTATGCCTTCAGCCCCTACATATTACCATGTAATCAAAAGAGAGCTAAAAAGATTCGGAATTGGTGATTAATAACCTCATCAAACTTTTAAACTTGAAAGTCAACTAAATAACAACTATTGACAGCTATGCCAGTTACTGAGCAATATTCCCCCAAAGATTACACCGGAGACGGCACTAACCAGGTGTTTTCTGTGCCTGACTTGTGG
>Ga0070750_10001657_pt1 | contig 12413 bp, 21 predicted proteins | sample VirMetDEL_Nov_24_FD_77013 | JGI IMG/M metagenome (GOLD analysis project Ga0070750, IMG submission 77013) | Aqueous microbial communities from the Delaware River and Bay under freshwater to marine salinity gradient to study organic matter... | ecosystem: Environmental > Aquatic > Marine >...
AGATGATGATAGTGATAACGAAATCACAGATGATAAAGAATTTGATAAAGCTGATTTAGATAAGGATGGGGTTGTAACTGAAGAAGAAGAAAAAGAATACTACGAACAATCAGGTTGGAAAAACTCTCATAATGGTAACCCTTATTATACACATCCTTGGTTTGATTGGAATAAAAAGCAAAGATGGATTAACGATAGAGAAGCTATTAATTATTGGTTAAATGTAAAGGGAGGTAATAGAACAGCGTTATCTGAATATAAATCAGAATACCCAACAAATTTTAATTCTAAAACATATTAAATGAAATTGGTTACATTTGGAGATAGTTGGGTTTGGGGAGATGAACTTGAGCAAAATAAAACATTATCACCAGATGGTGTTGAATATGACCATAACTATAACATATATCGGCATAAAAATAATATTGGTGGTATAGTAAATCAAAATCATACATTTACAGATTATATAAACTATGCAACAAATGGTGGCTCTAATCAACATATACTTTATGATTTAATGAATTATATTAATTCTGATGATTATGATGAAAATGATTTGGTTTTAATCGGAATGACATCACCATTACGAAATATAATATACTCTAATATTTCTAAAACACCACTAACTTGGCCAGGATGGGATTATGATTCTTATAGAGGTTATTGTGATGAAAGTTTAAAAGATAACAAAGATTTTGAAAAGTGGTGGAAATCTAATATAAAAATACATCTTAACAAAAGAAACGATATATTAAACTATGCACAAACTTGTTTAAGTATAAAATCCTTATTAAGTAAACATAGTAAGTATTTAGTTTGGCAATCGATTGATGGTAATATTTGGGAATATGAAAAAGATTTTGAAGAAGTATATTTAGAAAAGTATAAATTAAATTCTGGAAGAAATGATTTAAAAATAACAAGTAAGGATAACTTTATTTTTAAAAAAGAAAGCTTAAATAAAGAATTAAAAAGAGGAACTTCTGAAAAACAAATATGGATAAATATAGAACATCAGGATTGGAAATCTTGGTTAGAAGATAACTACGAACATGATGATGTTTTTGTATGGAGTAGTAATCATCCAAATGAAAAAGGAATAATAAGTTGGTATGAACTAGTTCTTTCTGATAAAATAAAAAAAATAATTGATTAAAAGCTTGTATAATTCAATTTTTTTTCGTATATTTACTTTGTAAATAAAACGTAAAACTATATAATATGAATTTAGGTTATGCCTGTATCAACATGACTCTTGGTAAAAACAAACCAAAAGTTACTACTAATCGTTCAATGATTAAACGTACCTTCTTAGAGAAAGGTATTGATTATGCTGGTGAATTATCTTTACAAAATGCTAGAGATTTATTCACTATACTAGAATGGAACAATAAACACAATATAAAATGTTTCAGATTATCCTCGGATATATTTCCTTGGGCTTCTGAATATGGCATTGAAAATTCTCCATACTATAAACGTATTGAAACAATACTACAAGCTTGTGGTAAATACGCTACCGATAATGGTATTCGTATTACATCACATCCTGGTCCATTCAATGTACTTGTATCTCCTCGTGAGCACGTTGTAGAAAATACTATTACTGATTTATCATTACATGGTAAAGTATTTGATATGATGGGATTATCTCGTACTCCATACAACAAACTAAATATACATTGTAATGGTGTGTATGGAGATAAGATTTCTGCTATGGATAGATTCTGTAAAAACTTTGAAAGATTACCAGAATCAGTACAAACAAGATTAACAGTAGAGAATGATGATAAAGCATCCATGTACTCAGTAAAAGATTTGATGTACATACATGAACGTATTGGTATTCCTATTGTATTTGATTACCATCACCATACATTCAATACAGGTGGGTTATCAGAACAAGAAGCATTAGAACTCGCAATGAGTACTTGGCCTAAAGGTATTACACCAATGGTTCATTATTCAGAATCAAAACAATTACATGAAAACAATGAGAAACTCAAACCACAAGCTCACTCAGATTACATCAACGAGTTACCTAACTTATACGGTAACGATGTAGATGTTATGGTTGAGGCTAAAGCAAAAGAGTTATCAATATTACCTTATATAAAATGAAAATAAAACAACACTTACAAAAATATATAGGATGGTACTTTTTAGTATTATCTATATGGATGATGTTTCAAGAAGGATATGGATTAGAAGGATTCGTTATCTTTTTTGCAACAATTATGAAAGTACCACCATTTGATTTGGTTGGTAGAATGTTTGATTGGGCAGGAGAACTCTCCTATAAGTGGGGAATGAAACTTAGAGGTTGGAAAGAGAAACAATCAAGACCAATTAGAGTATTAGTAACAATCTTGGCAATAATCTTTATAATTTTTCTTCTTTGGATTATGCCTGATGAAGAATGTGTATTATGTTAAAAAGTAAATTATGGATAAATCAGAAATTACAAAAAATTTAAAACAGATTAAAAAATTATTGGAGGAAGAATCTCCGATAATAGCAAAAGAAAGAATTGGTTTTTTAATCAATGATATCGAAAAAGAAAGACTATACAGAAGTCAACAAGGAAGAAGTAATGCACAACTAAAATCAAATGAAAAGGCGATGTTTGTTAGTTGTATGGGATTATTAGTAATACTACTAGGTATCATATTATATGGTCTATTAACCAATGGGTAACATGAACAGAATACCAGAAGTGGTAGTTGTACATAAACGACCTCGTAAAAATGGTAAAGTTTTTATAGAGGTATTTGAAAACACACGAGTTGATGATATACTATCAACAACAAAAAGAAAACCACTTATACCCAAAGAAAATGAAATCCTCGATATAGGTGTAGGAATTTCTTTTTTAGAAAGGTATAAGAAAAAACACAAATTATGAAAAAATTAAAATTTATTGGGGAATTATTATTACCCTTAATATTATCATCTATTCCATTTGGAATAGCATTAGAACTTGTTAAACAAGGAGAAGAACCAACTGCAATAATTGTAGGGTTATTAACACCATCAATATTAGCATTATTTATCTTAATCAGACAAAGAAAAAATGATTATGATAGAAAAGAAGCTATCCTTAAACGAAGAACACGAAACTTCAGAAGAAAGAAAAAGAGTTAGGACGTTGAAACTAAGAGAGAATCAAATAGAACCAGTAGCAATTGGAGTTGAGTTTTTACGAACTCCAAAAATGAAACCATCGATTATCGTAGCACCAACTGCTTTCGGTAAATCGATTGTTATCGCTGCAATTGCAAAAGAACTTGGTGAAAAGATTCTCGTACTACAACCATCAAAAGAGTTATTAGAACAAAACTATAATAAGTTTGTTACTCTTGGTGGAACTGCATCAATCTATTCAGCATCAGCTGGTAGTAAAGAAATGGGTCGTGTAACATACGCAACAATTGGTTCAATAATCAATATTGCACACGAGTTCAAACAAATGGGGGTCAGTAAGATTATAATCGATGAGTGTGATAGATATCCAAGAAACAAATCAGGACAATTGAGGAGATTTGTGGATGGTATGAAAGCAACTCATGTCCTTGGTCTTACTGCAACCCCCTTGAAATTACAAACCAACATGGGAGATACTGGCCCATATTCAAAGTTGGTGATGTTAACAAATCGTTCTAAACATGGAGTGTTCTTTAAATACATTCTTCATGTTTCTCAGATTCAAGATATTGTTAAGTTAGGTTATTGGAGTAAGTTAGAATATCAATCATATGATTTCGATACAGGTGCCTTAGTTTATAATTCGAGTGGTGCTGAATATACACAAGATTCTATTGCTCGTTCTTATGAGAACCAAAACATTGGTGATAAGATTGTAAAGAAGATTGCAGAAGTACAAGATAGAAAATCTATATTAGTTGCAGTACCAACGATAGAACAAGCAACCAATCTTGCAAAAAGAATTCCACAAGCAGCAGTAGTACATGGTGGTACACCAACACAAGAAAGAAAAAGAATCATAGAAGAATTTAGAAACCAACAGATACGAGTTATTGTACAAGTAAATGTACTTACAGTTGGGTTTGATTATCCTGAATTAGATTGTTTGATTACAGGTAGACCAACTGCATCTATATCTTGGTGGTATCAGTTTGTTGGTAGAGGAACTCGTATCCACGATGATAAGAAAGATTGTTTAGTGGTTGATTTTGTGGGTTCAGTTGAAAGATTTGGTAAAGTAGAAGAACTATACTATAAAGATACAGGTGGTGAAGAATGGGAATTGTTTGGAGAAGGTAAAAAACAAATCACAGGTATTCCAATGCACGAAATCGGAATTCACTTAGAAGGTGGTATCAATCTTGCAGAAAAGAAAAACGAAGATGGTGATATAGAAAAAGTTTATATGACCTTTGGAAAATATAAAGGAAAACCTGTTGCATCTATTCCCCCTTATTATAGAAAGTGGATGGTAGATAATATTACATGGGGCCCATGGAATATAAAAATAAAAGAAGAAATAGAAAGATTATCAAATATATAATATGAATAACTTAGATTTACAATATCAAGATTTACTTCAAGCTATTTTACTTGAGGGTAAAGAAAAAACTGATAGGACTGGTACAGGTACAATATCTGTTTTCGGTAAACAAATCAGACACAAAATGAGTGAAGGGTTTCCACTTCTTACAACAAAAAAGATGGCAATCAAATCAATCATGACAGAACTTAAATGGTTTTTAAAAGGAGATACTAATATTAAGTATCTTGTTGATAATGGATGTAACATTTGGAATGGAGATGCTTATAAAGTATATGAAAGAACATATAACTATGAGTTAGAAGATGCACCATCTACTCTTCCTGAGTTTGTAGAAAAAATTAAAACAGATGAGAGTTTTGCTAGGGTTTGGGGTGAACTAGGTCCTATATATGGTAAACAATGGAGAAATTGGGATTACAGATTTGGCTCTGGTCCAACTTATAAAATAGACCAAATTAAAGAACTTATTGAAAACATTAAAGAAAATCCTAATAGCAGGAGATTAATGGTATCTGCTTGGAATGTAGGACAACTATGGGAGGTAGTTCTTCCTCCTTGTCATTATGGATTTCAATGTTATGTAAACGATGGTAAGTTATCTCTAATGTGGAATCAACGTTCAGTTGATACATTCTTGGGGTTACCATTTAACATTGCATCTTATGGAATGTTATTACTACTATTATGTGAAGAAACCAATTTAGAACCAGGTGAACTGATTGGGAACTTAGGAGATACTCATTTATATAAAAATCATTTAGAACAAGCTGAAGAACAAAGATTAAGAAGTTCATTTCAGTTACCAACTGTAAAATTATCAAATGTAGATATTTTAAATGGTGAGTTTGATTATGAGATTATTGGATATCAATCACATCCAAGTATTAAAGCACCTTTATCAAATTAAAATGAAAGATAAGATAGTATTTCTTTTATCAATAGGTATAATCATTTTACTTGGAATGTTAATAATAGGAGATTTTATTATTTCTTTAAAAGAAAACAGACCAGTAGATGAATCAATTATACATTTGATACAAATATCAATTACAGGTATAATAGGAATATTAGGAACTTACTTTGGAATGAAAAACAAAAACAAATAAATTATGGCAAATCCAGTAATATGTATTGAAGCAATTAACAATGTTAAAAAATCAGTTCAAGGGAATGACCCAAGAACTTGGATGAAAGCATGTGCAATAGAAACTTTATTAAAAGGTAAAAGTGGTAAACATTTTAAAAATTGTTTAATAGGTAAAATGGAATCTACTGCTCAACATATAGAAAATCCATCAGGATATGCTGATGAACTATATAATGAAATTAAAAATAAGTGTAATTAATATGAATAATATAAAATTATATGAGTTGAAAATAAAACAACTCGAAACTGAAAATAAAGACCTTACATTAAAACTTGAAAAACAAGAATTAATAAAAGAGGGATATAAAGAAGAAATTTCTAAATGGAATAAAAAGTATAAAGATTTAAAAAACCAAATTAAAAATGGATAAAAAAGAAATTATAGATACAATAGTAAAACTAAAGCTTCAGAAACCACAAACACAAAAAATTAAATTGGAAATACAGAGGTTACAACAAAAACTAAATAAATGAAAAAATTTTATAGAAGTAAAACAAACAGAAAATTAAGTGGTATATGTGGTGGATTATCAAATTATTTTGATACAGACCCATTCTTATGGAGATTACTATTCGTAGTCTTATTTTTCACTGCTGCACCAATGATGATAATTTATATAATAACAACTTTAATAACAGAATCAAAATGATAAGAACCGCAGAATGTGTATCACCGATGCATCCAGATAAAATGTGTGATAGAATATCAGACACATTATTAGATTTACATTTACAACAAGACCCAAACTCACGAGTAGCAATTGAAACTTGTGGAGGTAATGGATTGGTTTATGTAACAGGAGAAGTTACTTCTGAATATAAAATTACAGATGAGGAAATCATTGACGTGGTAACAGATATTACTACTGATGATTTTATTAAAGTAATCATTAACTTAAACTCACAATCACCAGAGATTGCTAATGGAGTTGATACTGGTGGTGCAGGTGACCAAGGAATTATGATTGGTTATGCTTGTAGAGACAACAAACAATACTTACCACAAGAATATTTCTTATCAAGAGAACTAAATAAGTTTGTATTTGATAAATATCCATATGATGGTAAAACTCAAGTTACGATGAATGGTAACTCACTTAGAGTTGTATGTTCATTTCAGAACGCACCAGGAAAAGAATTACATAAATTGGTAATGGAATACTTTGAAGATTATCCTCAGTATCATATTGAATCATTACATTGTAATCCTGCAGGTGATTGGAACATTGGTGGGTTTACTGCCGATGCTGGATTAACTGGTAGAAAACTAGCAGTTGATAATTACGGTCCAAGAGTTCCACTTGGTGGTGGAGCATTTAGTGGTAAAGATTCTACTAAGGTTGATAGAAGTGCTGCATATATGGGAAGAAGAATTGCGGTAGATATCTTAGAACAAAGACCAGAGGTAGAAGAAGTGATGGTTCAACTTGCTTATGCAATTGGATATGACGAACCACTTCAAGCAACTGCTATCGTTGATGGTAAACATGAATTTATCAAAGGATATGATTTATCACCTAAAGGAATTATTGATTTCTTAGAACTCAGAAAACCAATATTTAGTAATACAGCAGCCTTTGGACACATGGGTGCAGGATTTAATTGGAAATAAATTTGGATATGTTAAATAATTTTCGTATCTTTGTATAACAAATAACTTAAACATGAGCAAAAAATATAAAGTAATATTAATTAGTGGTGGATTTGACCCTGTTCATAAAGGTCATATAGAATGTATCCAAAATGCTAAGAAGTTAGCAGATGAAGTTTGGATAGGTTTGAACAATGATAGTTGGTTACATAGAAAAAAAGGAAAACAATTTATGAAAGAAGGTGAAAGAAAGTTCATAATGGAAAACCTTAAAGATGTGGATTATGTTTATGTAATGAATCCACTTATACATGGAGATGATACTGCAATTGATTTTATTGACCATGCGAAAAGAAAATTTACAAATGAAAATGATGGTTGGGAAGAAGGAATAATGGCATTTGGTAATGGAGGAGATAGAACAGAAACAACTACACCAGAGAATGATGTATGTAATTCATATGGAATAGAATCAGTATGGGGTCTTGGTAAAAAGATTCAATCATCATCTTGGTTATTAGAAAAATATTTAAACATAGCAGAATAATGAACATAGAACAATTAGTAAACGATTACCCCAATGATATGGAACTCGGAAAAAAAGTAAGAGAACTATATATTGAGGGAAGAAAATTCCAAGATAAACTTTCTGAAAAAATGAAAGATGCAAAAATATTCGAATCGCCAGATGGTGGTAGAACAATCTACGTTAGAGGTTGGGGAGAGCCAACTTCAACTAGAAGATTATCAACAAACCAATTAAATTTATTCGATGAAATTAGTTAAAGACCCAATACAATTAAAAAAACAAATTCTTCCAAAACCAATGACAAAGGAAGAAATTGATAAAGTATCAACAGTTCTATCAACAGAACTTGAAAAACATGGTGGATTAGGATTATCTGCAAATCAAATAGGCCTAACAGATAGAGTATGTATAGTAAATGTAAAAGAACCATTAATATTGGTTAATCCAAGAGTTACAGAAACATCAAAAGAAACAGTTGTATATCTTGAGCAATGTTTATCATTAGATAAAACAATGAAAAAACCTGTCCAAACATTAAGACACAAATCATTTACAGTAGAATGTGATAATTTAGGAACAGTTATATTTTCATCTGATAAAAAAGAAGGAGAAACTTGGAAAGATTCTGAAGAATTTTATGCTGATGAAGGATTATTAGAATGTGTATGTGCTCAACACGAAATAGACCATCTTAATGGAGTTCTTATAACAGATTCTTCAAGAAGATATACAACCACAATACGAAGAGAAAAAAAGTATGGTAGAAACGAAAGAGTAATGGTAAAATTATCAGATGGTTCTACTGAATTTATGAAATACAAAAAAGCACAGCCTCTTCTTTTAAGTGGAGCTGAAATATTATAATTTAATTAAAAAATGGGAAAACTTATATTTAACTATACAGACAAAGACTTTATTGACAATATTAGAGAAGCAAATAAAATTGAATTCGATATACCCGATGATATGGATATATACGAATATAAAGTTATGTGTATAAGGATGGCATCAGCTATGGGTTATGGTAATAAATCAATCAAAAAAGCATTTGGTGATTTGGTTTATGGAAATGAAGATAAAAATGAACTGAAAAAATTACTAGATGAGCTTAACATTACAAAGAATACAAATAAAAAAACTTAACGATAGATTATTAAATCAAAATATACTTATCCAAACATTAATGGATATTATATTAAGTAAAAATATCGTTACAGAAGAAGAATTGGAAGATACATTAGATTCTAATTTTAAAAAAGCAAATGATTTACTAGAAAGTTTTGAAAAAGAACATTCCATAGAGGTGGAAGACGAAGTTATGGAAGGAATCTATTATGGTCCTGTTGGAGATTGTTAAAAAAAAGCTAAAAAGACTTGGATATATGAAATATTTTTCGTATATTTACATAGTAAATTAGTTAAGGGACAACCTTATGAAAAAACAAATATTAACAGTAATCATATCAATGATTGCAACAATTAGTTTAGTTGGTTTTACTACTAATTATATAATACCAAAAGTTCAACCAGTAACAGAACTAGAAAGTAGACCAATTCAACCCATTGAAATTAAATTAGAACCCATATCTATTGAGATAAATGAAACTGAAATGTTTTTAAATGCAGTAGGAATGAGAGAATCCTCAAACAGATACGATGTAGTAAATGGTTGGGGTTATATGGGAAAATACCAATTTGGTAAAAAAACATTAAAGAATCTTGGTTACGATATATCAAAAAAAGAATTCTTAAACTCACCACATATACAAGAAATGGCAATGTTAGATTTACTTTCACACAATAAAAAGATTTTACAATCTTATATTAACCAATACTCAGGTGTTATTGTTGATGGAACAAAAATCACAGAAAGTGGTATATTAGCAGCGGCACACCTTGCTGGGCCTGGTAATGTAAAAAGATACTTTAAAAAAGGAAAACAATTTAAAGATGGTAATGGTACAAAACTTACTTCGTATCTAATCAACTTTAGTGGATATAAATTAAATTTAGAATAACATGATAGAATTACTTACTACCTATAATATTGTTATAGGAGTTTCTGCAATACTCAATATTATCTTGTTAATAGGTGTTAGAAACTTATTAAAACAAAATGAACAACTTGAAGATAGGCTTATTGAAACAATCACTTCTGTACGAAATAAAATGGAACTTTCTCTTGAAAATATGAGAAGATTGGATAATCGAGAAGTTTTTGAAAAAGATGACGAAGTTGGAGTTTCGTTTAATGAGATAAAAAAAATTATAGAAGAACTTAATAACGAAATATAATATGCCAAGGAAAAGAAGAAAAAAATCTAAAATGTACTTCGGTACACCCGCACAAGAAGCAATTATAGAATATAACAATTCAGCTGACCCAGTAGAAAGGTCTAAAATATATGAGGAAAGAATTAAGTTTCCTTTTGAAAAACTTGCAGAAAATGTTATGAATACATTTAAGTTTTCATATTTTGATGTACCAAAAAAAGATGTACAAACAGAAGTAGTTTCTGTAATGGTAGAAAAAATGCATATGTTTCAAGAAGGCAAAGGTAGAGCATTTTCTTATTTTACAATTATTGCAAAGAATCATATGATTTTAAAGAATAATGGTAATTACAAAAGATGGAAACAAAATTCTTTATTATCAGCAATGCCTGAAACTTGGAATCCTCAAAATGATTTTTATGCATCAGAAGAAAATGATGAGTTTAAAGAATTTAAAAAAATAATGTTAAAATATTGGGATGAAAATTTAAATGTAGTTTTTACAAGAAAAAGAGACTTACAAATAGCAGATGCTATATTAGAATTATTTAGAAGAAGTGAGCACATAGAAAACTTTAACAAAAAACATTTATATCTTCTTATAAGAGAAATGACTGATTGTAAAACTCATTATATTACCAAAGTTGTAAATGTAATGAAACAACATCAAAAGAAATTATTAAATGATTATTTAGAATATGGTGAGGTGATGGTTACTAAACCTAAGCAATTTTGGAAACAACCCGAAGAAGAAGAAAATCCATTTTTAGATAATGAATATTTATAAAAATGAAAACAGGTTATATTTTAGGGATAAGTTGTGGTTACCACGATAGTGCAGTATCTTTAGTTCACAATGGAGATGTTTTATATGCCTGTGAAGAAGAAAGATTTACAGGTATAAAACACGACTTTTCTTTTCCAACACATGCAATAAATTCTATTTTTAAAAAATTTAAAATATCTAATAATGATTTAGATTCAATTTGTTTTTATGAAAATCCTAATTTAAAATTAGATAGAATTCAAAAAACAACTAAACGGGGTGGTTGGAAAAACTTTTTTAAAAGAAAAAATATTATTTCTAATAATAAAAAAAGTTATGAAAAAATATTAACTCAATTAGAAAATCTTAAAGGTAAAAATACTAAATTGATTTTTCATGACCATCATTTATCACATTTAGCATATTCATATTACACATCACCATTTACCGAATCAGCTTTATTATCAGTTGATGGTGTTGGTGAATGGGAAACTACATCACTTGCAATTGGTAATACTAAAATTAAAAAAATTAGTGGATTAAGTTTTCCTCATTCATTAGGAATGTTATATTCTACTATTACTGCCTTTCTTGGATTCAAGCCAAACGAGGGTGAGTATAAAGTAATGGGTTTAGCACCATATGGTAAACCTGAAATATATAATAAAGTATTTCAAAAATTATATAAGGAAACAAGTGAAGGTGAATTTGAACTTAATATGGAATATTTTACATATGATTATTCAGATACACATATGTTCAATGAAAAGTTAGGAAAAGTATTTGGATTTCCAAATAGATTACCAGACGAACCATTAGAACAATATCATAAAGATTTGGCTGCATCATTACAATATAATTACGAAAAACTATTTTTTAGATTATTAAATCAATTACATAATAAAACAAAATCTGATAACTTATGTTTAAGTGGAGGTTGTGCATATAATGGAACTGCAAATGGTAAGATATTAAAAAGAACAAAATTTAAAAATCTATACATTCCACCAGCTCCATCAGATGCGGGTTCTGCTATTGGATGTGCATTAAATCAATGGTATAACGTAGAAAAAAATACTGAAAGAAAAAATAATACAAATCCTTTCTTGGGCCCATTTTATACAAAAGAAGATATATTTAAAAGCTTAGAAAAATACGATACTGATGTTTACTATGAGAAAAAACTATATGAACAAATCATTGATATTATTTCAGATGAAATAGTTGATGGTAATGTTATAGGATGGTTTCAAGGTAGAAGTGAGTTCGGTGCAAGAGCATTAGGTAATCGTTCTATATTAGCAAATCCAAGAGACCCTCAAATGAAATCTCGTTTAAATATGATGATTAAAAAGAGAGAAGGATTTAGACCATTTGCTCCTATTGTGAAGGAATCACTATCATCAACATATTTTAACTATACTGATTTAGTTCCATATATGAATCAAGTAGTAAAAGTAAATTCAGAGCACTCAGCGAATCTACCTGCTATAACTCATATAGATAATTCTGCAAGAATTCAAACTTTAAATAAATCACAAAACCGATACATATATTCTTTATTAGAATCTTTAC
>Ga0070750_10001658_pt1 | contig 12409 bp, 6 predicted proteins | sample VirMetDEL_Nov_24_FD_77013 | JGI IMG/M metagenome (GOLD analysis project Ga0070750, IMG submission 77013) | Aqueous microbial communities from the Delaware River and Bay under freshwater to marine salinity gradient to study organic matter... | ecosystem: Environmental > Aquatic > Marine > Coastal...
GATCTTACTCAATACGGTGATGATGCTCAGTCTGACTACACAGAGTTGTATGGTCAGCAAATGCAGGAGCAATCATCTGCGTATGACCGTTGGGTTAACTCTGAAGCCAACCAAGCTCTTCTAGCTAAGTATGGCGTAGAAGGTACAATGTATAATAGCGATGGAGATAGTTTTAAATGGAACGGATCTGCCTACGTTAAAACTAATAAGATAGATGATAGTGTTAACATAGGAGACATTGCTAAATTAGGTTTTGCAATTGCTCTTAGTGTAGTAGCAACTCCTGCAATTGCTAGTGCAATAGCTCCCAATGCCGTTGCTGGTTCTGCTGCTGCACTATCTGCAAATGCTGCTGCCTCTTCCATTGTAAATGCAGCAACACAGTTGTTAACAACAGGACAAATAGATCCTGAAGGTGCTTTACGGGCTGCTGCAACTTCTTTCTTAAGCAACACAGCAATGAATTCTTTAAGAGAAAGTGGAGTATTTGGTCAAATTGGAGATGCTGTTAATAGCACTACAACAGATCAACTTGTAAGTGCTAACGGAGATGTTCTTGGTCAAGTTGTTAGAGACGCTGCCGGAAATATTATTGAGTCAACCGGAGTAGATTCTAGCGTTTGGTTTGCATTATCTTCTGAGACAGGAGCAATAATACAAGAAGGACAAACTATAGTTTCACAAATAGCTTCCGTTATGCCTGAAGTTCCTGACTGGTTATATGATGCTACTCAGGCAACGGTAAACGCCGTAGATTCTGTTTTTAATTCAACAAGAAGCGGTATAGGAGCTAGTGCTACTGGAAACTTAAACTTTGAACCGTCTGATGTTAGTTTTATAGATCAGTTACGCGAGGCAATCGAAAGAGAAGAAGATCCAGAAGTTAGAGAGTCTTTAGAGCAAGAGTTAAGTCGTTATGAAGAATTGCCAGAAGAAGACATACTTGCTGATACGACTCAAGAAGCCACAGGACTTGAAGTAGACGAACCCGGCATTACTGAGGCTATGTTCCAAGATGTTGTAGACCAAGTTAGAGAAGACGGAGTAGTACAGACTCAAGAAATTATTGACGCTATAAATGCTCTTGGTATTGCTGATCTACCAACTCTTGCTCAAATACAAGAAGCCTTCCCTGAGCTTCAAGCGCCCTCGTTAACTGAAATTGGTAACACTATTTCTACTCTGTTGTCTGACGCAGATTTGTTAACCGCAGAAGAGTTTACTGACGCTATGGCTGGTGTACTAACACCGGAACAACTTGCTACTGCTTTGGCTAACTTGCCTTATGGAGATGCTGAAGACTTTATTGATGCCGTTGCTAACGCTGGTTATGCTACGCCTGAAGATGTTGCTACTGCTTTAAACAATGCAGACTTAATGAGCAATGAAGACTTTAGTACTTACATGGAACAGTTCAGGGAAGACGTAGTAGGTGACGTAGGTACGTTGCTAGACGAAGCTCTTGAGGACTTCCCGTTCCCTGAGACGTTTACCGAAGCTCAAATAGAACAGCTAAGAGAAACTATTGTAATTCCTGAAGGCGCTTCTATGGAGCAGATTCAGGAAGCCTTAAACAGACTAGCAGACCAAATTCCAGCAGAAGCACCCACTTTGGAAGAAATGAGTACTTTGTTCAACAACGCTTTAGATGGTTTGGACATTGCTAGTCCGGAAGACGTTAGAACTGCTCTGGCTGAGTTTAACTTTAGTGAAGCCCAAATTGCTCAAATAATCAACGCACTTCCTGAAGGCTTAAACAAAGTAGACTTAGCTGATGCTTTGGAAGGCATAGTAGTAGGAGAAGACCTAGACGCTGCTGTTACCACCATTACAGATTTAATTGGTGATCTAAAGATAGCAAGCACAGAAGACATTCGAACACTGCTAAGTGAATATGGATTTACTGACGCACAGCTACAACAGATAAGTCAGGCTGTAAACATACCTGAATCAGTTACTTTGGCAGAACTTAGGCAAGAACTGGATAACCTGCCTGAAGAGCTTACTGCACAAGAAGTTATTGACTTGATGTTGGAGTCTAACATTGCAACTAAGTCAGACTTCCAAACCATGCTGGACGAAGCTTTTGAAAACTTTGTTTTCCCTGAGACATTCACTGAAGCTCAAATTAAGCAAATTAAAGACAGCATTGTTTTCCCTTCAACTGCTTCTATGGACCAAATTCAGACTGCTCTAGATCGACTAGCAGAGCAGATACCTGAAGCAGGGCCGTCGTTAGACGAAATACAAAAGCTATTTACGGATACGCTTGGTGGTTTAGCTATTGCAAGCCCACAGGATGTAAGAGACGCGCTGTCTGAGTTTGAGTTTAGCGAATCACAAATCAACCAGATAATTAACGCCTTACCTGAAAACATTAGCAATAGCGACTTAGCAACTGCTTTAGAGGGTATTGTTGTCGGTGAAGACTTAGATGCCGCTGTTACTACTATTACAGAAGCTATCGGCGGTTTAAAGATTGCTAGTCCTCAAGATGTTCGTGACATCCTAGCTAACTACGGGTTTACTGACGCTCAGTTAGAACAGATCGCAGGTGCTGTCACTATACCACCTTCTGCGACTATTCAAGACGTACAGACGATTGTTGACGGTATTCCTGCAGGATTGACAGCAGAGCAGGTAGCTACACAGTTAAGCGAAGACTTTGAAGGACTTACCAAAGGCATTGCTGGGGTTCAAAGCGGGATTGATGAACTAGCCGAAAGCTTGGGCTTATCTACTGATGGTCTTCTTACTGCTATATCAAACCTTGGTACTACTACTGGGGAAGGGTTAACTGATTTACAGACCGATATTCTTAAAGGTCTAGGGGATCTTTCTGAGGACTTAGGCTTAGAAATAAGTGACGTAGTAACTTCTGTTACTGACCTTGGAACCGATGTTGCTGATGGAATTGAGGGTCTAGGCGAACAGCTTACGGGTATTGGAGAAGGGATCGGAGGGGTGCAAGAAGGCATCGACGATCTTGCTGAAGACTTGGGTTTGTCTACGGACGCTTTAATCCTTGCTATATCAAACCTTGGTACCGCAACCGGAGAAGACCTTACTGAACTACAAACAAATATTCTTAAAGGTCTAGGAGATCTTTCTACTAATCTAGGCGTAGATATCGGTGATGTAGTAACGTCTGTTACTGATCTTGGAACTGATGTTGCTGAAGGCATTGAAGGCTTGGGTGAGCAATTAACAGGAATAGGAGAAGGCATTGGAGGAGTTCAGGAGGGTATTGACGACTTAGCTGAAGACTTAGGCTTGTCTACAGACGCCCTTATTCTTGCTATTTCAAACCTTGGTACTGCTACTGGCGAGGGCCTTACTGGACTTGAAACCTCTGTTTTAACAGGATTAGAAACTTTAGCTGAAAACTTAGGTTTAGATATTAGCGAAGTTGTTACTTCCGTTACGGACCTTGGAACCGACTTTACAGAAAACATTGCTGACCTTAGCGACCAACTTACTGGTGTTGAAGAAGCAGTAGGAGGAGTAACCACAGCAGTAACTGAAGGTGTAGAAGACCTTGCCGCCGCATTAGGCGTACAGACTGACGACATTGAAGCCGCTATTGTTACTTTGGGTTCTGGCCTTGGTGGAGAGCTTACTGATCTAGAAACTAATGTTCTTTTGGGTTTGACAGGTCTTGCAGACTCTTTTGGAACTGATGTTGAAACAATAGTAGATTCCATTACTGGTGTTGGTACAGGACTAGGCGAGAACGTACAGGACTTGTCTGATACGCTTACAGAACAGCTAGGCACGGGTTTTGAAGGCATTGGTGGTCAACTGGAGTCAGGCTTTGGACAGCTTGGGCAACAACTTGGGTTAGCAACACTAGGCTTGTTTGGTCTTGGAGCTAAACAACCGACTGCGCAAGAAATTGCAATGGCCCAAGACAAGTTTGAGTTTAAACCTTTTGAAGAGCAAATGAAGCCTAGACAAGTACAGCAAGTTGTTCAAGCTAGGTCCGTACAACAACAACCAACGGCTTTACAACAACTTAATCAGTTTATTGATAGACAAACGACTACGCCACAGGTGCAACCAATAAACCAAGGCATGTTTACTAGCGATCCTAATAGGAAATTAACATGACATATTTAAACCTAATGAACAGTGTACTACGTCGGTTGCGTGAAGAAGAGACCACGTCAGTCACAAGTACAACCTATGTCAAAATGGTGGGTGACTTCATCAACGACGCTAAGAAGCTAGTAGAAGAAGCAACAGATTGGTCCGCTTTGCGTGAAACCATTGTTGTAACTACTACTGCTTCCGACAACAGTTACTCATTGACCGGTGGCGGCGACAATGTAAAAGTCATGTGTGTCCTAAACGACACCAGCAACCTGTTCATGGACTACCAGACAAAAGACTGGTTCAATGAGCAGCTGTACATTAGCAGTGCAGCAGAAGGCGCACCACGGTACTACACGTACAACGGGTTGGACTCTAGTGGCGACACAGAAGTACTTGTAGGCCCAACACCAGACGCTGTGTACAGCCTTCGGTTTGACGTAATTAAGCGACAGGCTGACTTGAGTGCTAACACGGACTCACTGCTTGTACCTTCGCAACCTGTAATTCATTACGCCGTAGCTTTGTTGGCCCGTGAGCGTGGTGAGACAGGAGGCACGTCAGTTGCTGAGTACTTTAGCATTGCTGATAAGTTTTTGTCTGACGCTATTGCTATAGACGCCGCAAAGCACCCTGAAGAGATGGTATTTAGGACTATTTAATATGGCTGAACAACTGCAAAGTATCAATCTTGTAGCTCCGGCGTTCAAAGGTGTTAACACCGAAGACTCGCCGTTGGCTCAAGACCCGTCGTTTGCAGAAATTGCAGACAACGCCGTGATCGACAAACGTGGTCGTATTGCTGCACGTAAGGGCCACACTGTTGTAACAACAAACAAGACTGTCCTAGGTACTGACTCTTTGTACAGCATTAAAGAATATAGGGACGACGCAGGAAACACCAAGATATTCTCTGTTGGTAACAACAAGATTATGAGTGGCACAACTACACTGGCAGATGAGACTCCCGGTAGCTACACAATTACTGCTAACGACTGGAAAATTGTTAACTTTAATGACCACATGTTTTTCTTCCAACGTGGCTATGAGCCTTTGATTTACTCAAACCATGTAGGATCTGTAGAAGCACTGTCAAGTCATCCTCACGCTACTGGCGTTGCTAGTACTATGTACGGTCATGAAGTGTTAGCAGCGTATGGACGTTTATGGACTGCGGACTTTAGTACTAACAAGTCTACTATCTATTGGTCAGACCTGTTAGACGGAGCAGCATGGTCAGGAGGCTCTAGCGGCAACATTGATGTATCTAAAGTGTGGCCTGACGGTTACGACGAAATTGTAGCTTTGGCGGCACACAACGGCCTGTTGATTATTTTTGGTAAGCACAGCATTATTGTATATGACGGTGCTACTTCTCCTGCCTCTATGACGTTATCAGATACCGTAGCAGGCATTGGTTGCGTCAACAGGGACACTGTGCAGTACACTGGTACAGACGTGTTGTTCTTGTCGCATACGGGACTTAAGAGCTTTGGCAGGACAATACAAGAAAAGTCAATGCCTATCAGCAGTTTGTCCGGCAACATTACTAAGGACATCATTGCTGCACTACAGAATGAGACAGAGTTTTTTAGGTCTGTGTACAGTCCTGAGGAGGGCTTCTACCTTCTAACCTTTACTGGTCAGGACGTAACGTACTGTTTTGACGTTAGAGGCACACTAGAGAATGGGTCGTACCGTGTAACACGCTGGCCGTCAACTAAGTTTACATCGTTTACACGACTAGAAAACGGTACGCTTCATATAGGAACAACCAGCGGTATTAGTACGTACACCGGTTACAGTGACAACGGACTGGGCTACCGTTTTAAGTACTACAGCCCAAGCCTGACATTCGGTGATAGCTCTAGAGTCAAGATTTTGAAGAAGTTGAAGCCAACACTGGTTGGTGCAAACAACGCAACAGTATTTATGAAGTGGGCGTATGACTTCGACACAACATACGCAACAACAGAGTTTACGGTAGGTACTCAGATTACTGGCTTTTTTGGTGAAAGTGAGTACACAACGGTAGAATTTACAGGTGGACAGCTAACAAACCAACGTAGCCTCAACACCACCGGATACGGAACAAGTGTACAGGTAGGTCTAGAGTCAGAAATTGACGGATCACCTTTGTCGCTACAGGAGATTAACGTAATGGCCTTAATAGGTAAGTTGCTTTAACTAGGAGAAAAGAATGAGCATTTTAGACTATTTGCTTCAACCAGAGGTCGCTGTGCCGGGATTGCTTGGTGGTTTGTTGACCAAAGAAGAGTACGACCGCTTGTCCGACGTAGGTGAAGAAGCCCTAGTTGGTACAACTGTCCGTGGAAGGGAAGTTCCGGGAGCCTTAGACATTGCCCAGATGGGCCTAGAGCAAACCCAGTTTAGGCCCTTTACAGTCACTACTGCTACTGGAGGACAATTTGGAACCCAAGTTGATCCTACTACTGGACAATTTACAACAACTTTAGGCTTGTCCCCTCAAGAACAAGCGATGCAACAACAGTTGTTTGGAGGCGCTGGTCAATTCTTTGAGCAAGCACAGGCTCCTAGAACCACCAGAGAGCAGGAAATATTTGACCGGATACGTGCCGTACAGTCTCCAGAAGAACAGAGACAGCGTTTAGCGTTGGAAGAGCGTCTAGCGGCTCAGGGCCGTCTTGGTGTACAAACAGCGCAGTACGGGGGAACCCCAGAGCAACTTGCAATGGCGAAGGCTCAGGAAGAAGCTCAGAATATGGCGGCTATGCAGGCAATGCAACAGGCGCAAGCAGAGCAGATGCAACAGGCTCAACTGGGTCAACAGTACTTAGGCGCTAGTTACTTGCCTCAGGCACAGCTACTTGCTGCTACTCAACCGTCTCAACAATTGGCTGAGTTTCAATCAGGACTTCAGCAGTACGGTGCTGGCCTCTTTGGTGAAACAGCTATGTCAGGCCTTGAAGCGCGTCTGTTGCAAGAACGTGCTAGGGCTAACCTTTTGGGTCAAGTAGGTGGTCGTATGTTGGACAAGGCGTTTACTGTACCTGCAGACGGCGGATCAGGTGGCAACATATTTGAAGACGTTGTCAGCGGAGGCAGAGGTTTGTTTGACTTCTTGGGTATTACAGATAGTAACAATGACGGACGCTGGTGGCAACGGCTTTTCCCGTAAAGCTTCGAAAACATATTGATTAAGGAGACTAATCGTGGCTAAGTTCTCACAAGAATTTTTAAGACAAATGGCAAGCCCCATGGGTTCTGTCCAAGGTGGGCTGTTGTCTGCTGTAGGCGGCGCTGCTACACTGCCACAACAACTTAGGCAGCAACAACAGGCTCAAGCACAAAAACAACAGCTGGCTCAGATTGACACCAACACTCCTCAGGGTTTGATGGAGTTAGCTAAGTTTTATCAGAGCCAAGGTGACATGGAGAACGCCGTAAAGTACGCAAAAGCAGCGCGTGAGTTGCAGGCACAGGGGGCAGCACAGACCCAACTTAGTGCTTTCCAAGAGCAAGTAGCAGTAGCAGCAGAAACAGCAGGTCTTCCGGACCAAGCAGCGACCGCAAGATCAACTACAGACATGGACGAGCTACGGGCTATAAGCAAGGACATACGAGAGTTTCAGATTGAGCAACTGCCTTTGGACAATCCTCAGGTAATTTCGGCACGTCTAAAGATGGCTGGGTTTACTCCTGCTCAGATTACTGCTATGGGTCCTGTTTCAGCCGAAGAAGCAGACGCTTTGCTCAAAGGTCGCACAGGTAAGCTAGAAGCTTGGCAGGACGCAGAAGGCAACATCAAGCCTGTAAACGTAAATGACTTTGGTTTAGTCTACAATGACCAGACTAACAAGTACGTTAAAGCCAGTGAGCTAGGGTTGGTACGCAAGGCTCCACAGGTTCAAGAAATTATCGACACAGGACAAGAAGTTGGGGTTAAAGCAATGGCAGAAGCCAATGTCAACAACTTTGTTGAGTTAAACACTAAGGCCCAAGATGCTCGTGACATGATTGAGTTGATCGACAGACAAACCGGACGTTTAGAAGGCGGTATGCCTACGGGTCTTGCGGCTAACGTAGAGTTAAACCTCAGACGATTTGGTGAGCTTATTGGCATGCCTTACGATCCCGCAATCACCAACGCTGAAACATTTATTTCAGAAGCGGGTAAGATTGTTGCTGACCAGATTAAAGACTTTGGTTCGGGCACTGGTTTGTCAGATGCGGATAGAGAGTACGCTAAGTTGATTGCTGCTGCTGACATTACAACACAGCAAGAAGCTTTGTTTAGCCTGTTAAAAATCCGAAGACGCGCTATGGTTGAAACTGTACAGAACTTTAACAAAGTTAGGACCGCCACTGCAAAACGAGTGGGTGAACAAAACATGACCAGCTTCCCAAGCATAACTATGCCGGAAGAAGCAGAAGAAGCAGAAGAAGTACTTCCCGAAGGTTTTGAATTGGACTAAGACATGAAGACAGCGACTAATCCACAGACAGGACAGAAAATATACTGGGACGGTGAACAATGGTTGCCGCTCAAGACTGCCACTAACAAACAGACAGGAGAAGTCATTGGTATTGTTAACGGAGAAACCTTTACTGTAACTCCTCCTACTCCTCGCGAACCTGAGAGTATGCGGGGAATGATTGCAGAAACACCTGAGCGTTTCAGGGAAACCCGTGAGCGTTACAGGGGGCTTATGGAAAGACCTCCCGGAAAGTTTAGAGTGGCAGCTGATATTGCTGCTGGTGTCGGCGCTGCTGGAGAGACAGCAGGAGCAGTAGCAGGAGAAGCCTACAAAAGGTACGCTCCTGAGGCTCTCCAAGAGTTTGTCTCAGAGTCGTACGAAGCCTCTGACATCAAGCGTGGCGTAGAGAAGATAGGTGAGTTGGCTCAGGCGTATCCAGAGGAGGCTACTACTGCTGAAATGCTCCTGAACATAGGAACCTTAGGTAAGACACCGACTCCAAGGGTTCCCGGTGTTCCAAGATCCGCCCGTGTTCAGGCCACCAGAGAGGCTACAGAAGCGCGTCTGGAAGAAGAACGTAAAGCCATTGCAGACAGCCTGTTGCCTGAGGACTACGTTAAAGCACCGGGCACTGTAGAGCCTGTAGGGGCATTGAATCGGAACGTGTACATGCACTCTCCGTCTGAAGAAACTGTGATTGACTACCTACAGACGCTTCCGGACTACAAAGGTGACCGTAACCCAGCGGTAAACGCAAAGGTCGTAGATGGTCAACTAGCTAAACACGAGGCTGATCTACAGAGCTACATTAAAAGGTCTAAAAACCCCGTGACTCAGGTACAAGACCTAACTGACTCTTTGGAAGAACTCAAGGCTGGCTTTCACGACCTTGATGACTACGTTGAGTTGATGCCAGATGCACAAAAAAAGGTGGACCTGTTTATTGACACGGCTGTCAAAAGACTTCAAGAACGAGCAAAGAAGGGCAACATTACAGCCAGAGACATTCTTGAAGTCCGACGCGCCCTTGACAAGCAGATATTCCGTAAGAAGCCTACGGCAGGACTTGAGAACCCTGACTTAGCTAACGCGAAAGAAGTAGCAGGTAAGTACGTACGGGACGAATTGAACCAAGCGTTCCTTAAGTTGATGCCTGATGATGAAGCCTACCGACTTATCAACGGCATGTCCATGTTGTTCAGAGCCAAGAACCTGCTCGATGTCAAGGCAGGTAAAGCCATAAACCAGACAATGGTTGGACGTACGATGAAAGGCATTGAAGACGTGTCTGGTCTACGTTTTCCTACTACTCCTCTCGCTATCGCCGCTACAGCGGGTGCTGCGGGTTCGGCCTTGGCTGGCTTCCCAATACTTGGGCAGATCATAGGCGGCGCTGGTGTAGGCATGGGTCTTGCCCGAATGGGTCGTAAAAGAAGAAGAAGGGAAGTCGTCAGAGAACTAATTCGGGCTACGGACAAGATGATAAACAGCGGTAACGTAACAGCAGAAACTCTAGCTACACTACGGGCTGACAAAGTTATGTTGGCTCAGATGCTTGCGGACATCAATCAGGAGCCTGAGAATGAGCAGTGATATCCTTGAGTTAAACAGGGCGCTAAGAGAAGGCCGAAGCACAGAACAACGCGAGGCTGAACAACGACGTACTGAAAGACTAGGACAAGCTGTAGGGTCTTTGTTCAGTCCTGTTGGTGGTGCTGATGTTTTAGGGTCTCTTCCTGTTCCTGTTTATGCTGGGTCGGAAGGCATACCTATGACTGCCCCTCGTAAAACACAAGTTGACGCTTTAGCTGTTCCTAACTTTGCTTTAAACGAGTTGAGGACCCCTGCAAATCTCGTAGGCGCTGGTTTACTTAAAAAGGGGTCACAAGCCATGGACGCCATGACCGGACCTTTGTCTGGTAGAGGAATGGCCTTGTCCAGCGCAGACAATGTAATTCCCGGATTCTACGGCACAACTCCGGGCTTGGCTACAGCGGCTTATCTACCAAAGAACACTGCTGCTACTCTTAGAGATCTTATGAACCCTGCGTCAAGAGCGCTCTACAGAGAAACAGGGGCTACACGACGGTCTCAAGAATTAGCACGTAACCAGCTTAAAGAAGCCGAAAGACCCCGAAAGCCTGACGAAAGAGGCCCCAACCCCATGCACGTAGGTATAGCCAACACAGGACAGTACCTATCTAGGATCAGGGCACAAGGAGGTAGAGAGGGTAAAGTAGCAGACGTACTTCTGAACATGGAAGAATTGTCTGATTTTGTGCCTGCTTCTTCTTACAAAGTCGGAGACTATAAACGTCAGATAAAAGACAAGGACATCACGGCTACAAAAACAGGCACAGGCCGTAGAGTCAATGTGTCTGACAAAGACCTAGAGATATTTGAGGAACACTTTGGCAGAGTCTGGAAAGAGCCTGACGCAACAGGCGCTCAGGTCCCTTTTGCAAAAGGTAAGGACACTAAGCTAGTCATAAAAGCACCCGGTGCTGGAGGTGCGTCAGTCACGGGTAAACACTACAATGACGTGATGTACAACGCGCCCTATGTTGCTCCGCTCAAGAAGCTATTCAGAGACAGAACAGAAGTTCCTTATGAAGAGCTAGAGAGGGAAATGCGTAAACTCTCTGAGAAAAGTATTGAAAAGGCCAGTAAATTAGCAGACAAAGCAAAAGCTAAGGGTGCAACAGCTGAAGACAAAAACGCAGCTTTAGCAGCACAACGGGCTATATTCAGGGTCGCTGACGCTACAAGCAAAGAAAACGGCTTGTGGATAACTGGTTCTCGTGCGGGTTCTGCGATTACTGAAGGCGGGATCAATTACTTAGTCAAAGTAAAACCAAACGGCACTATGACAGGCGTCATGTCTGATGAACATAATTTATACGAGAACCTTGCTTCTAAAATACAAAGAGGTACTGGAGGCGTTGTTCCTGCTTTGGACATGATGAAGAAAATTATACCGCATCGTTTGGTAGCTGTGACGCCTCCGATGACTCAAAACGTCAGAAACTTAGACGTAATGAAGTCCAAAGCGAGAGGAGTCGCTGGTATTTCACAAGCTAAAAACCCTAACGTAGGCGTTGGTACTGACTCCGGAAAGACAGCCAAAGGAATGCTACAGGAACTGGCTGCTTTGGAGCCAAGCAAGGAAGCGCTGAGAGCAGAACAGATGAGGTCTGCCGGTGGTGGTTTGTTGTTGGGGAATTTAGCAGTAGAAGAAGAAGAAAGGGGGCGCTAAGGCCCCCGTAAGTTACAACTCGCAGTTGTTGCCGGTGCAGGCTAACTGCTGAGACCCTTCCGTCATGTCGGAGTTTTCTGAGATTGTCCAGTCGATGGACTCAGGAAACTCCTTCTTCAGCTTCTCATAGGTCTCTAAGTCTATGGGTTCATAAGGGGCCTGTTGGTACGTATGTTCGGAATAAGGTAGGAACGATACTCCACTTATCTTGTCGAACTTGTTGTACAACCATTGGCCTACCTCAAGAAACTCATCGTCACGGTAGTAGCATGTCATGGACGGCTTATGCTCACACCAGTAGTCCTGATAAATCTCCCATAGCTCAAGTTGTTCCATTGCACCCATCTCAGAGGCCACCACAGCCCTGTCAGGGGATTTTATAGGGAAGGAGAATACCTTGGTAGTGGGTGACATTACGTCGTCCTCTACGGGCACTCCTGCGGCTTCTAGGACTTGACAGAGGGGGTCTCTTGAATCTGCTCTGACTCGTCTAATGTACTGATCTGAGTATCTAGGATGGATACCAGAAGCAGAATCAACAAGCTGAGACACAGTGCCGGAAGGCTTAACAGCAGTAATAGCGGTAGAAACATTAATACCA
>Ga0070750_10001674_pt1 | contig 12346 bp, 12 predicted proteins | sample VirMetDEL_Nov_24_FD_77013 | JGI IMG/M metagenome (GOLD analysis project Ga0070750, IMG submission 77013) | Aqueous microbial communities from the Delaware River and Bay under freshwater to marine salinity gradient to study organic matter... | ecosystem: Environmental > Aquatic > Marine >...
ATCGATGTAATGCGGTTTACCCCATTTGTAATTACCGACATCAAGACCATTAATGTTCAATTTGACTTTGTTCGTGGGTGACGTGAGGGCACCATCCGTGGTTGTATCCGAAGAGGCGAGATATTTCACGGGATGATTGAACGTGAGATCCTGTACGATCGTACCCGAAGCGATATTTTTCTGCACCTGTGTGATCAGAAGATCGTGCTTACGTGACGCGATGTTTCCGCGTTCTTCGTTGTCGAGGTAATAATAGTTGGCGAAACACTCGACGTTATAATTAGACGCGGCGGTCGCCCAATGAATACGAATCTCGACGTTGTGATAATTGAGTGCGACGAGAGGGATGGCACATTGGGGTCCCTCACAGAAGAAGAAACGCAACGGATAGAAAAACGAACGCGCACTCACACCCGGATGTGTTCCATTCGCACTCTTGGAAACGTTTTGAGCGAACGTATCGATGGCAATCTTCTCTGTGAAAATGGCATCTTGGGAGTCCACGAGAGATCCACCGATGTAGAGTTCCACTTTATCGATGATCGTGTCCCAACGCTGTATGTCGAGCGCCTGTGTGGTATCGTCGATGGTAAAATAGACATAGCCGAGAAGGTCACCAGATCGTTCAAATTGAACACTGGACATAGAATTGTTTTTCACTGCTCCATGGATGGTTTGTTTTTCGATGGACTGTGAAAAATTAGCATGTCGTTTGAATGTTGAGCTAAAGAATGATATTTCGGGGTTACCCACGATATATTCATCCTGAGCACCGATGGCGATCAATTGCACAACACCGGCAGACATGGTATACTACTCTAACGGGAGAAAATTACAAATTGGGTTTTCGACACACGAAACGAATGACTAAAAAGTTTGGTTTATTACCCACATCTGGTGCGATGGGTGTACCAGTTTGATCACGGATGGTGACCGCAAAACGATCGATGCGACGAATGGGATCGATGTATTGTGTCGCGACTGGATATTCATCTTTGAACGTGACTGTCGTCGTTTCATCCTTTACGAGACTCGCGAACGAACCACGGAGAACACTCAGGGACGACTGACCCTCATAAACGTTGGAAGCGCGATCGTTGAAGATGGTGTCAAGCTGATCAATCGAGACGTAACAGTGTTCGGTACCAGCCGTCGTGTTAATACGAGCACCGAGGAGACGAGCCTGAACAACATTCTTCAGGGGCTGTTGAAGATGACACGTGAACGCGTTCGCACTGGCTTGTCCGATAGAATCGATGGTCACGGTATGATACTCGTAGTTGAGATCGGGGATAGTCTCAGTCGGGGAGGTGATGAGAGCCATTTCTATTAGCTTAGATTAAAGATCCACCGATTCCATCTTCAATCTCGTAGGACGCGAGATCCGACACGAGTTTCTGGGCACCACAGAGACCACCTGGGGTCAACGACTTGGTGTACGCACTTCCCTGCTTGCGACCGGGGGTACACTCAACCTTGTTCTCCAGCTCGAAGATGGACCCGGTGGACAAAATCTTCACCTTGATTGGCCTGGGCTGGTACATACTCTTGTCTTGGAACATCATGAGAGCCACGATGATAAAAAACAGGACACCGATCGACGTGAGCGCGTTGCGGTTCGTCTTGTTGAGATTGAACATTTACTATAAGTATACATTTTTTTAAAGTGCGTTAAAGGTAATTTTTTAGTTTCCATATAGAGAGTAGATGGACGAGGAAATCGTACTCGACCGTGGAACCACGAATATCATGAAACTGGATGCGGATGAACAGGCGCTCATGGATGAGATTCAGATTTCGGTACCCCGACCCAGGCCTGTGCCACGTCCGAGTCAGCCCATGCGTCAGCCACCACCTCAACAACACCAAGAGGCGATGGATGCGTTCGTGAATCCGAATAAACAGTCGGCTCCTCAGCAACCCACTCAGGATGAAGAGGTTGATTATGGTGAAGACGATGAACCCACCTTTTATGATGATGAGCCACCCAGCCAAGAGGAGCAGCCCTCCAAGGGGTACACATCCGTTGACGAAGAGAAGGCTGACTTGATTAATAAGCTCGGGCGCCTGGAGAAGAAGGGGTTTGCTGTAAACAAGAGACTCAACGCGTACTCGAACGTAGAAGAGCTGAGATCTGAGGTGAAGCGTATCACGTATAGCATCGATGTGGAACAGTCTGTTCGTTTCTCTCGACGTATGCTCGTAGCGTGTGTGACTGGTCTGGAGTTTCTTAACAAGCGATACAACCCATTCGAGATTCAACTCGAGGGTTGGTCCGAGTCCGTGATGGAGAATGTCGATGACTATGATGGTGTCTTTGAGGAGTTGTATGTGAAGTATCGTTCCAAGGTAAGCGTCGCCCCCGAGGTGAAGCTCATCATGATGTTGGGTGGTTCGGCGATGATGTTCCACCTCACGAACAGTATGTTCAAGTCGGTGATGCCTAACATGAACGACGTGATGAAACAGAATCCCGACCTAGTGAAGAATATGATGGCGGCGGTTCAGAATACCACTCGGTCTCCCGAAGGCCCAGCGACTGAAGCTCCCGTAGGTGGAACGGGTAACTACGAGATGCAGGGCCCCGGTGTGGACATCTCAAGTCTGATGGGTGGTATCATGATGCCTCCACCACCCCCCATGAACACGACGATGGGTGGGGGTGCTCAGGAGAGTGTCGTGGATGATGATGATATGTCGGACATCATGTCCATCTCCGGTGAGTCTACTGGGGGTGAAGTGAAGGAGGTGAATGTCAGCGGTTCCGCTAAACCCAAGCGAACCAGGCGAAAGAAGAAGACGGAAATTAATCTCTAATTACTATATAAATGATAGCGTATTGTCCGCTGGAGGATTTGGAACCTCCGGTCAGGCCGAAGCAGCCTGTCGTAGAGTCCAAGACTGAAGAGGTGAAGCCTCTGATCGGTCGTGAAGAAACTGAATTGAATTATGTCATCATGGCTTTTATTGCCGGCGTCATCGTGCTCGCCGTCTCTGATACCATGAAGGCATAAATGTGCTATGTCTACCGCGGGGTCTTCCCTCGTAGTAGAATTAGTATGTGTATGTTTGAAGAACCGTACCTGAAAAATTGTCCACACTCGGATTTAGTGTATAAAGTCCTACGAGTTTACCACCCTTGGATGAGATGAGTTCCACATGAATATCATACGAATATTGGAGATCGGAGGAAAGGTCACTGGGTTTGATGATAATTCCCTTCGTGCCCACGGTTACATCTGAACTCCATGGGTAGTTTGTGTCCCCACCAAACAGATTTTTCGTTCCTATTGTGATTGGTTCATCGAGAATGGATGTACTCCCATCATGTGTACCACCCTGAACTTCCAGAACGAGTGTACTCATATCACGGACAGGTGTAGGAACACCGTTCCGTTGTCGTATAATGGCGACAATCTTTGCGTAGAAAGAAGCATTTCCGAATCGTAATTGGATATCTTTACTGGAACCACCCAAACGCGTAAACGTCTTAGAATACCGTTTACATGCCACTTCGTTAGATCCGGAAATGAATCCACCACCGACATGGAGTGCCGTGTTCGCCGTGGCACCACCGAGATCGACGGCAACCTGGTTACCCAGGTCAATCTTACCATCGATCGCGAGATCACCAGTGACTTCCAGGTTACTGTTTATGATCATCTCATTTGAATATGGGTCGATATACACGTTACCTGAAACGTCACCGTAAATGTTGGATACACCACCAGTTGTTTTGAATTCTATGATGGCGTTACTGGAGGTGGTACTTTCTACCCGGGCGACACCGTTATACACATGGAATTTCGCAGCGGGTGCGGATGTACCCACACCCACGTTACTCGTATGAATCACATGAAGTCCATCCCCTTCGATCCCGTTACTCATACCACCTAATAGAATACCATGAGTCGTTCCCGAGGTATTGTATCCTCGCGCGTATCCACCGTACCCATCGTTCGTGTTCAAACGAATACCTGTTTTCGTGTTCGTTCCAGGACTTTCAAGTTTGAGAACATCTATGTCCGATGTGACACCGGAATAAATGTGGACATTCGCATTCGGTGCGTTTGTACCAAAACCAACGAAACCCTCATGTGTGAAACGCAGGTACTCTGTATCATTTTGTTTAAACACGATCGGTGATGTGTCTAAACTATCAAAAGTATTGATGAGACCACCGGATGTGAAAATATCAAGTTTACCAAACTTTAATTTCTGCGTTTCACCAAACTCCACACCACCATTCACGAATAATGTCGTACCCGCATCAAGTGCCGCTTCTCGTAAAGGGTTTGGGTCACCCATCATGATTTTACCATCATTGCGTAAGAGCAACGAGCGGTCGAGATTTGTTCCAACTTCTATAGCATCTTCAATCAGAGTACCCGTGATGGGTGTATTTGTCGAGTATATTTGGAACATGTGTTCCGCTGCTATGGATCTGATCCGATCTGGACCCGCACCAGAAGTTGAATCTGTTCCTTTAAAGAACACAACTTCGGATATACCGTCATCGACATCGTATAATCGCTCACGTATAAATGAGTTACCAAATTCATCGTTGAGCACACCACCAAACGTGAGTTGGTTACCGATGACGACATTACCGTTGACTTCGAGTTTACCTCGGGGTGTATCTGTGCCGATACCAATATTGCGATCACTGTCACTTATGTACATCGCTACAGCGGAAGAGTCAACAACTTGTTCATGATTTTGTGTAATTCTGAAATCATTGTTGTTCGCGACACCAAGCGACCAACCTGAACGGTTAGCACCATCACTCAGAATAAAACTAGAGAATGCGTTTCCCTCGAGTGAATCAGCCTGTGCGGCCATGATAGCATCTCCGTTGTCATGATTGTGTACGAGTAGTCCGTTTGTTTCTGGATTAGCTGTACCCGTACATTTAACTTCTAAATACGCGGTGGGTTGTGTATGGCCGATCCCGACACGACCATCCGCGCGTAATGTCAACACTTCCGTTTCACTGGTGTATCTGTCGTCGGATAGGAATACGTCGAGCTTAGATCTAGACTTACCAACTTCCAAATCATATTTTCCCATCTTAAATGTAGCACGTACACCATCTCGAACGGATGTACCTTCGCGAGTCAAATGCATAACATTCGCCAAGTCAAGTGTACTGTTACTTATCGATGTCGTGTTTGACACGACTAGCGGTGTTCCGGCATTATTAAAACTATTGGTGTGTTGAAGTGGGCCATTAATGAGAACGGTTCCACCCGATGTGTGAAGAAGACTCTTGGGTGTCGTCGTACCTATACCCACGTTACTTGTCTCGAGGATGGTCATCTTTGGAAGACCCATGGAGTCAATCGTACTGGCGTAGAAATTGAGACCCTTGCCTGCACCGACACGACTCTCGATTTTCGTTTGGTTTAGAAGTGTATCTGAATAGGCTTTCATGTAGTTTGTCGCGGTACCCATCGTAAAGGCGTTGCTTCCTATGACACGAACCGTACCGCCAACCGTGAGTCTATCCGTGGGTGATGTATTCGCGATACCGACGTTTCCTTCCGATGAGACGCGCATACGCTCCGTGTTTTTCGTTTTGAAAACAACTGTTTGGTGACTTGCGGATGTTTTCCCACCATTCACTTCGATGGCGGATATGTTCGACGCCTGGGGACCTGCTCTGATACTCACTGTATTTGATACCGAATCACCGCCCGATATATCACCGTGAATGATGACGTTCGCCGCCGACGAAATACCGGATTCACCTTCAACCTCGATGAAATCCTGTACGACAATAGATTCTGTGACGAGTCTACCCGTCGCAGTGTTACCTATGATAGTGAGTGTGTTTGATGCCGCGATATTGATGAATACTTTATTACCGATGGACAACGTATCCGTGGGGTTCGTATTCGCTATACCCGCGGGGCTCACACCAGTTGTTTGTAAACCATCCGATTGAATCGTGGACGTCACCACCATAGGAATCGCCGCGTCCGCATCGAGTGTGATGAGTTCACCCACAGTGAGACCACTGTCACCGATACGCAAACCTTCAAAATAGCCATACCCATTCGCGTGAAGGAGGTTGGAAGTACCCGCAGTGTCGTCCACGTACAGATTAGAACCCACAGCGAGTGTGTGCATGGGTGAAGTGTTTGCGATTCCCGTGTTGTTTTGGGTATACAACTCACCTAAAATGTGGAGGTTTGTCGTGTTTGAGGTATCGAGTGTAAAAGTATCTGTCGTCGGTCCACCAAAAGTCCTGGATAATTTAAACGTGTCATCACTTTGTGTATATCCGAGGAAGATGTTCGAGGCACCCGGTTGATCCACCATGAGTACCGCCGTATCGTACGTTCCGTTGTTTCCTGTACCCATCTGTATGACAGCATTCGAAACCACGAGGTTATTCACACTCGTATAATCTGGAATCTCTGTGATGGCCAGGTTTCCAGTAATGTCTACATCACCGATGATCCGAAGGAAACCATCTTGTACGACAACGTTACCGTTTTTAAAGACTGCGACGTTCGCACCCGTATCGGCTGTAACTTCAGAGCCGACCGTCAATTGTGTACCTATCGTAGCATTCGAAGAGAATGTATTTCCAGAAATTTTCAAAACGTTCGATGCGTTTTGGTCGATTAAAAATGTACCGGAACTTGTTTTGAGTGTGTCTGATATGAATACGTTTGTGGCTACAACATTCCCGTTGATGACGACAAGATCTTGACGTGACGTGTCGATTGAAAAATCGTCGACACCAACCTGAAAATTATTGAAGAGTTGAGCGGTGGGTACGTTTATACCCAACTGTGTCACCGTCGAGCGGTTGAGCGTCGTGATTCCCGTGAACCGTGTATCACCTGTGGCGATCAGTTCACCGGATAAATTAAGATTCGAAACTGTAATCTCATCCGCTGTGATTTCACCAGCATCGATACTCGCAACACCCGAAATAATATCCGTCTCTCTGGGTGCGGCATCTAAACTGTTGACATAAATCTGGCCGGCCGTGACAAGAATGCCTTCTGCCTGCGTCGCCATATACATTAATTACCGAATAAAATTCCGGCTAAACCATCCTTGATCCTGAGTACGTTATAGTTGACGGCATACACATAGGCATGGGGTCGATTCACGGCTTCGACACCCCTGAGCACGAGCTTCGCGTTGTCGAGACGACTAAAGTTACATGACCCCGATGGATTATATTCTGAAGCGTTTACACAAAAGTGATACGCAAAGTATCTCGTGTACGTCGGTGAATGGGTTGGAGGGTTATAGTACGTTCTACCATAGGTTGACTTGTAATAGTTTTGGACCGTGTGGAAATACGTCGGGCTCATATTTTCAAAAAGGGGTGTACCGTTGATGTACATGTCCATGTTTTTAAACGAAAATCGATCGAGAGCTGGGTTAATCTGACTGGCACCAAATCCAACAAATAGGGACTTGACAGGGTGGTTAAATGCCGAAATGTCAAAGGTGTTGTTTCCACCAGATTGCGTCACATTGTCCGTGATGGCTTCGAGTGGAAACTCGATTCGCTGTGTCTGGGTAATGACAAAATCCATCGAGCGTTTCACAAGTCGTTCTCGTTCTTCCGTATCGAGAAACACGTAATTTCCATACATATGTGCCCGCTTTTCAGTCTCGGGGATGTTTGCAGTGTTCGCTTCGTTGAAATTAATTCGTATCTCAACCTGATGATTCTGGAGTGCGACCAGGGGTAAGAATGCCTTGTGATCACAGAAGAAGAAATGAAGCGGAACAAAAAACTTGTTGGAAAGAGAAGCCTTGTTGTTGAGTTCCTGTGACTTGTTATACGTGTCCGCTAAGTAATTTGGCCAAATCTCACTGAAATAATCAAAGTGTTGCGAATCAATCTTCTGTCCACCGATAAAGAGATCGATCGTCGAATTATAAAAAAGATTCGATGCGATGTTGTCTCGACTGTTACTACCAGCTTCAAACCAGAGTCCATTGATGACATCTCCCAAAACTGGGATGGTGATCGACGTGTCATCGACGGAAATTGTTTTTATAAACTTTGGTGCTTGGGAAAAATTCGTATGCCTCGTAAACTTCGTACGGAAGAATGAGTGTCCTTCATCACTCATGAGATAAACATCTTGAACACCTTTAGACACAAGTTGTATTAATGCGCCAGACATTTAATAATTGTTTAGATTATAAAAACAGACACTTTCCCTGAGGGAAGTCACTCTTCTTTTCTTCGACAACCTTCCCATGAATCTTGAACCCACCTTGACGATACACTTTCATCCGCTTGTAATACATCGCCGTAAATACAGACCACGGATCGTGGACGTCGTATATGTGTGGATCATTCTTCTTACCCTTTGTTTCTCTCATGATGCGACCGATACTTTGGGTAATGTCAGACTTGGGACTAGCTAGAATGACAGTGTCGAGAGTTGGAATGTCGAGACCTTCATGGGCTTGACTGAATGTCGCGAAGATGATCTTCTTCTTGGAAGATTCTTGGAGAGCCGCCTCCTTCATTCCACCCATATAGAGACCCGATGTTTTGGGAAAACATTGATGGAGAAGTTCACAATGCTGACGACGGTCACTGAGAACGAGCAGCTGTCTCGTACCAGCTGAAGCCTTTTTGACAAGTTCCACCAACATCTTGTTTCGCGCCCTGTCCTCGACGAGTTCTGTGATCATGTTGGGCATGGAAATCTTTCCATTACGCATAGATGGTGGTGGGTTCCTGTAATTTGCTGAATCGAAAGTCACGGGAAACACTTCAACCTGTTCTTGATTTTTTCTTTCAACCGCAAAAAATGTTGGACCCATAAACCAATGAAGAACTTTCGTGAGACCATCTTTTCTTTCTGGAGTCGCTGAAAGTCCAAAGACATGTCGGGGACACATCTTGAAGAGACTCTGACTAAACACCTTCGCACAGATGTGATGGGCTTCGTCGACAATCAAGGTACCCACAGTGTCAAAGTCTGTGAATGAGTACTCCTTGAGGGAAAGAGATTGAAGCATCGCGATGACAAAATCACAGTCAACCTCCTTCCTGTTCTGTTGAACGACACCGATCGTAGCACCCGGGCAGAATTGTTGAATGCGTTCACGCCACTGATCAGCCAAAAATTGTTTGTGAACGACAATCATCGTGCGGTATCCCAGCTTACAGGCTATGGCAAGGGAAACCGTCGTCTTCCCATACCCACATGGTAAAGAAAGGACGCCATGGCCTGCCTGAATTGCTGCTGCGAGTGCTTCGTTCTGGTGTGTAGCGTCTCTGAGCTGCCCGACGAATCTGGTCCGGATACGGGTTGGTTCTGGTCTTCGATCTTCACTAGGCTTCCCAAGTTTAGCAGTTCCGTAGAATCTTGGAACGCACACTCCATTCTTAGTTGCTCTGAAAACTTTGAAAGGTGGTGGAGGAAATCCAAAGTCCCCATTGACGATGGGTCTTACCGTAAGTTCTTTTTTAATTTCTTGGATTGGACCTGTATTCACCAAGTAACCAGTCCGAGTGAGCATACTGATTTAAAGAGGAAAAACTTTAAATGAGTACAAAAATGCCTATCGTCGACGTCGAAGAGAACATTAAGAAGCTTCGTATGAACATCGAGCAGATGACTCAGGAAGTATTCAGGCTTCAGGGTATGCTCCAGACTTTTGAGGGGTTCAAAAGGGGTGGCTTGACCCAGATTGATCTTCCTCATGATCCCACTGAACAGCTCGAGAGTATCCAAGAGAAGCCCGAGTAATCTCCAACATTCCAAGCACCCTTGAACTCTACGACAACTTCCACTTCATCACCCTTTATAAGAGACTGTATGGGTCGACCCCTGACCTCGCACATCACTCTCCTATAACGGAACGGAACTTTCACCGTGAGTACATGACCATCGAGAGGGGTATCTATTTTTGAATTCTGTATGAGATGCATCTTCGATGTGTGCGTACGCTCGATGATTTCAGAAACTTTTTGAGGAATCACAAGGCGTACATACTTTTTATTATTGAAATCGTATAACGGTTCGTAGACTTTCGCCGAGAACTTCATTGATTTCTGTTACGGTACACTAGAATTAAAACTATAAGTATCACGAGTGTGATCGAAATCACTTGAGAAAGGAGAATAGGCTGAAGAGGCTCTCTCGTACCAAATTGCTGGTGACTCAGGGCTCTTGAAACTTCTACAGCCGCTTCTATACTCGAATAAGGTGTCTTCCTGGGAGACATCATACCACACATCGCAACCTTCGAACACTTTCCAAAAAAAGGGAGCTGTCCATGAAGACTGAGAACACCTGACGATTGCGAGAATTCCCAACGCTTTCCTTTCCATTCGGCACCCCACGCGATTCGCATCTCTTTGGGACTGGGAAGACCCAACTGTTTGAGTACTTCCGACTTGAGCATTTCTGGATTGGTCACCAGAATGTCTTCGTTGAGGTCACATATGACACAGGAAAGTGTTTTACCATCGGAGAGTACCTTGGGTTGAAGATTCCACCGCGTTTTCGTAGCGATTTCGAGATCGGATTGAATTTCAATTGGATCTTCGTAATCTAAGAGAACATTGATGGCACCATACGTACTCTCCCGCACTTTTTTGTCTGCGTCCTCACCCCAGTTTTCAGCGAGAAAGTTTAGGGCTGGGCTGTTATCGAGACACAAAAAGAGCATACCATCTTCTATGATCGTACCATTCGAAAATTTGGCCATATACGTATCTTCGCCATATGCGACACTTGTGAGTTCCACGTTAAACACAAAGTTACCACCAGCATCTATGACTGCGTTTTCCATGGCATCGCACATAATCTTGCCAGAAACCTTCTGTGTGTAAGGCTTTGAAAGACCAACATGATTCAGGTTTTGTACAAACTCATGCGCGGACATGACATCCCATGTGACACCATCCATGATCAGTGGAAGATGCTCGATGAGAAGTTGTCCCTTTTCACTCAGGGTGCCGACGGCATCTTTCACGGACACAGATTTATACTTGTTCGATTGTGACAAAACGCGAGCGAACATCGCGATCAGGGTTACGTAATCTTTGACACTCAAAGAACGCAGGACAAAACCAACATGTTCCCCATTATCTTTCGCCTGGAACATTTCATTCCAATCGATACCCATCTCACTAAAGAGTGACTGTGTGTTCACGAATGCGCGATCAAAGACGATTCTGTGTGCGTGGAGGTCTCGGACTTCGTCATCCGGTTCCCACCATGATCCACCACCCGAGTCCTTGCGGTCGTAAATGACGACTTCATGTTCTCCTGTTTTCAAAAGTTCCCATGCGAGTGACATACCCGTGGGTCCTGCTCCTACGATGTGAATCTTCATTCTACTTTTAAGGGATATATAATTTTTCGTGCATGAGCGTGTAAAATCCGATGAGAGCCACAGTCAACCACAGTTGGGGTTTCATGTATTGTCGACCCTGGTAAAGAAGAAACAGTGTCAATAATAGATGCGTGGGAATGGGTTTCTCGGGTCCATATTTGAGGTGAAATCCAGTCATCGCCATCATCGTGAGTATCAACGCACTGAAGAATGAGGTCTGGGAAGGTTTGTACAAAAACCATGCGATCATGAGAAGTGCGACGTATGATATGAAAATTGAGCGCCTGAAAAGTTCGCGTACACTATCTACGATGGCGAATTTTTCACCCGTTAAAAGTTTCGATTCCCAGTGTGGACCTAATATGAGATATGAAAAATAAAGCACGACGAAGAGCATTTATATAAACCCAGTTTTTTTACGCTCCTCAGGCGTTCGCAAAGCATATATCACACTCAAGAATATGAGGGTCGAGAAGAGGGCGTATTCGATATCCTTGGTCGCACTGAAGGCGATGAGCATGAGGGAAGTGAACCGAAACACTTTGTTATCGAAAAGCACGCCGAGCCTATTGGGAATCTGAATCGCATTTCCCGAGAAAAGACCTTGATACAAGATGATGAGGGAGAAGACAATCGGTTGGGTACGCACGAATACTTCAGCTGGACCTGTGACGGGACTGAAAAGATTAGCAACTTTTACCATTTATGTAACTTAAGAAAATAAAAAACATTTGTAGAAAGTAGAATGTTATGTGTTGCTCAACATGTACCAGTCAAAGTTCCGAGTAGGAAGTTGAAAACATGGAAGTTTGCTGGTAAGTTTCTATGGAAAAATGCCACTGTACAAAATAAATCTGAATTGGGTCGATGGACGAAGGAAGAACTCCTCGAACTTGGACCAACCTTTGTAAAATTAGGTCAAATCGCTTCGACGAGAGGGGATCTCTATCCACCAGAATTTACAAAAGAGTTGGAATCATTACAAGATGAAGTCCCTCCCGTG
>Ga0070750_10001675_pt1 | contig 12345 bp, 19 predicted proteins | sample VirMetDEL_Nov_24_FD_77013 | JGI IMG/M metagenome (GOLD analysis project Ga0070750, IMG submission 77013) | Aqueous microbial communities from the Delaware River and Bay under freshwater to marine salinity gradient to study organic matter... | ecosystem: Environmental > Aquatic > Marine >...
AAACTTTAGTAAAATGCGTTGAGAAAGTTCTTGACATTTAAGTTTATATCAGGTATAAGTAAGATATACGTTGTGAATGAGAAAGTTTGACATGAAATACAGTGAAGATCGAATCCTAAAAGAACTTGAAGAGTACGTTGCCAACACCTACAAAGGGCACTACTCTAAGCAAAATTTCCAAGCAACTGAGTTTATCATTGACTCTGGTCATGGGATGGGTTTCTGTATCGGAAACATCCTAAAGTATGCCCAGCGTTATGGTAAGAAGAATGGTCGTAATCGTGACGACCTAATGAAAATCGCACACTATGCGATTATGGCAATTCATGTGCATGATTTAGAAGAGGAAGAATTTAGCAATGCAGAATGATACCATGGAAGTTATCCGTAACTTCGGAACGATTAACCAAAACCTTGTGTTCAAACAGGGGAACGTTCTGCGCACTGTAGCAGATGCTAAGAACGTCCTCGCCAAGGCAACTCTCGAAGAAGAGTTTCCGCAGGATTTTGGTATTTATGATGTAAATGAATTTATGGGCGCATTTAGTCTCATTGAAGATGGTGAAGTATCTTACTATGATAGTCATATGAACATCTCCAATGGCAAATCTTCCATTAATTATTATTACTCAGATACTGAAATGCTCACGAATCCTCCTGAGAAGGATTTGAACATGCCAGAGTGTGAGGTAAAGTTTACCCTTACTCAAGATATTCTGGGTCAGCTACGCAAAGCTTCTTCTACACTGGGACATAAAAACCTAGTGATTAGTAGTGGTGTAACTGATCTGGTCACCCTATCAATTGTTGATATGAAAAACTCAACTTCTAATGCCTTTACAATTGAAGTTGAAGGCACATTCGATGATGCGCATGCGAATGCGCCACGTTTGAGTATTAACATTGATAACCTGAAACTTCTTCCTGGCGATTATAATGTAGAAGTTTCATCTAAACTGATCAGTAAGTTTACAAATACTAGTAGAGATATTGTCTACTGGATTGCTCTCGAGAAAAACTAAAGGATATATGAATAATGAATGAAGCACAATTTCTAGAACTTGGTGCAAAAGTCGCTCGATCTTCGATTGCGATTATTGATGCGATCTCTCAACGTGGCGCCTTTAAAGGCGAAGAACTTTCTACTGTTGGTCAACTCCGTGACCAGTGTGTACAACTTGTACAGCAAGTAGAAGAACGTCAACAAGAAATGGATGAAGAGGATGATGAGTAATGGCTGATGAAGAACGTGGCACTTACACCGAATACACTCTTCAAATGCGTCGATATGAAGATTATGATAATGTGAGTGATGTTTCGCATACCTTTCGATCAGATGATGATGACTTGAATGAAATTCTTGAACATGCATCTTACTTTCTTCAAGGATGCTCCTTTACATATGTTAAAGGATTGACTGCTGAAAAAGAAAGCACTTAATAATGGAATGGGAGCTTGACTCCCATTTCTTTTTCCTATATAATGATTTCCTAACTTGAGTAAGGAACTGTGATGAGCGATTTTCTTTGGGTAGAATCTTACCGACCTAAAAAAGTTGATGACTGTATTCTACCAGAATCTCTTAAAAATACTTTTAATCAAATTGTAAAATCTGGTGAAATGCCTAATATGCTGTTTACTGGTACTGCTGGTCTGGGCAAGACTACTGTAGCAAAGGCATTGTGTAATGAACTAGAACTTGACTGGATCCTAATTAACGGTAGTGAAGAGGGGAACATCGACACTCTCCGCACTAAAATTAAACAGTTCGCATCAACTGTATCTCTTCAAGGCGGATATAAGGTGGTCATTCTTGATGAGGCGGATTATCTGAATGCTCAATCGTTTCAACCTGCTCTGCGTGGATTTATTGAAGAGTTTGCAAACAACTGTCGATTTATCTTGACTTGTAACTTTAAGAATCGTATTATTGAGCCACTACATTCTCGATGTGGTGTATATGAGTTTAATACAAATAAGAAGTCTATGGCTGAACTGTCAATGCAGTTTATGAAACGCCTGACTTGGATTTTAGAAAAGGAAGATATTGATTATGATAAAAAAGTTTTGGCAGAACTTATTATTCGGTTTGCGCCTGATTGGCGAAGAGTTATTAATGAGTGTCAGAGATATTCTCTTAGTGGTACTATTGATTCCGGCATTCTTAGTCTCCTTTCTAACAGTTCTGTTAACGACCTTATCGGGTATCTCAAAGGCAAAGACTTCAAGAAAATGAGGTCTTGGGTAAGCAACAATATAGATACAGATACCTCTGGGATTTTCCGGAGCATTTATGATACGATGACTGACACTATTCAACCCAATAGTATTCCTCGTGCTGTTCTGATCCTTGCTGATTATCAGTATAAGAATGCCTTTGTGGCTGATCATGAACTCAATGTTGTTGCTTGTCTAACAGAACTAATGGCTGAGGTAGAATGGAAATGAAACAACAATTAACAATTTATACTCAACCTGATTGTATGTACTGTGATATGATGAAGTCTAAACTTGATAATTGGGGTTACAAATATATTGTAAAAAATATTCATGAAGACGCTGTGGCAAAATCTTTTGTAAAGGCAGAAGGACATAGAACTGTCCCACAACTTTACTATGGTAGGGCTCATATCAATCCTAATATCAACACCGAGGAATACACTCAAAGCATTTTAGAAGAGTATATCGGTCACTTGGATTCTGCGTTATGAAAGTAGGATTTACCTGTAGCACTTTTGATCTGCTCCATGCTGGTCATGTAATGATGTTGCGTGAAGCAAAAACTGTTTGCGATTATCTGATCGTTGGGTTACAAACTGATCCAACGATTGATCGTGCAGAAAAGAATGCGCCTGTACAAACACTCGTTGAGAGATATATTCAACTTTCAGGGATTGAGTATGTTGATGAGATTATTCCATATCAAACTGAACAGGATCTTGAAGATATTTTAAATATGTTTGCGATTGATGTACGTATCCTCGGCGAGGAATATAAAGACGGTAAATTTACAGGACGTGCGATTTGCGCTAAACGTGGAATTGAGTTATACTATAATAAACGTGATCATCGTTTTTCATCATCTGATTTAAGGAAAAGAGTTGCCCATGAGCAATCCATTCGAGTTCGTCAAGGCGATCAATAATAAACAAAACATCATGCGTGATGATTTGGATGAGAAGGCATATAATTCTTTTATGGTTAATCATGCCTTTTCATATTTTCCAGATACAGTTCTTCTCGCTAATGAAATGAATGTGTACCATAATATTGATTCTAAACTCAAATTCGACTTTCTTATAAATACAATAAGAAAGAATCCGAAGCGATTTTCTAAATGGAATAAATCGCAGAAAGATGATGGTTTTGAGGCGGTGAAAGAATATTATGGGTATAGCAATGAGAAAACTCGTTCTGCTCTTTCACTACTTTCTACTGAACAAATAAACATAATTAAAAAGAAGGTAGATCATGGCGGAAGAAAGAGAAGTAAATCTGGTTGAATGGTCGCCCAGCGACATGTTAGAAGTGACGCTGAATGAACCAGATGATTTCCTAAAAGTAAAAGAAACATTAACTCGTATCGGTATTGCTTCTCGCAAAGATAAGAAGTTGTATCAGTCCTGTCATATTTTACATAAACAGGGACGATATTTTATTACCCACTTTAAAGAGTTGTTTCTCTTAGATGGCAATAAGTCAACCTTAGAGGTAACAGATTTACAAAGACGTAACACGATTGCGACTCTTTTATCAGATTGGGGTCTGGTAACAATTGTAAATACTGAATCCGCCAAAGATGTCGCTCCTCTTCGCCAGATTAAAGTTTTACCTTTTAAAGAAAAGAATGATTGGGAACTTTGCCCCAAGTATAATATTGGGAAATAGTGTTTTCTAATTAAAGCTTGACTTTTCTCCTATGATAGCGTATAAATAATTTTGTAGATGCGAATAATCGGTCTACTTTCTCGCTAATCTAATAGGAGATTTCAGATGACTAATAATCAAAAGTACGCTCGTTTTCCTCGATCCGCATTTGTAGGGTTTGATCATATTTTCAAAGAACTTGAAGACATGACCAAACACGCTGCTGATCATTATCCTCCGCACAATATTATTAAAGATGAAGATATGAAGTATCGTATCGAAGTCGCAACTGCGGGTTTTAAGGAAGAAGAGTTATCGGTAGAACTAAAAGATGGTATCCTTGAAGTGAACGGTGACCACACACCAAGAGGTCTAGAGTTCATTCACAAAGGCATCTCCACCCGTAAGTTTCATCGGTCTTTTAGACTGTCTGAATATACACAAGTTACAGGAGCTTCTCTGGAGAACGGTATTCTAGCAATTCATTTAGAAGTCGTTCTGCCCGAAGAGAAGAAGCCTCGCAAAATCGAAATCAATAATCGCAGCGAGGTAACAACAAATGCTGAACTTCTTACGGAAAGCCGGTAAAGGTCTAATCGAAGCACGAATGCACCACGCCTACTATGGCGTAGCAAACTACATCCAACGTGAATATAACACTGGTGTTCCCACTGGTGAATTAGTTGATATGTTAAAGAAGGATGGATACGATGCAGTCATTCGCAAAGTCGGTTAAGAATTATATCGCAAATGCAATCAAGAGAGCAGCTATGACTGATGAAGAAAGATATCTTTCTGACTCGGTTGATCTTGTCGATCTTGAGCAACGGCAGAAAGTAATCGCATATGGTCAAGCACCATATCAGATTAACGGCAGACACTGGTTAGATGCTAAGTCTTATCAGTAATTGAAGAGGGTGGCTTCGGTCACCCTTTTTCTATTGACAAATTGCACAATATACAGTATAATTATCTTTCAAACTTTGAAAGGGTGACGATGCAGTTTTATACATCAGTCAATCGTCTTGGAAATAATATCCTTGTTCGTGGATATAAAGACGGTATTAAAATACAAGAACGCATTAAGTTCAAACCAACATATTATGTTCCTACAAAAGAAAAAACTATTTGGAAATCTTTAAATGGACAACCAGTCGCACCAGTCACCTTCAACTCTGGCAGGGAAGCGAGAGAGTTCCTTGACCGATATAAAGGAGTGGATAATTTTGAGGTGGTGGGCAATACAAATCATGTTGCTCAGTGGGTTTATGATGTTTATCCTAACCAAATTAAATTTGACCGTGAAGTTATCAACACGACCACAATCGACATTGAGGTGGCTTCCGACGACGGATTCCCTGAGCCAGATACTGCCGATCATCCTATCATTACAATCACTGCTAAGAATAATATTGATAATCTGTATCACGTTTGGGGTATGGGCGATTATACGGCAGAGTCAACAAATATCAAATACTATCAATGCGATGACGAATATGAATTACTTTTATCTTTCATTGCTTTCTGGAGTAATCCTTCTAACTGCCCTGATGTAATTACCGGATGGAATACTACATTCTTTGATGTTCCATATCTTGTAAATCGTATCACTAAAGTTCTTGGAGAAGATAAAGCAAAGAAACTTTCTCCCTGGGAACATATTCGTGAACGTAAGGTTCAAAAGAATAATCGTGAACTGCTTGCTTATGAGTTATCTGGCATTCAGCAGTTAGATTACCTCGACCTCTTTCAGAAGTTTGGTTACACTTATGGCACGCAAGAGTCATATAAACTTGACCATATTGCGCATGTTGTTCTTGGTGAAAAGAAACTATCCTATGATGAATATGGTTCGCTTCATTCCCTGTATAAACATGACTTTCAAAAGTTTGTAGATTATAACATTAAAGACGTTGAACTTGTTGATCGTCTCGAAGATAAACTTGGTCTGATTACACTTGCTATGACTATGGCATATAAAGCAGGTTGTAACTTTGTAGATACCTTTGGAACAACTGGTATCTGGGAAACGATTATCTATCGAGACCTGATGTCTCGTAAGATTGTTCCGCCTCTTAAGAAAAATAAAGATAAGCAGAAATATCCTGGCGCATATGTAAAAGAACCTACTCCTAACATGTATGAGTGGGTGGTATCTTTTGACCTTGCATCACTGTATCCTAACATTATTGTACAGTGGAATATGTCGACTGAAACTATATCTAATAGTTTTAATTCCAATGTTTCGGTTGAATCTTGCCTGAATCAACTTCCAATACAAAATAAACCGAATGAAACTGTCGCTGCCAATGGTGTGACTTTCCGTACTGATGAAGTTGGGATCCTACCTCGTATCGTAAAAGATTATTATGTTGAGCGTAAAGTGATTAAGAAAGGTATGCTCGATGCTAAACAGCGGCAACAAAAAGAGGGTAACTCTTATGAGATCGAGAAAGAAATTGAACATCTAGAAAATCAACAGATGGCAATTAAGATTCTACTTAACTCTCTTTATGGTGCGCTTGGCAACAAATACTTTAACTATTTTGATCAGCGCATCGCTGAGGCAATTACCTATAGTGGTCAGCTGTGTATTCTCTGGGCTGAACGTGCTATGAATGCTGCGATGTCTGAAGCATGTGAGATTGAAGATGATTATGTAATTGCGATTGATACTGACTCACTCTATGTCAATATGAAACCATTGATTGATAAGTTTCAACCCAAGAACCCTATCAACTTCCTATCTGAGCTGGGCGAAAAGCATTTCCAGCCTATCCTTGCGAAAGAATATGCTAAACTCCATGAGTATATGAATTGTAAAGAAAATCGCATGGACATGGAACGTGAGGTAATCGCTGACCGTGGAGTCTGGACTGCCAAGAAGCGATACATTCTAAACGTGCTGGACAATGAAGGGGTGCGCTATACTGAACCCAAGATGAAGATCATGGGCATTGAAGCTATCAAGTCATCTACTCCACAGGTTGTGCGAGATAAGTTTAAGCAAGCATTTAAAATTATTATGGAGGGTGATGAAGAGCGCACTCAAAAGTTTATCGCTGACTTCCGTGAGGAATTTAAGTCTTTGCCTCCGGAGGATGTATCATTTCCCCGTGGTGTTTCTAATATTACTGGATGGATTGACCGCAAGACTGTATATAAAAAAGGTTGCCCCATTCACGTAAGAGGTTCCATCCTTTATAACAATATGCTTAAAGACCTAAACCTTTCTAAAAAGTATGAAGATATTAAAAATGGAGAAAAGATAAAGTTTACATATTTAAGCTTGCCTAATCCTCTAAAAGAGAATATTATATCTTACCCTCAAGTTTTGCCTCAGGAGTTTAAATTGCATCGGCATGTAGATTATGATAAACAGTTTGAAAAAACTTTCGTTGAACCACTGCGAGTGATTCTCGATGCTGTTGGTTGGGAGGTTGAGAAGACTGTTTCAATTGAGGACTTTTTTACATGAGGAGTTACAAAACTCCACTTCGGTATCCTGGTGGAAAATCCCGTGCGGTAGATTATCTGTTCTCGGATAAAAATCTGCCAACAGATATTCAAGAATATCGTGATCCATTCCTTGGGGGTGGTAGTCCTGCGATTGCCTTTACTAAAAAGTTTCCGAATATTCCTGTCTGGGTGAATGACAAATATACTAATCTATATTATTTTTGGATTACTCTTCGAGATAACGTACAGGATCTCTATGATATAATTGTAAGTAAGCGTGCTGAATATGATACAGATGAAAAAGCGAAAGAACTATTTTTAAAACTGCGTGATGATATTTTAGAACAGACTGATCCTTTTGAAATTGCTTGGAGATTTTATATTATTAACAAATGTTCTTTTTCTGGTCTGACTTTAAACTCTGGATTTTCTAAATCAGCATCAGTTAAAAATTGGACATATCAGAATATTAAGTCTTTGAGAGTTTATAGCAATCTAATACAGAACTGGAAGATTACAAACACAGATTATACTGAACTCTTGACCAATAATAAAAATACTTTCATATTCCTTGATCCACCTTATGATCTAAAAACTGATTACACTTTAAGTGGTGGTGATGGTGAAATTTTGTATGGGCATAAAGGTGATATGCACAAAGGTTTTAATCATGTGGAGTTTTCAGAGAATCTAAATAAACACAAATCTATGATGATGGTTACATATAATTCTAATGAGAATATTCGTAAACTGTTTGATGGATGGAGGCAAATTGAATGGGATCTATCATATACGATGGTAACATCCAGTAAAGAATATATGACTGATCAAAAATCTCGCAAAGAACTTCTTTGTTTAAACTATGAACAATATAATCCACTAGGAGAATTTTATGACTAACTTTCGTAAGGTAATTGAATTTATGGAGACTTATGGTCAGGAGGTTAAAACTACTCCAGAGTTTCCTGATGCCACAACTACACATTTGCGTGTAGATTTGATTCAAGAAGAATTAGATGAATTAAAAGAGGGTATCGTAAATAATGACTTGGTAGAAGTTGCTGATGCTTTGACTGATTTGCTTTACGTTGTGTATGGTGCTGGAGCAGCATTCGGATTAGAGCTTGACAATTGCTTCAAAGAAGTTCATAATAGTAACATGTCTAAACTCGGGGAAGATGGTAAACCTATTTACCGTGACGATGGTAAAGTGATGAAAGGTCCCAACTTCCGTGAACCAGATCTGAAAGGTATTATCGAAAATGGACTATGATATTCAAGAAGTCGATGGCGTAAAGGTTTATACTGCATCTAAATGGTTAGAGTGTGAGGATAAGCTGGGTAAGTTTATGGAAGATGAGGATTATGATCTCCTCGTTGAACATGATGCTGACTTTTATGCCCCAACTCCTTATGGTCAAGAAAACAGTGAAGAAAATATTATTTTTAAATATCGCCGAGGTATTTTCACCGAGGAAGAGCAAATCTCTGCATATGACGCTCTGAGAGACGCTGCGACCGAGTCTCAGAACCGTGGTATCGCTGCTGGTCCACGTGGTGAAATGCTCGATACTAAGGGACGTGGTGGTCGTGAATGGGTTACTCCATATCAGGAAGCAGTTCTTGAATGGATGATTAATGCCCAGACTTCACTGTTCGGTGAAACTACGATTGAAGATATTCGTGCCAAGTACAGTAATCCTAAAAACGATGAGGAAACTCGTGGTCGTGTTTGGTTGCGTTCTGAGGTCACTAAAGAGTATCCTGATTACTTTGGTTGGTTTGATAAGTGGGCTGATGCTCAGCTCGAGCTGACCCCTGAGGATCGTGCTGCTAATGCTGAATGGGTAAATAAAAAGTTTATCTCTGGTACAACTTATGCTCAATCAGTTAACTCTGGTATTGCTGGGTTCTATGATCGTTACCCACGTATCCCTTATGGTCGTATGACTTCTTATACTGAGCAGAACTGGGATAAGTATGAAGGATGTTATCCATTCATGCGTAAACTTTCTAATCAGTTTGAAGAGCTTCTGCCTGTTCGTTATGGTGTACAGGTTCGTGAAGCGAATAAACTTGATGAGCGTTTCCGTGTCGCTGGTAAGGACACACCCTTTACTACGATTACTGTAAATAAAAACTTCCGTACTGCTGCTCATCGTGATGCGGGTGATCTGAATGAAGGTTTCTCTAATCTTTCTGTAATTGCGAAAGATAAGGAATGGTCTGGCGGTTATTTGGTTCTGCCAGAGTTCCGTGTTGCTGTGAATATTCGTCCTGGTGATCTGCTCCTGATCAATAACCATGGCGGTATTCACGGTAATACACCTCTACTCCCACCTGAGGGTAAAGCGATTGAAGATATGGAACGTATCTCTCTAGTTTGCTACTTCCGTGAGAAGATGCTTGAGCTGGGCGAATGGGAATATGAAATGACTCGTAAAGAGTTCGTTGAGAGTCGTCGTAAAAATAAAGATCATGAACTGTGGCGCCCACTCTGGAATGGTGTATCTCCTAGCATGTGGGAATCTCAGGAGTGGTATGATTATTTGCTTGACAATGGTGGGGCAAATATGCTAGAATTCTATCATCCAGAAGCTACGAAAGAAGCATCATCACTTGAAGGGTTTTTTACATGATTGATTATAAAATTGCAGTGCCTTCTTATAAAAGGGCTGCTACTTTTAGAGATAAAACTGCCAAACTCCTCGAATCTTTTTCCATACCGCCGGAGCGAGTGACAGTTTTTGTTGCTGATGAATCGGAAAAATTGCGCTATGAAGATGCGTTAAAGGGTTCTCCATACGGCGGTAATATTGTAGTCGGCGTTGTGGGTATGGGGGCGATTAGAAACTTTATTCGGGATTACTATGATGAAGGTGTATATGTAGTCAATTTCGATGACGATTTATCTGACATCAAAAGAAAAGACCCAGAGAATGAAAAAAAGTTTGCCCCTGTAAAAGATTTGTATCGAGAATTAATTCTACCGATGTACGAATTAATGCAGGAATCGAAGACAACATTATGTGGAGTATATGCAGCATCAAATCCATTCTTTATGAAATATGAACCGAAGGTAGGGTTGTATTACTGCATTGGGTCATGTTGGGGCAATATCAACAGTCATGACCCAGACCTTTACGTCCAGTTGGATGATAAAGAAGACTTTGAAAGAACGTTACAGCATTATGTGAAGGATGGTGCTATTTGCCGTCTGGATTATATTACTGTCATTTCAAAGTATTATACGGAAGATGGTGGCATGCAAGTTGAACGTACTGTCGAACGTATTGATAAATCTGCGGATGCATTAGTCGAGAGATACCCCAATCTTTGTACTAAATACATCCGTAAAACCACTGGTCATGCTGAACTTCGCCTGAAAGATATGCGAAAAAATGATGTTGACCTAATGGAGTTCATGTAAATGAAAATTATTGCAGGACCATGTCAACTAGAAGAGTCTTCTATTATAACTGCCCAATACTGTAAACGTATTGCGGAAGATCATGGTTTTGAATATTATTTCAAAGCAAGTTTTGATAAAGCTAATCGAACTTCTCTAAATAATAAGCGAGGGTTAGGAGTAGAGCAATCTATTCCTCTCTTCGAGGAAATTAAACGTAAAGTCGGATGTAAGATTGTTACTGATGTTCATACAACTGGACAGGTAACGATTATGAAAGATGTAGTTGACGTTTTACAAATCCCTGCTTTTCTCTGCCGACAAACTGATTTATTGTTAGCTGCAAAAAAGTCAGGTAAGATTGTAAATGTAAAGAAAGGGCAATTTCTCGCACCTTGGGATGTTGCTGGTATTATTAGCAAGATTGGAGACGAGGATGTCTGGATTACTGAAAGGGGCACTAGCTTTGGCTATAACACCCTTGTTAATGACTTTACTGGTCTTCAGTACATTGCTGAGAATTATTCTACTCCCCTTATTTTTGATGCCACTCATAGCGTTCAGAAACCCGGTGGCCTCGGTGGTTCTTCTGGTGGTAATCGTGACTATGTACCTGCTTTGGTACGTGCCGCTGTTGCAACAGGTCATGTAGATGGTATCTTTATGGAGGTGCATCCTGATCCAGATAATGCGCCTTCAGATGGGCCAAATAGCTTGACTTATCAAATGTATGAACGTATAATCAGGCAAATATCAATTATTAATAAGATGGACATCAGATAATGAGTCGGTTTGAAATTGGCAAAGAATATACAATCAGAGCATACTGGAAAAAGTCTCTAGTAGAAGTTGAGCAGTATAAACATGAAGATGGACGTATGTTGAATACTGAAATCTTGTGGCGTAATGGGACATTTAAAGTCAAGGTGACGAATGAAGATGAAGCGAAATATCTTCAATCTTGCCTGGGTAAAAATGGTGATACCTGGGACTTCGATGATTATGAAGAAGTTGAAATCTGGGACACTTTCGATGGTATTTCTGAAGATTTCGTTTTCATTGGTGACTGGTTTAGTGAATCTGAACAAGAAGCGCTAGAAGAAGAATATGAAAAAAGTTTAGATAATGATGACTGCTTTAGTAGATATGACTTTTTGACTGAAAAAGGTTTTGAAAGTGTTGATGGATACTACTATATTGAAGGTGGAATTTATGTAGAAGAGTTTGAAACTGATGCGACTTAAACCCATTATTATTATTCCAGCACGTTATAACTCCAGTCGTTTTCCTGGTAAGATGCTGGCAAAACTTGGCGATAAAACTGTACTTGAACAAACCATCGAGACTGGTAAACGCACTGGTCTGCCTGTCTATGTTGCTACAGACAATCGTGAGATTGCTAATCTTTGTATTAAAATCAATCAAGAATATGTAATGACTGACACCGAACATAAGAACGGCACAGAACGTGTAGCAGAAGCTATGGTCAAACTGATTGATAAACACGGTGAAGAGTTTTCCCAGGAGTTTGATTATGTGATCAATCTACAAGGCGACTCTCCGCTGATTCCAGATTATGTATTTGAATATATGATGTCTGAGTATGAAGC
>Ga0070750_10001676_pt1 | contig 12344 bp, 27 predicted proteins | sample VirMetDEL_Nov_24_FD_77013 | JGI IMG/M metagenome (GOLD analysis project Ga0070750, IMG submission 77013) | Aqueous microbial communities from the Delaware River and Bay under freshwater to marine salinity gradient to study organic matter... | ecosystem: Environmental > Aquatic > Marine >...
ATTGTAACCATTATATTCTATTTCAAAGTTCACTGCATCCCAGTCGCAACAACACTGTTCTACTTCTAAACTACGCTCACAGCTAGCAAACGTAATTGCTGTTATAAATATTACTTTTCTCATCAAAATATATCATCTATGTTAATAGTATAGCTATTATCACTACTATTTTCATGAAATAATAGTATAGCTCTTTGTAAGCCTTCTAGGTAACCAGTTAGGTAAAACCCCCGCTCATCATCTGACAAGCGATCTAAGTCTAATGACAATCGCTTCGCTACGTATACTTCTGGACTTAACTCGTCCATTATTTCTTGTTCTATTTCTTTTAATTTTTCTAACATTATTTACTTATTTGTGTTGTTATGTACATGCCAGCGGCAAAACCAGTGGCAAATACTAATATTATTTCTATCATTTTAACTTAAATTATAACGGTGACCGTTGATTATTACTTTAATTTCATTATTATCTATAAAGCTATCACGCTCTACTGTTTCTTCAAACGGTAAATCTTGTGGTTCTGGTTTTACATTTTGCATTAAACTTACTTGATAGTCATTAATTCTATAAAAACTAGCACCTTGTTGATTTCTGTAGTAGTTTTTAAGTATGTAATTGCATAAATATACTACTCGATCGGCATGATTAGGTATCATTATTCGCGCTTTACTTTTACTTTTCACGTATTTACCTGTCCACTTTTGCTCAGTATAGTCGTCGTTCCACTCATAATATTTGTTAAATTCTTCAGTTTTACGAGTTTTATTTAGTTGATAACAACTATAACTTGCACCATTGCTGTTAACTACCATTTTACGTACATAACCGCTTTTGTAAATAGTAAATCTGTTCACTTCTGAGTAGCCGTTAGCGTACATAGTTTTAAATGGTAACTCCCATACTTCAGAGCCATTAGCTTTTTGCCACTTTTTAGTGACATTTTTGATACCAAGTAAGTCAAATACTTGATATGCTTCTTCCATTGTTTTTACTTTATTCATTATTCTTATGTTTTTTCTTTCTACTATAAGTCTTTTTACTTTTATGAACACGCTTAAAACGAGAGAACTGCCAGTAAGGATTACCTTTTCTGACGTCTTTATCTTCTATTTTGATTACTATTCTCTTCATTTCTTTTGTGTTTTCTTATCACAACACTTATAATCTAACACATCTTGTCTAGTTATCTTGCCTTCTATTTGCTTAATAATTAGACTAGTGTAATTAGTTTTACAGTATTTACATTCATATCTCATAATTATATTATCTTACTATGTTCGTATTTATTTTGCAAACACTCTAATAGCATGATAGTTAGCTTAAATATACATAATACTATGTTTTTACTAATAATTAAAAGCATTAATTCTATCATACTATTGAAGTGTTATACCATTTTTACTTGTTAGATTATCTAAAAACATGTCCATATCAGCGTAGTTTTTAGCATCTATTAACTCTTTTAACTCGCTACAGTACTCATACTCTTCAGTATTTTCAAAGTATTCTAACATTTCTTGTAGTTCTTCAGTGCGAAGATCGAGTGGATTACCATAAAACATAGCATCTGTTCCGCTATAATTTTCTAGAATATCATCAATACTACACCTGTTAGTGAGTACTCCGAACGAGTTTCTCATTAAATTATCCATATTTATTTCCATATTGTACTTAATCTTTTAGTCATTTGTTTACTAGTAAGAGTAGATTTAGCAGTACTAACTTTGTGAATTACTTTAGCTACTTCATCTGCAGTAGTGTAACCACGAACTACATCATACTCTAACGTCACCATTTTACCATTTCGAGTACTCCAAACGGCAATTTCTGCGTTACTAGATCGCCAAATATCATTACTTTCAGGTGAATAATGGTCAGCATTTCTTTGCTCACAGTAGTTACCTGGACCAAATTGTACACTTACTTGCCAACTATTGTTGAAAGTTAAGTGAAAACCTTTATGACTCGTTATACTAAATCTACTCATATTATTTAATTTTAAGTGGTGATGGTGAGAATCGAACTCACTTTAACCTTTATCACCTTTACAGCATATTGACTGCGCTCGTTCGCATTTTTTATAAGTCGCTAAACGCGCTAGAACTACGACTCTAATCACCTATAGCTAATCAGCACTTCACTATAGGTATGTAGCGATTAAATTATATTTATATTCCAGTGATTGCTTTGAATACTAAAAATCCAAAAGCGTAAACACACATGGTAAAGAGTGGCGCTAAAACCGCTAGCGCGACTAACTCTTCGTGACTAAACTTGCGCTTCATTAGGCAATATCTTTGTCTCTTACCATCATTGGTATGTTATTACTCGCTGTGTAAGACTTGTATTTAATAAAGCATGGCATTGCTTCTAACTTGTCTTTCATAATAGCAAACACTTTATCGTGATTGTAAGTGGCAGTTTTACCATTTTTAAACTCTACTTTTATAGTCTTGTTTTGACCTACTAGTGACTGCCTCACTACAAATCTTTTTGACTTAATTACATTTTCCATAACTATTAATTTAATTTGTTTTACATTTATATTATCTACACTTATTCGTATTTATTTTGTGTGTCTTTTATTTAACTCGTCAATAACACTTTGACGCTTTTCTTTACTTACTTTATATATTCTCATATTATTAAGTACTATTTTTAATTGCTCTTCACTTAAAGTTTTTAAATCTATCATATTATATTTGCTTTACCGTATATTTTACTCATGTAATTTACTGTAACTTCGTTAAGTATTACTTTTATTACACACTCTTGTTCTTTTTCAGTACACTTGTTAAAGTTACTTTTGCCGAACATTTCTTTTGCATATTTATCTATTTTCATATCAATTATATTATCTTTACTTATTCGTATTTAGTTTGTAAAAGTATATTATTTGTTTACTTATTATTTTTAGTTGACAGTTACTCCGCCACTTCTCTTCACTTACAATTATTGTCGACGAATTATAGTGTGACATTTAGTTGTTAAGTTATATATAGTAACTACCAATTGTCACACTAATTAGTAGAAGTACTACTCAGTAATTTTCATACTTCTACAAAAAGCGGGCATACAATTAGTATTAGTGTACGACTTATACTTAGCGAAACAATTCATCGCATCGAATCTTTCTTTGTGAGTATTATACACTTCATCATGATTATATTTCACTAATTCATTTTTCTTATTTACAAATTCAATTATTACATTTTTACCAATTAATGACTTTCTTATTACAAATCTTTTTAATTTCATAGTATTATATTTTTAATTATTATTAGTATTTATTTACATATATATTATCTTTATATATTCGTAATTACTTTGTGAGTATATGAAAATGCAAAATAGTATATGTATATGGGGTATGGTATGGCGGGGGTGGGGTAAATATTTTCGTTTTTATTTAGGGTGGGGGGCGGGGAGGGGGAGGGGGCAACACTCTACTCCAACATTTAAAATACGGAAGTAAATATAAAAAGTACTATGTGATTATCTTATTTGTAGAACAATATAAAAAAATATAACAAATGGCAACAGTATCAACGCAAATTAAAATAACATCGAACGCAGCAACGGCTACAACGCCTGGACCACTAACTTTTGCGTTAAGTTTAGATAACACTGATTCACTAACTGTAGATGGTAGAGTAATAGCAGAAGTAGAAGAAGTAGCAGCGTCAGGAGTTCCAAAAATATTTGATTCATCAACAACCGCTGAAGCATATGTTTATATAAACAACATATCTGATACTAACATGTTTGTTACTAATTCAAGCGGTGCTGGCTCAGCTTCTGACAGATTTATGATGCTAAAAGCTGGTGAAGCTGCATTTTTTCCATGGGCTGGAAGTCAGGATCTACACTTAGATCATGGTGGCGCTGGCACAAAGAAGTGTGAATACTTTATATTTGTACAAGCATAATGGCATTTAAATTAAAAAGACATCGTAGAGCTAAGAAAAAAGGAGCTTTACTGAAAAGATTAAAAGAGTTAGAGGCTAAAAAGTCTCTAACACCTGCTGAAGAAGTAGAAAAAGAAAATATATTAGCTGCTTTAGGTAGAAAAAAGGTAAACAAGATAGAGTCTAAGAAGCTAAATAACGAAAAACAAAACTCAGTTGCTGTTTCTATTTACAATGGAGATAATAATCTAGCAGATTTAAACATGGGACACTTGCAATCAGCCGCAGGTATGTACAGAAGAGGAAGAATAGATAACAGAAAGAAGTAATAAGGAAAGTCCTTATACCATTTAATTAATAAAAACCAAATAACATGACATACATATACTATAAAAGTAGTACATATACTACTGAACCAAAGATTTCAGACAAACAATTAGCAGAGTGGAGGCACTTAGCTGACAAAAAGAACTGGAGAATAACACAATTACCTAACGGGTACTACCAAACAGAGGTAAATAAGCCCGATAATGAAGAATCTTGGGTAGATATTACGCGAAGAGAGACAATGGAAGGCGCAGAAGCCGCAATAAACGGTAGTGTCGAACACTTTGAGAAGAAATTAGAGTACGTAAAAGGCCCAAAAGTAGTAAAAACTTTTAAATAAACACAATATATGGCTTTTAAACTAGGAAAAAGAGATGCTAGACCTAACACTCCAATGAGTAAGCCTATGGTATTTCAAAAAACTATGACTGACGGCGCTGTTGCGCAGGCAAATAACGACGGTACTATAGATGTAGACCCAAGTGTAGACTTAAATAGCGCATACGGTCAGCGAGTTCTTAAACATGAGATGAAACACATCGAACAAATGGAGACAGGTAGAAGCGCTTATGCTGACGAGTGGGTAATGTGGGAAGGTAATATCTATTTTAGAGGATCAAAAGACGGAATTAATTACATTGATGGACCAAACGGTCGTTGGCCAGAAGGACATCCTAACCATCCTTGGGAAGCTGAGGCTATTAAAGCAGAAAAAGAATAACTATGGCATTTAAACGAAAAAAATTTTCTGGATTTAAATCTAACGGCGATAAAAATATTATGCTAGATCAAGTAGATCTTATAGAAAAAGCATCTACTAGAGACAAAGTGTCTTCTAAATTAGAAGAAGGAGATAAAACAAGTAGAGGTTTTGACACTAAAACTAAAACAGGTTTAAATTTATTTGGTCAAAGAAGAAACGTTACAAAGTTTTATGATCCAGACACTGGCAAACTTGCTGGAAAAGAAGTTGTGGTTACTAAAAAAGACGGTACTAAAAAGCAATACAAAGATAGATTTGGTAAATCATACGATGCTAAAACTAAAATGGTTAATCCTGGTTTAACTCAATCAGGAGGTGTAGGTAAAATAAGGATGGAGAAAGGTTACTTTGGTGAGGCTGGCAAACCTAAACCTAATATAAAAAGTTTTGCTCCAATAAACAGACCTGAAAGAGCTGATGATCTTAAAGATCCAAACGTAACAAAAGACGAAACAGGTAAGCCAAGTATACCAACGTATCAAAGAGTATTTGACTCAATGAAGACAAACGCTGAAGGTAAGAAGGTGAATCCTAGAAACAACTCAACATATAATAGTATAGATGAGTTTATAAAAGAAGCAGAAGCGTGGTGGGCTGGACAAGCTAAGTTAACTGATAACATTAAGTTAACTAAACAAAACCAACCTTACGGTAGAGAATACGGATCTTCTAATAAAAAGAAGTCTGGTTTTAAAATGAGATATCAAAAGAAGTAGAACTTTAAATCTACACAAGTTAAATTAAATTAAATTAAATATTATGGAATACAATTTACCAAGTGAGTTGGTAAAAAACTTAGACTTTGGTAATGACGCTAAAGATAGGGTTATTGCAGGAGTTAATAAGTTAGCCCAAGCCGTTAAATCTACATTAGGTGCTTCAGGTAAGTGCGTTGTATATGAAGATGGTCGTGGCAAACCGGTCATAACAAAAGATGGTGTAACCGTTGCGGAAAGCGTAGTCTTATATGATCCGGTCGAAAACATGGGTGCAACTCTAATAAAAGAAGCTGCCAGAAATACAGTTAAAGATGCTGGTGATGGCACAACAACTGCTACAGTTCTAGCTGAAGCACTAATCAAACAAATAGACGCTGCGGTCGCAGATGGTCTTACAATCAGAGAAATAAAAGATGGAGTAAACAAAACGCTAGACGACGTTATTAGTTATTTAAATGATATAGCTACAGACGTTGAAGGTGATATGTTAAAGTCTGTTAGTTCTATATCTTGTAACAATGATAAAGAGCTTGGTGCTATTATAGCCGAAGCTTATGATAAAGTTGGTAAACAAGGTGTAGTGTTAATGGAAGAAAGTGAATCAGATGAAACATATGTTGACATCGTAGACGGCGTTAAGGTAGAGTGTGGTATAACATCACCGCATTTTGTGACTAATACTGAAAAACAAACATGCGAACTAGATAATCCGTTAGTTTTTATTTGTTCTTCTGAAATACCTAATGTACGTAAGATACAAAATATATTAGAGCATGTAATAAAGAACAACCGATCTTTACTTATAGTAGCGCCAGTTGCACAGCAAGTAAAGTCGGCGCTGCTTATGAATAAGGTAAAAGGCAATATAAAAGTAAACATCATTGACTTACCAGGCTTTGGTCCTACTAAAAAAGATGCTACAGAAGATTTAGCTATACTTACAGGTGCTACAGTACTTAATGAAGAGTTAGGTGATGATTTAGATTTAATGAAGCCAGAACATTTAGGCGAAGCTGAATTTGCTGTAACTGACGATAAGCACACAGTGTTAACGCTAGAGGGTATGACTAAAGGTATTGAAAATAGAATAGATGAACTAACAGGTAAGCTAGCTAAAGAGCAAAACGGTTTTATGAAGAAAAAATTAGAAGACAGGCTAGCTATGTTGTCAGGTAGTGTAGGTATAATACGCGTAGGCGCTAACTCTAAAGTAGAATTAAAAGAAAAGAAAGATAGAGTTGAAGATGCTATATACGCAACTAAAGCTGCTTTACAAGAAGGTATAGTGCCAGGTGGTGGTGTAGCATTATTAAATGCTAGCCAAAAGATTGAAGCTGATGATGCTGGTAAAGTATTGCTTAACGCACTATCGTCACCGTATGAAACTATACTAGATAATGCTGGTATTAAAGTTAATAAAGAAATGCAAGATGGTTGTGGTTGTAATGTTATATCAGGTGGCCTTGTTAATATGATTAGCGAAGGTATTATCGACCCAGTGCTTGTAACTAAGTCTGCACTTAAAAACGCTGTAAGTGTAGCATTAACTATTATGTCAGCGGATTGTGTAATATCAAATGTACGTATACCAAATGCAAGCAGTTAACGATTATGTAATAGTTGATATAATAAAAGAAGGACCAAAGAAAGTTGGTGGCCTTATATTAACTGACGAAACAGATGAAACAAACAGATATAGAAAAGCAAACATTATATCTGTAGGTAATGATGTGCCTATTGTTAAAACAGGTGATGTAATATACTACGATGCTATTGCTGGTCACGATATAGCTTATAACGATACTATGTATCGAGTTATACGCGCTAGAGACATAGTTATAGTAGAATAATTACTATTTAGTAAAAACGTGTAATTACTATTAAAGTAGATTATACGTAAACTATAAACCAAAAACAATAAACAAAAAATCAAAATCAATTAATTATTAATCTTAAAAATTTTAAATAAAAATGAGACATGAAAATTTTGTGGTATTCCACAACGACTTAGATTCATCTTATATGAACTCTGCAGACAACTTTAGAGGAGCTGAAATAGGTGCTGCTCAAAGAATTGATATTTATTTTGAATCGGCTCTTTCAACTGGAGTTGGAGGCTCTTATGATAGAGTAAGACTAATTGTTGACGCAGCTGGTAATGAAGAAAAAGCTTTAGAAGCTATTGCTGGTGCATTACAAGGTAATAAGTCAGGTTTAACTGTTATTGCTGATGATAAAAACAAAGTATACTTTTCTGATTTTTTTACAGGTGTAGATAGCTTTACTACAGCTTCATTAGCTAATAGAAGAATAACTGAAGCTATTACTGCTGCTAAAGATGTTGAGGCTAGCGATTCTGGAAAATTATTCTTAATTGACCAAGACGCTGCTTTTGCTATTACTCTACCTACAGTTGCTCAAGCTGGATCTGGATGGTACGCTGACTTCATTATAAATGACGAAGGCGCAAACGCTGTTACTATTATACCTGATACATCAGAAGACACAGTAATTGGTTTTGTAATGAGCGGTGATGGTGGCACTGGTGGCTCTACTGATTCAACAGCTGTTGATGAAATTAAGTTTATTAGTGGTGCTCAACAAGGAGATAGAGTTTCTATCTTTTGCGATGGCGTTAAATTCTTTGCTTACGCTATGGCACATGACGCAGATCATATTACGATACAATAATAAATGCGATTAACAAGTCACGATATTCGTGATTTACAAATCCTTAAGTATTACAGGCTCGTTCGTAAATGGGCCTGTAAGACTTACGGGTTAACAGACGCTGATCTTGAGTTGCTAATTTATTTAGATTGCAAAGGGCGTTTTACAAGAAATGAATTTATCGACGGTACCTATACAATGAGTTGGGATAAAAACCGTTGGGAAAAATTAAGGAGGAATGGTTGGATAGAAACGTGGAGACACAGAAACAGAACAACCATCAAATACTCTGTATTCAAAACCTCCTTCAAGTGCTCACACTTGATAAGTAGAATATATCGTATACTTTTAGGGGAAGAGGATATACCTACTTCAGAATCAAATGTGTTTTTTAATAACAAATCATACACCGATAAGGTAATGAATAAGTCTATCGATGATATGATAAAAGATAATGAACGATGATAGGAAAATTTATAGGTGGCTTATTCGGCAAAGTAGTAGACAATGCGGAAGGAATACTTGACAAAGTTATTACAACAGACAAAGAAAGAGATGAAGCGAAGCTCGCTCTTAGACGGTTATTACTTGAAGCCGAAACCGAAGCTTTCAACAAAGAAGTCGAAGACAGAAAGAGCGCACGTGATATGTATAAAGACGATGCTCTTATTCAGAAAGTACTTGCAACGTTATTTACGGCAGCGTACTTTGGACTAAGCTTTATGATGTTTAAGTTTTTTGTAATGAAAGACATAAACTTAGGTGAGTTTGAAATTAGTTTCATCTCAACAATATTCGGTGCTATGAGCGCCAAGGTTAATACAGTTGTCGACTTCTTCTTCGGAGGCTCGTCAAAAAAAAATGAACAAGTAAATAAAAAATAATTATGGCACAAAATTTAAACCAAATAGATATAGGGCAAGGTGGAGCAATACTTATAAAAACAGATGCTTACACTCCTCCAACTGGTAAAGTAATATGCGCTATTCAGCTTTTGACAGATATAAAGTTTGCTAGCTTAACACCATCAAACTCAACTGGGCTTAGATATCTTTCAACATCTGGAACCGGTGCTAACGCTAACGCTAACGCTGCGGGTGATGGTGTAGGAGCAAAATCTTTTGAAGTCAATGATACCGTAGACACTGATGAAGATACAATTTTAGTTGCTAATAACGAGTTTATATACGGCAGATACTCTGCAGTACAGTTATCAGCAGGTTCAGCTATTTGTTATTTGATAGATGAATAAAATATGGGATATTTAGATAATACAGTTGAGTATGGCTTTGGTCAATTAGGTAGCGGCTACTTAAGAGATGTTGGAATTTTTTTTCCACCAAGTGGTCTTGTAATTGTAGCCATAACTATTATCGATGACGTTAAGTTTACTAAACTAGTAGCTGATAATAAAACAAACGTTGCTTACTTTGGAACTCAAACCGGTGTCACGCTTAACGGTTCAAATAACGATCAAGTCAACACTGCTGATATATTTCCAAAAGGACTAACAATATATGGCAGATTTAACGAAGTGCAATTAAATCAAGGCAAAGTTATAGTATACTTTGGTAGATAATTATGTTAGGTTCACCTGCTGGTTTAATATTTGATGGATTTGCTACGAACACAGGCTTTAATCCTGTTACGTTAACAGATGATTTTGCTGATATTATAGCTTGGTACGACTTTACAGATCCGTCAACAGTGTATAGAGATAATAGCGGTATAAATAATATAGCCGCTGATGAGCATATAGGTAGAATAAATAACAAAGTTCAAAGCCCAGTTGGCCTTGGTAAGTTTCTAAGATGCATTGGTTCAGGTGTTGGTATTGGAGATGATGGAAATAACTTTGCACCAATATTTAAATTAAATGGAACTAATGGTTATAGCTACGCTGATTTTGATAACAGTGGCGTTGGACAGTGTCTAGTAGGTAGTGATTATTATGATTTTGGGCCAGGTGTTGGAGTGCATGGGCATGGTGGTGGAGTTGGTAGCGGTATTAATTCTTATAATAATGGGTACTACAATGGATTTGAATCTAACGGTGAAGCACATCCTAACGATAATAAATTTAGCTTTTCATCAATAAAAAATGATGATTTAACTATTTTTTGGGTAGTTAAACCTTCTACCGCAGATCCATCTGGAACAGGAGATCATTGCCATTGGTTAATAAGACCTGACGATTCTAGCGATAGTGGAACTGGTAGAACTAATGAAACGTATTTTGAAGGATTTACTAGAGCAACTGGCGATAACTTTATGGCTAGAGTTAATTCTGAAGATCAAGGAGGCTCTGGAATAACGTATATTACATCAACAGATCTAGATGTAACAGATAGTATAAATGTATTTATGGCTAGGTTTAATTCTGGCTCTGGTGGATTTATACTTTTTCAAAACGGTGCTAGCATAGCAAGTGGCACAATAACTTCATCAAGTACTTATAGCATGCAGTCTGGTATGATGGCATTAGGTAGGTGGAGCTTAGGTAATATAAACTCAGGAGCTGTTTCTGACAGTGGATTTGGTGGGCAGTTCTATGAAATAATAGTTTACAATAAAGCAATTAGTGACACAGAGCTTGTAACAGCTAACACAGCATTGCTAGCAAAATATAATTAAATAAAATAAAACAAAATGGGAAAAAAAGAAAAAGTTGTAGAACTTAAACCTAAAGCAGAAAAAATATCTGAAGAACATTTAAAAGATTTACAGAATGTAGTTAATACTGTGAATAATTTACAATATAAAATAGGTCAGTTAGAAGGGCAGAAGCATAATTTTTTACACGAGTTAAGTATGTCTCAGAAAAAAATAATTGATCTTCAAGACGTGTTTTCAAAAGAATATGGTACTTATGATATTAATGTTAAAGACGGTACGATAAATTGGGATAAAGATGAAAAATAATATTATAAGAAAAATTACTATAGGTAAAGATTATAAAAATGATTCTATGCACTATGCTGTAGATCAAGAAGTTTACGGTGGTCATAAGATATGTGATATAATAGAAGAAGAAGATAAATATTGTATTTATATTAGAAAAGAACAAGTGGTAATACCATGGAAAGATTTTAATAAAAATATGGCTATATCAGTAGAGTATAATTTAGAATATTAATGAATGCTTATAAAGATTTTATTGTGTCTCCTATTGGCGAGCGTTATAATAATGTTTCACGAGTTGACGACAAAGAATTAATATTAAATACTGAAATATTTAACCATCAGTATGTAAATAGATTAGCAAAGGTTATCGCTACTCCACTATTATTTCAATCACCTATTAACGTAGGTGATGAGGTAATGGTGCATCACAATATATTTAGAAGATGGCACGATGTTAAAGGTAGAGAGCGTAATAGTAGATCATATTGGAAAGAAGATAAATATATAATATCAGAAGATCAAATATATTTACACAATAATAAGGCTATGCCTGGCTATAGCTTTGTTCAACCTATAAAATCAAATAATAAGCTAAGTAGTAACGTGGAGCAACCATTAGTTGGTATAATAAAATATACGGATGGTAAATTTAAAATAAACACGTTGATTGGATTTACACCTAATAGTGAATATGAGTTCGTTGTAAATGGAGAAAGATTATATAGGGTTATGAATAAATTTATTACAATTAAATATGAATATCAAGGAAACGAAAAAGAATATAATCCAAGCTGGGCAAAAAGCAGTTGAAGAACTAATTAAAGTTGCTAAAGAACCTATAGTTGATAGTGATGATGATATATCAGCTGATAGATTAAAAAATGCAGCTGCTACAAAAAAGTTAGCTATATTCGATGCTTTTGAAATACTTAATCGTATAAACGAAGAAGAGAATATGCTTGAGGGTAAAGTTGAAGAAAAAAAAGAAACTACGTTTAAAGGTTTTGCAGAGGGTAGGTCAAAATGAAATACGAACAAAGCTTGTATAAA
>Ga0070750_10001682_pt1 | contig 12328 bp, 13 predicted proteins | sample VirMetDEL_Nov_24_FD_77013 | JGI IMG/M metagenome (GOLD analysis project Ga0070750, IMG submission 77013) | Aqueous microbial communities from the Delaware River and Bay under freshwater to marine salinity gradient to study organic matter... | ecosystem: Environmental > Aquatic > Marine >...
AGTTACAATTTGGGCCCCCGGGTCATCAATTATAAGTGCAGTTTCATTAACTAGCGATTATACTTCATATGAATATCCATATGGTTGGAACACAGATTGGGGGTGTGTATCACTAAGTGGAACATCAATGTCTTCTCCTCAAGTTGCTGGTTACTGTGCATTGATAGCACAAGTGTATCCTTTCTTAACACCAGCACAAATGAAACAATACGTTATTGATAATTCAATTTCTGATGTTCTTTATGATCGCCCGGATGAACCAGAACTTTATACCAATGTATATATTTTACACGGCGCACCAAATAGGTATTTGTATCAACCCTTTCAGGCAGCACAAAATGGTTCAGTCGAAGGACCGATTACTGGATCAAATTTAAACGTAGATTTTGGAGAATCATTTGCAGACGGTAGTAATGCTTCTGCCCCTAGTCCATCTCCTGCTCCAAGTAATCCACCTACTATTAATTCATTTACTTCAAGTAGTTATTCTTTAGGTGGCACTGGAGGTGTTACATTATCATGGAGCATCAGCAATGCAACTAGTGCTACGATATCTAATATAGGTAGTGTTAATCCAGTAAACGGTTCAACTGGAATTACGGTCAGTAGTACTATAACCTTTACACTGACTGCTACCAATTCGGATGGTTCTGTAACACAGTCCTTAACAGTTACAGTTGGATCAGCGCCGACTATTAACTATTTTAGTGCAAGTCCTAGTAGTTCTCCATATGTTGGAGCTCCAATAACCTTAGCATGGTCTGCTTCTAATGGAGTTAGTGCCCAAATAAGCGGCGTCGGTAGTGTCAGCCCTTCAGGCGGTAGCACCACAGTTTTCCCTTTTAATTCTACCACTTATGTTCTAACAGTTACCAGTTCAGGTGGACAAACTGCTTCCAGAAGTGTATTTGTTTCAGTACCGCCTGGGCAACCATTGGGTAATGTCGATAACCCTTAATTTTACACAATATAGATAAATATATTACGAATGTTCTTGTTTTGTAAGATAACATCAAACAAGACTTATGCGGTGCCCGCCGCGTAGACCTAGAACGTCACTCACTAACTTTATATAGGAGATCAAAAAATGGGACGACCAATGAAAACATCGAAAAACAGTAATGTCGATACTGGCTATAACAACCCTGCAGGTGCATTAAACACTTACGGTGTTGTTGCTGGTGACACAGCACAAACAGGCCCTCAAACTCTAGTCAGAGTTAAAGTAGGCGGAAACATAGAGGCAGACGGCTTTATCATCAGACAGAAAGGTGCTAGAAAGTATCTTGTTGAAGATGCATCAGGTAATCAAGGCACTTGTCAATTAGTCGATTTAGCCGATGGTGTATTAACAGATAACACAATGACTGTTACTGTAACTTTAGACGATGCTAGTACTGTAAGAATGGAAAGAATTAAAGGTTCACATCATGGATTGGACTTTTCAGGAAATCCATATTTCTTATCTTTCAACACAGCATATCCTGCAGATACATACGGTGCTCAACCATACCCAATTGTAACTGTTGAATCTGCATAATACTGAGAGGTAAGCAATAATGGCTCAATCACAAGCACAACGACAACTTCAAAAATACGATACAGAAATTGCTGTATTGCAGGTCGAATTTAAGAACCTTGATCAAAAATTCGATACACAAGTTATTGAAATAAAAAGTCAAATGCGTGATGTGTCTGATAAAATGGATCGCCATACAGAAGCAACCCAAGATATGATACGTGATTTTCAGGAATCAAATCTTAAGTCTCACAATGAAATGGCTAGTAAAATAGCCGGATTAGAAAAATGGAGATGGATGCTTGTTGGTGCCGGAGTTGCACTAGGTGGTTTAAGTTATTCAGGAATTGAAATGCTATTAGGCTTGCACTAAGTTGTATAAAATCAGAAAAGGGACTTAAGTCCCTTTTCTTTTGGCTCTAAATCCAGAGTAGCACCTCAGACCTCACAGAATCGACCACAGCATCGAATAAGTTATAGACTATATCTTTCACTAGTAAAGTCGCTTAAGGCTCTTAGAACGTCTCTACGGCGGTCTACAGCAGATGCGTGATCAGTTTAAAGATTTTTTGCTGAGTCTCAATATCAGTGTGATAACCAGGATCATTTTCGGGCTGCCTATATGGATCGAATTGCACAATTGACGAACTCGGTACAAAAGGAAACTTATGTATAAAAATATCTGCATGGTGAGTAAATGACAAAGTTTTAATATGAGTTTGAGATAATTTATGTAATGTTGCATAAAGACAAAGCGTATCGGTGTATTCTTTCCATGCATGTTGGTATAAGTTATTAAAATATCCTTTCAAACTGCTTTTTATTTCATCGATGTTAGGTACATTCTCGTACTTCCCAACCATTTCTAACATACCATATATTGTGTCAGAAATAAGCAGAGGGTCTTTTTTGTTCATTTCGCCAGAGTGCGTACTATAAGAAAGTTTTTCTTCGTATATTACATTTTGTATATCAATGTAGTCATCTTTTAAGGGAACTTCTATACGATCATATGCTGTTGTGTTATATAAAATTAAATCAGGATTGTCTTTAATTGCTTGTTCAATTTGAAGACATATACCTACATTACTCATGCCTCCCCTAGCATAAACAGTTAGTTCACAATTATAATGATCACGCAAAAGTTCTGCAAAATGAGTATTAGGTAGTATATGAGACGGTGTCATGTAACTGTCACCGCACACTATGATTTTTTTCATTGTTCGGTAAGCACTCTCATCTTTTCTGTAACACTGTCTATATTGATCGTGGAGTACAGTCCAGGATGCAATGGTTTTGGATACATGTGTTCACCTACCCAAGCATAACCACAATGTTCTTTGTTTAATATCGGTGTAAATTCTTTTTCTATCGAACAGAAAAAAGTATGATAAGCAAATGTGTTGTTGACAAATTTTTGAATAGGAACTAATTTTAAATTATCATTCCAAAATTGAATTTCTTCTAAACATTCACGTTTTAATCCTGCCAGCAACGTTTCATTCTTTTCAATCTTACCACCAGGAATAGACCAACTAGGATTCTTACTATCGTTTCTTAGTAAATAAAGATATCTGTCGGTTGATTTGCTGTAAAAAAATATGCCTGCGGATTCGTTGATAATAATCATATTACAATACTATAATCTCCTTCATTATAATAACCTTCATATGACTTCATCCATTGTGCTTCTAAGTCAGGTGCAACGTTTCCAACGTCTGGAGTTGCGGCCCATCTGTATTGTACTTGTGTTGTTAAATTTAAAACGTATTCGACATCATTAGGGAATTCACTAGAATCAAATGCAATGAACCAAACACCAATGTCTGCATTATACTGAACAATGTCATTTGCATTTGCAACTACAACTTTATAAACAGTACCTGTACCTATAGGTTGTGATCCATTAAGTGTAAAGATAGTACCAATCGAATTAGAACTGGCTCCTAAAGCCATAAAATCTGTAGTTCCAAGACTAGCAATCATATATCTTTCACCTGCTGTTGCTGTAGTGATTGGTAAAGATTCAGGAAGCGTAGATTTTCCTGTTACGCTACCAATGATTGGTCCCCATGAAGTTGTGTCAGGAGAGATATCTTCTACAATAAGATATCTTTTATTAGGGGTAGGACCAGGTAATCCCACATTTGGTCCAGAGATTTGAGGATTGATAACACTGTCAACAGGATCAAGTGTATTTTGTGGCAGTGTGTCTGGGTCAACACTAAAAATTAAGTATCTTTCATCTAATGGATCAACTACTATTGTACCTACAATTTCATTTTCCATATATGGATTTTCTAGCCATATTTGAGAAATGCCCGGTTTGTAAGCACCATACATGTTTAGTAACGATGTCCAATACAAATCAGTATCAGGATTAGTAGGTTGATCTAATGAAAAATTATTAGGTGTCTCTGTTTCTCGTTGCGGTAATAGTTGCAGGGAGTTGCCTATATATAATAATTTATATCCATATGGAGAAATCTTTTGTCTAGTACCTAACAGCAAATCATCATCTTGCATATCTTGCAAAGTACTACCTTCAAAAATTGAAGTAATAATTTTGTGAATAACACCATACTTTCTAAGTTTAGCAGAAGTAGTCAACCAGATAGGAATATAAAACTTCCAAGACATAACATCGATAGGATTGCCTGTACCTTGTGGGATACTACGTGATGAGAATGTTAAGCCATCCTGATACACAACAGTTAATGATGTCCAATCAACAAAGTTATCCGTGCTTTGAATTTCTAATGACGGATTGAATAATGTACCTAACTGTTCTATCAATTCTAGTTTTTGTTGATAGTTAGTTGTCCAAAAGTCAACTTGAATACGCAGTGTGTAAGGTACTGGCATTAATTTTTCAACAGTAAATGCTTGTCCTTGTGTCTGCTCATACGAGGCTGATTCTTGGTTATATTCACGTTGTCTTATTTGTTGCTTTTCAATAAAATACGGTTCTTGTGTGCGTTTCTGATCGTATTCTAAACCGTTAATAAAATATGTAATAAGAGGAGCACTTGGCATGTTACTTGCAGAGTTGTTTGCAATAATAGTTGATGCTTGTCTACTGGAATCTCCATATTGAATAGGTACTCTAACCATTATAGGATTACCGTTGGGATCATTGCCTTTAGTTACATACCAGTTACTAAAGATTTTTGCAAATTGCAGTAAAAATCTGCGTATTTGATTGTCGTAAAAATATTGTGCCATTTAATTACTCTTCCGGAGGTATCGGATCAGGAGCAATCTCTAACATAGACGATAGAGGTTGTGCTGATGGGATCTCTTCCTCTTGACTATTTACATAGATTTGATCCTCATTATTAATAAATCCTGAAAGTTGCGATGTGTCCTCACTTGTGTAACCGGTAGATGTTCTTACATCTTCGCCTACACGTAACCACAACTGACCGTTCCATCTATACAAAACGTTAGGAGAATAATCTATGCGTAAAAAGTAATCTCCAACTTGAGGACTTGTGGGGAAAGCAATCCCTGCACCCGAAGGCAATCCATTTGGTGGAGTACCTTCACCTGTTAAATATCCTGTTGTATAACCAAAGTCTCTTGGTGTTGAACGTGCAATGTACTGGAATCTAGGATCACAGTCTGCACGATAGTCCATAGTGTTTGGACCATATGGTTCAGTGCCAGTAAAGCCTGAGGCTGTTGGGTCTTGGTCTGCTGTAGCATACGTATTATCAGCAGTACCATAAGGACCAGTTACTGGACCTGTAATTTGTACTGATAAAACTTTAGTACCTTCTAAGGCGCCAGAACCAGTTCTGCTCATTTCTGGTGATTCTGTAGTCATTGATAGACTGGCTTGTACAAACTTGTCAATTAATGAATCAACACTTACTGTGTCGCCCATCTTTTGTTGTATAAATTCCATTGTAGATTTAGAAATCTTAATACCAGAAGATTCATACCGATATTCTTTGCTACGCATTGTAATAACTTGTCCGGTAGTTGTTAATGCTTGATTACCGGGCATCCAAGTACGAATGTCAGTTGGAGGTGCAGGTTGATTTAGTTTGTTAGACGGAACACCGTTCGCTTCATAGATGCCGTATCCGGGTACTACGTATAAGTCTGAAGTATCGTAACCTGCTTTTGGTACAATGCGTTTTGCTTCTTCTAAATTCTTGTCGTTAATTTCAATGTTTTTGTTATAACGACCTAATATATCTTTAAGATTTTCTTTGGTATCTAATGTCCAATAGGGATCAGGATCAGTAGCACCGGGTTTTATACCTGCTGGTACTTCTTGCAAAGAAACGTAATTCTTGTCACCAAATGATACAACGTATCCAGGTGGATAAACTTTTAGTTTATCCCAATCACCTAAGTAATTGTCTTGGTTGACTGGCTCTTTAAGAATGTTACTAAATTCTTGGCTATCAACTAGAGGCTCACACTTGATTCTCCATAAGTGGGGATACCAATCAATAGCAAAACCTTCACTGGCATAGTTTGCATCAGTAATTTGATAAAACCTTTTTAGTGCTGTAGGGAATTCTTCATTGAGAGGATTGTAATCCATTAAGTGAGGTAGTTCGATTACATCTCCTACCATTAATTTTCTTCCCACAACATCAATCATATCATTATAGTGTACGGTAATGAATATAGTGTCATTACTTAAGAACAACCCAAACTGACTTAAATCAAAGTCCAAGTTTTGAACGTTATAATGTCCTCTTAGACGATAAATGTCTTTTGCATACTTACGATCTCTGTTTTCCAAAAACAACAAATCTTGTATGTTCAGAGGGTCTAACGTATTGTATTGTGGTTGCGTAAAATCTGCTGAGGGACCGTTATCTTGCGGACCCAAATACTTGTGAATGTACAGGTCCGTTCCGCCCACTGTAAATTGTTCGGATATTGTTCTATCCAAAAATCGATAGTCGTTTTGTTTCTCTGGTCTGTATAATGATAGTCTTGGCATATATATATTTATCGTAAGGGCGGCCTCGCTCATTTTTGCGATTGGGTAAGCAAAGGCTTGCAAATAATTTTTTAGGTGTTAGAATGACTGATAAATTGTTTCATGTAACTGATAATTCAGTCGTCATCTTTTGGAGTAGTAATGGCAACACGTAAACGCAAAGTAATTAGAGCAACTACTAGTGGTCGGCGAACTAAAGACCCAAGCGAGTTGCACCTAAATGATTTGGACGAACAGCATTACGGCAAAGAGCCAGACTTCAGAGAAAAGGAAATTCTCCCGGAACAACGAAATTCACAAGTCGGCAGAGCCTTAAACTGGTACACTCATATTATGGACCACAAAATGGCAAAAGACTTTACTGCCCAGTTGTTAATTAGTTGGGATAGAAAAGACGAAGCCAAATTATTGATGAAGTGTCCAGATTCTATCGTTTGCACAACTTCTGGTTCGCTATCAAGGCTTGCCTTGTACAGGGGTTGGGTTATGTCAGACTCAGAAAAAAACTTTATCGAAACCCGTGTCGTTGCCAAGATGAAAGAATGGCACGAAGAAAATTCTAAAAATAAAGAAGAAGACGATGAAGAAGGCGTTAAGAAACCTGCACGTAAATCTATACAAGAAATTATGATAGAAAAAATGTATGAAGCAGGTGGGTACATCGATGGCCTAATAGATGAGTACATTCATACAGCAGATGCAAAAGGAAATGTTGATCCTACAGCAGACGTACTTAAAATTCTCAATGAATATAATATTTTAGCACAACATACTAATACGTTATCAGGTATATACGAAAACGAAAAAGGCGAATTTAAAGAAGTTTTAACGGGGAAAGATGAGCAGTTAGTAGAAGCATACAGTAACTTTAATAAGACTCAAATTAAGAATATTGTTAATTTTTATGAAAAGGTGCAAAGTGCTATCAACTCGTATGGTGTTCTTAAACTGCAAAGCAGAGCCAAACGTAAACGTAAGCCTGTGTCTGTTGAAAAGTTAGTTTCTAAACTAAAACATCAACGTAAATTTATAGACGAACCAAATAAACTAGAATTAGAAGGGTTGCATCCTAAAGACTTACATGATAAAAAAGAGGCTTGGGTATACGACTCTGCAAAACGTAAACTGCACCATTATGTAGCAGATTCATTGGGAGGAACGTTGTTCGTAAAAGGCAATACATTGTGCGGATTTGATCTTGCCGCAAGTCAAATTAAAACACTACGTAAACCTGCTGAACAAATTCCGCAGATTATGGGAAGTAAACCAGCCGCAAGACAATTCTTTGACAAAATCAAAGCAGTTGGTGTACAGCCTAAAGGTCGTTTTAACGACAGCATGATTATACTTAGGGCATTTTAATTTATGGCAAGTTATATGGTAATTGGCGGTTGTTCACATACCGCAGGCGCCGAGATAGATGGTACCATGGACAGCGAATACAATAGATCAAAAAGTTTCGCAAATCGTTTTGCAGAAAAACTGGGATACATTCCAATCAATCTTGCTATACCGGGCGCAACAAATACACACATTGCAAGAACAGTTACTAGTTATTTTGATGAACACAAAAATTTAGTTAACAATAAAGCCAACGACTTTGCAGTAATGGTTAACTGGACAGAGTGTTGTAGATTAGAAGCACCCGTACCTTTTGAATTTGATGGGGACACAAATACATCTGCTTCTTGGGCTTTGATCAGAGAAAAATACGTCAGGGTAAACCCGGGGTACAGGGGACACTCAGTAAGAGAAAGACCGTTTACAGATTTGATGCAACGATTCATGGTAGAAAATGAAACGTTTTGTCAAATTTATTCGTTAAACTTAGTTTTGCAATTGCAATGGTTTTGTAAAGCAAACAACTACAGATATTTTATGTCTAGTGCAGGCTATCTACACACGCCGGAATACAAAGAATGGACTAGTCGTTTGATAAGACAAGTAGATACTAAACATTTTTATGAATTTCGGGATAACTACAATTATGCATTTTATGAAAAATTCAAAGATAAGGGTATGGATAGCCCGTTAGCACAATATGGGCATTATGGAGAAGAGGCTCATCGTTTACACGCAGAAGACTTATACAACTATTTTAAAAAGGCAAATGTATGAATCATTTAGAAGAACAAGGTGTGGGTTATTGGACACACTTAGTAAGAGTTATTAAAGCGTCACTAAAATTATTTAAATTAGGATTTGCAGGTATTATACACGGAATATTTCCTTCAGTGTTTATTAATACTGTGTCACTGGGAATCAAAGAAGTAGAAAAAGAATTAATGTATGTTCCAAAGAATCTAAAGAAACGTAGTTCCTGATAAATACTATATCAAGAGGAACAATTATGGCGTCTAATGACTTGGCAGTGCCAAACAATTTAAATTTAGAACAACTCAAAGAGGAGATGTTCGATAACCTACGCTTTAGATTAGGTGACGGGATTATTGATTTGGAACTAGATCCAGAGCATTACGAACAAGCCTATATTTACACAATTAAAACGTACAGACAACGTGCTGAAAATTCAGTGCAAGAAAGTTATACGTTGTTAACGATTGAAAAAGACAAAGATGCTTACACATTACCCAGCGAGTTTATTAACGTAAGACAATGCTTTAGACGTACAATTGGTCTAGAAACAGGCCCAGCCGCATCCTCATTTGACCCATTCTCATCTGCAATCTTAAACACTTATTTGTTAAACTATAACTATGCAGGTGGTCTAGCAACATACGATTTCTATGCAGGTTACGTAGAATTAGCCGCAAGAATGTTTGGTGGATTTGTTATCTACACGTTTGACCCTGTCACTAAAACAATTAGATTTGTTAGAGACTTTAAAGGCTCAGGTGAACAAGTTCTTATTTGGGCTGACATCTTACGTCCAGAAACATCATTACTACAAGACCCAGGTATCTCGCCTTGGATATACGATTTCACACTAGCAACACTAAAAACTATCATTGGTGAAGCACGTGAAAAATTCTCTACGATTGCTGGCCCAAGTGGCGGTACTGCACTAAACGGAGCCGCTATGAAGTCTGAAGGTAAACAAGAACAAGAAAGACTGTTCAAAGACCTAAGAGACTACGTAGATTACTCACAACCACTTACTTGGATTCAAGGATAAATTTACTACATGGATGTTGACAGTTTCCAATTTACCAATGACATTTGGTTTATAGGAGTGCAATGCGGTAACACGCCAAACAATATCAAACCATATCGCGGCAACACATCATCTGTGTCCGTGCCAAAAACAAACCCTGCTGAAATAAAACACTTAATCTTTGGTTTTATGTTGTACGAACCTCAAATAGGTTATAACTATACAGAATGGATGCGTGATACTATAAATTATTTGCACGATTCAAAGTTTTTTCCTAAATTAGAAACGATTCATGTTTTTTATGTAGGTGCACGAATTGATTTTGATGAATTGCCTGATCATTATCCTGTATATGGACGTTATATGGAATATTTTCTTTTACGTTCAGATCCAGATGTTATAGAAAAGTATAGCATTGGTTTAGATTCTGGTGCTAAATGGATAGATAGTCTTAACGATAAAAAGGCGTTGTGGTTAATAGGAGATGTATCTACTCGACCACACAAATTTCCTTTACTTTACAAATTTTATATAGAAAACGATTTAGACAGACTGAATTATTCTTTGACCACGGTTCTTCAAACCCAAGAGGGATATGATCCGTTAACAATTTCAGATTCCCCGGGTAGTTATTGGCTAGAGAGAATATTTAAAGAAGTTTTTGATTTAGAATTGTCGTTTACTGAACTAGCAGACTTGTATCACAAACTAAAAAGAGAGATGCCAGATGACATGTTCGGTGAACTTGCATTAAAAGGAATACACCAGTTCGATTTAGCAACTTATTGTTTTCCTAAAGATTGGAATAAAGCCACATTGATTATAATGCCTGAAACTTGGTTTAAACATCCACTAGAACCAGAAAGTTTTCAAGGTGACGGAGGAATATCTCGTAGACAATATTGGGAAAATAATAGTTACCCTACTACAGAAAAAACATGGAAAGCAATTGCAACGAAAAAACCTTTTATTGGAATCAGTTACAATGATTTGCAAGAAAAATCACTTGAAAGGTTAGGATATAAAACATTTAGAAAATATACACATCATCCTAAAATGATAGATGCTGACGATTACTTGTCAGTAGCAGAACATATCAATATAGCCCACACTCGTATCACCACATTTTTAGATAATTCATCTAGTTATGCACCAGGTATAGAAAAAGATATTGAATATAATTATGAACACCATAAACATGTTATAAAAGAACATTGGAATGAACTATACCAATGTTGTCCTGTCTTAAAACATGTAGACAAAGTAAAATTCTTACGATTATTTTCGATTCCTGCGCCTTGGCATCAACCTCTTGATTCACCCCAATCAGATTGGATCATGTCGAAGCCGGGTTGGTAACCAAAGTAGTTGACTTCGGCTTGTCACTGTTATATAATCAAGTTTTATGAATGAGGCAAACCGAATGATTATTGGCATCACCGGGCTTATTGCGAGTGGTAAAGACACTGCCGCAGATTATCTAATCAGATTTCACGGATTCAAAAAACTAAGTTATGCAGGTACACTAAAAGACACTGTTGCCGCAGTGTTCGGCTGGGACAGAGAATTACTAGAGGGCACTACCCAAAGTAGCAGAGCATGGAGAGAGCAGGTGGACGAATGGTGGGCGGAAAGGCTGGGACTCCCACATTTGACTCCTCGTTGGATTCTTCAAGTCTGGGGAACTGAAGTTTGTAGAAAAAACTTTCACAACGATATTTGGGTAGCCTCAGTAGAAAATCAAATCAGACGATCAGGAGATAACATTGTTATCACTGATTGTAGATTTAAAAATGAACTAGATGCAATTAAAAATGCAGGTGGCATAACAATTAGAATAGAACGCGGTGAAAAGCCCGAATGGCTAGTTGATGCTGTTGGTTATAACTATTATGGTGATCCACAAGCATTGGCAAGATTAACCGACTTAGGTATTCATGCTAGTGAATATAGTAGTGTGGGATTAGATTATGATCACACGATTAATAACAACGGAACAATCGATGATTTGCACAACAAGATTAAATCAATAATCAACTTGTAAATCTCCACGCTTCCATTTAAAGTCTTTTTTCTTTACGACCTCTACACAGTTTAAGCATATTGTTCGTAAATTAGTAAAGTTTACATTTGTCAAGTCACCGTCAATGTGATAAACTAACATCTGTGTAGGATAGACGCAATTAAATCCACAAACATCACATGTAGATTTTTTTTGGTATCCTGCTTTTTCCCAACTATATAATCGTCTAAACTTCTTTTTCTTTTTTCCGCAGTGGTCACAAAGACTGCGGTAATGTCTCACACCCTCACGAATGTAATTAACAGCACAAAAGTGTCTGTTGCATTCTTTACACATAGGTCTTGATAACATATAGGTATTTATAATACCTTCGAAGGTTTTAATAACCATCGATTTTTTTATGAAGGAGATAAATAATAATATGAATTAACCCAGGGGGTAACCCTCACAATTATACAAAAGGAATAATATTATGGCACTAACATCACCCGGCGTAGAAGTAACGATTATTGATGAAAGTCAATACTTACCAGGCGCACCAGCATCGGTTCCCTTTTTCTTAGTAGCAACAGCACAAGATAAAGCAGACCCAACAAGTACAGGCACAGCCGCAGCCACAACTGCCGCAAATGCCGGAAAATTATATCGTGTTACAAGTCAGCGTGATTTGGTGACACTATATGGTAACCCTTATTTTTATAC